>Ga0307513_10011995_pt1 | contig 10730 bp, 7 predicted proteins | sample 15_EM_MG_FD_202174 | JGI IMG/M metagenome (GOLD analysis project Ga0307513, IMG submission 202174) | Populus trichocarpa ectomycorrhiza microbial communities from riparian zone in the Pacific Northwest, United States - 15_EM | ecosystem: Host-associated > Plants > Roots > Unclassified | place...
GCTTCGCCGAGCCGCCGGCCGAGTCACCCTCGACGATGAACACCTCGGAGACCCGCGGGTCGGTCGACTGGCAGTCGGCCAGCTTGCCCGGCATCGAGCCGGACTCCAGCAGCGACTTGCGTCGGGCCAGCTTGCGGGCCTGCTGGGCGGCGATGCGCGCCCGGGCCGCCTGGGTGGCCTTGGTGATGATGGTCTTGCCCTCGGCCGGGTTCTGCTCGAGCCAGGCGGTCAGCCGATCGTTCGCGACCTTCTGCACGAAGCTCTTCATGTCCGTGTTGCCGAGCTTGGTCTTGGTCTGACCCTCGAACTGCGGGTTTGCCAGCTTCACCGAGATGATCGCGGCGAGACCCTCGCGGATGTCCTCGCCGGAGAGCTTCTCGTCGGCCTTGAGGAACTTCTTCTCGATGCCGTAGCGGTTGACGATGCTCGTCAGCGCGGCCCGGAAGCCCTCCTCGTGGGTGCCGCCCTCGTGGGTGTTGATCGTGTTGGCGAACGTGTAGACCGACTCGCCGTACGACTCGTTCCACTGCATGGCGACCTCGAGGGCCATGCCCTCCTCCGGCGACTCGGCGCTGAAGTCGATGACCGTTTTGTGGATCGGCGTCTTGGTCGCGTTGAGGTGCCGCACGAAGTCCGAGATGCCACCTTCGTACATGAAAGTGACCTCGCGGTGCTTGCCCTCCTCGTCGGTCGAGCGCAGATCCGTGAGGTTGATCGTCAGGCCGCGGTTGAGGAACGCCATCTCCTGCAGCCGCCGGTAGATGGTCTGGAAGTCGAAGTCGGTGGTCTCGAAGATGGTCGGGTCGGGCCAGAACTGGACGGTCGAGCCGGTCGTCGTGGTCGGCTCGCCCTTCTCCAGCGGGCCGGGCTTGGACGCGTTGTACTTCTGCCGCCAGACGAAGCCGGACTTGTGGATCTCCACGGCCATCCGGGTGGAGAGCGCGTTCACGACCGAGACGCCGACGCCGTGCAGGCCGCCGGAGACCGAGTAGGCCTTGCCGTCGAACTTGCCGCCCGCGTGCAGGACCGTCAGCGCGACCTCGACGCCGGGCTTCTTCAGCTGCGGGTGCAGGTCGACGGGGAAGCCGCGGCCGTTGTCGGTGACGGAGACACCGCCGTCGGCCAGCAGGAGCACATCGATGGTGTCGCAGTAGCCGGCCATGGCCTCGTCGACCGCGTTGTCCACAACCTCCTGGACCAGGTGGTGCAGGCCGCGCTCGCCGGTCGAACCGATGTACATACCGGGGCGCTTGCGGACCGCCTCGAGGCCTTCGAGCACGGTGATGGAGTCGGCACCGTATTCCTGCTTGTTGTCTGCCACCCTCGGCCACTTTCTCGCGCCGGGCCCGCGGACGGGCCCGGTCACGGGGTTGGCGGGCGCCGGCGGGCGGATGGCGCGCAGGCAGACCACAGGCGACGAGCCGCGGGGAGGAGGCGGACCACCGGTGGAACCGAGCGCGCCGGTCGCCGCGGCAACCCGCGGATCGTGATCGGCTGGAAAAATCGCGTAGCGTGACGAGTCGCACTGCAATTCCGCTGAAATCGCACTGCCAAACCCGTACGCGGGACGTTTTCCCGGTCTTCGTCGATTCTACTCCGCCGGAGCGAGTTATCGAGGGTCCGGCACCCGTTCCGGGCACCTGAGATTGCCGTAGCGCGACGAAGGCCGCCTCCCACGTCTCCCCCTACACGGAAGTGGGGCTCGGGCGCAATGGTCGAGGAATCGGCGGCTGCCCGTTGGGGCGCGCCTGCGCTACCCGGACGCCACGCGCTGCGACACTGCCTCACGGCGGCGGGAGGTCGTGTCGTAACCTCGCCCGCGCGGGCCGGTGTAGGCCGGACGACCGCACCGGGGACGTCGAGGAGAGGTGGCCCCCATGGCGCACGACAAGGGGCTGGACAACGTGGCAGTGCGCTGGCCACGGACCAACCAGTTCTATGACCCGGTGGCGCCCGCTGAGTTCGTCGACTTCGGCGCCATCGCGGACGCGCCCGACATCGCCGCGCCGACCGGCGCTCTCGCGCTGCACATCGCCAAGACCGGCACCGTACGGGCGACCGGGTACACAGAGCTGGTCGACCTGCTGCTCGGACTGGACGGTGTGCTCTACGCCACAGATGCGGCCGCCGAGGACGAGGACCCGGTGATCGACCCGGACGGGTGCGCGTGGATCGCCGGCGGCCTGGAGCGCTTCGTCGAGGGGCATCAGAGCTTCGGTGACCTGGTCACCTTCGACAGCGTGGCGGCGGTGATGCGGGCCGCGGTGGCCGGCGGGCGGCTCGCCGAGCAGCAGTTGCGGTGGCTGGATCACCGGCTGGCCGCGTTGCGCGACGACGCCGGCAACGCCCCGCACTGGAGCTTCGCCCGCTCCGAGCTGGCAATCCTGGCCGGCTTCTATCGCCGCTGCGCAGACCGGGGCTTCGCCGTCTACGCCGACTTCTAGCCGTAGGTGTCTCTTGGGCCTTTCTAGCCGTAGGTGTCTCTCGGGCCGCGACCCTGCACGCGGCGGGGGCCCTTGCTCCAGCTCGGCGCGGCGGGACCGTGGATGTTGAGCTTGGTCACCACGTTGTGGCCGACCTCTTTCGCGATGATCTTCAGCAGGTTTCCGGCCAGCATGCGCAGCTGGGTGGCCCAGGCGGTGGACTCGGCCTCGACCGTGAGCACGCCGGCGTCCAGTTTGATCGGGCGGCTGTGCTTGGCGATGTCGGCGCCGACGACCTTCTCCCAGGCGCCGAAGACCTTCGCTTCGGCCGCCGGCTTCTGCCAGCCGCGCTGCTTCATCAACCGCTCTAGTACGGCGCCGAAGAGCTGTGGGTCGCGCGGATCGGGGCCGGGGCCGGAGTAGCCGCGCAGCCGCTTGCCGCTCTCCGCCGTTCCGCCCCTCGGCCGCGGGGCCCGCTGAGCGGCCCGTCGTCTGGCGAGCGCGGCGTCCAGCACAGCTCGGGCCAGCTCCGGCCCGGCGGCGCCGTCAGCGGCCTCCTGAGCCGGTCGCTCGGGCTGGGGTGGGGTCTGCTCAGGCACGCGTCACCGTTCCGGGGCCGACGTTGTAGCGGGCGCCTTGCAAGCTCTGCGGCAGGTCCTCGGGGACCGCGCAGGTGACCAGCAGCTGCGTCGAGTCGCCGACCAGGGCGGCGAGCCGGTCCCGGCGGCCGGCGTCCAGCTCGGCGAACACGTCGTCGAGCACCAGCACCGGCTCGATCCCGTCGGAGCGCAGCAGGTCGTAGGCCGCCAGGCGGAGCGCGAGCGCGAACGACCAGGACTCGCCGTGGCTCGCGTAACCCTTCACCGGCAGGTCGCCGAGCGTCAGCGAGAGATCGTCGCGGTGCGGGCCGACCAGGGTGACACCGCGTTCGACCTCCGCGGTACGGCGTTCGGCCAGCGAGGCGAGCAGCGCCTCCTCCAGTGCCGGGCGGTCGGGGCCGAGCGCCTCGCCGAGCCGGGACGCGTACCCGATAGACGCCGTCGACCGGCCGGCCGCCACCGCGTCGTAGGCCTTAGTCAGGTGTGGACCGAGCGCGGCCACCAGCTCCAGCCGGCCGGCGAGCAGCTCCGCCCCGTGCCGGGCCAGGTGCTGGTCCCACACCGCGAGCGTCGAGAGGTCCTGCCCGCGCGACCCGCCGACTTTGCGCGTCAGGTAGGCCGTCCGGAGCAGGGCGTTGCGCTGCTTCACCACCCGGTCGTAGTCGGCCCGCACCCCGGCGAACCGGGGCAGCCGGGCGACCAGCAGGTCGTCGAGATAGCGCCGGCGTTCCGACGGGTCGCCGCGGACGAGCTCGAGATCCTCCGGCGCGAACAGCACCATCCGCAGTGCGCCCAGAACGTCGCGGGACCGCCGGACGGGCGATCTGTTGAGCCGTGCCCGGTTTGCCTTGCCGGGCACGATCTCCAGCTCGACCAGCAGCTCGCGTCCGTCGTGGACGATCGCGCACCGGATGATCGCCGCCGTGGCGCCGGCCCGGACCAGGGGCGCGTCGGTGGCCACCCGGTAACTGTCCAGTGTGGCCACGTAGCCGAGCGCCTCGACGAGGTTGGTCTTGCCCATGCCGTTCTGGCCGACCAGCACGGACACGCCCGGGTCGAGGTCAACCGCCACCCGCTCGTACGAGCGGAAGTCGGTCAGCTCGACCCGGCGTACGTACATCTCAGCCGACGACGGCGTGGCCACCGAACTGCTGGCGCAGCGCGGCGACGGCCTTCATGGCGGGCGAGTCGATCTGCCGCGACTCGAAGCGGGTGAACAGGGACGCGGCGATGACGTGCAGCGGCACGGCGAGCCGGACGGCCTCGTCGACCGTCCACCGGCCCTCGCCGGTGTCCTCGGCGTAGCCCTTGAGCTTGGCCAGCTCGGGGTCGCCGTCCAGCGCGCGGTCGAACAGGTCGAGCAGCCAGGACTTGACCACGCTGCCCTCGCGCCAGCTCTTGATCGCGCCGGGGACGTCGTCCACGTACTCCGACGCCTCGAGCAGCTCCCAGCCCTCGGCCAGGGCCTGCATCATGCCGTACTCGATGCCGTTGTGGACCATCTTGGTGTAGTGGCCGGCGCCGACCGGGCCGGCGTGCACGAAGCCGTACGGGCCGGCCGGCTTGAGCGCCTCGAAGATCGGCATGGCCCGGGCCACGTGCTCGGCGTCGCCGCCGACCATCAGCGCGTAGCCGTTCGCGTTGCCCCAGACGCCGCCGGAGACGCCGCAGTCCATGTACCCGACTCCCTTGGGGGCCAGCCGTTCGGCGCGCGGCTTGTCGTCGGTGAACTTGGAGTTGCCGCCGTCGATGATGATGTCGCCCGCGGAGAGCAGCTCGCCGAGCTGGTCGATGGTGCTCTCGGTGATCACGCCGGCCGGCACCATCGTCCAGACGACGCGGGGCGCGGCGAGCTTGGCGACCAGTTCGGCGAGGTTGGCGACGTCGGAGACGGCCGGATTCTGGTCGAAGCCGACAACCTCGTGCCCGGCGGAACGGATCCGCTCGCGCATGTTGCCGCCCATCCGGCCGAGACCGATAAGGCCGAGCTGCATGGTGTTCCCCCTAGATGTGTGGTTCGTCAGCTCAGTATCAGCGGGTTACCCGGATCGGCATGATCAGATAGCGGTAACCCGGCACGATTTCGCCGTCTTCGGCTGCGGGGGAGATCACAGCGGGCTTGAACGCGTCGACGAACGACAGGATGGCCGTCGGTGCGCCAAGATTTTGCAGCCCGTCGATCAGATACTGCGGGTTGAAGCCGATCGTCAGCGGCTCGCCGGTGAAGGTGGCCTCCATAGCCTCGCTCGCCCGCGCCTCCTCGGTCCCGCCGGCCTCGACGACCAGCCCGTCCTCACTGAAGCTGAGCAGCACCGGCGTCGTGCGCTCGGCGACCAGGGCGACCCGTCGGACGACCTCGACCAGCGCGGCGACGCTCACCCGGGCGTCGGCGTTGTGGCTGGCCGGGAAGAGCGAACGCACCGGCGGGTAGTTGGCACCGTCGAGCAGCCGGCTGGTGCTGCGCCGCGTGCCGCCCGCGAAACCGATCATGCCCTCGCCCGCCTGGCCCTGGGCCAGCGCGACGATCACCTCGCCGCCGAGCGGGCCGAGCGTCTTCGCGGTGTCGTTCAGCGTCTTCGCCGGGACCAGCGCGTTCAGGCTGATCTCCGGGTCGTCCGGCTTCCACTCCATCTCGCGCATGGCGAGCCGGTAGCGGTCTGTGGCGAGCATGGCCAGCGAGGTGCCGTTCAGCTCCAGCCGGACGCCGGTCATCATCGGCAGCGTCTCGTCGCGGCCCGCGGCGATGGCGACCTGGGCGACGGCGGCGGCGAAGGCGGCCGCGTCGACGGTGCCGGCGCTGGACGGCATGTCGGGCAGCGTCGGATAGTCCTCCACCGGCATCGTCGGCAGGGTGAACCGGCCGCTGCCGCAGACCAGCTCAAGATGCGCACCGACGGCGGCGATGTCGACCGGCTTGGCCGGCAGGGCCTTGGTGATCTCGGCGAGCAGTCGGCCGGAGACCAGTGCGGCGCCGTCGGCGTCGGCTTGCACCTCGACGCTTACCTGGCTGGAGACCTCGTAGTCGAAGCCGGAGACGTGCAGGCGGCCATCGGTCACCCGCAGCATGACGCCGGCGAGGACCGGCACCGACGGGCGACTGGGCAGGCTCTTGGCTGTCCATGCCACGGCGTCGGCGAGTGCGTCGCGCTCCACCCGGAACTTCATGCTGTCCTCCGCAAGCTTCCTTTATAGGGGGCAGACCTCTGAACTCTATGGCCCGAGCCGTCGCAGCGTACGCCCGGCCCCGGTGCGCCAGATGTGACCGGAGGTGCTTCGGACCGCGAACGGCTCATCCACACCTTCCCCAACGCTGATGATTGGTTTTTGTTTTCTATAGAAGAGATAACAGTCGTCTTCATCGGTCCTGTGCACTCTGTGGAGAACCTCCGTCTGCGCAGCTCAGAGGGTTATCCACCGGTGATCTGGGTGTGGGAAACCAGGGTACAAACCCCGGTCTGCGTCCACAGTCCTCGACGCGACAGCGGTTGTCCACCGTTGTCCACCGGCTATCCACCGGTTGTCCACCGGGGTTGCCCCCACCCCTGGGGATAACGCTGGGACGGTACCGACGCGTCGTCCCCAGAACCTTCAACAGGTAATCCACAGCCGTCCACAGGACGTGGACAACTGGGTGACGCTCTGTGCTTGTCCACATCGATTTCCCCAAGGGTTGTCCACATCTGTGAGGAATGGCCGGACGAGTTTTCCACCGCTGGGGACAAACCCTGTGAACTCCTGTGGATTGCTGTGGAAAACGTTGGCACGGAACCGTCCCGTCGCAACGTTGACATCGGCGGCCGCGACCGGTTCGACGTTTGGTGAGGGCCGGGGCGTCCAGGGCCGGGCCTTGGCACGGGGCGAAACGGTGGGGTGTCCCGCCGGCAGCAGCGGCTGTGGAGAAAGTCGGTCGACCGGGGTCGGGGTGGCGGGGACCGGGACGCGGCACGGCGAGCAGTAGCGGGTGCGAGGGACTGCGGGCGGCGTCGCGGGCGTGCCGCGGCGGGCGTCGTGGGGCATGGCTGTCCGCGCTGGCCTTCGCCAGGACTTCGCTAGCTGGGACGAGCTGGCTGGCGAGGTCGACCGGTCTCGACGCGACCAGCCATGACCGCCCGGGGCTGGGAACCGGGTCGGCAGTAGATCGCCGGCAGCGTTGGGCCAGTTAGCAGCGCGTTCCTACTCGCCGGTGCCGCTGTGCTGCGAGGCCGACGCGTCGTCATGGGCATGCTGGTTGGGAACTCGGCACGGTGGCAGCAACGCCTCGCCGAATATATGGACAGCACGGGCGAGGCCGAATCTGCTTCGGTCAAAGTGAGCGATGGGTAGCCGACGGCTCAACTCGGCGATGGACCGTTGGCCGGGCGGCTAGCGACACGGTCCCGCCGGCAGGTCAGCCCGGCGGTGGACCGCCAACAGTGCCGTGGCACTGCCCGGCCTCGGCGCGGCGTCGACTCCGGGCTCTGCGGTTGGGTGCCTGTGGACGCGTACTGGAAAGGGTCTTGCTCAGGTGTTTTGTTTGATTCGGTTGGTCAGCTCGGCGATCTGGTTGTAGAGCGAGCGGCGTTCGGCCATGTGCTGGCGGATTTTGCGGTCGGCGTGCATGACCGTGGTGTGGTCGCGGCCGCCGAACGCCTGGCCGATTCGGGGTAGCGACAGGTCGGTTAGTTCTCGGCAGAGGTACATCGCCACCTGCCGGGCGTTCACCAGCACTCGGCTGCGTGAATGGCCGCGCAGGTCGTCCAGGCTTACGCCGAAGTATTCCGAGGTGGACGCCATGATCTGGTCGGCCGTGATCTCGGGGCCGGCGCCGTCCGGCATGAAATCGCGCAGCACCTCCTCGGCCAGTGACAATTGCACCGTCGAACGGGTCAGGCTGGCGAATGCGGTCACCCGGATGAGGGCGCCCTCGAGCTCGCGGATCGAGTTGGACACCCGGCTTGCGATGAATTCCAGCACGTCGTCGGGGGCGTACATCCGCTCCTGGGCGGCCTTTTTCTGCAGGATCGCGATGCGGGTTTCGAGGTCGGGTGGCTGGATGTCGGCGAGCAGGCCCCATTCGAAGCGGGTGCGCATCCGGTCCTCGAGCGTGGCCAGTTGGCGCGGCGAGCGGTCCGAGCTGATCACGATCTGTTTGTTCGCGTTGTGCAGGGTGTTGAAGGTGTGGAAGAACTCCTCCTGGGTGCGCTCGCGATTTTCCAGGAACTGGATGTCGTCGATCAGCAGGATGTCGACGTCGCGGTAGCGCCGCTGGAAGGCCTGCGTCTTGTCGTCGCGCAGGGAGTTGATGAAGTCGTTTGTGAACTCCTCGGTGGACACATATCGGACGCTTCGCGCGTGGCCGAGGGTCGTCGCGTAGTGGCCGATCGCGTGCAGCAGATGCGTCTTGCCCAGCCCGGAGCTGCCATAGATGAACAGCGGGTTGTACGCCTTCGCCGGTGACTCGGCGACGGCGACCGAGGCGGCGTGCGCGAAGCGGTTTGACGAGCCGATGACGAACGTTTCGAACATGTACTTCGGGTTGAGCCGGTTGCCGTCGTTGCCGCCGGGGCGCGGGTTGCTGCTCGGGCCGCGCATGTCCATCGGCGTACGGCCGGGGCCGTTGTCGCCGCCTTGTGACATCCGCAACGTGTCCTCGCGGCGTTCGCGATCGTCGTGCCGCTGGTTCTCGCGGTGCTGGGACTGCTCGCCGGCCATCCGGCGGGCGCCCGGCTCGTTCGGCTCCGGGAAGTGCGGGACCTGGCGCGGCGGGGCGTCGCGGCGGTCGGGCTCCTGGTGGCCGTCCGGCGGGCGCGGTGCGGTCGGCGGGGCAGTGATCGGTGCGGGGACCGGGGTGGCGAACAGCGCCTCCTGGCCGCCGTCCCGCGCGGTGGGCAGGTTGCGCTGGTAGCCGCTCGGCGAGGAGTGCTGCGCGGAGCCGGTCGGGCCCTGCTGGCCGTAGTCGAACGAGTCGGGCGGGTACCGGCGGGGGCCGCTGCCGTAGTCGCGCTCATCCGAGGCGTAGTGGCTCGCCTGGCTCTGCGGTTCGGGACTGGGCGTTCCGTAACCCTCCGGTGGCGGCGCGCCGTAGACCGTGCCGGGGCGGCCGGAGCCGTCCTCCGGCGGGCGCACGGTGACCGCGACCTGGATCGGCCGGCCCAGCCGTCGGGACAGCGCGTCGGTGATCGCGGGCCGCAGCCGTGACTCGATCACGTCCCGGGTGAACGCGTCCGGGACGGACAGCAGCGCGGTGTCCTCGACTATGGCGCGCAGGCGAGTGAGCCGCAGATACGCACGTTGCTGTGCCGACACGATCTCGTCAGCCAGCTCGTCCGTTGCCGCAGTCCACACCCCACTCAGGTCGACCGTATCGGCCACCGCCGCGCCACCCCCATCGCCACCGGAAGATCCAGTGGCCTTGTCCGGCTTCCGCCTTCGCCGGCCGCTCGCCCGCTTGGGCGTTCGACTGGCTCCCCCCAACTCAGCACGGCGTTCGTGCTGCGCACATGCATGGCGCCGCTGGCTATCCACAGGTTATCCACAGCTGTGCAGGCGTCAGTAGCCGCTTCCCGGCCGGATGGTCGGCAGATTTCCCGGAGCCCGTGCTGGCGCGGGAAAACAGGCTCACCGTGCCGAACGATTCACCGCCTTGTCCGGTTTCTGCTAGCTCAATGCGGTATGCGAATAGCGCTGGAGACCAGCAAACGGGCACGCTAACAGCGTGGCGGCCATGCCTTCAACCGGCCTCCACCGCCGCAAGCGCCGGTGAACGTCTTTCTGCGCGCTCGGTGAATCTTTTCCCGCAGCGTACGTGCTGTTCGCGCCGACTTGTCGGCGTGCCGCCCGTCGGGTTGTTGACCGTCAGTTGGCCCCTGCGTAGGGTCGAGCGGTTGCTCCGCCGCGCTCTGCTAAAGTGGCGTCTTGCAGCTGATGCCCCCTGGACTGAGCATGAAGACGGAGTTTCTGACGTGAGCAAGCGCACCTTCCAGCCGAACAACCGCCGGCGCGCGAAGACCCACGGCTTCCGGCTGCGCATGCGCACCCGGGCCGGCCGTGCCATCCTCGCTTCTCGCCGCGGCAAGGGCCGCGACAAGCTGTCGGCCTGAGCCGACGCCTGTCGGGCCGGAATGCCCAGGTAGTCGTGCTGGCCGCGGCGCAACGACTGCGGCGTAGCACCGACTTCGCCGCAGCGGTTCGCGGTGGCCGCCGAGCGGGCCGCGGCACCTTGGTTGTCCATCTGCTTCTCGACGAGCCGGCGCAGGCCTCCACGGCGCGCGCCGGCTTCGTCGTGTCCAAGGCCGTCGGCAACGCGGTGGTCCGCAACCGGGTCCGCCGCCGCCTGCGACACCTGGTCCGGCCGCTGCTGGCCGACCTGCCGGCTGCTTCCCTGGTGGTTCGTGCCCTCCCCGGCGCGGCTTCCGCGTCCTTCGCCGAGCTCGGTGCCGATCTCGAGTCAGCACTGGCGGCGGCACGAAATCCGCGGCGGCGACGATGAGTTCGCCGCGCGGGCTGGTTGCCCGGCTGCTGACGGCGGCGATCGTCGCGTACCGTCGGTATCTGAGCCCGGCATTGCCGGCCCGCTGTCGGTTCTACCCATCGTGCAGCGCGTACGCCCTCGAGGCGGTCACGCGGCACGGCGCTCTGCGAGGGAGCGCGCTGGCGATCTGGCGGCTGCTGCGGTGCCACCCCTTCCACCCTGGCGGGTTCGATCCGGTGCCTGACCCGATCCGTCACC
>Ga0307513_10011996_pt1 | contig 10729 bp, 9 predicted proteins | sample 15_EM_MG_FD_202174 | JGI IMG/M metagenome (GOLD analysis project Ga0307513, IMG submission 202174) | Populus trichocarpa ectomycorrhiza microbial communities from riparian zone in the Pacific Northwest, United States - 15_EM | ecosystem: Host-associated > Plants > Roots > Unclassified | place...
TGAAGTTAAAAACAAATTCTTTCCCTTCATTGTTCCGCGTTCATCCTTCATCGTTGCTGTCCCAGTCGCGCTTAAACAAAAGTTCCTCGATGCGGTAAGCGTGGAGCATGTCGTGGAACGCGACGTGGCGGCACATGATGAAGACGGAATAATGCGTGTAATCCGGGTGTTCGGCGGTGCGCTCCCAATCCTCGACGGACAGGTCGCGCAACTCCTCGACGAACTCCGCGCGCTCGCGCGTGAAGCGTTCGAGCGCGGCGTTCAAATCCAGCTTGAGCATCGCGCCCGCTTCGTCGTCCGCGCCCGGCTCATAAGGCTTGATGCGCGGCTCGCGCTCGCTCAACATCAACTCCAACCGCTTGAGAAACAACGGCTGCACTTCCGCCAGATGACACGCGTGCTCGTGCGCCGACCATTTCTCCGGTCGCGGCCTGCGCTTCAACACCTCCGGCGCGACTTCCCGCACCAGCGGCACGATCACGCACGGCGCGTTCTCCAACATCGTGATGATTGATTCCGGATTGTCCATGTCGTACCTCTCAGCCGTCAGCTATCAGCTATCAGCTTCATACAGTCGCGCGCGGTTTGTGCTGACGGCTGATGGCTGACGGCTAACCGCTCTTTCAATATCTCGGCACGCCGGGATCGACTTCCCAAGACCAACGCTCGATGCCGCCTGCCAGATTGACCATCTTCGTAAAACCCTGCCCCGCGAGGTAGGCGCAGACCTGCGCGCTGCGGATGCCGTGATGACACATGACCACGATCTCGTCCTCCGCGTCGAGCGCGCCCGACCATTCCTGAAAACGGCTGAGCGGCAAAAGTTCCGCGCCCTCGACGCGCGCCAACTCAAACTCCTCCGGCTCGCGCACGTCAATCAGGCGCACCCGCTCGCCGCGCGCCACGCGCTCCGCAAACTCTCCCGGCGTGATCGTCTCGTAACTCATAAAAGGCTCGTCAGTCGTCTGTGGTCAGCTGCATGTGGTTATCACACGAGTTGCTAAAGATAGAATTAAACCACCGGCAAAGAACAACTGGCTACTGTCGATTGCTACCCAGTCGCGCGGCCAACACCTTCGCGGCGGTTGCGCCCGCGCCCGTCGCGCTGCTGACAGTGGGGCTGCGCGGGTTGGAGATGTCGCCGATGGCGAACACGTTCTCGACGCTCGTCTCCTGTTCGCTCGTCACCGCGACGTAACCGCGCGCGTCTTGTTCCAACTGCCCGCGAAACAGTTCGTCGTTCGGCTGGACGCCGACGCGCACGAGCACGCCGCCGACGGCCATCTGAAAAGGCTTGATCGCGCCGCGTCGCAAAATCTCTATCGCTTCGACGTGCTTCGTGCCGATGATGCGTTGCGCTTCCGACTCCGTGAAGATCGTGACGCAATGTTCCGAGCGCAGGCGTTCGACAAACTCCGCGCGCGCCGAGAGGCGTTTGCCGCGATGGACGAGCGTGACGGTGGGGCAAACTTCCGCCAGCAACAGAGCGTTCTCCGCCGCCGCATCCCCGCCGCCGACGACGCACACGTCCCGCCCCGCGAGCCGTTCGCGGTCGCGCATCACGGAATCGACCACGCCGCGCCCCGCCAGTTCGGCCTCGCCCGGAATCCCCAGACGCCGCCGCCTGACGCCCGTCGCCAGCATGAGGCCGATTGACTGCAACTCTTCGCCGCTCTTGAGCGCGACGCGTTTGGCTTTCAGGTCAAGGCTCTCGATCTCGGTTTCGGTCCACAGGTCAAACTCTGCATCCACGATCTGCGCGGCGAAGATGTCGCGCAACTCGCGCCCGTTGGCGGCGCGCAGGCCGAGGTAATTATTGATCGGGTTGTAGACGTTCAGCAGTTGCCCGCCCACCTCCGCGCCCGCTTCGAGCACGAGCGCGTCCAACCCCAAATCCTCGCACCAGAGCGCGGCGGACAACCCCGCCGCTCCCGCCCCGATGATGATCACGTCGTACATAAATAAAGGTGTCGGTGGTCAGTGGTCAGTGGTTGAGTCCAATCTTTAGCCACTGCCTTATGAATCACGAAACAACTGACAACGGACTGACTACCGACAACTCCGCGCGTAGTTGGTCTGCGATCTTTTCGGGCGCGAGGCTTGAGGCGCAAAGCAGGCCGCCGTTGTCAACGAAGTTGAAGGCCGAACTCAAGCCCCCGGTGTCGAGTTGCCAACGTCCCTCGCGGTTACGCTCAAGTTCGTCAAGCCGTGCGACGAGCGGCGCGAAGTCGTGCCGCGTGATGCGCGGGCGCACCACCGTCTCCGCCCACGAGTGATAAGGATAATCCACGCGGTAGGCCCAACCCTCTGCGAGCGGGATCGCGATGAGATAGACGCGCCCGCGTGCGTGCTCGGTGATGGCCGTGTAAGGCGCGGCATGACGCGTCGGCGAGAAACCTTGCGCGCCGTAGAGGTCGCGGCTCAGGATGACGACGGACAACCCCGTCTCCGCGTCCTCTTCCACGCGCGACGCGCCGCTCGCAAAACTCTCAAGCGACGCCTCGATCTTCGTCCACTCGTCGAGCCAGAGGTGCTCGTAATAGTTCGTGCGCGTGAGGACGCGTTCCACTTCGGGCAGCACGAGCGCGTAGGCGCGCGCCTCGTCCAACGCCGCGCCGCCGGACAGGTGGCGCGCGAGCGGCGCGGCGACCCCGGCGTCCGGCACGAAGGCGTCGCCGCCCTGAATGACAAGACTCGCGCGAATCCCTTGCGCGCCCGTGTTCGCGTTGAAGTCGCCCGCCTCTGCGGCGGCGACGAGCGCGTCGCGCAGGTCGAGCGCACGCTCGCCCATAAGCATCGTCCAGACGGAGAGCACGCCGTCCGTGTCGAAATGGTTGTTAGTGACGAGTTCGATTCCGCGCGTCAACCCGGCACGCGCGGGCGAAGCGACGACGTTCAAAGCGATCTCGGTCGAACTGTCCGCTCTGACCTCGGCGGGCGTCTCGTTTCCCTGCCAGTGCGAGAAGTGGACGCTCTTGGGGACGAGTCCGTCAACCGAAAGTTTCGGCACGTCTTCCAGTCCCGCGTGATAATACTCGAAGCGCATACCCGGCAAATCCTTTCCGCCCGTGCGTCGGGATGAGTTCTCAGAACTTTTCAGGCGGAAGTTTAGCAGGAATTGATTCATCGGTTCATTGATCCATTGAATCAATGAACCGATGAATCAATTCTTTTAATCCTCTTCTTTGTTGATGCCTTCGAGTTTGACGTGTTCGTTGAGGCGTGTGATGACGAGCGCATCGCGCACTTTGAAGCGGCAGGAGAGCGCGGTCTTATCTTCACGACGTGATTCGCCCTCTTCGTGATACCAGAACTGGCAGTTGGTACAGTCGCCGTTCCAGCAGAAGTCGCCGTAGGAGATGCTGCGCATCGAGATGAACTGGAAGCATCGCAGCAGGCGATTGTTCTCCGGCACTTCGACGCGGCGGCCAAGAATTTCAATCGTCACCAGACGCTCGTATGGCTCAAACAGATCGCTGTCAATCAAGAGGGTTTGACACCACCCTTCCGGTCGGCCTTCGGTAAAACTTTGCGCGGGAGTATAACCGTAAAAAGGTGTCAGTCGTCAATCGTCAATCGTCAATGTAAAGAAAGCCGTGAATCGTGAATCGTCAATCGTGATAGAAAGAAAGCAGGTTTTCTCGATTCACGATTGACGATTGACGATTCACGGCTTTTGACGATTTACGATTCACGAGTGATGGCTGCTAAACTACCGGCGTGAATGGAGGTCGAAGTAAACATGGGAATCGTGATTTATGTGAAGCCGGGCTGTCCTTATTGCCAGCAGGCGCGTGAGCATTACAACTCGCGCGGAGTGGCGTTCACGGAGTACGACGCGCAGAACGACCGCGCGCGCCGCGCGGAGATGTTCGCTTATTCGGACGGCGACCCGACCGTGCCCTGCATCGTCGAAGACGGTCAGTACGTCGGTTCGGGATGGGGCATGCCCCCGCGTGGTTGAACGGTGCATGATTAGAGTCTGGCCGTGCGCCGGACAAAACCGACGGGTAAAGGTGTCGGGGTCAAGGTCAGAGGGGGAAGCTCGTCAGGATAAGCAGTTTTCTTCCCTTTACCCTTTCACCTTTACCCTTTCACCTTTTTATCTTTGCCATCCCCCACACGTTCGGAGTTAAAATAGTAACCATCAATGTTAGGTTCCACTCTGCTCAACTACCGGATCACGGAAAAACTCGGCTCAGGCGGGCAAGGCACAGTTTATAAGGCCGTCGATACCCGGCTCGGACGCACGCTCGTCCTCAAGGTGCTCGCGCCCGAACTGACTTCCCGTGAATCGAATCTCAAACGTTTCGAGCGCGAAGCCCAACTCGCCTCGTCGCTCGACCACCCGAATATCTGCATCATCTACGGCCTGCACGAAGAGGGCGGGCTGCACTTCATCACGATGCAGTACATCGACGGGAAGAACGTGCGCCAACTCGTCAAGGGTCGCCCGCTCGAACTCCGCAGCGCCATCTCCATCACCATGCAGGTGGCCGACGCCTTAGCCGCCGCACACGCGCGCGGCGTCATCCACCGCGACATCAAGGCGGGCAACGTGATGGTGACGAAGACGGGCACGGCCAAAGTGCTCGACTTCGGCCTTGCCAAACTGCTCGACGAACAAAACACCAGCAAGGGCAAATCCGACGTGCATCTCACCGAGATGGGCGTGCCCTACGGGACGGCCACCTACGCCGCGCCCGAACAGGCGACGGGCGCACACGTCGATCATCGCGCGGACATCTTCTCCACGGGCGTCCTGCTCTACGAGATGCTCACGGGCATCTGGCCGTTTCAGGGCAAGACGAACGTCGAGGTGCGCTACGCCGTCCTGCACGACACGCCCGCCCGCATCGACGAATTTCGACAGGACGCGCCGCCGCGCCTGCAAGAGATACTCGACCGCGCTCTCGCCAAAGACCCGAAAGATCGTTACCAGCGCGTCGCGGAAATGCGCGACGACCTGCGCGCCGTCAAACGCGAACTCGCGGCGGCGGGCGCGTCCACCGCCGACACGACTGACGAATTCGAACCCGTCGCGCCGCGCCATCAATCGAGCAACAGTTCGTTTGGCCGCACCTTCCGCCGCTGGCTGCGCAACATCACCGGCACGGAGACGCCTTCGACCGCGCAATCGACTTCCGCGCCGCCCGCTTCGCGCAACATCTCCACCGCGCCGCACCGCTCCGACAACGAGACGCAGCACGGCACGAACATCTCCGATTCCGCGCAGAAGTCCATTGCGATTCTTCCCTTCCGCAACCTGAGCGGCGACACGGAAGTCAGCTTCTACGAATTCTCGCTCGCCGACGCGGTCATCACCGAACTCGCGCGCCTGCGTTCGCTCGTGGTGCGCCCATCGTCTCTGATCGTGAAATATCAGGGGCAGCAGCGCGACCCGCGCGAGATCGGCGAAGAGTTGAGCGTCGGCGCGGTGCTCGCCGCGAGTTTCCTGCGTGCGGGCGACAAGCTCAGGGTCAACGCGCAACTGCTCGACGTGGCCTCCGGCGACCTGCTCTGGTCTGACCGCATCGACGCGACCGCCGCCGACATCATCGCCGTGCAGGACACCATCGCGCAGCGCATCGTCGAGGGCTTGCGTCTCGAACTGAGCACCGCCGAGCGCGACGGGCTGTCGCAGCGCGCCACTGCCAACGCCGACGCTTACAACATCTACCTGCGCGGGCGCGACGCGATGGGGCGTTACATCTATCACACGCTCGCCAACGAAGATGTCGAGGAGGCCATCGAGGATTTCAAACGTGCCATCGAACTCGACCCGGAATTCGCGCTCGCACATTGCGCGCTCGGCGGCTGCTACGCTAACCGCGTCATCAAATCAATGGGCGACTTCGAGGACTACGAGCGTGCCGAGGAAGCCTTCCGCAAAGGTCTGGACATCGATCCGAAGATCATGGAAGCGCGGATGCACATGGTCTTCATCTATCTCGCGCGCGGCGAGAAGTCCAAAGCGCGTGCGGCGGTCGAGAACCTTCGCCACGAAGCTCCGAACGATGTCGGCGTGCAGTTCGTCGCTTCTTATCTCTATCGCCTCGACGGCGATTACGAACGCTCGCTGCGTAGTCTCGACCGCATGCTCAGTCTCAACCCCGCCGAGCGCGTCGTCGTCAGTTACAACCGCGCGCGCGTCCTGATGTATCAGGGACGGATGGACGAGGCCATGCGCGCGCTCGACGACGGGGCACAGATCGAACCCGATCATCCGTTCGTTCGCACCTTTCGCGCCGTCGCGTTTTATCGTCAGGGGCGTGCGGCGGAGGCGGCGGAAATCTTGCGCGACGTGCTCGACACGCACCCCGAGATGGACGGCATCCGCCCCCACTACGCCATCGCCCTCAGCAAACTCGGCCAGCATGAAGCGGCGCGCGCGCAGTTGACCGAGCGCGTCAAGGAAGTGGCCGAAGCCGACCACGACGCGCCCTACTGGGTTGCGACCGCTTACGCCGTCGAGGGCATGCGCGATCAGGCATTCAAATGGTTGGAGCGCGCCATCAATCGCGGCAACGAGAACCTGCCGTGGTTCAGGGCGAATCCCGAATGGGCTGCCCTCAAAGACGACCCGCGCTTCGAGATGTTGATGCAACGCATCGAGAAATCACACGCGCAGGCGCGCGTCGGGGTGGAATGAGATGTCAGACACGGCGGGCGGGCAGGATGTGAACGGATTGAAGTGACATGAAAACCTTCGTCATCGGCGACGTACACGGGCGGCGCGCGCAGTTGAATCGACTCATCGAGTTGATCCCGCGCGACCCGGAGCGCGACATGCTCGTCCTCCTCGGCGACATCATCGACCGCGGCGACGACGTGCCCGGCACGGTCGCCGACGTGGTACGGCTCCACTCGGAACAACCGGAGCGCGTGCTGTGCCTGCGCGGCAATCACGAGCAGATGTTGCTCGACTTCGTTGACGATGGCGCGACGCTCTGGCTGCATGCGGCGGTCGGGAGCGAATGCACGTTCCGGCAGTACGCGGGCAAGCCCCTGCGCGTGCGGAGCGAGCAGGACTTCGCCACGCTCCGCGCGGAGTTCATCGCCGCGATCCCGCCCGCGCACGTCGAATTTTTCCGCACGCTCCCGCTCTTTTACGAAGACGCTTACGCGCTCTACGTCCACGCCGGACTACGCGACGGCGCGCACCCGCGCGACACGCCCGCGCAGCATCTTCTCTGGTCGCGCGACGGGAATTTCTTTCGCAACTACACGGGCAAGCCCTGCGTCTTCGGGCACACGCCCGCGCCGCTCCTCCCCTTGCGCGGTCGCCTCGGCAGGCACGGCATCTACATCTCACACAGCGCCATCGGCATTGACAGCGGCTACATCCACACGTCGCCCCTCAGTTGTCTCCAACTCCCCGACTGCATGCTCTATCAAGCCTTCGCCGACGGCCACACCGCCACGCACCATCTCACCGCCTTCATGCCCGAACCGCTCAGGACGATGCAGAAAAAGTGCGCGCCGAACCAGCCATCCGCCGGAGTCTGAAACTCAAAGGCAAGCAGTAAGGGTAAAGGGAGGAAGCATTCGACGCTGAATGTTTCCTCCCTTTACCCTTTACTCTTACTGCTTGCTTTATAGCTGGCCGAAGCGTGCGCGGTATTCGACGGAGTTGACGAAGCCGTGAACCATGACGCGGTAGCCGTCGCCGCGATTGATGACGCGCATCCAGTTCTGGAAACCCTCTTCTTCGGGGTCGCGTTTGAGGTAGCCGAAATATTGCATGGTGACGAACGCCCCGTTGTAGTCTGCCGCCTCGACCTCCGGGTGCTCGACGATGGCGCGCAAGACTTGCGAATGCGTGCGCCGGTTGGCGAGCAGATCGGCTTCTAAGGTCTGGCGCGTCACGTCGCCCGTCAGCGTGACGCCGGTGTTCGCCTCAAGGCGGGCGACGTACTCGTTAATGGGAACGCCGACCGCGAAGTAGGCGGCGCGGAAGTCTGCGCGACGCGTCCACTCCAGCGCGAAGGCGTCTTTGCTGGCGTCGATCTCGGCGAGCGTCTGGCCTGTGATGCGCGCCGTGTCGCGCACGAACTCGGCGTAAGTCGGCCTCCGGTTGAAGCTCACGCGATAGAAGCGGTAGACGAAGAAGCCCCTCATCTGAAACTCCTGCGAGCGGAAGAAGGCGGACGAGATCGTGACGCGGTCGCAACTCTCGTCGTTGTTGATGTCCGGGCAGCGATTCCAGACGTTGACCCACGCCTGCTGCCCCGCCGGTTCGGGTTCGCGACCGAGGAAATCGAGATAGTGCATCCGCACGAAGAAGTTTGGCTCGTCAATCGGATTCGGGCGCGCGCCATCCGCTGCGGTGTCGTCGTCTGTGATGGTGACGAAGGTGGGTTGAAACGCGCTGAACGTTGCGCCGGTCACGTTAGTTATCTCAAGCAAGAAGTTTTGGTCGCCCTCGACGAAGGTGTCGTCCACGAGGGGGACGTGAATCGTCTTGCTCGCCTCGCCCGGCGCGAAATGGAGCGTGCCCGTCGTTCTGATGTAATCCGAACGCTCGGAGGCGATAAGCGCGCACGACGGGTGCGTGCCGATGCAGGTCAATTCGCTCGTCTGGAAATCTACGGTGGACGGTTGCGACAGGTCGCCGAGACGCGTGAGGACGAGCGGGTCGCCGCCCTGCCCGTTCTCGCGCACGCGGAAAGAGTTGCTGCGCCACTGGAAGGTGGTCGGGATGCGCTGCGGGGGCGGCGGGTCGGGCTGCCAATCGGGGTCGTAGTCGGCGCTGTCGTTTTCCGTGAGACGGGTGAAGGCGACGCTCTCCGGCAATGTCGAGGCTACGAGTGTGACGTAGATTTCGCGCTGGCTGTCGCGCCCGAGCGTGAAGATGATCCGGTTGTCGTTCGTCCATCCCGGCAGCGTATTCACGAACGGGTTGCTCGTGGTGAATATCGGGATACCTCCGTTCGGCGCTACGAGAATGAGTTGTGGGACGACAGTCCCGCCGCCCGGCGACTGGTTACCGGCGAAAGCGATGGCACTCCCGTCGCGCTTCCACGCGGGGCCGCTCGCCGTGGGCGGGTAAGTCATGGAAGTGAAGGGCAGCGGAAGATCAGACACGCGCGTCTTCCCGCTGCCGTCGGCGTTGATCACGAAGATGTAGTAGCGCACGCCGTCTTCCGGGTTGAAGAACGGCTCGCGCCCGACGTAGGCGATGCGCGTCCCGTCGGGCGACCACGCCGGGTCTGCGACTTCCGTGCTGCCCTCTAAGATGGGACGGCTCTCGCCGCTGCCGTCGGAGTTGACGACGACGAGGGCGGACGTTTCGCCCATCGGGCTCCCGACGTAAACGAGCTTCGTGCCGTCCGGCGACCACGCCGGGTCGTAGACGCGGTAATCGCCTATCGTGTTGTCGAAGTTCGTCACGGCGCGGACGTTTCCGCCGTCGGCGTCCATCACGTAGATGTTCGAGCGACCGTTGCGATCACTGGTGAAGGCGATGCGCCTGCCGTCGGGCGACCAGACGGGCGTCACGTCTTTGGCCGGGTTGTTCGTGACGTTGATCTGATTGCTGCCGTCCGACTCCATCACGTAAATTTCGGGGTTGCCGTCGCGCTCGCTCGTGAAGACGATCTTGTTCTCACTGCCGGTGAGCGGCTGCCACGCAAACTCCCTGTCAATGCTGCCAGAGTTGAAAGAGAACTGGGTGAGGTGGTTTAACCCTTCGAGGCCGCGCACGCCAATCTCGGCTCCCGGTTCGTCGTGGGTGCGGTAGACGATCTGCTTCCCGTCCGGCGACCACGCCGGGTCGTAATGCGGCACGTTGTCCTGAATGTGCGTGAAGTTGCTGCCGTCGGGCGCGACGAGGTAAGCCCTGTGCGGGGGAGGGTTCTCGAACAACCCGCCCTGAAACATAATCTGTGCGCCGTCCGGCGACCACTTCGGCGAACTGATGCCTCTGACGACGCTCTCATCCAGAATCTTCCTCTGGTTACTGCCGTCTGCGTTCATCACGTAGAGCGCGAGGCCGGCGGCGGATGGCCTGTCGCCGGAGACGTAGGCGATCTGCGCGCCGTCGGGCGACCACGTCGGACTGGCGTCGCTCGCGGGGCTGTTCGTCAGGTTCAACTCGCCGCTTCCGTCCGTGTTCGCAACGTAAATATCCGTCACGTTATTGCGCCGGGCTGAGTAAGCGATCTTGGTCCCGTCGGGCGACCACGCGGGAGAGCTTGCGGCGGCGATGGGCAGTTTGATCCGGTTGCTGCCGTCGGCATTCATCAAGACCAATTCAACCGTTCCGGTGACGAGATCGCGACGGCTGAAAACGATCTGCGCGCCGTCGGGCGACCACGCGGGCGATCTTTCCGCCGACTGCGGGGTGTTCGGCGTCAGGTTGGTAAACTTGCTCCCGTCCGGGTTCACGAGCCAGATGTCGTAATTGTTGCTGCTGTCGCCGCTGGCGAAAGCGATCTTGCCGTTGACGTGGCGGGGAGTGGGCGACGGCGACGCGGCTTGCGCTGTAGGCGACGCGGGGCGTGAGCCTGACGCGGCTGCTGCTGCCGGGCGCTCGTTCGTGGTGAGGCAGAGCGCGAAACCTGCGACGGCGACAAGCAGGCAGGCGAGGAGCGCGGCGGGCAGACTTTTTTTAGTTCTCCGAGGGTACATCTAATTCTCCGGCGCACCGGCAGCGGCGGCGGGGGCGAGAAATTTCAGTTTGTCCGAAAAGTAGAAACCAGACGGTCGAGCGTTCCGGCGACAATCG
>Ga0307513_10011998_pt1 | contig 10729 bp, 7 predicted proteins | sample 15_EM_MG_FD_202174 | JGI IMG/M metagenome (GOLD analysis project Ga0307513, IMG submission 202174) | Populus trichocarpa ectomycorrhiza microbial communities from riparian zone in the Pacific Northwest, United States - 15_EM | ecosystem: Host-associated > Plants > Roots > Unclassified | place...
TCCCGGTTGATCCCTGCGTCGGCCGCCCCCTTTGGCGCGGCGGCAAACGGCTGCTCGGCGTGATCGCAATCTGCAGTCTGGGGAGCTGAGCTTTTTAGCCACAGACGCAGGGCGCAAGGGGCCGCGGTCCAGACGCGCCGCCATAGGCTTATGTCAGGGGGCTGAACGGCATTCTGCCCGATTGCTGATCGATGGCGCCGCCCGGCAGCACAGAAGACGACAAGCGCGGTTGCTGGTCGCGGTTCATGCTTGCGCTTGCGTCCCCAGGAACATTGTTATCATCAACGTTGATAGCAAACGTTTGCCGCTCCACCGACGAGTCATGGATGCGGTCTTTTTTGGGGATAGAAAGGCAAACGTTTGCCATAGCCGAGCCGGCGGCTTTCCCGGGGCGCGATGCGAAGAAGGCAAGGGGGTAGATAATGTTCGAAAACCTGAAGGCTACGGCGGCGCGATCGGGCGACCGCGTGGGGGCGGCAAGGGCGCGTCCCATGGCGGGGCTGCGCGGGGGTCTGTTGTCAGGCGGCGTGCTGCTGTGCGTCCTACCCCTGATGTCGCTTCCCGGCCAGGCCTCGGCCGCCGAGGCCGCTGAGGCCGCAAGCACAGCGACGGCCACCTTGGGCGAGGTGGTGGTCACGGCGCAGCACAGGCTGGAAAACGCCCAGACCACGCCTATCGCCATGGGGGTGTACACCGGTGAGGCCCTGAGCCGGGCCGGGGTGATCAATATCGCCGCGCTGGCGATCGTGGCGCCGGACGTCAACGCGGGCGCGGGCGTCATCACCGTCCGGGGCATCTCCAGCCGCGACACCACCGAGAACGGCGACCCGGCGGTCACCGTCAACATCGACGGCTTCTATATGAACCGCGCCTATGGCCTGAACGCCAACCTCTACGACATCGATCAGATCGAGGTCCTACGCGGGCCGCAGGGAACCCTCAACGGACGCAACGCAGTCGGCGGCGCGATCAATATCGTGACGGCCAAGCCGGTGGACCACTTCGCCGCCAACACCAGCCTGCAGTATGGCAACTACTCCAGTCTGGAACTGCAGGGCATGGTCAATCTGCCGCTCAGCGACCAGGTGCAGGTACGCGCCTCCTTCCTGTCGGCATCGAACGACGGCTATCGGGACACTACGCCCCAGGCGCGGGGCGACCGCCAGGACGACAAGTCGGCGCGCGTCGAGATCGCCTTTCAGCCGATCGACAACCTGAAGGGTCTGATCACGGCGCAATACACGACCCAGCAGGGGAGCGGGGACATCCTGCAATACATCCCCTTCATCTACACGGCGACGGGCGCGCTCGACCATGATTTGCCGCCGGGCATCAACAGCCGGAAATTCCCGCTCGGAACCGCGCCCTTCCTCGACATGACCAGCGCCCAAATCCGGACCCAGCTGACTTATGATTTCGGCGGCGTCGAAGTCACCGCGCTCGCCGGATATGACCACACCGATTTCGCCCAGCACCTCGACCAGACCCTCGCTGGCGTCACGACGAGGGCCTATGGGTTCAGGGCCACGCAGAAGCCCGACACCTTCAACGGCGAGATCCGGATCACGTCGAAGACTCCCGGGCCGTTCCAATGGCAGGTGGGCGGTTTCTATTTCAGCGAACAGTCCCACCTGCTCTCCGGCGACGTCGCCCCGCTGCCGAGCGGCGGCTATGACGAATTCTTCGGTTTCGTCTATCGCACCCAGCAGCGCTCGAAGGCCGGCTACGCCCAGGCTTCTTACCAGCTGACGTCCAAGCTGAATCTGACCGCCGGCGTCCGCTACACCCACGACTTCAAATCGGAGAGCGGTTATTTCGGCGACCTCACCGGCGGCTTGATCTTCGGACAGGGGGAGGGCGCCAGCGCATCGTCGAAGGCGACCGTCCACCTGGCGGCCGACTACGCCCTGACGCCGAGGAACATGGTCTACGCCAAGTACGACACCGGCTATAAGGCGGGTGGCTTCAACCTCGGCGGCAGCTCCTATGAGCCCGAGACCGTCAAGGGATTCGAGGTCGGCTCCAAAAACCGGTTCCTCGACAACGCGCTCCAGCTCAATCTCGCCGCCTTCTACTACGACTATACGAAGCAACAGGTCTCCACCTACGCCTTCCTGCCGACGGGCCAGTCCACCCAGCTGACGCAGAACGCCGGGGTCAGCCGGATCTACGGGGCGGAAGCGGATCTCACCTACAAGCTGTCGGCGCTCGGCACGTTGGACTTGAGCGTGAGCTACCTGCACGCCCGCTTTACCGACTTCCTGTCGATCGCTTCACCAAGCGATCCGATGGCGAGCGGCAATGTGCAGCTGGCCGGGAACCGGCCGCCGCAGGCGCCGACTTGGAGCTTCGGCCTGGGGCTGGAGCACGGCTGGAATGTCCTCGGTGGAACGCTGACCGGTCGTATCCAGTCCAAAGCGCAGAGCGCCTCCTACTTCTCGTTCTACAACTTCGCTGACACGCGTCAGAAGGCCTACGCCATGTCGGACGCCTTCTTGACCTACGAGCCCGACGCCAAACACTGGAAGGTCTCCGCGTTCGTCCGCAACTTCACCGACGAGGTGGTCTTCAAGGATGCAGAGGAAAGCCAGTACGCGGGGGGCTACGCCTATGGGTTCCTCCCCCCGAGAACCTATGGGGTTCGGCTCGAATACGCGTGGTGACGTGGCGAGAGGAAGTCGTCGTGTCGGTATCAGGCGGAGCGATTGGCGGCGACCCCCGCAAGGTCTGGAAATCAGAGGATGACGAAGGGGCCCCATCGCCGGGCGCGATGGGGCCCGCCGAGCCGCCGCTGGGAACGACTGCGAAGGGCCCCTTGTGATGCAGGATGGATCTATGGGGAACGACCGCCATGACGTCGTCGTCGTCGGCTCGGGCGCGGCCGGCAGCTTCGCCGCCAAGGAACTGACAGAGCAGGGGCTAACTGTCCTGGTGCTCGACGCCGGCCGCGAGGTCGGTCCCAGGGACTTCACGGCGCTGAAGCGCAATGCGGCGGTTCGCGGCGTACAGTTGCGGGCGCGGATGCTGGCGATGGTGACGGGGCAACCGCTGCAGGCGCGTGTCGCCTTCTTCAATGCCGCGATGAGGCGGTTCCTGGTCAAGGACTGGCTGCATCCCTACCGCACGCCGAAGGACGCCCCGTTCCTGTGGGTGCGGGGGCGGCAAGTGGGCGGGCGACTGCACGTCTTCGGGCGCGTGCTGTTCCGCTGGTCGGATCACGAGTTCAAAGCCGACACGGCCCCCTGGCCGATCAGCTACGACGATCTGACGCCCTGGTATGAACGGGTGGAGCGCTTTCTGGGCCTCCACGGAAATGGCGACGGGGTGGAGACCGCGCCCGACGGCCTCATGGCCAAGCCCGCCACCCTCACCGCCTACGAGACCGCCTTCAAGCGAACGGTCGAGCGCCGCTGGCCGGAGCGAAAGGTGATTTGCTGGCGTTTCGCGCCGCCCGATCGCGAGGCCCTGCCGGCGGCCCTGGTCGCCGCCCAGGAGTCTGGGCGGATGACCTTGCAGCCGGACGCGATCGCCACCGAGATCGTCGCCGATCCCGTCACCGGCCGCGCGACCGGCGTCAGCTACGTGGACCGGCGAACGGGCCAGCGGCGGCAGGCCGTCGGGGCGGCGGTGATGATCTGTGCCTCGCCCGTGGAGTCGGTGCGGCTGCTGCTGAATTCGCGCTCAACGCGCCATCCCGGCGGAATCGGCAACAGCTCGGGCCTGCTCGGCCGGTACTTCATGGACCAGCCCGCCAGCCTGGTGTTCGGCGCCCTTCCACCACTGGCGGCTCCAGCGCCCGGCGACGACCTGCCGGCCCATCCGCTCCATGGCGCAGTCGGCGGGATCATCATTCCGCGCTACGCCAACCTGAACGGCTCTGGCGGAGATGACGTCCAAGGCGGCTATAGCTTCCAGGGGTCGGCCGGGCGCGATCCCACCCTTCAGCCGGACCAAAGCGCCGACGCCGTCGTCATGGGCTACGCCGAAATGCTGCCCTACCGTGACAACGCCATAACGCTGGATCCGCAGCGTCGGGATCGGTGGGGCATGCCGCTGCCGGTCATTCGCTGCGCACTTCACGACAACGAACGTCGGATGCTCGCCAAACAGATTGCGGAGGTCGTGGGGATGATTGAAGCCGCAGGGGGCTCGGTCAACGCCTGGGTGTCGCCATTGGGTCTCGAGGAGCGCGGGGAGGGGCTGTATCCGAAATTGAATCCGCTCGCGCGCTGGATCGTCCGCAAGATGCTGCCGAGAAGCATGGTGATGGGGGCGGCGATCCACGAAAGCGGCGGCGCCCGGATGGGCGCGAACCCCGCCACCTCGGTGCTGAACCGCTTCAACCAGTCCTGGGACGTGGCGAACCTGTTTGTCACCGATGCGAGCGCCTTCCCGTCGGGTGGCTCGATGGGCACGACCTTGACGGTCATGGCGCTCACCACGCGCGCCTGCGCCCATCTGGCTCGCGAATTGAAGGCGGGCCAGCTGTGAGGGACAACAGCAACGCCGCGGCCTGGGCAGCCGGGGACCTGGCCAGTCCAGCTGTCGTCGCCAGTGCGGCGCGCGAACGCCTCAGTCTTTCGGAGAAACTCGGGTACGGGTGCGGCGACCTGTCCTCCAATCTGACCTGGGGCATGACGATGTCATACCTCATGTACTACTATACCGACATCTATCTCATTCCCGCGGCAGCCGTTGCCTGGCTGCTCCTTGTGCCGCGTATATTCGACGCCTTCTGCGATCCGCTGTTCGGTTACATCATCGACCGCACATCGGGCCGGCACGTGAAGAGCATGATCGGGCTGCTGGCGGTTCCGTTCGGCGTCATCTCCTTCCTCTGCTTCCTGCCGCTGCCGCTGTCGCCCGACGGGAAGGTGGTCTGGGCCTGGGTCTCCTACCTCGCCTTCGGCGCCATGTATTCGGCGATCAACACGCCCTACGGCGCCCTCGGCAATATGATGACCACCGTGCCGCAGGAGCGGGTCGCCCTGAACTCGTTTCGCATGGCCGGGTGTCAGATCGGGCAGCTGATCGTCGCCGCACTGACGCTGCCGGCGATCGCATTTCTCGGCGGCGGGGCCGACGTCCCGCACCAACAGCGCGGCGTCGCGACCTTCTCGCTGCTCCTGGCGGTCGCCGGAACGGGGCTGTGGATCCTCACCTGGCGCAGCGCGAAGATCCGCAAGCCATTGCCGATCACGACCCATGGCCTGCGTGAACTGCTCTCGTCGCTGATCCGCAACCGGCTCTGGCACATCTGCAATACACTGATGTTCCTGAATTTTCTCGTCTTCTGTTCGGAATCCGCCCTGACTATCCACTACACGCGGTTCATCCTGCACCACCAAGCGACCACGGCGGGACTGCTTCTGACGACCGCGACATTGGGCTCCGTGGTCGGCGCCGTTGTGGCGCCGATGCTGACGAAGCGCCTGGGCATTCGCCGAACCTATGGGCTGATGCTGGTGTGCGAGTTGGCCGGCCTGGCGGTGATGCTGGCCGCCGGCGGGGACTTCGCCCTGTTCGTAATCGCCTTCACGCTGCAGTATATTTGCGTCGGGGTGCTGTCGCCACTTTGCTACGCGATGCTGGCGGAGGCGATCGACGATGGCGAGGCCAAGACCGGCGTCGCATCGACCGGTCTGGCCTATTCCGTCAACTCGCTGGTAACCAAGGTCGCGGTCGGCGTCACCGGTTTTATCATCGCGAGCCTTCTGGCCTGGGGACACTATACGCCGGGCTTGCAGGTCGGCGGGCCCGCGCTGACCTTCTGGCTGAAGGTCGGATTTATCGGCGTGCCCTGCACCTCCATATGCCTGGCGATCCTGACCTTATGCCTTTGGCCAAATGACGCGCCTAGCTCATCCCGCGCCGGCGTTCGGAGCGCCTGATGCGAGATTATGTCGTCAATCTCAATATGCAGTTCGTGGAGACGTCGGACTGCCTGATCAAACGCATCGACGCCGCAGCCTCACACGGGTTCCGCCATGTCGAGTTCTGGCGCTGGCAGGAGCTGGATCTCGATGCGCTGGCGGGAATGGTGTCGCGGACCGGCGTCGCGGTCGAGAGTTTCGTCGTCGATTGGAGCGTGCCTCTGACCGACCCGCAGCGCCATTCCGACTATGTCTTGTCGTGGGAACGCTCGCTGCGTCTGGCCGAACGCCTCCACACCCGGCAGCTCATCCTGGCTCTAGGCGATGTCAATCCAGCGCTGGACGAAGCAGGGCATTTGCACGTGCTGTCCGACATCCTTGGCCGGCTGGCCTCGCAGGCGATGGATGCGGGCCTGACCCTGTTGATCGAGCCGGTTAATGCGCTCGTCGATCATCCCGGGACCTGGCTGGATTCTACCGAGAAGGCGTTTCAACTCATCGATGGGGTCGCCGCCCCCACGCTCAAGCTGCTCCTCGACATCTATCACCTTGCGATCTCCGGAGAGAACCTCTCCGCCATCCTTCAGGAGAGGGCGGCGGACATCGGCTATGTGCAACTCGCCGACGCGCCGGGGCATGGCGAGCCAGGCGCCGGAACGATCGACTGGCGGAGCGTGTGCAAGCTCTTGAGCGATGCCGGGCTGGCGTCCCGCATCGGCCTCGAAATTGCGCCGCACGGCCCCAGCGACGCGAGCTTGCGTCGCTCCATCAGCTTCCTCGACCGATATTGGTGAGCTGAGCGCCGAGGCTATCTCCGACCGTACAAGCGTGTTAGCCACGATGGTGGCAAACGTTTTCCGTTCACAGGCGGCGCAACCTGGGCCGCAGCTAGCGAGGCGCCATGCGGCCCAACGACGTGCTTTCGATCCAGCTGTGGTCCACCCGAGCGGCCAGCTCCCTGGCCGAGCAATTCGAATACCTAGCCGGCTGCGGTTACACCGACGTGCAGCCCTTTAAGGACCTGTATGCCGATCCGGCCGCCCTGCGGGCGATGCTGGACGAGCATGGTCTGACCGCGCGAAGCGGCCACTTCAAGTTTTCGACGTACGAGACCGATTTCGACCGGGTGGTCACGACCGCGCGAACCGTTGGCATGACTCTGCTCGCCGCCGACTGGCTGGACCCGGAAGAGCGTCCTGTCGACCGTGCGGGTTGGGAGGCGCTCGGGGGCCGGTTGTCGAACGTCTCCAAACGGGTCGCCGACCAGGGCTTGCGGTTCGCCTGGCACAACCACGAATTCGAATTCGCGCCGCTGCCCGACGGCTCCTTCGGCATCGAGCACGCGCTCGGCAAGGACGTGCTCTGGGAGATGGACATCGGCTGGATGTTCAAGGCCGAGCAGGATCCGCTGCCCTGGCTGGCGCGATACGCCGGGCGGGTTCCGGCCATCCACGTCAAGGATGTCGCCGCGCCGGGCGAAAAGCTGGACGAGATGAACTTCGCCGACCTCGGCGAGGGGGTGATGGACTGGCAGCTCTACTGGCAGGCGGCGGTCGACGCCGGCGCCGAGCTGATGATCGCCGAGCATGACGCGCCGTCGGACTGGCGGCGGTTCGCCCGGGTGAGCGGGGCGGCGATGCGGCGATTCGCCAGCCTTGCGACGTAATCCTCAAAACCGGGCGACGTCATCTCAGGACAGGGCCGGTCCGGGCGGGTCTCAAAGCGCGGTCCAAGCGCCGCCGGCCGCGTCCGAGCGCACGCAGGCGTCGACGAACTGCAGGCCACGCAGCCCGTCCTGCACCGTCGGGGTCGCCAGGCCGGGCGGGTGGCCATTCCGCGCCGCCCGGATCGCCTCGGCGGCGTCGGCGTAGATGTTGGCGAAGGCTTCAAGATAGCCCTCGGGGTGGCCGGGCGGGACCCGGAAGCTGCTGGCCGCGGCGCCGGTCGCCTGGGCCCGGGTCAGTACGCGCCGCGGCTCGCCCTCGATCGCGAGTTCCAGCTCTTCGGCGCGACGGTGGCGCCAGGTGAGCGCTCCGCGATCGCCGTAGACCCGCAAGCTGATCTCGTTCTCCTCGCCGACGGCGACCTGGCTTGCCCATAGCCGGCCGCGCGCGCCCGACGCATAGCGCATCAGCACCGCGGCGTTATCGTCGAGTTGGCGGCCGGGCCCGAAGCGCGAGAGCTCGGCCAGCAGTTTGTCCGGCTCCTGGCCGCAGACGTAGGCGGCCAGGTGATAGGCGTGGACCCCGATGTCGCCCAGCGCGCCGCCGGCGCCCGCCTGCGCGGGATCGGTGCGCCACTCGGCCTGTTTCGAGCCCTGCCGTTCGACAGGCTGGCTCAGCCAGCCCTGGACATATTCCACCTCGACGAGCCGCAGGGCGCCAAGAGCGCCTGCGGCGGCCAGTTGCCGGGCCTGCCGCACCATCGGATAGCCGCTGTAGTTGTAGGTGACGATGAACAGCCGGCCGGAGACTGCGACGCAGTCCGCCAGCGCGCGGGCCTGGTCCAGCGCGCCGGTGACCGGCTTGTCGCAGATGACGTGGATTCCAGCCTCGAGGAAGGCCTTGGCGACGGCGAAATGGGTGTGGTTAGGCGTGACGATCGCCACCACCTCGATCCCGTCCGGCCGGGCCGCCTCGGCCCGCGCCATGGTCGCGAAGTCCGCATAGCTGCGGCCAGGATCAAGGCCGAGGGCTGCGGCGGCCCCCGCGGCGCGCTCGGGCGTGGAGGAAAGGGCGCCGGCGACGAGCCGAAAATGGTCGTCCATCCGCGCCGCAAGGCGATGCACGGCGCCAATGAAGGCGCCTTCGCCGCCGCCCACCATGCCGAGCCGGATCGGGGTTTCGTACGCCATCGCGCCGCCGCTCAGACCGGCGCGCGCGCGAGGCCGAGCAGCCGCCGGTTGGCGGCCTCGTCGGCGCCGCTGGCAGCGAAGTCGTCAAAGGCCTTGTCGGTGACGCGGATGATGTGTTCGGCGATGAAGGCGGCGCCTTCGCGCGCGCCGTCCTCCGAATTCTTCAGCGCGCATTCCCATTCCAGCACCGCCCAGCCGTCGAAGTCGTATTGGGCGAACTTAGAAAACAACGCTTTGAAGTCGATTTGGCCGTCGCCCAGCGAGCGGAACCGCCCGGGCCGCTCGCCCCAGCCCTGGTAGCCGCCGTAGACGCCTGAGCGTCCGGTCGGCCGCAGCTCGGCGTCCTTGACGTGAAAGATGCAGATCCGCGGGTGGTAGATGTCGACGAAGTCGAGGTAATCGAGCGCCTGCAGGACGAAATGGCTCGGATCGTAGAGGATCTTCGCCCGCGGATGCTGGTCGACGTGGTCGAGGAAACGCTCGAAGGTGGCACCGTCGTGCAGGTCTTCGCCGGGGTGCAGCTCGAAACCGACGTCGACGCCGGACTCCTCGAAGACGTCCAGGATGGGCCGCCAGCGCCGGCCGAGCTCGCTGAAGGCCGCCTCGATCAGGCCGGCCGGACGCTGCGGCCAGGGATAGAGATAGGGCCAGGCCAGGGCGCCCGAGAAGGTCGCATGCGCCGTCAGGCCGAGCCGGGCGCTGGCGCGCGCGGCGAGCTTCACCTGCTTTGCCGCCCAGGCCCGGCGTGCATCCGGCCGACCCCGCAGCGGCTCTGGCGCGAAGCCGTCGAACATCTCGTCGTAGGCCGGGTGCACGGCCACGAGCTGGCCCTGCAGATGGGTCGATAGTTCCGTCGCCTGCAGCCCAAGCTTGTCCAGCCCGGCGTTCAGGTCGTCGCAGTAGGCCTGGGACCGTGCGGCGAGCTCCAGATCGATCAGCCGCGGGTCGACCGGGATCTGCACGCCCTTGAAGCCGAGCCCGGCCGCCCAGCGGGCGAGGCCTTCCAGGCTGTCGAACGGCGGCGCATCGCCCAGGAACTGGGCCAGGAAGATCGCCGGACCCTTGATCGTCTTCATGCGACAGCTCCTTGGGCGCCGATCACGCAGCGCTCGAAAATAGGCGCAGTGCGATCTGGAAAACGTTTGCCACTATCCAAGTTTTGCCCGTAGGCTGGGCGCGTGCAATGGTTTTCCTATACAGGCTGGCGTTGATGAACGGCTCGCGCAAGGCTGCTATGCAGGGATTTGCACCGAAGAGGCGGTCGCGGTCGGTTCGGAGGGCAAGTGGTCAAGCTGGTTGATGTCGCGCGGGCGGCGAATGTCGCCGTCTCGACCGCCAGTCGCGCGCTGAACAACCCGTCGCGCGTCAATCCCAAGACGCGGACCCGCGTTGAATCGGTCGCGGCGCATCTCGGCTATTCGACGAACATGGCGGCCCGCAGCCTGCGAATGGGTACATCCCGGATGGTGATGGTCATTATGCCCCCCTGGCGCGAAGCCAGCGTGCTGAACGATGTGCTGCGCGGCATCGACGGGGAGCTCTCGGAGCACGGCTATACGATGATCGTCGGCCAGCTAAACGAGGCGAATCTGCCCGATCCGCGTCTCCTCGAAATGGCGCGCGGCGGCATGATCGACGGCGCGATCTCGGTCGCCAACGATCCGCCCCGATCAGGAGGCCTGCCGCTCCTGGCGGCTGAGCGGCCAGTCATCGGCCTGATGATCGATCTCAGCGAGCACGGCGTGCCGAGCGTGGTCAGCAATGACCGGCGCGCTGTCCATTACGTCGTCGACCGGCTGCTGGCGAACGGGCGCAAGCGCTTCATGTACATCTCGGGGCCGCCTAACTACCACGACGACGAACGCTACGGCGGGTTTACCGAGGCGCTCGCCAAGGCCGGGCGCGGAACGCGGGAGGTCCTGCGGTTCGACGGCGATTTCACCTTTGAGGCGGGGTGGGTCGCCGGCGCAGCCTTCCTCGACGCCAAGGAACGCCCTGACGC
>Ga0307513_10011999_pt1 | contig 10729 bp, 13 predicted proteins | sample 15_EM_MG_FD_202174 | JGI IMG/M metagenome (GOLD analysis project Ga0307513, IMG submission 202174) | Populus trichocarpa ectomycorrhiza microbial communities from riparian zone in the Pacific Northwest, United States - 15_EM | ecosystem: Host-associated > Plants > Roots > Unclassified | place...
TTCTTCTCTGAATCCGGATACGGAACTCATACTGCTGCAGAGGCTTGGTCCCCGAACCTAGATGTTTCCTCCCGCCCGAAAACCACAAACACCCCCTCCGACGGCGCACATGCGCCCCGAATTCCGCGGGCACATTACCTGATGAGTCTCTCCAAGCATCCTTATTACTCATAGGCATTGGGTTAGAAAAGGAGTCTGCAATTGCGTCGCCGTCGTAGGGCCATAGACTCATAAAAGGCACAAGAACATGTATCCGCTATCACAAGCAGCACCTCTCCGACTAATGCCTCAACTTCTTGTGCTTCGTGAACTCAGGCCTCGTCCAAAACGTTTTCCCGCCGTCCAGGGAAGGTGAGTATCCTGCGTCTATCCTTCTAGACTTGATTACTTACCATTCACACGAGTATCCAATACGGAAGTGCGATTTCAGCAAGTGACGCAAACCATCGCGATGGTTTTTATAGACTTTGCTCCTGCAGAGTCGACATTGATGCGTAATCCTCGTCCCTTCCTCTCCGGCCATCTCAAGCAATTGCCTAAATTTCTTCCCGACTGCTCCATACTCCTCGCTTTCTTCCAGCGTCATTTGTGCCTCGAGCGCGTCGATAGTCACGCCTTGCTTGAATATCTCGATGCAACGATCCACTATGGTACGTTCGACTCCCTCTCCGAGTAGGCGTTTCTCCATCTTCAACACCTCTACTGACCGTGTCACAGGCGCCCCTTGCACTTGATGTTGACGAGGGTGGGCGACTTCACCACTGGCCACCGGCGCATGACCACCGGCAACAACGGGTGTCTCATCCTCGGTTGCGACAATAGCCCTCCCGCTGTTGTTCATATATCCAACTCCGACGGGGGGGTTCCCCACTGACGGCGGGGGGGTCATTGGAGCTGCGAGGGGATACGGAGATTCTGCCACACCACCGATCAACGTACTGGCCATGGCTGAGGCCTTGTCTATCACACCTGTCGCTACTGGCGGAGGGTGATTGAGTGCAACGCCACCAACGGTGGCTGGTGTTGCGAAGGGATAGTCCCGCATACTGGTGGAGGCCGCTGCAAGCGGGTTGTGAGGAAGCCCTCGAGCGTCCGTCGAAGAGTGACTGCCCTGACGGTAACCAAAGTTATCCGGGAACATCCAGAATTGCCAATCTATCCAAATAGAGGCGCCAGGTATAGCCGTTGGCTGGGTGTAGTAGAGTGGATAGGGTTTTACGTCTGTGCTACCTCGGAACATAGACGTAGGTGATACTACCTTATCCTCCTGGTACATATCCCTTGGGTATTGACTTGCTACTTCAGAGTAGTTGGGCACGTAGGGGTGGGTTGAACCCCCACAGGGGTAGTAGTCCGGCTCCGCATCCGCACACGAGAGCGTGTTTGGTATATTGGCCATGCCTGGCGCTACAAACCCTCAAGCCGGTCAGCACATCAGGGCAAACCACTGCGAAACATTTCCGAGGGCTTACTAGTCGGTACAGGGGCCACCACATTACTGTAACCATGGCTTAATTGGGTCGCACATTCAGTGTGGGCGTCCGTGACCTCTGGTCCTACACGTCCTCTGAGGTGTTCAACAGGATATTCATTGGCCGCGTTGCTGGGAAGGTGCTCCATTGGATCCTTCTTTAGCTACAATCTCTTACGGGGGCTTTGGGGGAAGTGGTGAGGAGGTTTGTGACATGCACGAACAGCCCGCTCAAATAGAGTTCACTTGCACGAGGAAGACAACCGTTTCGGCTGCTTATTTTCAAGATCCGTGGCCGAACTTGTTCCCGGCATTTAGGTAATTTGTTGGTTATCCTGGTTATTTTGACTGAATTTTCTGAGTCGCGTTGGAGAGACTCTTCAAGATTTCGATGGTTGCTCTCTCCAATAAGCGATGCCTCGCCCAGGTCGATCACAGAGTTATGAAGATAGACGAGGACACAAAATTTCCAACAGGTCTACTATTCGATCTAAGCATCAGCCACGGGGGAAGGCATTTTTTTAAATTCGCTAGGAAAACGATGGTTGGCCCAAACAATGGGATATCCGGTGTTCGACCTTTGTTATACTCGGTTAGATCTCCTCAGCGAGTAAGGAAGGTCTACCATGATTAGGAGGGGATCTGGCCTCGATCTGATATTTTCGCGCATTTGCTTAGTGTTTAACCACCTTAGAAAGAATCAAATACGTGCATTTATGTCTGGATACTATATGGCACGTCATCAATAAGCCCAGTGACATTCGTGCTTGCTATACTACGCTTCGACGCGAGTTTGAACGCGAGATCCCAATAAGGGCGTCAAAGGACTTGCCAATTCTTCTTCCAGTCTCCCTCTGAGTCTTCGAAACCGCAATCGTAAGGCGTATGCCTCATGTACGAGCCATGCCACCAACATACAGCCAACGCATGGTCAAACTTATGCACTGTTCATCTCAGTCGTAGATAGATTTCACGCAGGGTTCGCACCGGCCTTCTTGGTAGAGGCTCTCGCACTGTCCATACCCGAGCCCGGGACCCGGGGATGGGTAGGAAGGTGTTTAGTGAAAGGGGCGTTCATTTAGTTTCGAAGAAGAACGGTTGGGTCGCCCAGATTCGAGCGGTGAGGTGCTCGTTCCTCTGACGGCAAGTGATTGGCATTTTCCGCTACATACGAACCTCTTCCTCCTCGAGGCCTCCGCGACCACTATCTTCCTAAGGACCCGCCACTAAATCCCTACACCAGTTCGGCACCCACGCGTGGAACTCTCCTTACATGCACTTTACTCGCGCGCTACACCGGTGTCTCACCAGCTTCTCGCCGGCTGGGCTTCTTTAATAATAAGACGTCAACACGAGCGCTAATTGTGCCTCTGGTGGTGTTTGTATTGCCAAAATTACTCGATCGGGGCCACGGCTGAGTCACGCCTAGTCGGGCCTTCGGGGCAGGCAGTGGCTGGGTGTGCAGACCGAGCTCTATTAAGAACTTGTATTACCAAACCCAGAACATATTATATCCCTGTAAATAAGCCATTCATCCTATGACATGCCGCTATTCGGGATCATCGAGAAGGTCCCGTTCCGCTACGGTTAGCACAGGGCTGTATGCTTTCGGTGGCGGTAATGTGTCACCATCATGGTGCAGGAAGTCGTCCATTGTTAGAGGTCGGAGTGTGAAGTTCTGCGAGGCGTTCCATCAGCTCCATTGAATCGAGGAATTCGACAAATCGGTCACTAACACCGGCAAGGGTCCCTCTGGACTACGCATGAACTCCTTCACAGGGACCATTGCCGCGTTTCTATATAGCTCTTGCAGGTCCGAGCCGGAAAAGCCTTCTGTCCGAGATGTTTTGGGGGGCATCTGCGTAATATACAGCGGATCAGATTTAGCCAAATTTTGGGCCCCAGGAATGGGGGGTGAACGCACTAGATCGAGCATCTGAGCAATGGTATTCCAGAGGAGAGTATGACAGGTAGTATGAGCATTTGAAAAGTGAGATGGCGTGCGGGCGTACAACCTTTGGATGAGATATCAGACGCTTGGCCATGATCTTGCTCGCACGGAGTTCATTTCTTGCGAGGCGTATTTTGTGAGGCAAGTGGCTTCTTCGGCGGCAGAGTCACCACCCCCAGTGACGGCTAGAAGGTTGTGTCTGCATAATTGTGTCAGCAGTCCCAACAAATGGATTGAAGTCCAAGTCTGGACGACCGGAATATGGGTACGGCATCATCACAAACTGCGCGCGGAGCTGCCACTCTGCCAGTGTGTATCCTCCCCGGGTAGGTTAAGACACTTTGCGCTTGCTCCCGATGCGATGATCATCGCATCACACGTTTCGGGCTCTTGCTCTTCTTCACCTTCTCACCAGGATTGGAATGGCCGCTGGGAGAGGTCAATACGCGAGATCATCTCCGTGATAATCGTGGTACCAAATTTGGGTGGTTGGGCACGGGACTTGTCCATCATTTCGGGACCACGGGCGCATCCGGGATCCCGGATAGTTCTCAACTAGAGGCACAGGAACTCCATCAGTATACGGAGACACTTATGTTACATCAGAGGCCTCGCACCATCGGTAGTCGTAGTAAGTTGGCCGCCAGCAGCGAAACCGCTGGCCATGAACCCTTGGAACATGACAGGCTCGAGGTTTGCACGTGCAAGATAGATAGCAGCAGTATGCCCAGCAGGTCCAGAGCCAATAATAACGTAACATCGCGTCTTGCTTAAGCCGTCGCGTTGATCGCAGAATTCTACTCTCAAATTTATGATTCTATTATTTTGAGTGCATTCGGCTGCTCCTTCCCTTCTCCCCTTTTGGTGCAATGGGCAGCATATTAGAGTATTTACGTATTGTTGGTAATCTGGTGTGCGTCTCGGATGGCTCTGCTGGAGGCGTGTGATACATTCGTCGATAGACGAAACTGGTCGCAAGGACGCTCGACGATGTGATAAGGATAGGACGTAAAGGCCTGAACACTCGCGAAATTTGTTTATAACCCAACGTTGCGCGCTGGAAATGGGCTAGCTGATTAATAGTCGATGTGGTAGAGGGAAAAGTTTGGGCCAAAATCGACAGCACTCCCTTGAAGGGCTCGCGGCGTGGGATACCTTTGTTGCCTTCTGGCACTTTTTGAAACATTCACCTGAACTTATTGCACATAGGCACTTGCGGAGGCCGATGCTCTTATGCGCCAGATTTGACACAATTTGCGAGGTGTCAACAGGACTCGATTAACCTTACCCGCGATGACCTCATCCATAGCAGACCTGTGGTATGTACGAACCATACAGCATTGCGTTTGCGGATTAAAACTTATTTCCCGTTTAGGAGCGAGCCGTCTCCCGCTATGCTATGAACAAGCGGCAAGCTGGGGGAGTACGAGCGGAAGACATCCAGACAAAAGTATTCCTCACATCGTAGGAATACAGGGAGGACATTTGGGTACGTACTCTGCATACTCTATGGTCATGGACTCCTGAACCGGGGCGACTTCAAGGTGTTACTGACGAGGGGGTAATGCCCCCACTTAGTCGATTTATTCCTCGAGGTTTGTACGAGGCACTGTTCTAATTCGCGGTCGCACTAAAGACCGAATACCTCAATCCAGACGAGGGTGATGAGGACGACGAAGACAGCGACATGGAAATAGGCGGGATGACGGTAAACCTCAGATGCCCTCTGTTACAGAGATACCTCGAGGAACCAATGACCTCGTACGTTCTCTGCCCAAAACCTCCGCGCCTGGCGGACGTCTTTCGGTATTGACGGTATTCGTTACCCTGCGGGGCGGAGTGCTGGCACTCTCATCCTCGAGTAGCCATTGTGAATTACCTGAGGCGGAGCGCGAAGCAACGCCTATGGCTGGTTGTGGACAGCTCGTCTCGCTGAGTGGGTTGCGGAGGAATGAGGAGCCTCGAGGCTAGGATCAGGGCTGCTCAGAGACGAGAAGTGAGAGCTACGCAGATGAGTGTGGACGTGAGCGACGAAGACGACGAGGTCGTAGGCTAGGGCAATACTACCGTAACTCACGCCTCGGCCACTCTACAAAGGGAACTGAAGGTGTGGACAGGCACATTTGCCAGACATAAGACCCGTGTCGATTTGCACACTATTTCTTTGTCCTTGGGTTGAGAGGCCAGTAAGACGAGGTCTTGTTTTGGGGGCTGCTGTGCCGGGCTTCTTGCTCTTGCCTCATGGCAGACGCCTGTCAGAGTTTGAGTTTGATGGCCCCCTGTCAGGGCCCCCTGTCAGCCGGTCCTATACTTGTAGTTGTAGGCCCGATTTCTCCTGAGCCGTCACTTTCCCCCCCATACCGCCCGCCACTCGGCGCTCGCAACTCGTTCATATTTCTTCTCTGATTTCAGATATGGAACTCGTACTACTGCAGGAAGCATCCAGAGGCTTGTCCTCTGCTTCCCCCCCCCGCCGAAAACCACAGACATCCCCCGCCGCATCCCCCCGCCGCATCCCCCCGCCGCATCCCCCCGCCGCATCCCCCCGCCGCAAACCACGCCCACATGCACCCCGAACTCCACAGGCACATTGCATGACGATTCTCTCCAAGTATCGTTATCGCTCATAGGCTTTGGGTTAGAAAAGGAGTCTGCAATTGTGTTGGCGTCGTAGAGCCATAGAATCATAAAAGGTACAAGTACATATCCGCTGTTACCAGCAGCACTTCTCCGACTAATGCTTTAACTTCTTGTGCCTAGTGAATTCAGGCCTTGTCCAAAAGGTTTTCCCGCTGTCCAGGGAAGGTGAGCACCCTGCGTCTATCCTTCCGGACTTGATTACTTACCATTCACATGGGTATCCAATACGGAAGTGCGATTTCAGCAAGTGACGCAAACCATCGCGATGGTTTTTATACACTTTCCTTCGGCAGAGTCGACATTCATGCATAATCCTCATCCCTCCTCCTCCGGCCATCTCAAGCAATTGCCTATAAATCTTCCCGACTGCTCCGTACTCCTCGCTTTCTTCCAGCGTCATCGGTGCCTCGAGCGCGTCGATAGTGAAGCCTTGCTTGAATATCTCGAGGCAAAGATCCACTATGGCACGTTTGACCCCCTGTGCGAGTAGGTGTTGCTCCATCTTCAACACCTCTACTGACCGTGTCACAGGCGCCCCTTGCACTTGATGTTGGCTAGGTTGGGCCGCTTCCCCACTGGCCACCTGTGCATGACCACCGGCAACAGCGGGAGCCTCATCCCCAGTTGCCACAATGGCCCTCCCACTGTTGGGCATATACCCAACTCCGACGGGGGGCTCCCCCGCTGACGGCGGGGGGGTCATTGGAGGGGCGGTGAGGGGAAACGGAACTGCTGCCACACCACCGATCAACGTACTGACACTCGCCAAGGCCTTGTCCATCACACCTGTCGTTACTGGGAGAGGGTGATTCAGTGCATCGCCATCAAAGGTGGGTAGTGTTGCGGAAGGATAGCCCCACATACTAGTGGAGGCCGTTGTAAGCGCATCGTGAGGAGTCTCTCGAGCGTCTGTCGAAGGGTGACCGCCCTGAGGATAACCAAAGTCATCAACTCCGACAAGGCGCTCCCCCAATGACGGCGGGAGGGTCATTGGAGGCGCGGCGAGGGGATATGGAACTTCTGCTACACCACCGATCGACGTATTGGCCCTGGCTGAGGCCTTGTCTATCTCACCCGTCGTTACTGGGAGAGGGTGATTCAGTGCATCGCCATCAAAGGTGGGTAGTGTCGCGGAAGGATAGTCCCAGTGAGGAGTCTCTCGAGTGTCTGTTGAAGAGTGACCGCCCTGGGGGTAACCAAGGCCACCCATGAACTTCCAGAGTTGCCAATCTACCCAAAGCGAGGGGCCAGGTATAGCCGTTGTCTGGGTGTGGTGGAGATTTACGTCTGTACTACCCCGGAACATACATGTAGGTGGTACTATTGTATCCTCCTGGTCCATATTCCTTGGGTATTGATCTGCTACTACAGTACAGTTGGGTATGGAGGGGTCAGTTGAACCCCCACTGGGATAGTAGTCCGGCTCCGCATCCGCCCACGAGAGCGTGTCTGGTATATTGTTCATGCCTGGCATTATGGACCCTCAAGCCGATCAGCACATCAGGGCAAGCCACCACGAAACACTTCCGAGGCTTACTAGTCGATACAGGAGCTACCAGGGCGTCCACATCACTGGAACCATGGCTTGCTCGAATCGCAGTTCCGGTGCAGGCGTCTGTGACTTCTGGTCCTACGCTTCCTTTGAGGTGTTCAACGGGGTATCCATTGACCGCATTGCTGGGAAGGTGCTGCATTGAATTCTTTAGCTGCAATACTCTACTAGGGCTTTGGGGGAATGGGTTGAGGAGGCCTGCAGAACGTGTCCAAACAGCCTGCTCAAATAGGTACGCCATAGTGTCAAACTTCCCCGAGGACGCCAACCGCCTTGACTGCTTATGTTCATGATACGTACCAACATTTCCCGGCATTGGTTATCTCGTTGGTTATTTTGGTCAAATTTTCTGAGTTGTGTTGGAGAGACTCTTCAAGATTTCGAGGGCTGTTCTCCCTAATAAGCGATGCCTCGCGCTAGTTGATCATAGAGTCATGAACATAGAAGAATACATGAAATACCCAACGAGTCTACTGTTCGACCTAAGCACCAGCCACGGCGCGATTTATTTTAGGAATTTGCTAGGAAAACGATGGTTGGCCTAAACAAAGGGATACCCAGTGTTCGACCTTTGTCATACTCGGTTACATCTCCTTAGCGAGTAAGGAAGGTCTACATTGACTAGGAGAGGACCTAGTCTCGATCTGATCCTTTCACGCATTTGTTTGGTATTTAACCGCTTTAGAAATAATTAAATACGTGCATATATGCCTAGATACTATATGGCACCTCATCAATAAGCCCAGAGACACTCAGGCTTGCTAGAAGATAAAAAAACACGCTCCGATGCGAGTTTAGACGCGAGATCCCAATAAGGATATCAAAGGATTGGCCGCTCTTCTTCTGGTGTCCAGTCTCCGAACGCCAGGCGTTTTGTCCAGTCTCCGAACGCCAGGCGTTTGCCTCATGCACGAACCATGCCACCAATATACAACCAACACATGGACAAGCTTATCCTCTGTTCACTCAGTTGTAGACAGATTCACGCAGGGTTCACGCAGACCTTCTTGGTAGGGGTTTCTCACACAATCCATACCCGAGCCCGGGACCCGGGGGTGGGTGGGAATATGTTTAGCTCGGTCGTGAGAGGGGCGCTCATTTGAATAAAATTGCTGACGGCAAGTGGTAGGCATTTTCCGATACACCACGGGACCATGAGCCGTCTCTCTTCCTCGAGGCCTCCGCCTGGTCACTGACCACTGTCTTCCTAAGGAACCCCCCGCCTCTAAATTCCCACAGCAGTTCGACACACACGCGTAACACCCTCCTTACATGCACGTTACTCCGCGCACGACACCAGCTTCTCACCAGCTTCTCGTCGGCGTGACGCAGGGCTTCTTTAATAACAAGACGTCAAAACAGGGGCTAATGGTGCCTCTGGTGGTGTTTGTCTCGCCAAAATTACTCGATCGTAACGAATTCGCCAGGGGGCCACAGTTGAGTGTCGGGCCTTATGGGCAGGCGCACAGGCGAATACTGGGTGTAGAGATCGAGCTCTATTAAGAACTTGTATTACCAAACCCAGAATATATCTTATTACTGTAAATAGACTATGCATCCTATGACATGCCGCTATTCGGGATCATCGAAGGGGTCCCGTTCCGCTCACGTTGGCACAGGGCTGTGTGCTCTCGGTGGCGGTAATGTGTCACCACCATGGTGCAGGAAGTCGTCCATTGTTAGAGGGTATGAAGTTCTGCGAGGCGTTCCATCAGCCCCATGAATCGAGGAATTCGACAAAACGGTCACTAACATCGCCAAGGGCCCCCTTCATCCCCTCTGGTCTACGCATGAACTCCTTGACAGGGACCATTGCCGCGTTTCTACATAGCTCTTGCAGGTCCGAGCTGGAAAAGCCGTCTGTCCGTACTGCTAGAAGGCCTACGTCTAAAGGTGGCGATAGGGGTGTTTTGGAGAGCATCTGAGGAATAGAGAGCCGATCAGATTTGGCCAAACTTTGGGCCCCAGAAATGGGGGGTGAACCCATCAGATTGAGGATCTTCTTCTGCTGTTCGCGATCGGGTAGTTGAATTGCAAATCATTTAGGCATTCACTGTAGGATAGAAGTATTGGTGTCGGGTTTGGTCGGTTCGTTGCACCCAGTACCATTATTCGGGTATTCTCTCCTGCGCGGAGACCGTCCCACCGTCCGAAAATGAAATGAAAGAGGGTATACTCAATTTCACGTCAGGTGAGAGATCTAATACTCACGTCATGAGCTCTGCTTTCATCATTCCAGTCGCTTCATGATCACCCTTTCCTCTCTCGCCCAAGAAACAATCAATCTCATCAATAAATATAATTGCGGGTTGTACTTGTCTTGCTAGACTGAATAACGCATGTACGAACTTGTTGCTCTCACCGTACCACTTGTTCGGATCATGAGAGTCGACACAGCCTTTTTGGATCATAGCAGGTGCGTGATGCATTTATTCAATACGTTTTCACTCACCTGTCGTTGTAGGCACTAGCTGGTCTGGGTGGTACTCAAAGTGATGCGCCCCGCCTGCTCGCTGTAGTTGGAGCATACGAATATGCAGGCGGCGGAATAAGTTTTTGCGAGAAACATTTCCTACAACCAAAGGTAGCTCATACTCAACGGAGTAATATTTCCACTGATCGACGTGTTCAGGCAATGGAAGAGATTCATGCACTCCGGGTTCAAAGTTCTGGCATCGTACAAGCCAACTTTCCCAGCATCGATATGGGATTTGACTCCAACATACCACCTCCTAAATCCAAGTAGGTCAAAGCCCTTCGACAACTAATCGCTGCCAGCTTCATTGATCAATTAGCCATTGGGGTACAACCGTCAAGTACGCCCCCTGTCGCCGAGTTGCATATCGCGGGAATGGTGTCACCGAAGACGTATTTTTTCACCCTTCATCTGTACTTTTCCACAAGGCACCGCCGGATTATGTCGTATTCCAAGAGGTAGTCCGCAGCACCAAAGTCTGGATCAAGAGTAAGTTCCTATCTCTCACGTTTAGAGTCCAACTGATGACCGGCCGGGGCTGTTACTATCATAAATCCTGCCTGGATCGCTCACATTCTCCAAACCGATCCCCGTGCCGCTCTCTATGAAGGATGCCAAACCAGGAGAAGTACTCGTGGT
>Ga0307513_10012000_pt1 | contig 10729 bp, 12 predicted proteins | sample 15_EM_MG_FD_202174 | JGI IMG/M metagenome (GOLD analysis project Ga0307513, IMG submission 202174) | Populus trichocarpa ectomycorrhiza microbial communities from riparian zone in the Pacific Northwest, United States - 15_EM | ecosystem: Host-associated > Plants > Roots > Unclassified | place...
GTGGAAGCCGTGGGGGTAGGCGTCCTCGATCCTGCGCAGCGCCTTCGTCCAGGCGTTCGCGCGGACCCAGGCGCCTTCCTCCTCGCTCATGGGGGAGGACACAGTGGAGGGGGCGGGGTCGAGGATGCCCAGGATCGAGGCGCCCACGAAGCGCAGCCAGGTCGTCATACAGAGTCTCCGAACAGGGTGGGGATGGCCCGGAGTTCGTTCATCCAGGCCAGGAGGCGGGGGAGGTTGGTATCGGGCCCGAAGGCGAGGTAAGTGCCGTCGCAGCTGGCGCAGCCGAAGGCCTGCGCGATGCGCAGCCGCCGACGCGAGTTGACACGGCCCATGTGGACGGCCAGCCCGCGCTCGCGGGCCTCAAGAGCCAGGCCGTGGGCGGCCGGGCCGGTCTTCCAGACCGTGCTGCCAGCGAGGAACAGCACGTCGAAGGAGCCCCAGGGGATGAGACCGTGCTCGCTGCCGTCCTGGGCGGCGAAGGCGACCGGGATGCCCAGGGTGCGGATCCGCGCCAGCCACGGCACCGACTCGGCGAGGGTTGCCGCGGCGTCCATGGGGACGTCGGGGGCCACGGCCCACAGGCAGCGGTCCGGGCCGTAGCGGTCGACGGTCGCCTTCAGCCAGGCGGACCAGAGCCCGGTGCCGGGCCAGCCCTTGCCGAACTTGCCGTTGTCGCAGGCGTACAGGGCGCCGGGCGGGATCACGTTGCCCTGGGCCGGGGTCGTCATGCAGGCCAGCAGTCCGGCCTGCATGGCAGCCCGTACGTCAGCGCCGGACGGCGTCGCGAGGTACAGCACTGCGCGGGAGAAGGGGCGGATGAGCAGGGGATGGGTGCATGGCGGGTCGTTCCGAGTGAGGGGGCTTCGGTTCAGACGAGTGGGAGTTGGGCGGCGGAGCCCGCGGTCAGGGCGTGCCACTCCTGCTCGAAGTTCTTGTCCTGCTTGTTGATCACGCGGGCGGGGGCGGTGGCGAAGAGTTCCTCCGCCATCGGCCAGCCCTGTGCGCGGGGGCGGGCCCAGGCCCTGGTGCGTCCGTACACCGGGTCGTGCTCGGCCTCGACGCGGTGCCGCGCGGAGATGGAGAGCAGCCGCCGGCCGAGCTGCTGCGGGCGGCCGAGATCGACACGCTCGGTGGAGCGCTTCACCGGGCGCCGCCTGCCGTCTTCGGACAGCAGAAACAGGCGGCGCACGTGGTAGAGCGCCCACGGCATGTCGAGCTCGCGCTCGAACGCCTCCAGGCACGCCCGGTCCCGCGGCTGGGTCGGGTCGAAGAGTTCCAGGAGGGTCTTGCGGCCGTAGAGCTTCGCGTTCGGGTTGAGGCTCATCGCCGTGTACTCCAGGCGCAGCACCTGGCCGGCGATGTCCGGGTGGGAGCGCATGCGCTCCATGTGGGCGGGCAGGGCGCCCATGGAGGTGGGGAAGCAGCAGAAAGTGCAGTACGACTTCGGCCAGTGCACGCCGAACCGCTTCAGGAGGTAGTCCTCGACCTGCTGCCGACCCCACCCCCACGACACAAGCGGGAACTCCCCGGTACGTCCGGGCATCTTCGAGGTGACCTGGTCGCCGAAACGGCGGCCCTCCTCATCGGCGTTGAAGCCCATGATCTGCCGGAACGGCCGACCGCCGAAGACCTGCTTGAGCCACCAGTCGCCGACGTCGCCCTTCGCCCACAAGCTGCATTTGCGGGTGCCGGCTACCTGGGGCACCGTGCCGACGGACTCCTGGTCGTCCCACAGCGTCCACGGCCCACGCGCGAAGAGCTGCTCGGGGTGGCGGGAGTCGTCCAGGATCGTGAACCCGTCGGCCTGGAGGTGCCCGTTGCGCGCCAGCTGGACGAAGCGCACACCGTTCTCGCGCAGCAGCGGGAGCATGAACTCGTCGACCAGGAGCCGGGTCTCGGGCCACTCGCTGCCGGTGGCCATGTAGAGGACGACGGTGCGGTCCAGGTCGATCCCGTGGGCGGCAGGGTCGGTGAGCATCCGCGCGAGGTAGGCGGTGCTGTCAGCCCCCAGCCCCCAGTTGACGACGGTGTCCAGGTCGTCGTCGGCGGTGAAGCCGAGCAGTGACGGCGTGTACGCAGCAGCAGTGGGCACGGCGCGGCCTCACTTCTCGCCCGGACGGACCGCGGCCGCGACGAGCACCCTGCCGTGAACGGGGGGCGGGGTCCAGGACCCGGTGCGGGCGGCGGACAGGGCGGGGACATAGCCGTCGAACGCGCGGTGGTCGGTCGCCGGATCCCCCAGGAGCCCGGCGACATCGGCGTGGTGGAGGCTGACGGAGAGGACCGACCCGAGGAAGTCGGCAGGGTGTTTCATGGGGATCTTCTCCAAGAGCCGTGCCCGGGCGTACGGGAACGGCGGCGTGTAGCGGTGGGACCTGTGGGTGCGGACCGAGGCGCGGCCAATGGAACTGAGGCTCCGCGCTTCGGCTCAGATGGCGATGAGGCGCACGGTGTGGGCCACGAGGGCGGTCGCGGTGGTCTCGTCGAACGGCACGTCCCAGCTGAGCTGGACGGTGGACGAGCCGTATTCGCGGGAGCGGTCGCGGTGGATCAGGCTGCTGTCGGCGTTGTGGGCGAGTCTGGTGAGGGGAACGCCTGGCAGCTGCTCGGGGATCTCGGCCTCCGGTCCGGGCGCGCTGGCGCGGTCAGGCCGGTCGGCGAGGTCGGCGGCCAGGTGCTGCAGGTGGTACGCCTCGTGGGCGCAGGACCCGTGGCAGGTCAGCACGGCCAGACGCGGCGCGCCTGGCCCGCCGTACAGCTCGTGCCGCATGCCGGCGCCGAGCTTCCTGCTGAGCACCACCGCGGCGTCCGCGGCGGGGTGGTCGCGCACGAGCCAGAACGCTTCGCCCTGCCCGTCCCGCCAGCACCAGCTGATCGTGTGGCCCGGGGTGTTCAGGATCTCCACCCATCCGGCCTCGAGCACCGGCTGCCCACCCCGCCAGGGGGACAACTCCAGAGAGCTGCGCCCGGACGCCGGATCGGCAAAGAGGGCTCCGGGAGTCGGAGGCCACGGCCGCACGCGGGCCAGGAGCAGCGGCATCCTGTCGGGCCAGGCGATTCCGCCCTCGCGCGCGAGGCGGCGGAGCTGCACAGGACATGTCCCGCATGAGCCGGGATGGCCGACGAAGCAGCGCCCGAACCCGCCCCACCGCTGACGGCCGGTCAACGCCTCGAACAGCGCAGCAAAACGCCTCGGCTGCCAGCCGCACTGGTGAAGCCGGTCGAAGTGGGCATTGAGGCTGAGCCGGTTCCAGCCCTGACCGTCCGGGCCTCTCAGACCATAGGTGGGCTGTTCAAGATAGGTGGGCATGTGACGCCTCCCAAAGAACGTGCAGAAGGAACAGGGCCTGGGGCGATGTGGCGGCAACGGGCGCACCATCCGGGGGCGGTGAGAGGCCAGGTGGTGATGCGCCCCTGCGCTCAGGCCGGCGGGGACTGCTGGTGCGAGAACCCGGCGGCCTCGGCGGCCAGGCCGTCGGGGAGGTAGACGAAGGACAAGCGGCCGGACAACAAGGTCATCGCGCGCTGGACGCAGTCCTGTTCGGCGTCGGAGGACGTACCGGCAGGCACCCGGTGCACTCCGAGGCCCTCGTCGTAGACGAACCCGGCCTGTTCCAGCAGGAGGACGGTGACGCCGTCGACGTGGCCATCGGCCAGGACGCCGTGGACGGGATGCCTGCCGATGATCAGGTCTGGGCAGAACACGGTGCCGCCGTCGAGAGGTTCCGGCGCGGCAGCCAGGCCGCTGGGAGGGTGATCATGATGTGCTCCGTGAGGCGCGGCTGCGGGAAGCGACCGCGCAGAGTCGATCCGAGATAGAGATCCTGTGGTGGGGGACCGTGATGGCCGGTGCAGTGGCAGGTCAGCGGCTGTCCTTTGATGCCGGTTCACCGAACGCCAACTGTTCGACTGGGCGGGCGTCTCCTGGCCGGGATCCGCGGGCGTCCTGCTCGGGGTGGACACCGAGACGCTGGCGAACGCGGCCGTAGCTCTCGTCGAGGACATCCCAGGCCAGCGCCAGCGGGGGGCAGCTGAACGTGAGCACCATGGTGCCGTCACCCGAGTCCGCCACGCCCACCTGCGGGTGCCGCGTAGCGGCGGCCTGCAGCGCGCGCCGAAGCTCGCGCGGCTGCAGCCGCAGCACACGACCCGGACCGGCGTCGTCGTGTAGGAGACGGCCGAACGAGATGCTGCCCGGGCCGGGCGTGGACCGTGAGGCGTACTCCAGGCAGGCATGCGCCACCACCGCGGCCGGTGCCCTGACGCCGGCCGAAGGGCTCAGGCGGACCGTGCCGTCGGCGGCGACGCTCATCATGCCCAGGGCACTGAACGGGCGGTCGACCAGGTCCTCCAGCGTGGTGCGCGGCTGCTCATGGGCGCTGCCTGCGGTGTACATGCGGATCATGCAACTGATGTCGCGGTGGAGCGTGGCGGCCGTCGGAAGACGCCTCCAGTTGGCCGCGGCGGACGCGCGCAGCATCCCCTCCCGCAGGGAGCCTGGCTCCAGCCGGGCGAACGGCGACAGGCAGAAGGTGTAGAACCAGGCGGGCACCCGACAGGGAGGAGCCAGCAGCCACCAGTGGAGTAGGAACAGGCTGCCGTCCTGCTCCACGTAGGGGTCGGCCCCGTCTTCGTCGAACAGCCACCGGCCCCTTGCGGTAGGAGTCACGTCGCTGGCCGTTCCGGGCCCATGGCGGACCTCGTCGGTGAGTTTGAACGCCGATGACCAGAACCGCATGGAGGCCACCGCGCTCTTGCCGGCGCCGAGTTCGACGATCGCGCGGGCCGTTGCGAACACGCGTGGGTTGTCCTGTACGGCGAGGTGCGTCTTGAGGAGCCAGCCGTAGCGGGGGGAGTAGGAGCCGTGCCGGGCGTGGACCGGTGCGACGTAGGACGGGAAAGCGGGCGTAGGCATCGAAGTCTCCTGGGGGAAGGGGGGAGTGGCAGTCAGGGGGCGCTGCGCGGTTTCGGGGGCCGACGGCGGCCACGCCTCGGGGCCTTGCCAGCGAGCGCGCGTTCGAGGAGACGCCGGTTGGCGGCGCGGCGCTGGGGTGTGAGCGGTTCACGCCACGGCTCGTAGGGCTGCGGCCGGGTGGGGATGAGCTCCAGCTCCAGGCGGGCGAGCATCTGCTCCCGGACCGTGGGCGGCACGGCAGGCGTGGCCTGCTGCTGCTCACGTCGGCGGTCCTGGTCGGCCACGACCCCGACCCAGTCGTCACCGAGGCGCTGCACGAGCCCGTTGCGCAGCGTGCCGCGCTTGCCGGGGGTGGTTGCCGCCCACACGCCTCTGGGAGTCAGCGACGGGTTGGCCAGGGCCCACTTCAGACAGCCCTGGACGATGGGACAGCCGGAGCAGGCGAGCTTGGCCCTGGCGATGGTCTTCGTCCGCTGGAGTCGGTCGGCGATCTCTTCGAAGGCGAACAGCGCCGGGTCGTCCTGGCATGGCGTGGGGTGCTCGGTGTGGGGAAAGGGAATGCGCTCGTCCGCGAGCGCGGAGACGGCATTCCGTGTACGGATACGGCGTCTCATGAGATGCCCTCCAACAGGGCCGTGAGGGTGGTTCGTTGTGGGGCGGCGACCAGGTCCGGGAGGCCGGGGGAGTGCGGGGTGACGGTGCACGAGGGGTCGGCTTCACCACTCGTCTCGGGCGAGGCGCCTCACCAGGTCGGCGTAGGTGTCGCCCTCGTAGCCCAGGGGAAGTCCGCGCTTGCGCCGCTCGACGTTCGCGGCCCTGACACAGAAGTGGCAGGCAGGTACTCGGGCCGCGTGATGGCGTCGGCCGGGCTCGGGGTACCAGCCGGTCTCGGTGTCGATCAGGACCGACACCACGCGCTCCGGGTCGTACATGAACGGTCGCCCGCAGGTGATGCAGGGGCTCATCGCGACGGGGTGTTCGTGGGACACGGCGTCAGCTCTCTTCGAGGCCGGGGCGCCAGCGGAATGCGTCGGCCGAGAGCGCCGCGGGGTCGTTCGGGTCCCGGTGGTGGCGGTCACGGGGCTCGTCGTCGGCCGCGGAGTGGGCGTCGATCCATTCGTCGGCGGCCTGTTCGGCGCCGAGCGAGCGCAGCAGGCTGGCGAGTACGTCGACTTCCTCGCAGTTCAGGAGGTGGGCGATGTCGGCGGTGAGGGTGCCGCACCAGGTGTCGGCGAAGTCGTGGCCGAGGCCGCTGGGGATGGTGGTCAGCTGCTCGACGGTGGTGGGGGTGTCGTTCATGTCGTATTCCGGGGTGTTCAGGCGGCAGGGGGCGGCGGATCCGGCTGGGGTGCGGGGTCGAAGGCGCGCAGCTGCTTACCGCGGTTCGAGACGAGCTCGGCGAGTGTGATGGGCTGGTCGAGGAGGTCGAGTGCGGCCATGCCCGCGGCGTGGGCGGTGACGATCTCCGACCAGAGCTCGCGCAGGCTGTCGACCGTGGCGTCCGGGTCGCGGGCGCGCTCGATGAAGGACCGCTGGGGCCAGTTGGGGACACCGTCGTCGGCCCAGGTGAGGATGGTGCGGCCGAGGACCTCTCCGGCCAGTGCGGGGATACGGCTCTTGCCGAAGTACACGGTGGCGACCGGGCCAAGGGTGCCCACCGCGTCGAAGTCGTACTCGATGTCGGCTCGTTGCTCGGGCCGGACGCTGATCCGGCGGGCGTACTGGCGGCCGCGGGTGTCGGTTTCGATGACGGTGTCGGTCCGGGCCTTGAGGGTGACGATGACGTGCCCGGGGTAGGCGGCCAGGGCCTCGGTGACGGCGCGGTCCTCCGGCCGGTACTTCGACCATCCGGCGTTGGTGCCGCCGTATCCGGCCCGGGCTTCGCCGTTGACCTTGTCGAGCATGCCGCCCTCGCCGCTCCAGAAGGCGCTGTAGGTGTCGACGATCAGCACGGGGTAGCCGCGCATGGCGGCGCGGGCGAGGGCCGCGAACAGTGACCTGGGGTCGTAGCGGGTGAACTCCTGGGTGTGGAAGGGCACGCGGTCGGCGTACTTGGCTGCCATCCCGCGTTCGGTGTCGATGAGCGCGATCGGTTCGCCGAGCTCGGCGGCGACCAGCAGTGAGGTCAGGGTGCGGCCGGACCCGGACGGGCCTTCGAAGGCCAGGCGGACCGGTCGGGATTCCTTGACCGCGGGCCGGAATTCCGGCATCGGGGTCAGGGAGCTGCCACTGGACACAGGGGATCTCCAGGGACGTCAGCGGATGCGGGCCCAGCCGCCGTGGCGCTGGGGGCGGGACCGTCGCTCGTGTCCCGGCGTGCCCTGGGCTGCGGCAGGTGCTGCCTGGGGCGGTGCGGGCGCGGGGGGTCGGGCCAGTGTGGCCGGGAGGGTGCTGTCGGTGTAGGCGATGCGGTGACGCAGGCTCAGCCCGACGTCATCGGCGTCGAGATCGAATACGGTGCGCTTGATGCCTTCGCGGTCGGTGTAGGTGCGCTGGCGCAGGCGGCCCTGGACGATGACGTGCATGCCGCGCTGGAGGCACTCGCAGACGTGCTCGGCGACGTGCCGCCACACCGTGCAGGTGATGAACAGTGATTCGCCGTCGGTCCACTGGCCGGTGTTGCGGTCGTAGACCCGTGGCGTTGATGCGACCCGGAAACGGGCGACGGGCGTGCCCTTTTCGGTGAACCGGATTTCGGGGTCGGCGACCAGGTTTCCGGTGACGGTGACGATGGTCTCGCCGGTCACGGCGGCCCTCAGCTCCGGAAGTGGCGGCGGGCGCCGTCCTGCGTGGACCCACTGGCGGAAGGGACGGGGTCGGGTGTGGGCACGGGGCCACTCCTGTCTCGTGTGGTTCGGCGCAGGGAGGGTGTCAATCTCTCTGTAGTTTCGATACTAGATACTAAATGGGTGAGATGCAAGCGGATCACATCCCGCCCAGGTGACGATTTCTACAGGTCAAAGCGAGGCAAGCCTGTCGGGCTGGCCCGGAGGCCGCTCGGCGCGCACCGGCGCCGGCTGCTTGGCCGCCCCGTCGGCCGGGGCGGCCCTTGAAGGACCGCACATCCCGGACCGGCGGCAGTCGGGTCTGTCCTCTCAGCAGTTGAGCCGCTGTTTCTCCGCGTTGAGCAGCTCGATCACCGGGCGGAGCCAGGAGCCCTCCGCGTCGTAGGGCGTACGTCCCTGGGACATGGCCTCGATGGCGTCGGCCTGCGCCGCGTAGGGTCCGCCGAGAGCCCGCAGGTCGGAAATGACCCTCGGCATGTGGGTACTCAGGGGCTTCCTCCACGGGCGGTTGGCCGGACTGGCGCCCTTCCGGACGTTGTAGAGGGGCCCTTCGACGGCGATGTGTCCGAGGTAGAGCACCGGTGCGTGGATACCGAGGAGTTCGGCCAGTGCCACCGCCTTGCGGTAGTCCGGGATGCAGGTGAACCCGTACATGCGGCGGTACCCGGCCGGGTTCGGGTTCACGATCACCCGCCACTGCAACGTGGTCCAGGCGACGGTGGACACAGCTCTCCCGGCGGTGCGGAGGCCGCGTTCCTCAAGGACGGCAGCCATCCGCTGCTCGGAGAGTTCGGCCAGCAGACGGCGCGGCTCGGGGGCGGCTTCCAGGCGCTTGACCTTGCGGATCTGCGTGATGGGCGGCTGCGCTTGGCGAAGACCGTGCAGATCCGAAACGTCGGCCAGGTAGGCGCCGGACGGCAGCGAGACGTGCTGCCACGCCTCGGCGTCGAGGAGCGGGAAGCGGTGCGGCTCGGAAGTCATGAGCAGCCGCAGGAGGCTGCCGCCCATGGTGTCCATGGCCAGCTCGAACCCCTCGCTGCGGTCGGATGAACTGAGGTTCCCCTCCCTGGCCGCCCGCCGGTGCCCGCCTTCGTGGAACACCACGCGCAACGTTTCATCCAGGTCATCCAGGGTGCTCTCCTTGATGCCCAGCACGTCGGCGGCGGCCTGGTAGATGCCGCTGGAGCAGTAGAGCGCCGAAGCCTCGTCCTCCCGGTAGACCCTGACCTTTCCGAGTGAGTCCAGGCCGAAGACGCTGCGGAAGACCGCACAGGCCAGGTCCAGCGTGCGGCGCCGCTCGGCGCAGACGTCGCCGTGCTTCACCCACTGGGTCTTGGGGTACTGGCGCTGATGGTGCTCCACGGCCTCCCGTACGGGCCTGATGCCGAGCAGGCGCATCAGAGCGCCGTGCATGTGACGGTTCAGCCTGCTGGTGACGCACGTGACGCCTCGGCCTTGCAGGTGAAGTTCGTCCTCGACCACGGTGCCCGCAGCATTGTGGTAGACCTCGTCGTCGTTCCACCGGGTCTGGGCGTGATCGCGGAAGGCGCGGCGGACGGCGAAGTCGGTGACCGAGTCGAAGTAGGTCTCGGCGGCCGACAGGCGCGGGCCCTTCAACGCACGGTCGACGAACCGTGCGATGACGGCGGGGTCGGTGCTGGCTGCGAGAGCACTGCGGATGTGGGTCTCCAGTGCGGCTCCGTCGACGATCGTGCGGTCACGGTTCTGTTCGCCCTTGGCCGTGGCCAGGGGGAGGTCGTAGCTGGCGGCAAGCCGGGTGTCGGTGGAGACGAGGATGCCGCCGACGAAGATTCGTCCCGGCTGACCGTCCAGAATGATCTCCGCGTGGTCCTGCGGGGGCCGGTAGGCGGGGTTGCTGAGGTAGCGGACCCGGCTGATGGCTTCTTCGGCAACCTTCCGCGAGCAGAGGACGCTGATGAGAGTGCCGTGCTGCCGGTTGGTGGACCAGTACTCGTAGTGCAGGACCAGGCTCTGATGGCTTTCGTCAAGGCCGGGGACGTCGGTGAGGTACGTGCTCGGTTTCAGGACGGGCGTGAAGCTGTAGCCGACCGTGTCGAACTGGACCATTCCGATCTGCGGGTCGCGGGCGAGGACGAGCGCTGCGAGCTTCTTGCCTTCCCCGAACTGGCCGATCTGCTGGCTGGTCTTCCGGGAGGCGCCCAGGAGCAGTCCGGTGCGGGGGATGCCGGGTCCCTGGTCGTGGATGGCCAGAACCCCGTCGCTCCAGGCCACTTCGGTGTCCGGGTCTTCGTCCAGCGCGTTGGCGATCAGCTCCACGAGGGCGCGCTCGGACGTCCAGTCCTTCACGTAGTCCTCGGCGATGGGGTAGGGCAGTTCTCTGACCTGCTCGGGACGAGGTTGAACAGTGGTCTGCCGCCGGTCGGTAGCGGGCGCGCATGCAGAGGTGGGCATGACGAATTCCTCGGGCTGGGCGAGTGATCCCGGGGCGCCCGATGGCGCGGCCCTCCCCGAAGAGAGGTGGGTGAGGGCCGCGTCTGTTGAGGGCACTGCCGGACGGGATGCGTGTTTGCGTAGCGGCTCGGCGGTGGGCTGCCGGTATGCGGCCGTCGTTCGGCGCATCGGTGCTGCCCCGCAGGAGGGGCACCCGCCCAAGCTGTTACTTCGATACTAGATAAAATTAGCCGGAATTGCAAGAGGATTCAGGGCCGCATCCCCTACCGCGGCTACGATCCGGTGCAGGTCAGGGCCTCGGTGGCAGCGCGTATCGGCACGTCATGGCCCCTCTCGGGATGCCTGTGAACTGCCGTACAACTCACTGGACTTGCGGGCCCGCCGGCGGGTGGAGTTTCATGCCGGGCTGCAGGTGCCGCACCTGATCTGCACTGCCGTCGACGTCGACATGCAGTTCGGAAAACCACTGGGACAGCACTGCGACAACCTCGCCGCCGTTCCAGTCGCCGCTGCTCTCCTCGATGTCCTTGATCCGGCTGAACAGATCGGCGATCGCGGCCCCTTCTTGTGTGGCCTGATCGAATGAGGGTGAGGG
>Ga0307513_10012001_pt1 | contig 10728 bp, 10 predicted proteins | sample 15_EM_MG_FD_202174 | JGI IMG/M metagenome (GOLD analysis project Ga0307513, IMG submission 202174) | Populus trichocarpa ectomycorrhiza microbial communities from riparian zone in the Pacific Northwest, United States - 15_EM | ecosystem: Host-associated > Plants > Roots > Unclassified | place...
ATCGGGATACGCGGCGGAATTGACGCAAGCTGCACTGGGGTTCGCACGGCAGAATTCCGAAACGCCGCTGAGCACTTCGCTGTCGAGGTAAGTGTAGTTGGCGAACACCGACCATTCCCGGGTGATGTTGCCGGCCACGCCCAGGGCTAGTCCTTGTACGCGCGCCTTGCCGTCCAGCTGCTGTTCGCCGATGGGGTTGGCCGGATTGCCCGGATCGGCGACCTTGTAGTTCTCGCGCTCATTGCGGAACAGCGCGGCGTTCAATGCCAGGCGGCTGTCCAGCAGCTCCCACTTAGTGCCCAGTTCGATATTGACCGCGGTTTCAGGATCGACTTCGCAGGTCGCCGCCGTGCACGCGCCATTGACCGAGGCTTTAGACGGGGTCTTGGAGTTGGCGTAGGCGAGATACACGGTGCCGTTCTGCACGGGCTTGAACACCAGGCCGGCGCGATAAGAGAACAGGTCGTCCTCGTTCTCGAACACGTTCTTGCCGTTCACCGTACCGATGGGAGCCGTGGGGCCAGCCACCGTGTTGACAACCCAAATACCGCTGTCGCCTTCGTTATGTTCGTAACGTGCGCCAAGGTTGAGCGACAACTTGTCGTTGAACTTTAAAGTGTCGAACAAGTACACGGCCTGGTTACTCAACGTGCCGGTGGTGCGTCCAACCAGGGTTTTGTTGATCGGGCCGGCATAGAGCGAGTCTGGATTGTAGATATCCATGAACGGCAAATGGTTGGGCGCAAGGTAAGGATTGCTGCCGTCCGCATTGCGGAACAGGTTGCTGGTATCCAGGTCGAAGGTTTCCTGCGAGAACGACACGCCCACGACCAGGGCATGTTCGACCGAACCGGTGTTGAAGTGCGCGGTCAGATCGGTTTGGCTGATAGCGATGGCGTTGCCGGTATCGCGCATGTAACCACGCGGACCGCTCGGCATGTATTGTCCGACGGGCACGGTAATTGCGGTGTCCCCGGTCCCGACCGTGCATGAAGTTCCTGTCGGCGTCAGGTTGTTCGGCATGCACCACGTTCCCTGCGTGGCATCGACCGTGGAGACATAGTCGACCTTCTGGTAGCGCGCAAGGCTGCGCAGCGTCACCTGATCGTTGAAATCGCGCTCGAACACGCCGGTCAGCATGTCCACATCGATTTCCTGCTTGTCCACATTGCGGTAACCGTAATAGTTGCTGGAGTCCACGTCGGGCAACGGGCCGTCGTAGAGCGCATTACGGTAGTAGGGCACGCCGTATTGCGGCGTGTTTTCGTCGCTCTGGTGGAAGTAGCTCAGGGTGAAGCGGGTGTCCGAACCCAGTCCGAATGCCACCGACGGCGCGAAGCCCCAGCGCTTGAACTCTTCGTAGTCCCGGCCCGGCACGTCGTTCTGGTGCGCCATCGCATTCAGGCGCACGGCAGTGCCGTTGTCCAGGTCGAAATTGCTGTCGGCGGTGACACGTCCGTAGCCATCGGTGCCGGCACCGAGGGTGAAGGCGTGCGAATCGATTTCGTGCGCGGTCTTGCTGACCAAGTTGATGCTGCCGCCGACCGAACCAGCACCCGAATACACCGAGTTGGCGCCGTTCACCAGTTCTATCGAATCCAGGTTGAAGTTGTCGGTGCGGCTGTACTGCGCGCTGTCGCGCACGCCATCGGTGGTGATGTCGCTGTTGGCGGTAAAGCCGCGTAGGTTGATGCTGTCGCCGTAGCCACCGCCGCCTTCGCCGGCGCCGAACGTGATGCCCGGCAGAGTGCTCAGCACGTCGCGTAGACCGATCAGACCTTGCTGATCCATCGTCGCCTTGTTGACCACGGTGATGGTCTGCGGGGTATCGAGCAATGCCTCGGTGTATTTCGGCGAGGAAGGTTTGTCGATCTTGGCGCCCTGAACCTCGATGGCGTCCAACTCCGTGGCGGACTTGTCCGGTGCCAAGTCGGCGAGAGCCGGGGTGGAAATAACCAGCAACAAGGCGGCGGCGAGGGGAGAGAGGCGCAGCGTGGAATTCATTCTTGGCTCGAGGTGGTGGGGCTGAGCCCCGGTCAAGCCACAATGTTAATGAGAATGATTCGCGGTTACAACTATTTATTCACAATTGGGGCGCGCTGTCCAAGCCTCAGTCGCGGTCGTCGCGGGTCCAGATGGCGTCGTGCTCCAGCTTGACCGGGAAGTTGGGCACGCCGGTATAGGCCGGCGCGCACAGCGGTGCACCATTGCGGATGTCGAAGCGTGCGCCATGCAGTACGCATTCGACGGTGGCTTCCTCGGCGTCGTAGTTGCCGGCCGAGAGTTCGAAATCCTCGTGGCTGCACTTGTCCTCAAGCGCGTAGTACTCCCCATCGTAATTGAACACGACGATCGGCACCGAAGTCACTTCATCCCAGGCAGTCTTCATTTCTCCGGGAAGCAGTTCGCTGATTGCGCAGACGAAGGTCCAGGCCTCGCTCATGCGGCGTTACCAGCCAGGGATTTTTCCAGGACCTCGAAGCGCAAGTCGTCGCGCTTGGGAGTGCCGTAGCGCTCGTCGCCGTACGGGAAGGGCTTGGTGACGCCGGTACGGCGGTAGCCGCGGCGTTCGTAGAAGGCGATCAACTCATCGCGGATGTCGATCACGGTCATGCGCATCGCCGGTAGCTTCCATTCGTCGCGGGCGATGCGTTCGGCTTCGGCCAGCAAAAGCTTGCCCACGCCGCCGCCCTGCAGATCGGGCTTAACCGAGAACATGCCGAGATAGCCGGCGCCGTCATCTTGCGCGACGTGCACACAGGCCAGCAATTGCGCTTCGCGCTCGGCGATGACTATCAAACTGCGTTGGCGCTCGATGTCCTTGCGCAATACTTCGGAGTCGATGCGCTGTCCGTCGAGCAGGTCGGCCTCGGTGGTCCAGCCCTGTTTGCTGGCGTCGCCCCGGTAGGCGGAAGTCACCAGTATTACCAGGGCGTCGACGTCCGCGAGCGTCGCGTGGCGGAAAATAAGGTCTGTCATGGCGGAATTTTACCCGCTTTCCGACAGGTCGTAAGGAGATCAGGCCAGCAGGCTGCGTGCCTTCTTCAACGCGACCACGAACCGCTCGATCTCGTCGTGCGTGTTGTAGAACGCCAGCGAGGCGCGGCAAGTCGCCGCGACACCCAGGGATTGCAGCAGGGGATGGGCGCAATGCTGGCCGGAGCGGATGGCGACGCCTTCCAGGTCCAGCAGGGTGGCCAGGTCGTGCGCGTGCGCGCCTTCGATAAGGAAGGAGATCACCGCCGCCTTGCCCGGTGCGCGCCCGAAGATGCGCAGACCATCGATTTTCAGGAGTTCTTCGGTCGCGTGGGCGAGCAGCTCGTTCTCGCGCGCTTCGATATTCGTCATGCCGACCGCTTGCAGGTAGTCCACGGCGGCGCCCAGGCCGATGAAGCCGGCGATGTTGGGTGTGCCGGCCTCGAACTTGTGCGGCGCGTCGTTGAATACCGTGCCGTCGAAACTGACCTCGCGGATCATCTCACCGCCACCGATGAACGGAGGCATCGCTTGCAGATGCTCGCGCCGGGCCCACAAAGCGCCGGTGCCGGTGGGGCCGCACATCTTGTGGCCGGTAATGGCGTAGAAATCGCAACCGATGGCGGCGACGTCCAGGGTGCGGTGAGGCGCGGCTTGGGAGCCGTCGATGACGGTCACGATGCCGCGCTTGCGAGCCTCGCGACAGATCTCGCGCACCGGGTTGACCGTGCCCAGCACATTGGAGACGTGAGCGAGGGCGAGCAGCTTCACGTCCGCGGTCATCGCCGCATACAGCGCCGGCAGATCGAGGCTTCCGTCCGTAGTCAGCTCGGCGACCTTGATGCTGGCACCGGTTCGTTCGGCGACCAGCTGCCAGGGCACGATGTTGGCATGGTGCTCCATGCGCGACACCAGGATGGTGTCTCCGCGCTTCAGTCGCGGCAACGCCCACGAATAGGCCACCAGATTGATCGCGAAGGTGGTGCCGCTGCAAAGCACCAGTTCGTCCGCGCGCACGTTGAGGAAGCGGGCCAGTTTGCTGCGCGCGCCTTCGTAAGCGTCGGTCGCTTCGGTGCCGAGGGTGTGCACGGCTCTGCTGACATTGGCGTTGTGGTGGCGATAGAAATCGTCCACCGCTTCGATCACCGAAGCGGGTTTCTGGCCGGTGTTGGCGCTGTCCAGGTAGATCAGCGGTTTGCCCTGGATTTCCCGGGTCAACAGTGGGAAGTCGGCGCGGACGCCCTCCCAGTCGGGCGCGGAAATGGTTGTCGGCGCGGGGCGCGGGGCGTTCATGGCCTTAGGCAACTCCCGCAGTCGTCAATGCATCGTCCAGTCGCGCAGTCAACATCGCGGCGACAGTAGTATCGGAGACCAGCGCCAGCGGTTCGCGGCAGAAGGCGGCGGTGAGCAGCTGCTGGGCCAGGTCTTCCGGCAGGCCGCGCGAACGCAGATAGAACAACGCATTGGCATCCAGACGGCCCACCGTGGCGCCGTGCGCGGCCTTCACTTCATCGGCGTGGATTTCCAGCACCGGCTGGGTATCGATCTCCGCGCCTTCGGAGAGCAGCAGATTCTTGTTGGAAAGCATGGCGTCGCTGCCATCTGCGCCTTCGCGGATCAGGATGCCGCCGTGGAAGACGGCACGTCCGCGGCCTGTGCCCAGTCCGCGCCAGGTGAGTTCGCAGGAGGTATCGCGGGCGATATGTTCGATGCCCAGACGGGTGTCGACATGCCGCCGTCCGCCGGCCAGCAGTACGCCATTGGAAACAAGACGAGCGTTGTCGCCTTCCAGTCGCACATTCAATTCGTGGCGCGACAAGGCGGCGCCAAGCTCCAGATCGACGCGATGGTATTGGGCGTCGCGCCCGAGTACCGCATCGGTGCGCAAAAAGGAGGTCGCGCGTTCACTGTCGTGCTGGATGCGCGCGTGTGTTAACGACGCGCCGCGTGCGAGATGCACATGGGTAAGGGTATTGGCGAAGTGCGCATGCGGGCCGACGGCAAGATGGTGTTCCACCAGCGACAGGTGCGCCCCTTCGCGCAACTCGAACAGGTTGCGCAGGTGCCAGGCGCGGTCGGCCCCGTCCTCCGCGCCGACGAAGACGAGATGCAGCGGCTTTTCGCCGGCTGTATCAGTCTCGGCGCGTAGCAGGACGCCTTCACTGGCGAGGGCAGCATTGAGACGAGCGAAGATTTCGTCGTGCCGCTCGAAACGGCGCGCAAGGAACCGCGCAGAGTCGCCGCCGGTAGTCAGCACTTCGGAGAGCAGCTGCAGGCTGACGCCCCGCGGCAGATCGCCCGTGGCGGACAGTCCCGGCAAATAGCGGCCGTTGACGAAAACGATACGAGGCGAAGGAATACCGACGAGCGTTTCGACCCCTATTCCCGGCGCCGAATCGGTGGCAACGAAGTTGCGACGCTCCAGCGCGCGCAGCGAAGTGTATTTCCAGGATTCGCTGCGCGGACCGGGCAAGCCGTCGCGCAAGGCGTCGTCGAGCACGCTGCGACGGGAAGCGTCGCCGTTGAAAGTGCTGGCTAGGGAGTCGAGCAAGGTGCTCATTACGCTGCCTTCTCCGGCGTGACCCGATCCTTCAGCCAGGCATAGCCGTGCGCTTCCAGTTCCAGCGCCAGTTCCGGTCCGCCGCTTTCCACGATGCGACCACTGGAAAGCACGTGGACCACATCCGGTTTGATGTAGTCGAGCAGGCGCTGGTAGTGAGTAATGACCAGGAAGGCGCGATCCGGCGAGCGCAGCGCGTTGACGCCCTCGGCGACGTTCTTCAGCGCGTCGATATCCAGTCCGCTGTCAGTTTCGTCCAGGATCGCCAGCTTCGGTTCCAGCACGGCCAGCTGAAAGATCTCGTTGCGCTTCTTCTCGCCGCCGCTGAAGCCTTCGTTGACGCCGCGATGCAGCAGTTCGTCCTTCAGGTGCAGCACGGCCAGCTTCTCCCGCACCAGCTTGAGGAACTGCATGGAATCCAGCTCGCCTTCTCCGCGCGCCTTGCGCTGGGCATTGAGCGCGGCGCGCAGGAAGTAGGTGTTGTTGACGCCTGGTATTTCCACGGGGTACTGGAAGGCGAGGAACACGCCTGCAGCGGCGCGTTCTTCAGGCGCCAGCTCCAGCAGATTGTTGCCCTCGTAGGTCACCGAGCCTTCGGTGACCTCGTAGCCGTCGCGCCCAGCCAGGATGTTGCCCAGCGTCGACTTGCCGGCGCCGTTGGGGCCCATCAGCGCGTGCACTTGGCCGGGCTTCACTTCCAGGGTGAGGCCTTTGAGTATTTCCTTACCGGCGACGCGGGCGTGGAGGTTTTCGATCTTCAGCATTTCGGTTTCCAGTGATTTGTTGAATCCCTCTCCCGCATGCGGGAGAGGGCAGGGGTGAGGACGTTCGAATCGAAAGGCGCCCTCATCCGGCCTTCGGCCATCTCCTCCCGCCAGCGGGAGGAGGGTTATGGGTGTCAGCCGACTGATCCTTCCAGCGAAACTTCAAGCAGCTTCTTCGCCTCCACCGCGAATTCCATCGGCAGTTCGCGAAACACCTGCTTGCAGAATCCGTCGACGATAAGCGAGACCGCATCTTCCTGGCTGATGCCGCGTGCGCGGCAATAGAACATCTGGTCGTCGGAGATCTTGGACGTGGTCGCTTCGTGCTCGACGATGGCGTCGGGATGCTTCACTTCGATGTAAGGGAAGGTGTGGGCTCCGCACTTTTTCCCGATCAACAGGCTGTCGCACTGGGTGTAGTTGCGCGCCCCGGCGGCGGATTTCTCCACCTTCACCAGACCGCGGTAGCTGTTTTGACCGCGGCCGGCGCTGATGCCCTTGCTGACGATCTTCGACTTGGTGTTCTTGCCGATGTGGATCATCTTGGTGCCGGTGTCGGCCTGCTGGCGGTGATGGGTGAGGGCGACGGAATGGAATTCGCCGGTCGAGTCGTCGCCGATCAGCACGCAGCTGGGGTATTTCCAGGTGATCGCCGAACCGGTTTCCACCTGCGTCCAGCTGACTTTGCTGCGCGCGCCGCGGCATTCGGCGCGCTTGGTGACGAAGTTGTAGATGCCACCCTTGCCGTTTTCGTCGCCCGGGTACCAGTTCTGCACGGTGGAGTACTTGATCTCCGCGTCTTCCAACGCCACCAGTTCCACCACCGCGGCGTGCAGCTGGTTTTCGTCGCGCATGGGCGCGGTGCAGCCTTCCAGGTAGGAAACGTAGCTCTTGTCCTCGGCGATGATCAGGGTGCGCTCGAACTGGCCGGTGTGGCCGGAATTGATGCGGAAATAGGTGCTCAACTCCATCGGGCAGCGCACGCCCTTGGGAATGAATACGAAGCTGCCGTCGGAGAACACGGCAGCGTTCAATGCGGCGAAGTAGTTGTCGCCGGTCGGCACCACGCTACCCAGATACTGCTTGACCAGTTCGGGGTGTTCGCGCACGGCTTCGCTCATCGAGCAGAAGAGGATGCCTTTCTCGGCCAGTTCCTTGCGGAAGGTGGTGCCGACGGAAACCGAATCGAACACCGCATCCACCGCCACGCCGGCGAGTTTGGCGCGCTCATGCAGCGGCACGCCCAGCTTGTCGTAGGTGTCCAGCAGTTCCTGGGGCACTTCGTCGAGCGAGGCGTACTTGGCCTTGGGCGCGGAGTAGTAGCTGACCGACTGCAGGTCGATCGGCGCGATGTTCAACTTCGCCCAGTGCGGTACCGGCATGGTCAGCCAGTGACGGTAGGCGGCCAGCCGCCAGTCGGTCATCCACTGCGGCTCTTCTTTCTTGGCCGACAGCGCGCGCACTACATCCTCGCTGAGGCCAGGCTCGAAGCTGTCGGACTCGATATCGGTAATGAAGCCGGCGTCGTAGCGACGGCCGAGCTGCTCGACGATTTCGGCGTTCTTTGCCGGGATCGCTTTGGTCGGGGTCGCCTGGTTAAGGGCTGCCTGGTTAGGGACTGCTTCGGTGGCCACGGGGCTGCCTACGTTCTTAGCTGGTGGCGACTTGCACGGCGATGTAACGTCGCGCGGCGTCGGTGGAAGAGGAGGAGAGCGGTTTCAGCATTTGCGCCAGGGTCACGCCGCGCAGGGCGTCGGCGACCACGTCGTTGATCAGCCGCCAGTTGGCGCGCACGCCGCACTGGTGGGCGATGCCGCAATGGCTATCGTGCTGGCTGCATTCGGTCATCGCCAGCGGCCCTTCCATGGCCTCGACGATCTCGATCAGGGTGATTTCAGCGGCGTCGCGGCTGAGCCGGTAACCGCCGTGCACGCCGCGCAGGCTGGTAACCAGCCCGGCCTGGGCCAGGGGCTTGAGCAGCTTGCTGACGGTAGGGGTTTCCAGGCCGGCGGTTTCGGCCAGATCGGCCGCGCTCAGCACATCGGCTGGGCGTGCGGCGAGCACGGTCAGGACAACGGTGGCGTAATCGGTGAGCTTGGTGACGCGGAGCATGGCGGGGCGGGTTCTGAAAGCGTACCGAAATTGTACGCTTTAAGGTCCGCCCGGCCAAGCCGGGATTGTTCAGGGAAGGGACGCGGTCTTGACGGCGTGGGTGTCGGGCTTGGTGCCGTCGGCGGGGGCCGCGGGCAATACCAGTTGGAAATAGGGCGGCGGCGGTTGCTGGCCGGGCGGCAAGTAGGCCGGCGAAGCCTGCCCAGCCGGGCCCAGGGAAGCGATGAAGCGGTACAGGGCACGGCGGTCTTGTGCGGACAGTTCGCGGACCGTGAAGTCGGGCATGGGCGGGCGGGTATGGAAGGCGCCGCTGTAGGCCAGCCATTCGGCCTCGCTCATCTTCGACAGGCTCAGGCGCAAGTTGGAGGCGTAGGTGGTACCCCAAGGCCCCATGAATCCCTGGTCCGACCCGGTCAGCCATTGTTCCTTCGGCAGTTTGCCGCCGCTGGGCGCGTAGCCGGGTGTGTGGCAGTCGTTGCATCCGCCCACCTTCACCAGATACTCGCCCTTGGCCAGCAAGTCGGTGGCGGGTTCGACGATGGCTTTCGGAGCGGCGGCAAGCTGGCAGGCGGCCAGCAGCGAAAATAGGGAAAGCAACAGGAAACTTCTCGTTCGCATGGCGGCGGGCTCTTCGGGCAATGCCATCAAAACGCAGCCCTTGCCGCGAACAGGACACTCGCCGCCGCCGCATGCATGGCGATCAAGCGCCGCGCAGGCGACAATGGGGGCAACCCACGTTGGAACTACCCATGCCCCGCAAGATCGAAGCCCGTCAGTCCGACATCCATGGCAACGGCGTTTTCGCCATCGCCGACATAAAGAAGGGCGAACAAGTCGTCGAATACAAAGGCAAGCGCCGCACCCACGGCGAAGTGGACAAGGACGACGCCGGCGACGTCGAATCCGGCCATACGTTCCTGTTCACGCTCAACGATGATTACGTCATCGACGCCAATTACAAGGGCAACAAGGCGCGCTGGATCAACCACAGCTGCGACCCCAACTGCGAGGCGGTGATCGACGAACACGAAGGCAAGAACCGCAAGAAGGACCGCGTACTGATCGAAGCGATCCGCAACATCAAGCCCGGCGAGGAGCTGACCTATAACTACGGCATCACCCTGGACGAGCCGCACACCGCGCGCCTGAAGAAGGTCTGGGAATGCAAGTGCGGGTCGAAGAAGTGCACAGGGACGATGCTGCAGCCCAAGCGCAAGGCCAAGACCGACAAGTAAATGCATCGGACGCAAGTACGATGTTGTAACGCGCGGATTGCGACACTATGGCGGTCACCCCACACCTCCAGGAGTCAACAGCATGGGTTCCCCACTCGAAGGCAAGGTCGCCGTCGTCACCGGCGCGGCCAGCGGCATAGGCAAGGAAATCGCGCATACGCTGGCCGGGGCAGGCGTGAAGATCGCCATCGCCGATCTCAACCTGGCCGGTGCGCAGGCCGTCGCCGACGAGATCATCCTGGCCGGCGGCACGGCGATGGGCGTGGCGATGGACGTCACCGATGAGGCCGCCGTCAACGCCGGTATCGCCCACGCGGTCGAACAGCTGGGCCCGGTCGACATCCTCATCTCCAATGCCGGCATCCAGATCATCAACGCGATCGAGGACTACGCCTACTCCGATTGGAAGAAGATGCTGGCCATCCATCTGGACGGCGCCTTCCTGACCACCAAGGCGGTCTTGCCGCACATGTACAAAGACGACCGTGGTGGGGTGGTGATCTACATGGGCTCGGTGCATTCGCACGAAGCCTCGCCGCTGAAGTCGGCCTACGTCACCGCCAAGCACGGCCTGCTCGGCCTGGCGCGCGTACTGGCGAAGGAAGGCGGCAAGCATGGTGTGCGCGCCAACGTGGTCTGTCCTGGTTTCGTGCGCACGCCACTGGTGGAGAAGCAGATTCCCGAGCAAGCCAAGACCCTGGGCATCAGCGAGGACGACGTGGTCAAGAAGGTGATGCTGGGCCAGACCGTCGATGGCATCTTCACTACGGTGGAAGACGTGGCGCAGACGGTGAAATTCTTGTGCGAATTCCCCAGCAATGCGTTGACCGGACAGAGCGTAGTGGTCAGCCACGGCTGGTACATGCAGTAGGCGCCGGTCGTGGTCGTCAAGCGCGTCGGAAAAAAATCAGTAGCCGAGCGCGCGCCCGCGCGCGGCAAGAAAGCAACCGCCACGCCGGAGAACGTCGCCCTAGTCCTACAGGGCGGCGGTGCGTTGGGTGCTTACCAAGTGGGCGTTTACCAGGGCCTGCATGAAGCGGGCATCGTGCCGAATTGGATCGCGGGCATTTCCATCGGTGCG
>Ga0307513_10012002_pt1 | contig 10728 bp, 10 predicted proteins | sample 15_EM_MG_FD_202174 | JGI IMG/M metagenome (GOLD analysis project Ga0307513, IMG submission 202174) | Populus trichocarpa ectomycorrhiza microbial communities from riparian zone in the Pacific Northwest, United States - 15_EM | ecosystem: Host-associated > Plants > Roots > Unclassified | place...
AGCACGTAGAAGAATAATATTGCATTAATTCATCTGGCACAAGCGCCAGAACATGCATCATGATGCATGTTTATGGGCGCGTCAAGGACCGTAAACGATTTTTTACACGGCGATGGCCTTGCGCCTAGGCGCTCTGCTTGAGGTTCGCGCGCACCGTGGCACGCAGATGCTCAAAGCTTTGGGAAAGACTTTCCCCGGAGGTGTCGATCTTCAGATCCGCCTTGGAATAAAACGCGGCACGGCCACTCAGGATGCGGCGCAGGTCGTCCATGGCCTCCTTGCTGGCGGCCATGGGGCGCGTGTCGCCCTGTGCGGCAACCCGCCCCATGTGCTCTTCCGGGGCGGCCTGCAGCCACACCGTCGTGCAATGGGTCAGCAACTGATTGAAGGTCGCCGGATCGGAGACCAGGCCACCCGGCGTCGCGATCACCACATCGCTGTAGATCTGCACCACCTCTTCGAGCGCGCGCCGTTCGTAGCGCCGGTAGGCGTTGGTGCCGTAGAGATCATGGATCTCCCGCACACTGCAGCCGGCCAGCTTCTCGATCTCGCGGCTGAGCTCGACGAACGGCACCTCCAGGTCGTCGGCCAGCATCTGCCCCAGCGTTGATTTGCCGGCACCACGCAGGCCGATCAGGGCGATACGCTGGCGCCGCGCCGAGTCGTTCGACGAAGAGTCCAGCAATTCGCCCAGCACCAGCCGAACCCGCCGCAGGTCCGCCTCGCTGCGGCGCTCCAGCATCTCGCGGATCAGCAGCCACTCGGGGGAGCTGGTCGTCACATCGCCGAGCAGTTCGGCCAGCGAGCACTGCAGGGCCATCGCCACCTGCTGCAACACCAGGATGGACGCATTGCCGGTACCGTATTCGAGGTTGGCCAGGTGCCGCTCGGACACGTCGGCGGACAGCGCCAGGCTTTTGCGCGTGAGCCCGCGTTGGGCGCGCAGGTTGCGAACGCGCTCCCCCAACGCCACCAGCAGCGGGTTTTTCACTTCAGGGTCAGCGACGCCCACAACGTCGTCTCGTTCATTCATGTTCATTCCTCGACCCACAGTTTTGCCTAGGGGAAAACACCATATATGCACTATATTGCTTGACATCGCCAAAGTGCATGCGTATCTTACGGCACAGGCACGATACTGCACATTGATGCAGATCACAAGCGCCCAGAGTTCGACCCCCTGCACCGGATGCCCTCACGATGTCCAAAGAAGTATTTCATCACCAACTCGCCGCCCTCACGGCGGAAATCGCCGGCCGCCCCCTGGATGATGACCTGGACCAGTGGCTGAACCGCCAGCACGGCGCCGGCACACCGCGCTTCGAAACGCTGAGGCAGGCCTGCATCGACGGCATGGCGGAGGGCTGGCTGTGCGAGCGGGAACACGGCGGCATCCGTTACGGGCGGGTCTTCAAGGCCGACGACACACTGCACCGCTTCTCGGTCGACGTGGTCGACATGCAGGACATCGCCGGGCCGCACCATGCGCACCCCGCAGGCGAGATCGACCTGATCATGCCCATGGACAGCGGCGCGATGTTCGACGGCCGCCCCGCCGGCTGGTGCGTCTACCCGCCCGGCAGCGCCCACCACCCCACGGTCAGCGCCGGCCGGGCGCTGGTTCTCTACCTGCTGCCCGAAGGGCAGATTCAATTCACCCGTGCCTGAGCAGGGTGCTCGGAACCGATCCTCCAAATCCACCCCATCCATCCAATGACCGAGCTTCTATCCAACTTCGTGGCCGGCCGCTGGCAGGCCGGCACCGGCCATGCCACCCCGCTGTTCGACCCGGTTCTCGGCAACGCGCTGGTGCGCGTTTCCTCGGCCGGGCTGGACCTGGCCGAAGCCTTCGACCACGCGCGCCAGACCGGCAGCGAAGCCCTGCGCGCGCTGAGTTACCGCGAACGCGCCGGGCTGCTGGGCGCCATCGTCAAGGTGTTGCAGGCCAACCGCGCGCATTACGACGAGATCTCCACCGCCAACTCGGGCACGGTCCGGAACGATTCCGCCGTGGACATCGACGGCGCCATCTTCACGCTGGCCCAGTACGCGAAATGGGGCGATGCACTGGGCGATGCGCGTGTTTTGCGCGACGGCGACGCCGTCAAGCTCGGCAAGGAAGCGGTGTTCCAGGTGCAGCACGTCCAGGTGCCCACACGCGGCGTCGCGCTGCTGATCAACGCCTTCAACTTCCCCAGCTGGGGGCTCTGGGAAAAGGCCGCGCCCGCCCTGCTGTCGGGCGTGCCGGTCATCGTCAAGCCCGGCACGTCGACCGCCTGGCTGACGCAGCGCATGGTGCGCGACGTGATCGAGGCCGGTGTGCTGCCCGCCGGCGCGCTTTCGGTGATCTGCGGCAGCTCAGCCGGGCTGATGGACCAGCTCAACCCTTTCGACCTGGTGTCCTTCACCGGCTCGGCTGAAACCGGCGCGCTGATCCGCGCCCACCGCGCCGTGGCGCAACACGCGGTCCGCGTCAACATCGAGGCCGACAGCCTCAACTCGGCCGTGCTGCTGCCCGATGCCGGGCCGGGCTCGGAAGCTTTCGATCTGCTGGTGCGCGAAGTGGTGCGCGAGATGACGGTGAAATCCGGCCAGAAGTGCACGGCCATCCGCCGCATCCTGGTGCCCGAGGGCCACTATGACGCGGTGGCCGAAGCCATCGGCGCGAAGCTGGCCGCTGTCACGGTCGGCAATCCGCGCAACGAATCGGTGCGCATGGGCTCCCTGGTCAGCCGCGCGCAATTCGATGCCGTGCATGCCGGCCTTGCCGTGCTGAAGCAACAGGCCACCGTGCTCCACGATGGCAGCCAGCAGCCGCTGGTCGATGCCGACCCGGCCATCGCCTGCTGCGTGGCGCCGATGCTGCTCGGCACCCGCGAGCCCGACAGCGCCAGCCTGGTCCACGACGTCGAGGTTTTCGGCCCGGTGGCCACGCTGATGCCCTACCGCAGCCTCGACCATGCGGTCTCCCTCGCGCACCGCGGCCAGGGCTCGCTCGTGACCTCCCTCTACGGCGCGGACGAAACGGCACTGGGGCTCACAGCGGTGCGGCTCGCGGCCAGCCATGGACGGGTGCATGTCGTCACGCCGGCGGTCGGCAAGGCACATACGGGCCATGGCAACGTCATGCCGATGTCGCTGCACGGCGGCCCGGGCCGCGCCGGCGGCGGTGCCGAACTCGGCGGCCTGCGCGCGCTCGATTTCTACCACCGCCGCAGCGCGGTGCAGGCCAGCCCCGAGGTGCTCGCCCAGCTCGGCCTGGCCGCTTGAGCACCGTCGGCGCGCACCAGGAGACCACGATGAATTTGCCCACCAGTTTCAACTTCGCCGAACATCTGTTCGGACTCAACCGCGGGCGTGCCGGCAAGATGGCCTACATCGACGACCGTGGCACGCTGAGTTATGGCCAGCTCGAAGACCGCTCGCGCCGCCTGGCCTCGGCCCTGCTGGATGCGGGGCTCCGCCCCAAGGAGCGCGTGCTGCTTCTGCAGCTGGACAGCAGCGACTGGCCGGTCAGCTTCCTAGGCTGCCTGTACGCGGGCATCGTGCCGGTGGCGGTCAACACCCTGCTGACGGCGGACGACTACACCTACATGCTGGCGCACAGCGAAGCCCGCGCCGTGCTGGTCTCGGGCGCGCTGACGGAAGTGCTCGAACAGGCCATGGCCAAGGCCCCCAACCAGGTGGCCAAGGTCTTTGTCTCCAGCCCGGCAGGCGCGTTGGGCGCGAACGCGATCGACATGGAAGCCGCCATCGGCGCTGCCGCGCCGCTTCCCACCCATGCGGCAACCACGCCGCAAGACCATGCCTTCTGGTTGTACTCGTCTGGCTCGACCGGTCGCCCCAAAGGCACGGTGCACACCCACGCCAGCCCCTGGTGGACCGCCGAGTTGTTTGGCAAGCCGGTGCTCGGGCTCACCGAGAGCGATGTCTGCTTCTCTGCCGCCAAGCTGTATTTCGCCTACGGGCTGGGCAATGCGCTGAGCTTTCCGCTGTCGGTGGGCGCCACCGTGGTGCTGATGGCGGAACGGCCCACCCCGGACGCGACGTTCAAGCGCTGGGTCGGATCGCCGCAAGGGCCGAAGCCCACGGTGTTCTTTGGCGCACCAACGGGTTTCGCCGGCATGCTGGCCTCGCCCTCGCTGCCCGCACGCGAACAAGTCGCCCTGCGCATGTGCTCCTCCGCCGGCGAAGCCTTGCCCGCAGAGATCGCACAACGCTTCAAGGCACATTTCGGCTGCGACATCATCGACGGCATCGGCTCCACCGAAATGCTCCACGTCTTCATCTCGAACCGGCCCGGCGACGTGCGCTACGGCAGCACCGGCAAGGCCGTCGAGGGCTACGAGATCGAACTGCGCGGCGAAGACGGCCGGCCGGTCGCCGACGGCGAGATTGGCGACCTCTACATCAAGGGCCCGAGCGCGGCCCTCATGTACTGGGCCAATCCGGAAAAAAGCGCCGACACCTTCCACGACGGCTGGACCAAGAGCGGCGACAAGTACTCCCGCGATGCCGAGGGCTACTACACCTACGCCGGGCGCAGCGACGACATGCTGAAGGTCAGCGGCATCTACGTCTCGCCCTTCGAGGTCGAATCCACCCTGATGCTGCATGCGAGCGTGTTGGAGGCAGCGGTGATCGGCAAGCAGGACGCCGACGGCCTGACCAAGACCAAGGCCTATGTGGTGCTGAAGACCGGCAAGACCGCCACCGCCGAAGAACTCAAGGCTTTTGTCAAGGAGCGGCTCGCCCCCTACAAGTACCCGCGCTTCATCGAATTCGTGGACGAGCTGCCGAAGACCGCCACCGGCAAGATCCAGCGTTTCCGCCTGCGCGAGCGGGAGCAGCTCGCATGAAGCCCGAGACCCGCTTCGCGGCCATCCGCTGGCGCGAACGCGATGTGCGGATCGAATACCAGTTCATCGCGCCGGAACGCTCACACGCGCCGCTGCTCGTCTTCTTGCACGAAGGCCTGGGCTCGGTGGCGATGTGGAAGGATTTTCCGCAGCGTCTGTGCGAGGCCGGCGGCTTTCGCGGGCTGGTGTTTTCAAGGCCGGCCTACGGACGCTCGACGCCGCGCGCATCCGATGAGCTCTGGGACCTCGACTTCATGCACCAGCAGGCGCACGAGGTGCTGCCCGCCTTCTTCGAGGCCATCGCGTTCACCGGCAAGCCCTGGTTGTTCGGCCACAGCGACGGCGGCTCGATCGCCCTGCTGCATGCGGCGCGTTTCCCCGAAAGCCCTGCCGGCCTGGTGCTGATGGCGCCGCACATCTTCGTCGAAGACGTGACGGTGGCCAACATCGAACAGGCGCGTTCGGCCTACATGAACACCGACCTGCCGCAGAAGCTCGGCCGCTACCACGACGACGCCGACTCGGCCTTCTGGGGCTGGAATCACATCTGGCTGCATCCGCCCTTTCGCCAGTGGAACATCGAAGCCGAGCTCGAACCAATCCGCTGCCCGGTGCTGGCCATCCAGGGCGTGGACGACGCGTACGGCACGCTCGAACAGATCCGCGGCATCGCACGGCGCGTGCCGCAGACCGCCCTGCTCGAACTGCCCCGCTGCGGGCATTCCCCGCACCGCGACCAGCCCGCCGAAGTCATCGCGCACACCGTTTCGTTCATCAAAAACCAGGAGACCTGAATGACCTACGCTCTTTCACGCACGGCGCGCCTCGCGCTCGCTACACTCGCCTTCGCATCCCTTGCCGGCGCGAGCCATGCGCAACAGGGCAAGCTCAAGGTCGGGCTCATGCTGCCCTTCAGCGGCACCTACACGGCGCTGGGGGTGGCGATCGAAAACGGCTTCAGGCTCGGTGTCGAACAGCAAGGCGGCAAGCTCGGTGGACGCGAGATCGAATACGTCAAGGTGGACGACGAGTCCGACCCGGCCAAGGCCACCGACAACGTCAACAAGCTGATCAAGCGCGACAACGTCGACGTGATCGTCGGCACGGTGCATTCGGGCGTGGCCATGGCCATGGCCAAGGCCGCCAAGGAAAGCGGCACGGTGCTGATCGTGCCGAATGCCGGCGCCGACGCGGTCACCGGCCCGATGTGCGCGCCGAACATCTTCCGCAGTTCCTTCTCCAACTGGCAGCCGGCCTATGCCATGGGCGAAGTCGCGGGGAAGCAGGAAAAGAAGAAGACGGCGATCACCATCACCTGGAAATACGCCGCCGGTGACGAGTCCGTCAGCGGCTTCAAGGAAGGCTTCGAGAAGGCCGGCGGACAGGTGACCAAACAGCTGAACGTGCCCTTTCCCAACGTGGAGTTCCAGGCGCTGCTGACCGAGATCGCGGCGGCCAAGCCCGATGCGGTCTATGCGTTTTTTGCAGGCGGCGGCGCGGTCAAGTTCGTCAAGGACTATGCGGCGGCCGGCCTCGACAAGACGATTCCCTTGTACGGCCCTGGCTTCCTGACCGACGGCACGCTTGATGCGCAAGGCGCATCGGCACAGGGCATATTGACCACGCTGCACTACGCCGACGGCCTGAACACCCCACGCGACACGGCTTTCCGCACGGCGTATGCCAAGTCGTTCAAGCTGCAGCCCGACGTCTACGCGGTGCAGGGCTTCGATGCGGCGCAGATGCTGGGCATCGGCCTGGCGGCGGTCAAGGGCGACATCGGCAAGAAGGCCGAATTCGCGTCGGCCATCGAGAAGGCCAGGATCGACAGCCCACGCGGCGCGTTCTCGGTCGGCAAGTCGCACAACCCGGTGCAGGACATCTACCTGCGCAAGGTCGACGGCAAGGAGAACAAGCTGGTGAGCATCGCCGCCAAGGCGCTGGCCGACCCGGCACGCGGCTGCCGCATGTGATTGCAGGAACGGCATGGACATCGGTACCTTTCTCGTCCAATGCCTCAACGCGGTCCAGTACGGCTTGCTGCTGTTCCTGGTGGCGTCGGGGCTGACGCTGATCTTCGGGATCATGGGCGTCATCAACCTGGCGCATGGCAGCTTCTACATGCTGGGCGCGTACATGGCGTTCGCGCTGTCACCGCTGTTCGGCGACCAGTTCATCGTGATGCTGATCGCCGGCGTGGCGCTGGCCGCCATCTTCGGCTACCTGCTGGAATGGGCGTTTTTCAGCTACCTCTACCAGCGTGACCACCTGCAGCAGGTGCTGATGACCTACGGCCTGATCCTGGTGTTCGAGGAAGTGCGCTCCCTCCTCATGGGCAACGACGTGCACGGCGTGAAGCCACCGCCCTGGCTGGAAGGCAGCTTCGCGCTCGGCAGCCTGATGCGCTACCCGTGGTACCGCCTGTTTGCGTCGGCGGCCTGCATCGTGCTGGCGGTGGCGCTCTACCTGGTGGTCAACCGCACACGGCTGGGCATGATGATCCGCGCCGGCGCCAGCAACCGCGACATGGTGCGCGGGCTCGGCATCGACATCCGAAAGCTCTACCGCATCGTGTTCGCCGCGGGGGTGGCCCTGGCCGCGCTCGCCGGCATGATCGCGGCCCCGATGTCTTCGGTCTATCCGGGCATGGGTGCCAGCGTGCTCATCATCTGCTTCGTGGTGGTGGTGATCGGCGGCATCGGCTCGATCCCCGGGGCGCTGGTGGCCTCGCTGCTGGTGGGCTTCGTCGACACCTTCGGCAAGGTGTTGTTCGCCGAGCTCAGCGGCATGGGTGTGTACGTGCTCATGGCGATCGTGTTGATCTGGAGGCCAGAAGGCCTGATGGGAAGAAAGACCTGATGCGCCGCCTCGATCCATTCCTGCCCCTGCTGTGTGCCGTTGTGCTGGCGCTGCTCGCGCCGGTGCTCAGCCCCTATGTGTCGGACTTCGTCGTCAAGGTGATGATCCTGTCGATCTTCGCGCTGAGCCTGGAGCTGCTGGTCGGCATGACCGGCCTGGTGAGCCTCGGCCATGCGGCGTTCTACGGCATCGGCGCCTACGCCACCGTGCTCGCGTCCGGCACCGAAGGCGGCTCCATCGCCCTGCTGCTGCCCCTGGCGATGGGCTCGGCCGCGGCGTATGCGCTGTTCGTCGGCGCACTCAGCCTGCGCACACGCGGCGTGTATTTCATCATGGTCACGCTGGCCTTCGCGCAGATGGCCTATTTCGTGTTCCACGACACCAAGGTGGGCGGCGGCAGCGACGGCATCTACATGTACGTGCGCCCGACCCTCGGCGCGATCGACATGGAGAGCCGGGCCGTGCAGTTCTACGTGGTGCTGGCGGCACTGGTGGCCTGCTACGGCCTGCTCGCACTGGTGCGCCGCTCGCGCTTTGGCGCCGCGCTCGCCGGCATCCGTGTCAACGAGCAGCGCATGCGCGCAGCCGGCTTCGCGGTGTATGGCTACAAGCTCGCGGCCTTCGTTCTGGCCGGCGCGCTGGCCGGCCTGGCGGGCTTTCTGCTGGCGGCGCGCGACGGCGTGGTCAACCCGGAACTGCTCGCCTGGCACAACTCGGGCGAGGTGCTGCTGATGATCATCCTCGGCGGCCTGGGCCACCTGCGCGGCGCCATCATCGGCGCGGTGGCGTTCACGCTGCTCAAGGAGCTGCTGTCCACCCACGGCTTCGTGGGGCCGCTGGCCGACCATTGGCAGCTGACGCTGGGCATCGCGATCATCGCCTTCGTGGCGCTGCTGCCCAAGGGCATCATCGGCATTGCCGCCCGGCTGTCTCCCAAGGGGTCCACATGAGCAGCTTTCTCTCCGTCACCGGATTGACACGCCGCTTCGGCGGCCTGGTCGCGGTGAACCAGGTCAGCCTCGACCTGCACAAGGGCGAGATCCACGCGGTGATCGGCACCAACGGCGCGGGCAAGTCGACGCTGATCAACATGTTGTCGGGCGAGATCGATGCGTCCGCGGGCCGCATCACGCTGCAGGGCGAAGACGTCACGCGGCGCGCGCAATCGCGGCGCGCCCGCGACGGCATCGGCCGCAGCTACCAGCGCACCACCATCTTCCCCGAGTTCTCGGTGCACGAAAACTGCCGCCTGTGCGCGCAGGCCGCGGCCGCCAAACCCTGGGCCATCTGGCAGGCCGCCAGCCGCTGCGCCACCAGCACGGCGGTGGCGAACGAAGCGCTGCGGGCGGCCGGACTGGAGGCCCACGCGCAGCGCGCTGCCGGCACGCTCAGCCATGGTGCCAAGCGCCAACTGGAAATCGCCATGTGCCTGGCCACCCGGCCGCGTGTGCTGCTGCTCGACGAGCCGCTGGCCGGCATGGGCGCGGAGGAGACCGAACGCATGCTGGCCTTGCTCACGCAGCTCAAGGCCTCGCATGCCATCCTGCTGGTGGAACACGACATGGACGCGGTTTTTCGCATCGCCGATCGCATCACGGTAATGGTCAACGGCACGGTGATCGCCACCGGCGAGCCCGCGGCCATCCGCCACAACGCCGAAGTTCGCACGGCCTATCTGGGTGAAGGTCACTAGAAATGAAACCCCCACGCTCATCGCTTCGCGTATCGCTGCCCCCCGAGGGGGTGCGTCAGTGCCTTCGGGCGGCCGGGCGTCACTGACATGCTCAAACTCGAAGGCATCAATACCTACTACGGCGACAGCCACATCCTGCGCGGTGTCGATGTCGAATTGCCGCCGGCCACGTCTCTGGGCCTGCTGGGGCGCAACGGCATGGGCAAGACCACGCTGATCCGCACACTCATGGGTTATGTGCGGCCCGCATCCGGGCGCGTGTTGTTCGACGGCCGCGACGTGACCGGCTGGGTGCCCGAGAAGATGGCGCGCCGCGGCATCGGCTATGTGCCCGAAGGCCGCGGCATCTTCCCTAATCTCTCGGTGCGCGAGAACCTTTTGATGAGCGAGCGGCCCGGCATCGACGGCGCCAGGGACTGGACTTTCGACCGCGTCATGCAGACCTTCCCGCGGCTGACGGAGCGGCTCGCGTTCGGCGGACAGCAGCTCTCCGGCGGTGAGCAGCAGATGCTGGCCATCGGCCGCGCGCTGATGACCAACCCGCGCCTGCTGATCCTCGACGAAGCCACCGAAGGATTGGCGCCGCTGATCGTCGCCGAGATCTGGCGCGTGATCGCCGAGATCCGCGCCACCGGCATCGCCACGCTGATCGTCGACCGCGACTGGCGCAAGGTGCTCGCGCACACCGACCTGGCCGTGGTCATGGAGAAGGGCAAGATCGTGCTGGCCGGAGCCTCCGCGGAGCTGGCGAAGTCGCCGGAAACCCTGAAGTCCTCGCTGGGGATTTGACGCCGGACGTGCCGGTTTGGCCAGGGCCGATGACCACGGATCGGCAACGGGCCCCTAATGCGCGAGCACACCCCTGACGTCGTGCCGGCCGACGTCGGCCCGGCCCAAGGAGAAGATCGCCGCACCGGCCACGGAAGAGGCCGCTGCGATCACGAGGAACATGATGTCGGGATTCCCATAGACCGACTGCAGTGTGCCGGCGACAAAGGGCCCCAGGATCGCGCCGACACGGCCTACGCTCAACATCATGCCGACGCCAGTGGCACGCTCGCCGGTGCCGTATGAACTCGCCGTGAAGTTGTTGAGCACAAACTGCGCTCCGATCACGAAGAAGCCGGCGAACGCAACACAGGCCAGGTTCACCGCATGGCCGTTCAAGAGCACCAGGGTGAGCACCGCCGCGCCGCCCATGAGCCACCAGGCGGCCAATACACCCCGGCTGGAAGCCCGCTTGTCGGCGATGTGCGCGCAGACCAGGCCGCCCACGAAAGACATCACCTGCATCAGCGCACCGAAACCGAAGCTGGC
>Ga0307513_10012003_pt1 | contig 10728 bp, 11 predicted proteins | sample 15_EM_MG_FD_202174 | JGI IMG/M metagenome (GOLD analysis project Ga0307513, IMG submission 202174) | Populus trichocarpa ectomycorrhiza microbial communities from riparian zone in the Pacific Northwest, United States - 15_EM | ecosystem: Host-associated > Plants > Roots > Unclassified | place...
AATGGTGCTCAGAGAGGATTCTGAACTCAGGGTGGTCAGTTCATCTTATTTTGACTGAATGCTACCCGATTTTTCCTTTCTTCTGTACCTAGCGTGTTGTTCTTATTCCTTACCGAAGGACCCTTGTATTGACCACCGCACGGTATGTTCGACCACACGTTCATCTATTCCTGAGAGCCTGAACCTCATTGCTCATTTTAGTTCAACCTTTCTTTCGACCAAACAAGGAATCAATTACGACCATCCTGAATTGGCGAAACGTGTCCCTGCATTCAATAGCTTCGATACGTTACAGGGAATACTCATCCCATTTGATTCGTTCAGTACGTTTCGAGTTTTTCTTCCTTTGCTTACCCATCGTTTTTTATAGAAACATTCAACGAGTTCATATATTGGTGAGTCGATCCCCTCAAAATGTACTTAACAATCTTTGGTTCATGTTCTCAACTTGATAATAGAACCGAAGGTCTCGATGTCGCCTACTCCCTTGTCAGCGTCACGGACTGCCGCCTCATGACCTTCGTCTCTGGCAACAAACCCACTCACTCTGGATCAAGCTGCAAATTTAGCGTTGCTCGCCTTCTCGGAGATGCGTCTGTACAAAGACCAAGCCGAGCCGCTAAACTGACGATTCTCTGCTGGCTCTACGATTACTACCAATTCCATCCCGATTCGCCTGTGGATGCTATATTAGGGAGATTAGTTATCTACGCTGGAGATTTTTACACCATCAATGTAAGTTCAATTCCTGTGGTCGGAATATAGCTATTTGATGTTTCCGTTTCACTGGCCTCAAGCCATCCGTGGCTTGCTCGATGTATATGGCGAGATCGCCCGTAAGGCCCTATCCATCAACCTCCCGCAGTTTCTTCCCTTCAAGAGGACGTGTCGTCATGCTAATCCTATGTCCAACGACAAAACAAATGCGAGGTATGTTTGTTGGTATCCCAACATCCGAGGATCTGGACTAACTTCACAGCCGCCCGCATTCTCCACGTCTCGAACAACGCCAACATGTTGCAGCTAGAGTCTTGTAAGTTGGTACGTCGACGTTCATCTAACCTTCCTGAACAAGATGACAATCGTCCAACCACCCACACACAATACATTGATGTTCTGTATAAGAACGAATGCCGCGTGCACACCCCCTCCTATACGGTGGTGATTCGTTAGCACTGTCGGACAAAAATGATTTCTTCCCTTTTATCGGCGATCTTCCCGACGAAGACAATTGGCGAGCTCAAAGAGGGACCTCAGTAGGAATTCGAGCCTAGTATTTATGACTAGTGAGGTATAGCTCTACGGAGACCTTGCTCATGACATCCCTCTTCTCGAATTGGTAAGTTTTTCTTTTCCTAATCTCGTGTACTTCTCTCTATTTACTTACAGTAAGTTGTTGAATATATGAAATTTGTTTAAATATTCAAGAAATTGCATCGGAGAATCAATTGTTCTCCCCCCTCCCCAAACACTAACGTGATATCCTAAAAATGCGCAACTCGCCTCTTGCAACCTGCGCTATATGACGCCCGACCGACCGGACCCACCCGGCCTTAGGTGAACTTCCACACAACGAGTGGGCTTTTTAAGATGGACAGGACGAGTAACTTCTGGGCCGCATATCTTATGTGCAGAAAAATGATGATGGCAACTTAGTACTTATGATGGAAGTATGTACCACTGACATAGAATTGATAACTCGCAACCCCATTTCCCTCCATGCACAGTTCATCGATGAACACGAATTCTTATTCCATCCATCGTTGGTGCCGATGGCTCGCGACCACTATCAATGTAGAATTATAGAACCCATTTATAAGATATATGTTAACTCTTTTTATAAAAATTCCTGAATTTTATTTGCACATATATGTAAAGCTAGTATCGATTAGTATACCTCCTAAAAAGCTAAGAGATTGGCGTTATAACACACACTCGTTCAGCTTGTTCATCTTGCGGATTTTCGCGCCATCGCAAGTAGAACTTATGTATTACTTAACCAAAGTTTCGGATTGAAGGGTCCTGCCGTGAAAGGGTACGCGTAGATCATAGATCGAGGCCGATTGCAAGTCCAGTATTTTATTCTTACACGATATGGCTCCCTCACAGCCCGGCCCAGCCGGGGGCTCCTAGCAATTTTTTTGCGCTCACATTCGTTCAATTCTGGGGTTTTCTCCGGTTTTGTATCTAGCCTCCTCAAATTTTCATTGAAAACCTGTCCGTTTCGTGGGTTTTTGTATCTAGCCTAACATCCTCATTTCAAAAATTTCTGTCCAAATCGGTATCTACCTTTTTGCAGTGCTTTCAGGGGTCCTGCCTGCACAAAGGATAAATTTAGCATTTGCGTACCAGAGACCAGGGACAGTGCGAACATCATGGAGCGCAGCAGAGATGTCAAGTTAGTCACATTCAAATATAAGTAAACGTGCCTGCAAAAAGGATAATTTTAGCAGGAACAGTGCAAACATTGTGGAGAACGGAACGATTTACATTTACCGATCATTTTTCTGGGTAGTTATCTGACCGGAACACCCGGAAGCGTTCTTTTTTTGAGACTATTTTGCTTCCCTTGAGCCACAAGGTAATAATGCTCTATGAAGGTCCAAATGTTATTTACCCCAGCCAATTGGCAGATAACTGGACCATTGTTATCTGCCATGCCGCCTCACCTTGTGCTAAAATTATCCTTTGTGCAGGCACGTTTACTTATATTTGAATGTGACTAACTTGACATCTCTGCTGCGCTCCATGATGTTCGCACTGTCCCTGGTCTCTGGTACGCAAATGCTAAATTTATCCTTTGTGCAGGCAGGACCCCTGAAAGCACTGCAAAAAGGTAGATACCGATTTGGACAGAAATTTTTGAAATGAGGGTGTTAGGCTAGATACAAAAACCCACAAAACGGACAGGTTTTCAACGAAATTTTGAGGAGGCTAGATACAAAACCGGAGAAAACCCCAGAATTGAACGAATGTGAGCGCAAAAGAATTGCCAGGAGCCCCCGGCTGGGCCGGGCCACAGCGCTAATAAGGGAAAATGGTAACTTGGGGGCAAATGGCTAGATACATTCCGGACAAGAAATTCAAAATTTGGACCGGACAGAAATCCTGAAATTGGTTGTTTTGGTATCTACCCTTTAACAGAACTTTCAGGGGTCTTGTGCAGGCACGTTTACTTACATTTGGAGGTGGCTAACTTGACATCTCTGCTGTGGTTTCTTCGACTCTACCTCATCCTGCCACGACGAACGATCGTTCACAAACTATCTCTAAGAATTTTGGCAATTATTAAACCCCAAAAATGCTCTCCGTAGCAGTAGCTGGGTTGGACTTGCCCCTTCGAGACGTTGCTGCATCCACACATAGCAGGCGATCTGCGCATTCTGCACGAAAAGACCCCAAGGAGGATGAAGGCGGAATCCCTCACCCATCGCACCGACACGCTTCGCCATCTGCCCCATGGCCATGGGTTGACTTTGAAGATGGTGAGCTTATGTTATCGTGCTACATTCAATGGTATTTTTTCCGGATTCTCTTTTCAGAGGTCGACCGTGAGCAACTTGAATGCTCGCTACCCCCCATTCCCCCGTTATGCAACCACGAATCCTGCGCATCCGAGGGAAAAGCTGGGTGTTGGACAGGTTATCCCCAATCGCAGTTCCCAAATTGGACTCACAGACAGGTGGTGAAAAGCAGGATTCACGCTGCCCTCAAAGAATACCTGAGGACCTGTACGCTTTACAGAATAGATGTTGATAAGGATGGTTTCTTCACCGATCCTGGTCCCCTTGTTTCTAAACCTGGAGATGAAAGGAGGACCTGGGATCAATTCATCGGCGAAGAGGTAAGTGTGATCAGTGCTTAAGTTTACAATCATTTGAGTTGATTTCTTCTGTTGGATAGAGACCCCAGGACACTCGTATTCGGGCAATGTTCATTGAGAACGTGTCGGGACATGTGTTGCAAATGCTTGGGGTAAAGTAAGTGCTTTACTTTCTCGATGAGACGCCGTTGTTGTTGAAAGATGGCTACCAGATACAACATCGAGCCTTCCTTCTGGTCTTCTTCTTTAGGTTGGATTCCTTCGCGCTTCCAGCACCAAATGCAGCCTGGTATTGGAGATCGTAAGCTTTTTTAAAAATTCTCTTGAAGTTTTCAGAGCCAACTTCCACGTTTTTATAGACATCACTCTCACTCTCACTTTCTTGCGATCTATGACGAACTATGATGCAATTCAGTCCAACACTACTTTCAACAAATCTACCGATACTTTTACTGTCAAGCAAATGATTGACCCACAATCATCTCTTACACTCTATTCGAGTAAGTTCTTTTATACTCTATTTGCAAATTATAACCACGCCAATGCCTAACCTCCTCCAAGTTGGTCGATTGCTTGTTTTGGATCTGTTATCTGTCCATCTCATCCGAAATATCAATGGAAGTACCCTCATCTCTTTCCACCCAAGCCTCAATCTACCCACCACTACTGCTCTCTTCTTACAGGAGAGGATTCGATTTGCTGGTGAGTTGGTCAGCATAACTGCGTTTTTGTTCTGCTGAAAGCTTTGAAATTTCAGGTCACAACGCGTATTGGCAAACTATTTTCCAAAAATCGTCGGACCCAACATTTGTCCTGCTGACATTTGTTTGGCATGCCATGTATGCCTGGGATGAAGCTCTCGAGAATCTTTACGAGCATGTCCGCTCCTTGGTAAGTTCAAAACACAAGGATACCCCAATAATAACTCACATCGTTGCAAATGCCTGTAGGAAACGCAAGTCATCACCGCAGAGACCCCTCTTACCCGAGAACTTCATATTATTCGGGTTCACCACCTGCATTACACCTCCCTTCTAGACGATTTCGGGAAGCACATAACTTTCATTCGTGATACACACAACCCAGCCTTGGACCACCTCACCCCTGAAGAATGTGAATTTAGCAGAAAGATTATGGAACGGGAATGTGCTAACCTGATGGCGGAGCTCCGTACTCAGGAACGCAGGTTGAAGGACCTTGCTGGTCTTGTGGGTGTTTAATATTGAGCACCAACGAGGCTCGTCATTGATATTCATTTCTTCCAGATTTCCGGCAGCATTGACATTGCCGGTAGCACGATGATGCGTGAGTTGACAATGGCTGCCGTTCGAGACAGTGCTGGTAAGTTCCAAGGCAAAAACTTGGTTTAACATGCACTAACCCTGATTTCTTTGCAGCTGTACGTCATCTTCCAATGTCCTGATGCGAAGACTTCAGCAATGCTTACATTCGCTTCGAAATAGATGAAGCAAATCGCCTATTTAACCATGCTCTTTCTGCCTGCATCTTTCATTGCTGTAAGAAATCATTCTCGATTCGTATGTCATCTCAAATAACCTTCGAATTCCAGGCTTTATTTGGGATGAACGTCGCGGAGATCGCCCCGGATGCAGCAGAGACACTCCCACACTATTTCGCGATCGCATTACCGTTCACAGTTACCATGGCATGGGTCTTCTCCGCCCACAGACAGGACCCCTTCGAGGAAAATGAAAACCCCTTCAGGCGCCTAGTATGGCCAATTTATTTCCTCATCAATATGATAAGGCAGAGATCACAGAAGAACAATGGTTTGATTGGTGATCTCAGACCAGAATAGTAGTATTCTTATTTATCGGAGAGGGGGGCCTGTCCACAACTTAATATAATAAGGACTTGGTATTTTTTGATGATCTTGGGTGCGTTAGAAAGCTCTTAAGGAGGGCTTTCCAATTAGGTATATACTTAACGAGTATGTTGGAAGGGGACGCTACAAATGGGCTGCTACCTCACATTGTGAACGCATGAATTAAAAATCAGAAGAATGGAGCTAGGCCCGACGCCGACTTTTGCCACACGTGATCTGGTGGCAAAAGTCGACGTCGGGGGCTTACGTGAGAGGCACAGCTTTTCATCATATGTTAGAAACGATAAATGGTGTAAAAACACCCACAAATACAACGAATCTTGAGAGGTAAATATACAGAAGGGAAGGAGACGACAGGTAGTGGGCTTTGCTGCGAAGTCGGCCCTACAACTTATCTTAAAATCAGAGAAGGTCACCGGGCGGTGACTGGCATGTTGGCATATTTCTTAAATAGCATCTTCAACTCTGCGTTTTTTTCTTCCAAAATTGAGATCTCGCATCTTTAGAATACCTTTAACATAAAAAAAACTTTTACTTTCTTATCGAATCAATGAGCGTTTATATCAAACGCAATCTCTAATGCAGATCGAAGTTTAAATCCTACATCAACCGCATCACCAATGATTAATGTTTGTTCGTTCTCCGCCGATCCCACGGTCCTCATACCACCACCATCGCCCTCTTCACCTTAATTCACTTTCAACCACACGCAACCACCCAGCTAGAGCCCCCCCCCTCCCTTGAGGGATGTGGGCTCAACTATTCGATGTAACCTTCTAGATGTATGTGCTAGCGCCTGGTAAGTTCGTGCCTACTGCCCAGTATCCCGATAACACCTCCCTTTTCACTAGCCTCCCTCTAACCACTCCTCGTCCAGCCCTGCGAGCGAATACTCAGAACACCATCGGACAGTCACTCAAACGCGGATGTTCATGCATCGTCCGTCGGCAGGTTGTATGATCAAGGTCCTAGAACCTTCTAGAGGGAGAATGTATGCGAATGACGGACGAGTGTGATAAGTGCTATGTTCGTGCTTACCACTCTCCTCCTTGCATCCTGCTAACACCCAACAATAGCCTCCCTTCAACGTGTCCTCCTGTAGCCCTGGGCGCGAATACTCTCAACACCATCAGTCGCTCAACCTCGTGGAATACGACGCGGATGGGTCGACAAGGAACCAAGAAAATGTGTTGATGGATCCTAGGGAGAGGAACGAGAAGCCGGCTAGTGTATCCGAATAGGTGTGTAAGTGGACGTGGACGGATGGATGGCATGTGGCTTTGTGTTTACCACTCATTCCACAGAATCCTGCCAACACCATTCAAAATACCCCCCTTCAACCCGTGTTCGTGTAGCTGTGGCTCCGAATACTCCGAACGTGATTGCTTATTCCGTCAAACTCGCGGCGATGAGGGTGTTCGACATTTGACAGCCGGCCGCGCTGGTGTATGCGAGTGCGAGAGGGCATTGAGGAGTCGAAACGTAACATGGAATGAGATTCGGCCGGCGGTGACTGCGGGATGCATAAAAAAGCGGTGTATGAGGTACATCGTTGCGACCTACCGATGCTGGGCTATGACGCTAACCAACGGTATGATAAGGGCCGACAGACTTCGTGGACGACGACCCATGCAACACGAATCCCAGGCGGCGATGACAGCAGCGAGGGGTGGGCTGAGTGGTGGTAATGACTATCGTATTCAAGGATGATGAGAGTACGTAGTACATACCTTCGAACTGTAGCTCATTGTTTCGAATGGTTGCTGATCTTTGGCTTCAGTTGCAGAACAACTTGAAGATCATACTACGAACGCGATCCGTCAAACTCACAGCGATGGGGAATTCGACATACGACAGGCGGCTGCGCGTACGTGTGTGCGTGTGTGAGAGGCCATCGGTGGATGGGGTGACACGTAACAAGGGATGGGAATCGGCGGGTGGCGGCTGCGGGATGCCTGAAAAAATCATTAGGGCTCTTTTCATGTATGAGGTACGTTGTTGCGACTTACTGTTGGCTGCGATACCACGCTAACGAAGGGTCGATCGGTTTCGTCTTGCGACGTCGTACGAGCAGCAGATCGGGCAGCGATGGTGGACTCAGCGGCGGTGATGAGCTGGGTGTTCAAGGATGATGAAAGGCACGTACCTCAGAGCTGCACTTCGTCAACGAGGTTCCATCTGCTTACTATTCTCCTTTCCCAGCATCCTGTAACACTGCCCGTTTCAACCACCTCCTTTTATCGAGTGCCTCTTCTAAAGGACTTGATGCGAATACTCGGAACCCCGCTTGGATAGTAACAAACTAACGGCAATGCGTGTTCGAATGGGAGGCGTCACGGGTCGCACGAGCCGACATGGAACCATGAATGGGAGTCGACGGCAGAATACCTAAAAAACAACATCGGGACTGTTTTCTGTGCACGAGGTGGGTCCTCGCGAGTTACTGCTGGGCCAGGATACTACGCTAACGAACGATCAGGATAGACGATAGCAGTCGATCACAGATTTCGTGTACGACGACGAACACGAAACGAAACGGGCGGCAGTGGCAGCGAGGGGTGGCTGAGCGGCGGTGATGAGCAGGTCGTTCAGGCATGGTGAGGGGTACGTACTACGTACCTTAGAGCTGCAGCTCATCATTTTAAATGGGCCAGGCCGCTGATCATTGAACTTCAGCCGAACGACTTGACGTGAAGATCCAAGGTTCGAGTCTATTAGCAAGACGAAGCACAATGAAACTCACCTCGCAAGGTACGTGGTCGAACGAGGGGGCCGTTAGCTAACTACGTGCTACAGGTCCATCTTAGTTCGGCGCCGAGAACACGAGGAGAAAGAAAATGGAACAGACAAGGGTTGGCCGCTGACAGCCACAGCCACAGCCATCGATAACCCACTCGAAACACTGCCGCAGAGTCGACCTTGCAATGGAATCGCCGCGTCAGTCAAGAGTGTCGTCAATGAGCTGCGAGGCGGGGAGGACTTACCAGCGGTGGGCTCGTCGACGACTCATCACAACCGGCTACTCGAAGGCGGGGTTGGTGTCGACAACCTACTTGGAACGGGTCGTTGCAATGGGAAGGAACCTAGTGATGGATGAGGATGATAGCGAACGACGGGTTCGATGAGCTGAGAAGTGAGGAGGCTTACCACGAGTGGAGGAGCTCAGTGTGGAGATGAGGGAACAGGGGATGAGCATCAATGGTGATTCCTCCCCTGCCTTTATACCAATTTTATTAGCCGTGTACCTATGTATGTACGTACGTATGGTACCGTAACTACCAATGAGAATTTGTTTGACCGTGACGAACAGACCGTGCCTAAGCGAGATTGCTGATCAATTACAATGGCGAGTCAGGCACAGAGGAAGTAGTATACGAAGATAATTACGAAGGTGTTGAGCGGGGATTATAAACTCGGGGCGGTCAGTTTCACTCTGTTACTCTCTTCTCATTTCTCATTCATCGACTGTTTTCTCTCCAGAATTCACAACGAATATTATCGTACAGAATCGGATGACGGGGCAACTGGAAGATGCAAGCGCATGTCCAGCTTGGGATTCAACTTTTGTATATAGGAGCGATGAGCCGAATGGAGGGAGGACGCGGTATGTTTGAATGTTCCTCCTTCACCGGTTTACGACAGCACTTACGTTCGTTGGATTGTTCTAGCTCGACGTCGATCAAACAAGAAATCAAATATGATGATCCTGAATCAGCCAAAGGTATTCCAGCATTCATTGAATTCCATGGGTTAAAAGCAGAGGAGATCCTTGACCCGCTTGATTCGTTCAGTGCGTTTCTGTGTCTACCTTCAATTCTTCTTTCATTGCTTAACCCACAATTTTTGTGGAAACATTTAACCAGTTTTTCTATCGGTAAGCCTATCACCTCGAAATTGCATCCAACACCGTTTGGCTCATCGCTCCCGTTTCTCATTTAACAGAAAACTCAAACCTTCCGCACGTCTAGTCGAAAATCATGACGACCCTTACCGCCTCGTCAGTGCCGCGGACTGCCGACTCATGAACCAATAGTATGCATTCTCAAGTAGGATCCCCACTTTTTTCTTCGTATAATTAGACCTTGGTGTGATGCGGGTCAAATGCGGTTTTCCACAGATTCTTACTATTCTGGTGGGTTTTCTCAGCCAACGATGGGGATTTTGGGTTCATTTGAAAGTCAGTGGAACTTAAATTTTATTTCTCATAAATTGGAGCTTGCAAGGAGCTTGGGTAAAGACCCCTCTATTATTATTTTTTTCGGTATTCGGATATCATTTGTGGCTACTGTAGTGTTTCGACCGTAGGTTCACGGCATGTTACACGTTACCCTCGGTTTCCTCGTGAGAAATTGAATTGACGCTTTATGTGTTTTATAGTGGAATTCAACGTCGAGAAAATCTGCGATGTCCATTGAAACACAGACGCATTCGCCAATCTCGACCTGCCCAATGACCGCAAGCACCTCCTATTCCTTGTCGAAGCGCACCATAAAGAACTCGGATTCGACGACTTCATCAAAGAAAAAGGACACGGGTTTGGTCGTCAACCTCTTCGGCCCTCTTCGGCCCTAACAATATAAACTCGCTAATAATATTTATAACAAAATGAGGGTCTCGGTAATTAATATTGTTAGGTGTACGGAGAAGGAAAGGGGTGTAAATTCTTTTTGATAGCACCAGACGTTTCGCAACAACCCACCTTGAGTTCGTTCTCTTCGATACTGCTTCGCCCACCATATTCAGTTCTCCAAGCAGTTAAGCCATGCTATTCGTCAAGCCAGGCCTTCCCGGTAACGTTCAACCCAATAAACAGAGGCTCTGCCGCGTAATCCTACTCATGTAGAGCTGGATAACAGTGCGTAAACGCATTGGATAGAAATTAGAAATGAATATATATATAGCTGATCTCGCCTCATATTATACGTATCATGAGTATCATGAGATAAAAAGGATAATTGTCACGTTCCTAAGGGGCCTCAGTAAGGGGTATGTGCGCGTTTCCATCTCTCCCGAGTGCCGGTTCGCCCTCACGATCTCCAAGAGCTCATGCACCAAAGCC
>Ga0307513_10012004_pt1 | contig 10724 bp, 3 predicted proteins | sample 15_EM_MG_FD_202174 | JGI IMG/M metagenome (GOLD analysis project Ga0307513, IMG submission 202174) | Populus trichocarpa ectomycorrhiza microbial communities from riparian zone in the Pacific Northwest, United States - 15_EM | ecosystem: Host-associated > Plants > Roots > Unclassified | place...
TCATAAGCATTTTAGACTAATTGGTTTGTGATTTTTCCAAGGGAAAGGAGAGAAAAAGGTCATCACTTATAATGCCTAGGATAACCATCATTACAAAATGTTGTTTTCTTGAAATTTAAGCTAGTAAAACGCCTCCCTTGTTCTTGATCATTGTTCTTCCAATTTGCTTTTTTTCAGGGAATTGTTATACCCACATGTGATTTGTCAATTATGCAGGCGAGACCAACTGCACGAACTCCAAATAGAAGCAAGCAATCTCATACAGCTCTGCCCAGTGGCTTGCCTGGATTTAGGGCAGGAAGTGTTAGTCCAAGTGGAGGGTCAAAAAATGCAAAGCTTGGAAAGCTTCAGCCTGCTAGAACAGCGCTTCGGGGTACCAAAATTAGTGATCAGGCAGCTGCCTTGGGCATGAAATCTCCCTCACCTCTGCAGGAATCCTCAAATGCAGCACCAAGGGCCTCCAGTGCTTTGAAAAACGAGAAACACAGTGCTAGCAAATCTCTAAAAGCTCAGAACAGAAAGTCATTTCTAGGTGAAAGAAAAAGTAATTTGAAGGCAGAGAAAATTGGATCAGAAGAATGTGGCACGTCTCTGAAGGATACAGATAGTGGTTTTACTGAAGGGAATGGGAATGCCTGTTTTTTGAGTGATGCTCCTGGAAAAGATACTGAGATTACTCTCGGCAATGGATTGCATGATAAGACTACCGGCTTGAGTTCTATTCCCAAGGCTGAAAGTATGACCTCATTAGAGAAAGTAGGTGAAGATGTGGTATGTAGCCAGAATTATATCAAGAATAGTTTGCCTTCTCTTCACGGCACTAGTGAGAAGAAAAAAGCTTCTACTGAAGATCAAGTTGATGGTTTGACCAAACAAATTGGAGCTGTAGATTTTTATAATGAGTTGCACAAAGAAGCCATAGGTGATTCTCTTTCCCTTTCTCAAGATGATGTCGGTAGAGTTGCTTCTGGTATTCAGGAGGAATTCAAACAGTTGTCAAAGCCTACTTGCTCCCCAAATCCTGCTATGGCATCAACAATCGTGGAAGCAGAGAAGGCAGAGGCAGGAATTGAGAAAGCTTCTGTTGAAGACCAAGTTGATGGTTTGACCAAACAAATTGGAGCTGTAGATTTTCATCTTGAGATGCACAAAGAAACTGTTGGTGATTCTCTTTGTCTTTCTCAAGATGATGTCAGCAGAGTTGATTCTGGTACTCAGGAGGAATTCAAAGAATTGCCAAAGCCTACTTGCTCTCCAGTTCCTGCAATTGCATCATCAATGGTGGAAGCGGAGAAAGAAGAGGCAGGAATTCATAAAGCTACCGCTGAAGACCAAGTTGATGGTTCGACCAAACTTGGTGATTTTCTTTCACTTTCTCAAGATGTCAGCAGAGTTGATTCTCATGTTCGGGAGCAATTCAAAGAGTTGTCAAAGCCTACTTGCTCTCCCACTCCTGTTATAGCATCAACAATGGTGGAAGCAGAGAAGGCAGAAGCAGGAATTGAAAAGGCTTCTGTTGAAGACCCAATTGATGGTTTGATCAAACAAATTGGAGCCTTAGATATCCATCCCAAGGTGCACAAAGAAGTTGTGGGTGATTCTCTTTCCCTTTCTAAAGATTATGTCAGCAGAGTTAATTCTTGTATTCAGGAGGAATTCAAAGAGTTGTTGAAGCCCGCATGCTCTCCCACTCCAGCTATGGCATCAACAACAGTGGGAGTACAGAGGGCAGAGGCAGCCACCTTGCTAAATCCAGCAACCACACATGGAAAATCTGAAGATGGTGAAACATCCTAGCAGTAAATTTCTCAAAGGTACTACATGAAATGTGAATCAAATATGTCACCATTGTATTGTGCCATACTCTTTCAACTTGATGAAAGTATTAAATCTTAGATCATCAGTAATTATTATTAAAGTCGTTCTTTAAGTTTCCTGGAGTTCTACTTGATGCCAGATTGATCTTGTCTCACAATGAATCGCAGGCAGGTGTTTACATGGAGACAATTCTTAATTTACCATCTTATTAGCTGTTTCGCTGCCATGTTTGAGAAGGATCTGACAGCTTCACTCCATGTTTCTTGTTAGGGTTTCCTGTTGGATGTAAATTGTACAAGTGTGTGCAATTCAGACTTACAGGTTCAAACATGCGATAGCGGGAGGACAGAGATCTTGTTGTTCGAATGTGCATTTTATGCCCATATGTCCATTTTTATATCACTGATAATTCATTTGTTTTTTCTTTCTTTTTCCCCTAGTTTTTGTCTAAAATTTTTGCAGCAACCTCTGGGGCTGTACATGTTAATGGTCAGTGCATGTAGCAGCTATATTTCCTTCTAGTGACTCTTGTATATTAAACACATGACTCCAAGACGAGAAAAGTGGAAACTAATGCAGGATGATGTTTTTTATGAGCTCGCGTAATTGTCAATTGCATCTATCAGTATTCGATCACGCTGATCACACAGAAATTGACGTTCGATCTATTTGTAAGCCCCACACTTTTTTTTTAATGGTTCTTCAACACCGGAACGTACTCCGGAGGATAGGGCTCAAGGCCTGGAAAGTGGAAACAGAAATGGCCTAATTGCCGCAGGGTCCCGAAAGGGTCCAAACTCCACACTCATTCCTTTTCCACTAACTTTATGTTTTCAGTCCACTTCTTCTCTACGAAGCACCGAATATTTCAAAATTCACGCATGGCCGCTGCTTTTCTTATCAGAGACACGATTTTTCAAATAAAAACTCGGAAAATATTTACACCGTAGTTACACAAATATTTACATCTATTTTTTTGACATAAATAGTTAATATTTATATGAGAATTATTGATTCCAATGAGATGGTCCACCGTACTAACATCCCCTCTCTAATTCAAGTTGATCAATCAAAAAACATAAATTTACATATTAGAAACTATTAGCGGTGGCAAATCATTGATTTTATAAACACAAGCTATTTAAAGGTTGAAGAAGATATGCGGAAGAGAAATAACTTTAATATTCATGGCTTCCCGAATAGAATGACAATCCACTTCAATATGTTTAGTACGCTCATAGAAAACAGGATTTGTAGCAACCTTAATAACACTCGTATTGTCGGTATAAAGAGGAGTAAAATTAGTCTGTGAAAATCCAATGACAAATCCACTTCGATATCAAGGAATCAACAAGAAAAATACAACAACCTATGACAAATCAACGTGTATCAAGACATGTCCATTTAACATCACTGCATGCAATAAAACAAACAAAAGAACCATTTGGGAAAAATATAGCATGACTAAAAAAGCCAATGAGATATTGAATGATGTGACGAACAACCACTAAATGTAAATGACATGGAGATTTCATAAATTGACTGATTTGTTAAACTGTAAAAGAGATATCAGGCCAAGTAATGGTAAGATAATTCAAGCTGTCAACTTATTGTTAAAATAAAGTAGGATCAAGAAGAAGATACTTCTCTCCATAATAAAACTTTACATTTATCTCCAGAGGAGTATCCACTGGAGAAGAATTTTGAAGACCAAAACAATCAAATCCTGAGTATATTTATGTTAATTTAAGAACACACCAAAACAACTAGAATAAATTTCCAATCCTAAAAAGTAAGTAAGAGAACTGAGGCCTTTCATGTGAAAACAATCTTAAAGATATTGCTAAAGGTGTTTAATCAATAAAGAATCAATTCTTGTAATGACAATATCATCTATATAAACAAAGAAGAGAACAAAACCAGTAGATATCTTGCAAAAAAAACAAAGAGGAAACATATTTTCAAACCACACCTGGGGAGCCTGTTTTCAAGAATGGCAATAATTGTTTTATATTAATCTAGAGTTTTTTCTACAAGAATAAAAAGTCATTTTTCTAAACCCTAAAAAGCAATAATGGCAATAATTGTATGCACTATAGTCATTTTTTCTACAGGAATAAAAAGTCATTTTTTCTAAACCCTAAAAAGCAATAATGGCAATAATTGTATGCACTATAGTCGTTTTTTTCTACAGGAACAAAAGTCTCCTCATAGTCCACGCTATACACCTACCTATTTTCAAGAGAAATCATTCATGTTTTATATTAATCTAGAGTTTTATCAAAGCGGAGCTTACTCGAGTACACCCATTTACACCCAATGATCTTAACACCTAAAGGATAAGAAATAATTTCCGATTATCTTGAAGAGCCTGAAGTCCATTATGCATTGCTTTTTGCCATCACTCATGCTGGATAACTTATGAGTAACATGATGGAACATTAATAATGGACAAAGTAGTAGAAAAACCATATTGATCAAGAGGATGAGATACTATCATAAATCGCTGAAAGTAGGTTCATGAGAAGGAGGCTTAAAAGCAGTTTTAGGTGGTGAATCGATCTTAGGAAGGAGTAAAGTTGGTTGATTTATTTTATACATAATTTCAGGCTTGAATCATTCAAAAAATGATAAATTCTTAAAATTAGAAAGAATTGGAGCAATATATGAGGGTTCAACATAAGTAAGGAATACTTATTTATTTTTAAAGAAAACAACATTTCTAGAAATAAATAATTTATAATAGCTCATAGCATAACTAACAGAACCTTTGTGAGAAACACTAAACTAAAAAAAACACATTTAGCAAACTAAGCAGAAATTTTATGTCATTCATGAAAAGGAAAATGGACAAAGCAAACGCAACCAAAAGTATGCAAATAATGATAGTTAGGAGACTTGTTGTATAGATCATAATATAGGGTATCAAAATCTAATAATTGCGATGTTAGTTTATTGATTAAATAAACTTTAGTAGACAAAGCTTTAACCTATAATTTAAATGGTATGAAAGCCTTAATCAATATGGTTCTAATGATACCTAAAAGATGAAGGTTCTTATGCTTAGCAACCCTATTTATTATGATGTATATGGACATGACTATTGTGAGACAATACCTTTCTGATGTAAAAAATTATGAAATTCACGAGACATACATTCTCTACCCAAATAAGATCTTAATACCATAATACAAATAGAAAATTGAGTCTCAATATAGGGAAAAAAAAAGTCTTCAAAATAAAAAAGACCTCAAATTTTGAATGAAGAAAATACATATAGGTAAACCAATTATAATCACCAATAAATCTCATAAAATACTTGTAATGAGCATGAGAAATAATTAGGGTAATACCTCAAACATCATTATGAATAATATCAAAGCACTTTATAGAAGGATTATTAAGGGGAATGAATGGAAGGATTTTACTCTTGTGAAATTTACATGTAGAATAGCCAAAGAGAACATCATGAGATGAAGATTGATTTTTATCTCCTAACAAACTAGAGTTTACCAAATAAGACAAAACAATAAAATTCAAATGGCTTAAATGTTTATGCCATATTTCACCTTTATTTTGAACAGTAGTACAAGCAAAAGATGAAAAATAAGGAATGAACAAGTGCGATGGAAATAATCTTCCAACTTTAGGCCCCTTTGCGATTACCATTTCTGACTCCTGATGCTGCAGAGACAACCATTACAAAAAAAAATGCATATTACAGTTATTATCCATCAATTGACCAATAAAAATAAGACTAGTAGAAAATTTTGGTGATACAAAAACATTCTTGAAAGTTGGATTAATATCCCCAATCTTAGTAATAGGTATATGAACTTCATTAGCAATCTGAATTTATGATGAGCCATGATACTCACACATATTTTTAAGCATACTAAATGAGTTGGTCATATGATTTGAGGTAGCAGAATCAACAAGCTAAATTTATTAATTACTATTATTACCTTATAGCCCTAAGGCCAAAAAGGCTGAAATAATTATTTATTAAACCATTTTAGGAGTAAGAATGTCAAGTTGAGTTGCTGTAGATGGACTGACAGATATTGCAACTTGAAAAGCATTGACATTTTAGTTTTGAGAACGAGTGTGACACTCAACGATAATACGTTCTTGTTGTGTTCAATAATTACAAAACTTCTTTCTACAATTGTTAGCAATGTTTCCATATTTGTTGAAACTATAGCACTGTATATTGCTCATATTCCTACTCTTTCCTTTTCATCGAGTCACAAAAGCAATTATAACAAAAACTTCTTCCTTGAAAGTGTTTTGTGTAAGAAGATGCTACTCTTCATAAAGTAATTCCCTAAAACAAACATGTAGGAAGGGAAAATGATCATAATTTATTAAGTTTGAACAAATAATCTCAAATTCAGATCTCAATTTCATTAAAAATTGATCGGGCTTGCTTTGCTCATGAACATGTTGAAAAACAAAAAGAGATTTGACAGGTTTGTTAGCATAAATAATATCAGTAAATTCTACCCATAAATTTTGAAAACTAGAATAATAATGCTGGATGGAAAGATTGCCTTGATAATAATTAACAATATCATTTTCTAATTGAAAACGTCTATCATTATTTTCTTGATTGTAAACCTTTTTAAGATACCACTACATGGTTTGTGTTGTCTTATATAGCCTTAGATTAAGAATAATATGAGGGTTAACATACCCTAAAATATAGGATATTACTCGAGCATTTTTTACCTTTCATTGAAGCAACTTTGTAGAATCATTAGGAGCTATATCACTAACATTCATATGACCCCATAATTATTTTCTCATGACAAATACTTGAAATTGAAATTCATAGGTTGAGTAATTTTATCCAGTGAACTGAACACCAAGAAAATCAAAAACAAATTGATGTTGTCTTTATGAAAAACATAACAAAACCAAAAAAGACAATCAATAATAATTAAAAAAAAACCAAGAGCCCTAGGTATCCAAGACTCATTATCTAGTCAAGAAAACAAAACAAAAACTAAAACAAGATAGTGAAATAAAAATTTAGAAGTGAAGCTCTTATACCATGTCAATTTGGCTAAATGACTCTTTTCAATAATAGTCCCTTTTATAAACAGAAATAATGATGATTTACATTCCACAAAATCAACTACTACTTATTATAATATCGACCTAATTATAAGTTAATATTTAGATGAAAACTATTGATTATAATAAGATGGCTCACTATACTAACAGTTTACAACCAAATTTTATGGGTGCTATTTTAAGAAGTTTATGGTTATGTTTTTTAGTTGTTGCAGGTTGTTTTGAAGGCTAAGATAGCAAGGTTTCAAATGGTTTTAGGTGATTTTGATTTTAGAGAAAAATTATATGAAGCAAAAATTATAAACACACTTTAAATATCAAATCTTTTAAAATCTTTAAGGACAATATTGGTTGGATTGGATTGGACATGTAAAAAGTTTTGTTTTGTGTTTGGTGTGCTTTGGATTGGACTGAATAATTTGTATTATTATGTGTTTGGTAGACATCAGACGGGACTAGGCTAATCTAAGGCTTGGGCAAGTCCGAGTTTAAGAAAAAAAAATAGAGGAATGATTGATCTGACCTGACCTGGTCAAAAACTTGGGTTGATATGCGACTCTATTGACCTATAACCCGGTCGACCTGAGATAAAACAAGAGGAAAAAATCCATTAATTTTTTTAAAATTTTTTAATTAAAAAGAGGTTGCTCTGATTTTTTTTAGGTCAACTCAAGTTGATCCTTTTGACCCGTGACTGGGGCCTTACCATGGGTTAACACCCAAGTCAAGTTTTAAAACCATGATAATAACTATTTTTATCCATTTAGGTCTACCCGGGCCACCTGTGACCCTGACCTTGCCCCGGATCAATCACCAAGTTGGGTTTTAAAACTTTGATAATAATTATTTTTATTTTTATGGCCTCGAGTCAACCCAGGTTGACCGTCTCGACTGGTGACCCCATCTTGGCCCCAGGTTGACTCTCGAGCCATGTTTTAAAACTAATATTGACATGGTCAATGGTCAACTCAACTTGTGACCCGGTTCTTGTCTTAGATCAACCCCCTAGTCGAGTTTTAAAACTATTATAATCATTTGTATCCTTATGTTAACCTCGATCAATGGTCAACCCGACTAGTGACATGAGTCTTGTCTAGTTTGACTCCCTAGTCGAGTTTTGAAGCTATGATAATAATCATTTTTATCTTACCTGGATTAAAGGTCAACTCGACCTGTGATCCAGGCTTTGCTCGAGTTAACGCCCTAGTTAGGTTTTAAAACTATAATAATAACTATTTTTATCCTTATGTTGACTCGGGTCAATGGTCATCTCGACCTATGACCAACTCCCGAGTCATGTTTTAAAACGTTGATAATAACTATTTTTATCCTTAAGATGACCAAAGTCAATGGTCAACTTTATCCGTGACTCGAGTTTTGCTCGGGTTGATGCTCTAGTCGGGTTTTAAAACTATGATAGTAACCATTTTTATCTTTATATTGACTTGAGTCAATGGTTAACCCGACTCGTGACTAGAGCCTTGTCTCGTGTCAACCTCCTAGCTGAGTTTTAAAATTATGATAATAACTATTTTCATCTTACTTAGGTCAATGGTTAACCTGACCTGCAACCTAAGCCTTGCCAGGAGTGATGCCCTGGTCGAGTTTTAAAACTATGATAATAACCATTTTTATCTTTAAATTTACCCTGGTCAATGGTCAACCCGATTCGTGACCCGAGCCTTGCCCGAATTGACGCCCTAGTCGAATTCTAAAATTATGATAATAATCAATTTTATCTTGAAGTCGACTTGGGTTAGTGGTCAACCCAATATGTGATCCGGGCTTTGCCCTGGGTTGACCTCCTAGTTTGGTTCTATAATTATTATAGTAACAACTTTTATTCTTACGTTGATCTAAGTCAATGGTCAACTCGACTCATGACTCGGGCCTTACCCTGGGTAAAACCTAAAATACTATGATAATAACTATTTTTATCCATATGTTGTCTCGGTTTAATGGTCAACCCGACCAGTGACCAACCTTCAAGTCAGGTTTTAAAACCATGATAAAAACCACTTTTATTCTTAAGTTGACCTAGGTCAATGGTCAACCATATCCATGACCCGAGCCTTACCTGGGTTGACGCCTTATTCGGGTTTTAAAAATATGATATTAATCATTTTCATCCTTAAGTTAACCCAAGTTAATGGTCAACTCAATTTGTGAATCGAAAATTTTCTCGAGTTGACCTTTTAATTGGGTTTTAAAACTATGATAATAACAAAAAATATCCTTATGTTAACCCGAGCCAATGGTCAACCTGACTTGTGACCCAGACCTGGCCCCTAGTCAACATTTGATTTGGATTTTAAAATAATGATAATAATCACTTTTATCCTTACATTAATACGGAACAATAGTCAACCTGACCCATGACCTGAGTCTTGTCCTAGGTCAACGCTCGAGTTTGATTTTAAAACTATGATGATAACTAATTTTATCTTTATGGTGACCCGGGTCAATAGCAAACCAGACTTGTGACCCAGACTTGGCCCCTAGTTAACATTTGAGTTGGATTTTAAAACTATGATAATAACCACTTTTATCATTATATTAACACGGATCAATGGTCAACTTGACCCGTAACTCGAGCCTTGTCTCAGGTCGACACTCAAGTTGGATTTTAAATCTATGATAATAATCACTTTTATCTTTATGTTGACTCGGGTCACTGGTCAACCCGATCTATGATCTAAGCCTCGTCCCGAATCGAGTTTTAAAATTATGATAATTAACACTTTTATCTTTACGTTGACCCGAATTAAACTGGATTAACTCTTTTACAGAGAATTAGACAAGTTTATCCTACCCTGTTAGAAAGACAAAAATATCTCTACTAGAACAACCTCGAACAATTTTTATAATGTCCAAAAGTGTACCAAACACCACCTAATTGAATTCGCTTGTCAACGATATTATCAATGGTATATAAGATTTAATTTTTCATATGCGAGTGAAAGAGTAGTCCAAAGTGAAATTAGTATAATTATTATTGCTCTTACTTATAATCACGGTAATATAATAATTGATAATGATAATTACTATTAATAAACATTGTCATCCTTTTAAGTTCAATTAACGTGAAGGCCCAATCCTAGACATGCGTCATGACGAATCCTTCATCAACCACTCTCCTTTATCAACCATTCTCTCGTGTCATGATGGGAGAAACCAATACTAGGGAAGTTAAATGCAACATTGAGAGGACATCTTTACAATGGAAGAAGGAAGCTAAATGCAACATTGAGAGGACATCTTTACAATGGAAGAAGGATATAGTGTTAGTAGTGGTGAGTAAAAAAATTAAAAATAAAGAAAATTGAAAAAAAATAATCAAAATAATCGATTAAAATTTTGAAAAAACTAACCGGTTCGATTCAATTTTATAAATCTAAAACCAAACCGAACCCAAAAAAATCAAACAAAACAACCAAAACTCAAAGAAGAGTATTCACTTCAGCAATGAAAAAGACATTGGTATTGCAGTAGACTGTTGAATAAAGCTAATTTTATTGAATATAAAGCGCTGATTCAAAACTTGAAAGCCTAACTTAGCTATAAATTCTAAAATTTACCATTGAAATATGAATTTACGATTGTGATATGAATTAGAGTTTTGTTCCACTATTTCCATCGAACACAGTCGGCAACAGTACTACTGCTAAACCCATAGAGTTGCCAAGGTTCTGATGAATAAAGTGCATCTGCAGAGACCATCATTCTCAGTGGCAATAAAATATTCTTTGACTGAAAATTGAAACCAGAAATTCAATACAGTAACTGAAAGGCAGATTAAAAATTGTTCACAGCATCCACTCGGTAAC
>Ga0307513_10012005_pt1 | contig 10723 bp, 14 predicted proteins | sample 15_EM_MG_FD_202174 | JGI IMG/M metagenome (GOLD analysis project Ga0307513, IMG submission 202174) | Populus trichocarpa ectomycorrhiza microbial communities from riparian zone in the Pacific Northwest, United States - 15_EM | ecosystem: Host-associated > Plants > Roots > Unclassified | place...
GACATCAGCACAAAAATCAGCCGCGCAACAGACGACGTCAGGATCGGGATGGCGACGTTAACATGGGTTAGCAATTTCGTCGAAATTGCTGGAGGGCGTATGTAACGGGTACAGTACATGTCCCGCCGACCTTATGATCACGCGTACTCGTATCTTACTCATTCTAGATTACTCATCCTTTATCAGATATATAAAAACCGTAACTACGTAGAGTATTTCTCCGACTTTGAATCGACTGTTTACACCTGTCTTTTTGAGGTTCTCGTGTGCCGAGACTCGTTTCTTCACGCTCTCGTCACAGGATGGCAACCCTTGTTTTCTTCTTGTAGTACTTCTTGCCGTCAATATGGTTCTTGTTCCACCTCAGGCAACACCTATGCAGTTTATCAATATATTGCGCCTTGTCAAATCGCTTGCCTACAGCACTCACCCTCCTAAATTACCACGTCTCGAAACCTCACCGTAGAATGGTGCGAACGGCCTATGACTTCGACCCCCATGCTTTCAACAACCTCAGGAGATACATGAAATCTTTCGCGCCTCCTGAGCCAGAGCGAGCGGACGCGGTCGAAATCCTACTTCAAATCAGTAAACGCGACGAAGGAGCGCTCAGCATTCGGCCACACCCATTGCGAGTGCTGGAGGTCATCAAGCCACTGACAATATTGATCGATAATTTGGTGACCGATTGTAAGTGGTCAACTCCATACAATTAAACACAACAACTAAAGGGAATCATCAGGGTATAATAATTCCTTTCCCATTAGACCAGTTACCAAGGTCGATTTGACATTACCCTGCCATACATTGCCCACGAACTTTGCCAACAGCAAATTCTTTTCGCACAAATCATGCGACATCGAAGTGTAAGCGTCGATTTGAATATCTGACGATACATTTTCTGATCAATACTTTTGCACAGTATGATACCTTGGTTTCAAGTAATTCTGAATACGGCTGCGCGGGTGATGCACTGTGCATTCCCAATCACGAACACCACGAATTTTATCGTTCCACGGCCTTCTGAAAATGGCCTTGACCAAAACTTGATGCGTCATCTCCTCTGGTACTGGGGAGCAACCCACTCCGCTTCCCTTGTGTTTGTGTACCAAACACCACATACCCTTAATGAACAGGAGATGCAAGACTTCGTACATTGCTACTCGGTGAGCTTGCAAACGAAGAATCAATCCAATGATTTCTTACTCTGGATATCCACCAGCTTCCACCCTTCCAGAGGGGCTTCGAAAATGAATACTCTTTGAACAAATATCGCCTGTGGGCAAAGGTCTGGGTGTAGAACTTGCTTCTGTTTCCAGCTGACCGTTCGCTCAGATTTGGGACGCCTGTGCTTCCAACCAGTGCCATTATTTTATTCTGAGTTCCTATAATCAATGGGTGTTTGGAATATTTTCCCGGAGTCAGCACACAAACTGTTCAATGCTTATCCCAAACTAATGCAAATTCCAGGTATGAAAACTGCGTTTGTTTCGCAAGTGTATAGTTACATGAACGATAGTCCTACCATACTCCAGTTGCTTGTCTACTGGTTGGCCTCGAGTTCCAACGGCGCGATACAAGGCACCTTCGACATTCCTCAGGTAGGTAAACTATTGATTGTCTTGCTCCTCCTTTGTTACAAGGCTCAGGTTTCTCGATGTTGAACATGCTCACTTTGGTCACTGTAGGTGCCAGAATCAACGTTGCCTCCGCTGTCAGAGGATTGTGACATGGATGCTATTCATGACTCAGCTGGACCTTGTCAACCGCCTCTATGGCAAGTACACGGAGGTTCGTAAGATAAAATTTCCCCGAAGTTTTTTCATTTACACTTTAGTTTAAGAACCTGGAGAGGACGCAGATGTAGATTTGAGGTCGATGTTATCTGGGCAAGGAAGTCTACACTCGACATACGAAAAAACCATCTTGCAAAATCCCGATATCAAGAAATGGGTCCAAAAATCTGATATTACAACTCGACGAGCAATAGACGAGGATGACTTTCTCCCTGGAGCTGCCCTTAAGCGAGCGGATGATGAGTTCATTATAAATGAACTTCAAGGCGAATGGATGCTGTGATTACGATGCGAGCAGAACAATACATTGCCTTTTCTCTCTGCACGCCAGTATATTATGAATTTGATCCAGCTGGCTATGGTACTTTATTATCATCTGATGTTTGAGTCACTGGGGTGCGTCCACCATGTGAAGAACTTGGAGTCCTTCCTAAACCGTCTTGTGAGTTTGAAGGGTGATCGCTTGAACTCGTCAGTGCTTCCACTTGGAGCCGAGTAACGAACAATCGCGCCCTCTGAGTTCGCTGGGTTGGTGGGGGAACCTTTACGACGTAAAGCCAGGAGTGATACAGGAAGAAAGTATGAAACTTACCGAAATGATGGATGAGAGATATGGGTACATTTCTTGGTCTTGAACGGAATAGAATTCTAACAATATACCAATCGCCTCTGCAAAGCAAATCTCTCTTTAAAAAATGAAGGCTAGGGTTTCAAGCCTAAATGAAATACCTGAAATTTGGGTGAGTTCTGCGTCTGTAAGATTGTAATAGTCAATGGCAGCTCTGGTGGCGTCAGGAGATGGTGGTTTATGAGAAGGGGGAGTTGGAAGTGAGTTGGAAGGTGCACTGGCGGAAATACGCGCATCCAGGGAGGGAGAATTGGGTCCATCAATGATGCGCTGCCCAAGAACATAACAGGCAACCGCGATAGCGCGAGGCGAGTACAAAATACACAGAGGAGTTCGGTAGCTGATAAAGTTCTATGAATTACATAAAACGATAGAATGAGAAAACTCACGAATCGTGTGCTAGACTCCAAGCGTATTCTTGCAGTTCCGTGTCACTTCCCAACGATTCAAACAGGTCCAAAAGCTCGGCATGAGGGCTTTCCACGACGAAATCGAAGCAAAGGGCTTCCAGCAGAACCTCTTCCGTTAACAGGATCGCTGACTGGCATACATCAACTTCCTGTATTGTGGTAAGCTTCACGAGCGAGAAACATATCGAATCGAATCGAATACCTTGCCATCAGCGGGGACTGCGTTTACGTCGACATTCTTGACTTTTGCTTGATAAACCCTAGCCACATCTCGAAGTTTACGACCACACTCCTCTGTCTTTGTAGCCAAGAAAACACAAGAGGCTGCGACATCCTGTTTCGGAATAAAAAGGTGTCCCATCCGGTCAAGGATCAACGTACCTGGCGGTGAAAATCTTCCAAAGAATACCGCATGTAGAAGCGGTGGAACCAGGTAGCAGCTGTGCATAATGCAGAAGTAGGACTATGATACACGTCAGGTGGTGTTCAGGTTGCACATGGATTTGTCACTGACAGGGCAAGAGAGGAGCCCAGACGAAATAGAAACTCGACGCCTCTTGCCCTATCGTAGAACTCTTTTTCAAGTGAGCATGCTGAAGGAGTGGTGGACAAGGCGGTAAGGGAGAAAAGCCACTGAGAGGCCATTTTGGACTCCCTCACTGTTCAAACAACCCAACTCGTGCAAAAGATCAATTACGTGATGTGATCGAAGTAACTATATTTAGTGCATTCCCTCCGAGTCCCCGTTTCTGGCGTGAAACTTTGTTCACATCCTCTCATCTCCACCAACTCAGGGGCGGCCTCAATATTACGGTGCCCATGTAGCACAATTTACAGAGTTGTCTTATATCCAATTTTTTATCCATGAATTCACCTTTTCTCCGAGTTTCATAGCTTTTCCCCCGCCCCTTCCTCTCATTGAAATAGGGTTTATCGGTCTGGACAACGTCGCTTGCGGTCTTGCACACGCGAGGCCTAGGTCGTTGTGATTATTTCATGCTAGCTTGGTTTTATAGCTTCCACGCATTCTCTCTGCTCCTTCTGAGTAGGCCATTAAATTTTGCCCTTCACGGGCTAAAAGGCATTGCTTGAGTTATTGAGCCCCAATAAGGAGCACAAAGACCAAGGCCCATCACAGAAGTTTCCTGAGCCCACGTTTCGAAGTTTTTTATTGCTTTGTTTGGCCGATATCATACAATGTCTACACGAGAGAATCCCTGCCGTGTTGAGGATCCAGGGGGAGCTCAAGACCCATCGGATTCGCGCTCAATGTGCGCAGTGTCTGATTGGTCGACGGGGTCAATCACTCCGACGGGAGTTATCGTCTAGTGTCATCGCCTAGTGTCTGGCTGTCACTGTGGGGCTCTGACAGGCTCGGACTCCTGTGGATCGACGCAAAATATTTCGGCTTTGGCCTTCCAAGCGCATGATTCGAAGGTGGTCCACTTCACAGTGATTCCATGACTAGTTTGGACAAGGCGAAAGTATATGAATTTCTTTATCCGATGTTCGTGTGGGCTACTTCACACATTCCGGATGTCTACCGCAAAACGCCCTATCATGCCTCATCTGATCCCGAACGACATAATCGCCTGCAAGTTGCTCAGATGACCCACTCAGTGGAGTTATTCACGTCGCAGACGTCAATTTTGCTCAAGGTTTTCACACTAAATATCAGAACAACGAACGTCGCGCTTGAATTTATCCTGCCTGGTGAATTATTAATGCTTGTTATAGGTCTCTAAGATATGATTGGAGTGCCACACGCTCCAACGTCATGATAACCCGTATCGAGTCTGGCCCACTACCTTCGGTACCCTCCTTGACCTTGTTGCTGCTGCTGCTGCTGCTGTTGCGCGAGGCGGTCTTGGGCAGCTTGACAGTGGACACACAACCTATCCAACCTTCGAACTGATAAAAAAGTTCAGGGTCCCCGACAATTGTTTTAATGGAAGATCATTCACAAATTTGTTCGGGAAATTGCCGGCTACGAGGAAAATGGCTGTCAAACAAGTGCCAGTGATGATTTAACCGATTCGGCTCACTATTGCCAGCAGGTAGTCGTACATTCAGGGCCACATCTATCGACATAGTCGCCTTCTTCATTCACGTGGTAAGGGCTGAATTTGCACCATCGATCAGGGCAGTAGACCTATGTCATATTAATTTAGCGAACATAGACCAACGGCGCCGTTGGGATAATCGAGAACCATTTCATCCGGCTAAAAGAAAAGGTGCTGATCAGTAGGGAAGGGAGTAGAAATTGACGAAAGAAAAAGCGTACTAATCTGTAAGAATGATCACACTGAGCATAGTGATCTTGAATTCTAGTAGCAAACAGCGCGAGATTAGAGAGGTTAGTAACAAGTACATTGCGCGAAATAAATATACTGACTGGCGCCAACGACACATTGAGGCTGCGGAGAAAAGGTGATATAATTCGGGCAAGTTCTGGAGGGGGAGGGAAATATCTTGACGAACAAAACGATATGCTTCCTTTTTATATGTTTTAGAGACAATCGAGAAGCCTCCTCCCAATCATGCAGGCATGCCACTGATTCAACGCTGATTCGGACCGCTGAGTGTGAAGAGCACCACGCCCGCTCTGCATTGAGTCGATATTTGCGAAATAGCCACCGTTCCCGAAAGCACAGGCGTTGTGGACTCCTGGAACTCGCGGGACATCCCTTGGGTCGGTGTTGCTGATTCAGCTTTGATCTGCTAAACCCTATAGTTAAAATCCAAACTCATATGGCATAAGCAGCCATTTAACCTCTCCAAACACAGACAATGCTGAGGCTGACTGGATGAGTTTAGATACACCTCAGACTCTACGAACCCTTTTGAGGCGCGACCTTCAACAGTTGGACGTGTCGGGGCACATCTTGATCATGATTCGAGCATCAACGGGAAGAATAGCACAAGGGATGGAATGCATGGACGTTGAGTTACCCTCTCCTAAACAGATGGGGTTTGGCTGGTCGTGGTAATAATATACTGACGTTCCGGAACTATCGACGTGGAAAAAACGCCTTGCTACCATCAGGGATACGATCTGCAAGGTCCCCCAAGTCAGCTGAAACCTGTATTAAAGTCTGAGTTACAAAAGTTAGATTATCGCCTTATCACACCGATCCATCTTGAATTTTGAAATGACAATGGTGGAGGGCTGGAGTGCAAGGACTTGGAATGTGGATCAAGTGTGGACGAATCGGAGGATTTGACATCATCCTGCGAACATCCCGACAAGGTACTGACTGACACCCTCCGGCGTTAAACTGCCCACATCCGAGAACACGAGAGAAATGAGATCAGGTCTAATTGAAATTCGGAGCGTCAGTGCCAAACCTTTTGGATGGCAGGGTTCTGAGGTTCTGAGGGAAGGTGGGAGACAAACCTAGTATAGTCAACATTGGGATTGTTTTGAGAGATTTGTTCCTGAGTTATTCCTGGAGGGGGGGCGAAATCCGGTTGATTATTAGTGGGAGCGGACAAGTCGCTTGGTGGTGGTATGGAAGCGTGAAAAGGCGTGTTTGTCGGAAGGCTGCGGTCGGTCAAGAGAGGACGGGGAAATGAAAGAATTTTTGAATTGTGACTTGGGAGATCGTATTGTGATAACGGGAACAGGCGGTGGAACTTGTAGCTGATAGCCAGAAGTGTGGGTCAGTGATTAGATCGATATCATATCCAGGACATAAAAAAATACCTCTCAGCGAGAGCATAGAAAGGTTTGTTGGCTGCTTTGGCAATGATGGCGATTTGATTGCTGCCAACCGCGTTCACGAGCCCACCGCTCTCAACAACTGCCTCCGAGCCAACGAGGACGAAATCGACCTTGTCCATGGCATATGCGACTGCGGAATCTAGAATTACAGTGCTGGGAACGCCCGCGGCTGTGAGGGCTTCAGCAGTTTTGATACTGTGATTGGCCAGTCATGTTCTTGGAGGAGGGCACTTAATTAAATCACATACCCCAGGCCGCGAGGACGTGCTTCTGTGACAAAAACTTCGGGTGGTGGAAAGGGAAGTTATCGGGTATCCCCAGTGAAGTTTAATGCAAAAGTACCTGAAATCCTCTTTCGTTTGTGCGCCAGGAGGAGAGTTTGCATCACAACGCGTGAGTAGGAATGTGTGAGGATCTGATGTGATAGTATGCAAATCAAATGTGAGGATAATCGGGTTTTGTTAGAGATTCTGCAGACCTACAACGGAGCCATCTTTGATAAATCCGAAGGCGAGTTCAGCAATTTTGTTGCGATAAGTGAGGGCTTCAGCCGCATAACTTTGGCCCTGGTGGATGAGTTCCTTCTTCAGATCGGTGAAGTTCTAGGCGGGCAATGATTGAAAAATACAGATCAAGGGAAGAGATCGCGTGGGACATACGGCAGAGTCGTGAGGCAGCAAGGTGACAAACGCGGTGAAGAGTTCGCAACCTGCGTTTAAGCTGATTGGATTGGACGCCTGTTTTTTTAGATCCTCAGCACCGTCGTTGAGGGCCTTGACAAGTTCGAACATGGTGCCGGCTTGACTGAAATGAGCGGATGGAGAGAGTGGATGTAGAGAACAGACCATCGGAATGTTGTATGAGCTCGGTGAGGGCAAGGATGGCAGCGAGGGGGGGAGATATCTGATAACGAAGATGAGGAAGATGGATGAAAGAGCTGGGGAGAACAGACCTCCTCGTTGTTGAGAATGCGCTGAAAGGCAGCATAAGTGTCGAAAGCCATGATTGTGGAAGAGAGAGAGAGACTAAATGGGGATGGGTCGGGGACGAATACACGTGTATTTTCGCCCGACGCATACATATAATAAATAATTATCTAATTCCATCTTTCGTCTCTCACCATGCCCAGCACCGAGGTCGTCTTTTCCAGCAGCGTCGCCAACATGGACGACTGGGCCCGTCGCACACACATCCCGCTCACGACCGCCGACGCCCTAGGCGCTACTTATGCTCGCGCCCACCGCTGGCTCCAGACCCTCAAGGCACAGCTCATCCATGAGTACAAATGGTCTGATGCTACCCCCCAAGACCACCGGATGCTCTTCTCTCTTGAAACCTCTTCCATTTGGCGCTCGTCCGTCGACCTTCCCGCCGGCCCAAAGCTCAGGCTCCAACTCCCCGTCCATGCCAGCTCCTTCTTCTCACCAGAGCGTCGGATACAATGGCAGATGGTCTTCCATAGCGACATCTTTGAATCCGTCCGGAAAATATGCCCGCCTGTAAATGACATCCTCAATCTTATCCAATGTCTCCTTACCGGCCTTGTCACCCTTGTCTTCGAGGAGAACCTACCCAATGGCATCCACCGCACTATTCGTGGACTACCCCCAGCATCATGGGTTAACGCCAACGAATCCTCCTTAATTGACGTGTTTGGAATGTCACATTTCAAAGCGTTAAGAAAAGCCTGTAGCGATACAACAACCGCCTACAAACTTGAAGTCACTCCGCGTTAATTTTGGCTTTCTCTTCCTTATCGACCGCCTCCGCCAACCCTATGTGTCCTTTCACCTACATATACCTTCCCCTTCTGATAATTGCTTTCCTGTTTCGCTTTCGATTCTGCTCGTCAACTCTTGATCCATCATAGACAGTTCTATTGCATTTCTTTCCCCGGCATTATTTTTTATTTCAACCCTTGCATATATTTTTATTTTTTGGTCACCCGAATGCCATTCGCCTGTGTATATATATATCATTCCGCGAAAGTATGGTTCCCTAAACCTTGTTAATCTCTAATTCGTTGCCAACAACTATTACCCTATCGCAAAAAAATACATAGATTCAGAACATAATGATGATAATGTCATTGAACATGTTTACGTCAAGGGCGATCGACAAATACCGTTGCTGATTAATTTTTTCAAGCAAACCTCAGTTATCGACTTCCTCCATGTCCGCTGGAGTGCCTTGTCAGAGCCAATCTTGTCCGAACGGGAACCCTCCCTCCCGTCTGGAATGCCCAACGTGTAGCAAGTTTGTTTGGTTATTCTTTGTCCCTCCGAAGTATATCTAATAACCTCTTAAGACTCGGAATTCGCGGCTCGTTCTATTGTGGACAGGAGTGTTTCAAAGCGGGATGTGAGAACTTATCTGCTTTCTCCCTGATAACAGGTCTGATTAATGTGATTTAAACCAGGGGTTAGTCTGATTAATGATTAATGACCAGGGACTAAGGTATTGCCTCCAGAAAACCCACAAAATTATTCACGACCTGGCCAAAAATGGTGCCGACTTAAGGCAAGGTATGTTCAATGCAATTTGTGCTGGACGCCTTTTGAGTAGGCTTCCTTTTAGACGGGACATTCAATCCGTTCGAAAGTTACAATTTCACGGGAACGATGCGACCGGTATACCCACTATCGCCAAGGCGAAAGGTGCCCGAGCATATTCCACGACCCGACTATGTCGCAGCCAACGGTATGCGAGAATGCCCATCACTTTAAACCTTGCTAACGGAATGATTTGGAATTCCAGGGAAACCATTATCTGAAATTCAAGCTGCCGGTCAACCTCCCCGCATTCTGAGTCCCGAAGAACAAGAGAAAATGCGCACAGTGTGTCGGGTAAGATCTATCTTCCACTCGTGACCCCGATTTAAAGTTGAAAGCAAGCCTAGCTCACTCGGGAGGTTTTGGATATTGCTGCAGCGGCTGTTCGACCGGGTGTTACCACAGACGAGATTGATGAAATCGTGCACAACGCAACCATTGAACGAAATTCATACCCATCCCCTCTAGGATACCGTAATTTTCCAAAATCCGTCTGCACGTATGTTCAACATCCTGCTTTCCTTTACGCCAATCCCCCATTTTGTTCATTTTAAGCACCTTGCAGATCGGTTAACGAGGTCATCTGTCATGGTATCCCTGACCAGCGCAGATTGAGGGAAGGAGACATTGTAAACATTGGTAACTCTGACTGTCTCTTGCCATAAATTAACACGAAGTTCACCATTCCTTACAGATGTATCACTTTATCATGATGGTGTGTTAGATCTGACAATCTTATGTGTCTCCCAACCATCCCACCAACTTTTTTTTTCTGACAAGGTTTTCATGGTGATCTGAACGAGACATACCCTGTCGGAGAAATCAACGAAGAGTCAAAGGGGCTTATTCGAACCACCCGAGAGAGCTTAGACGCCGCTATCAAGCTATGTCGACCTGGTGCCTTGTTTAGGGACCTCGGGAAGGCTATGTCAGTCATTTCATTACCATTGTCTTCATTGGAAGCTTACACACTTTTTTTATTATAAAGCGAGCCGGTTGCACGAGCGAATGGATGTGCGGTTGTTCGTACCTACACAGGTCATGGGGTCAACAATCTTTTCCATTGTTCTCCAAATATTCCACATTACGCTAAAAACAAAGCCGTCGGAACGATGAAGCCTGGAATGGTTAGCCTGACGCAACACGATTATTAAATATGGCGATTTGACCTTTCTTTCTGTTTTAGTGTTTTACCATAGAGCCTGTCTGCATTTTTTCTCCTCTCCACTGAAAACTTACTCATGAAGTGGGATAGATGCTGAATCTTGGCACCAACTGGGCTGATGTCCATTGGCCGGACAATTGGACAGCAACAACAGTGGATGGTCAAAGGAGTGCACAGTTCGAGGACACCTTGCTGTAAGGAGCGCAGTTTGCTGGCTTTCCAATGCTCTGACCCCGTCTTCAGAATCACAGAAACTGGCGTGGAGATCCTGACGAAGAGTCATAAAGATGTATAAAAATATTCTATGACATATGGCAATACTCCTGGTAGCGCTCATTACAAAGAAAGCACCATCACCTAATTTATAAAGGTGCGACGGGTAGTTCACGATGTGGCACAATTGGGATCCTTGTAACGAAGTTATATAACGAGAGCAATGTACGTAAAT
>Ga0307513_10012006_pt1 | contig 10723 bp, 10 predicted proteins | sample 15_EM_MG_FD_202174 | JGI IMG/M metagenome (GOLD analysis project Ga0307513, IMG submission 202174) | Populus trichocarpa ectomycorrhiza microbial communities from riparian zone in the Pacific Northwest, United States - 15_EM | ecosystem: Host-associated > Plants > Roots > Unclassified | place...
CGACGACCTGATGGTCGCCCGGCCGCCGCGCGACGACGACCAGGGGACGCTCTATGTGGTGGTCAACGCCGGGACCAAGGACGGCGACTTCGCCCTCTTCGAACAGGCCGCGGCGGGCAGGGCCAGGCTGGTCCGCGCCGACGACCGGGCGCTGATCGCGCTGCAGGGGCCGGAAGCCGCCGACGTGCTGGGCGACATTTTCCCGCAGGTTCGCGCGCTTACCTTCATGACCCACCAGGAGGTGGAATTCGAGGGCCACGGCCTGATGGTCGCGCGCTCGGGCTACACCGGCGAGGACGGCTACGAGATTCTCGTGCCCCAGCCCATCGCCACGGCGTTCTGGGAGCGCCTGCTGGCCGACGCCCGGGTCAAGCCCATCGGCCTGGGCGCGCGGGACTCGCTGCGGCTGGAGGCGGGCCTGCCGCTCTATGGCCACGACGCCGACGAGAGCGTCTCGCCGCTCGAGGCCAATCTTGGTTTCGCCGTCTCCAAGCGCCGGCTGAAGGCCGCCGACTTCCCCGGCGCCGCGCGCACCGTGCGCGAGGCCGAGCAGGGGCCGTCCCGCGTTCGCGTCGGGCTGAAGGTGCTGGAAGGCGCCCCGGCCCGCGAAGGCGCCGAGATCGCCGATGCGTCCGGCGTCGTGATCGGCCGCGTCACCTCCGGCGGCTTCTCCCCCAGCCTGGGCCATCCCATCGCCATGGGCTTCGTGCCGCCGGCCCACGCCGCGGCGGGCGCCCGCCTGAGCGTCATCGTGCGCGGCAAGGCCCAGGCCGCCGAGGTCGTGGCCATGCCCTTTGTCCCCCATCGCTATGTCCGCAAGCCCTGAGGAGGGGTCCCGATGCGCTTCACCAAGGAACACGAATGGGTCGTCCTCGACGGCGACGTGGCGACCGTGGGCATCACCGCCTACGCCGCCGAACAGCTGGGCGACGTGGTGTTCGTCGAGGTGCCGGAACCGGGCAGGTCGGTGAAGAAGGGCGACGGCCTGGCCGTGGTCGAGAGCGTCAAGGCCGCCTCCGACATCTACGCTCCCGTCTCCGGCGAGGTGATCGAGGGCAATGCCGGGCTTGCCGACGAGCCCGAGACCGTCAACGCCCTGCCCGAGAGCGGGGGGTGGTTCGCCAAGCTGAAGGTCGCCGATCCCTCCGAGTTCGAGGCGCTGATGGACCGCGACGCCTACGAAGCCTTCCTCCAGACCCTGTAGAGGCCTGATGCGCTACCTGCCGCTGACCCCCGCCGACCGCGCCGAGATGCTGGGCGCCGTCGGCGCCGCCACGATCGACGACCTGTTCTGCGATGTGCCGCAGCAGGCCCGCCGCCAGGACCTGTTCGACCTGCCGCTGCATGCGGGCGAGCTGGAGGTGGAGCGCGAGCTGGGCCGCCTGGCCGCCCTCAACCGGCCGGCGGGCGCGGGGCCGTTCTTCTGCGGGGCAGGGGCCTACAAGCACCATGTGCCCGCCAGCGTGGACCACATCATCCAGCGCTCGGAATTCCTGACCAGCTACACGCCCTACCAGCCCGAGATCGCCCAGGGCACGCTGCAGGTGCTGTTCGAGTTCCAGACCCAGGTAGCAGCGCTCACCGGGCTCGAAGTCGCCAACGCCTCGATGTACGACGGCTCCACCGCCTGCGCGGAAGCCGTGATGATGGCCCAGCGGGTGACCCGCCGGAAGAAGGCGGTGCTGTCGGGCGGCCTGCATCCGCACTATGGCGCGACCACGCAGACCATCGCCCACGCCGAGGGCATGGACATCCTGCGCCAGCCCGCCGCGGTCGACGCCGAGGCCGCGGTGGTCGGCGCCATCGACGCCGACACCGCCTGCGTCGTCGTTCAGACCCCCAATGTGTTCGGCGTCGTCACCGACGTGACCCAGATCGCCGAGGCCGCCCACGCCGCCGGCGCCCTGCTGATCGTGGTGACCACCGAGGCGGTGTCCTTCGGCCTGCTGAAGTCGCCCGGCGAGATGGGCGCCGACATCGCCGTGGCCGAGGGCCAGTCGATCGGCAACGGGCTGAACTTCGGCGGGCCCTATGTCGGGCTCTTCGCCTGCCGCGAGAAGCTGGTGCGACAGATGCCGGGCCGGCTTTGCGGCCAGACGGTCGACGCCGAGGGGCGCCGGGGCTTCGTGCTGACCCTGTCGACCCGCGAGCAGCACATCCGCCGGGAGAAGGCGACCTCGAACATCTGCACCAATTCGGGCCTGTGCGCGCTGGCCTTCACCATCCACCTGGCGCTGCTGGGCGAGACGGGCCTGCGCCGGCTGGCGGCGCTGAACCACGCCAAGGCCCGCGAGCTGCGCGACGCCCTGGCGGCCGTGCCCGGGGTGGAGGTGCTGAGCCCCCGCTTCTTCAACGAATTCGCCGTGCGCCTGCCCGGCTCCGCCGCCGCCGCGGTGGAGGCGCTGCTGGAGGCGGGGATCGTCGCTGGCGTGCCCTTCGCCCGCCTGGACCCGACGGCGGGCCTGGACGACGTGCTGCTGGTCGCGGCCACCGAAACCACCACCACCCAAGACATCGCCGCCTTCGCCGCGGCCCTGGGCCGGAGCGCCGGGCAATGACCATGCACAATGTCGGCCGGCCCACCCGGCCCGAGACCGCCCTCCCGGCCTCCGCCGCCGGCTCGCTGACCGGCGCTCGGGGCCTGCTGCAGGACGAGGCCCTGCTGTTCGAGCTGAACGGCTGGGACAAGACCGGGGTCGACCTGGCGCCGGCGCAGTTCGACGCGTCCGACCTGGGCGACCTGGTGCGCACGGCGCCCATCGGCCTGCCGGGGCTGTCGGAGCCGGAGGCCGTGCGCCACTATGTGCGCCTGTCGCAAAAGAACCACGCCATCGACCTGGCGCTCTATCCGCTGGGCTCGTGCACCATGAAGCACAACCCTCGGCTCAATGAGAAGATGGCCCGCCTGGCCGGCTTCGGCGACCTGCACCCGCTGCAGCCGATCTCCACGGTCCAGGGGGCGCTGGCGCTGATGGACCGGCTGGCCCACTGGCTGAAGACGCTGACCGGCATGCCGGCGGTGGCGCTGTCGCCCAAGGCCGGGGCCCATGGCGAACTCTGCGGCCTGCTGACCATCCGCGCGGCCCACGAGGCCCGCGGCGACGCGGCCCGGCGTCGCGTGCTGGTCCCGACGTCCGCCCACGGAACAAATCCGGCGACGGCGGCCTTTGTCGGCTACACGGTCAGCGAAATCGCCCAGACCGACGACGGCCGCGTGGACCTCGCCGACCTCGCCGCCAAGCTCGGCCCCGACGTCGCGGCCATCATGGTCACCAATCCCAACACCTGCGGCCTGTTCGAACGCGACGTGATCGAGATCGCCCGGCTGACCCATGCGGCCGGGGCCTATTTCTACTGCGACGGGGCCAACTTCAACGCCATCGTCGGCCGGGTGCGGCCGGGCGACCTGGGCGTCGACGCCATGCACATCAACCTGCACAAGACCTTCTCCACGCCGCACGGCGGGGGCGGGCCGGGGGCGGGGCCGGTGGTGCTGTCGGACGCGCTGGCCCGCTTCGCGCCCGCGCCCTGGGTGGTTTATGGCGAGCATGGCTTCGAGCTGGTGGAGGAAGCAGAGGGGCCGGCCGCCGCGGCGTTCGGCCGGATGTCGGCCTTCCACGGCCAGATGGGCATGTTCGTCCGGGCCTACGCCTACATGCTCAGTCACGGCGCCGACGGCCTGCGGCAGGTGGCCGAGGACGCGGTGCTGAACGCCAACTACATCAAGGCCAGGCTGTCGGACGTGATGAGCCCGGCCTTCCCCGAGGGCCCCTGCATGCACGAGGCGCTGTTCGACGACGCCTGGCTCGAGGGGACCGGGATCACCACGCTCGATTTCGCCAAGGCGATGATCGACGAGGGCTTCCACCCGATGACCATGTATTTCCCGCTGGTCGTGCACGGAGCGATGCTGATCGAGCCGACGGAGACAGAGTCGAAGCAGGAGTTGGACCGCTTCTGCCATGCGCTGCGCGAACTGGCCCAGGCCGCCCGGGCCGGCGATGTCGAGCGGTTCAAAGGGGCGCCGCATCTCGCGCCCCTGCGCCGGCTGGACGAGACCCTGGCCGCCCGCAAGCCCCGCCTGACCTGGCGACCGGAAAGCCACGAGGGTGTGGCGCCGGCGCCGCTCGCCGCCGAATAGAACTCCGTGGACGAAATTTAACCCGGTGTTGTCTTTACGTCACCGGGACGCGTTTACATATCTGAGCTGTGCGGCGGCGGCCCTACCTCCCCGATGGGTCGGCGCGGCGCATTTCCAGGTTGACCCATCGTGTCCATCGCCCTGCCCACGCTGCGCGCGCGCCCGTCCGACGACCTCGCTCGCGAGTTCGTGGGCCGCGCGGTGCGCTTCCTGCTGGTGCTGCTGGGCGTGGCGATCTGCCTGGCGGGCGTGCTGATCGCGCCGCTGCCGGGGCCGGGCGGCCTGCCGGTGATCGTCGTCGGACTGATGGTGGTCCTGCGCAACTCGTTCAAGGCGCGCCGGCACTTCGTCCGCTTCCAGCGGGCTCATCCGAAGATGATCTTCCCCATCCGCCGGCTGCTCCGGCGCGAGCCGGAGGTGCTGCAGGTGGCCTGGCAGCAGACTCTGCGGATGGAGCGGATGGTGGTTCCCCGGCGCTTCCGCTTCGCGATCCGGTCCCGGCGCTATATGAGGCGCCGGTTCCGTCGTCCTACTGGAGCTTGATCGCCAGCTGAGCGATCGCGCCGTCGACCAGCGGATCGGTCTTGGCGCCGGCCAGCCGCCGGGTCAGCACGACTTCGGCGGCCTGGGCCGCCAGGTCGGCGGCGGCGGCCTTCACCTCGGCCGTGGCCTGGGCCTCGGCGTTGGCGATGCGGCGCTCGGCCAGCTCGCCACGACGCTTGATCTGCTCGTCGAGCTTGATCTTGGCTTCGGTGCGGATGCGCTCGGCCTCGGCCGTGGCCTGGGCCAGCATGTCGCTGGCCAGGCGCTCGGATTCCGTGCGCTGGGCGCGGATCTCGGCCAGCAGGCCCTCGGCCTCGACGCGCAGGCTCTGGGCCTCGTCGAGTTCGGCCTGGATCTTGGCGGCGTAGCCGTCGAGCGCCTTGGTCGCCGCGCCCGGCACCTTCAGCCAGATCAGCAGGCCAAAGAAGATCAGCAGGGCGACGCCGACCCAGAACTCGGCTTCTTGAAACAGCTCCACGGGAGCCTCCTTAGGCCGAGAGGCCGGCCAGCGCGTCCTCGACCTCTTGGGTCGAGGCGGGCTTGCCGGTCAGCTTGACGGTGATCGCCTGGGCGGTTTCGACCGCGATCGTCCGCACGTTGGCCATGGCGGCCTCGCGGGCGGCGCGGATCTGGGTCTCGGCCTGGGCCGTGCGCTGGTCGATGACCGCCTGTTCGGCGGCCTCGCGCGACGCAGCGTCCGCGGCGGCCTTGGCCTTGGCTTCGGCCGCCGTGCGGTGGGCCTTGGCGCGGGCCTCGGCCATTTCGTCGGCGGCCGCGGCGGATTGCGCCTCGGCCTCCGCCTTCAGGCGGCGGGCTTCCGCCAGATCGCCGGCGATCTTTTCGTTGCGCGTGTCGATGGCGCCGCCGACCTTGGGCAGCAGCACCTTCGCCAGCACGACATAGAGGACCGCGAAGGTCAGCAGCAGCCACGCGATCTGACCCGGCCACCAGACCGTTTGGAACTGCGGCAGGCCGCCCGACTCGTGGCCGGCGGCCTCCGTCCCTTCGCCGGTGGCGGCGGGAGCGTGAGCCTCTTCGGGGCCGTGAGCGGCCTGCATGGTCAGGCCTTAGGCGAAGAGGATCAGGAAGGCGATGACGAGGGCGAAGATGCCCAGCGCTTCCGTCAGCGCCATGCCGAGGAACAGCATCGGACGCTCGCCGGCCGCGGCCGACGGGTTGCGCATGGCGCCTTGCAGGTAGTTGCCGAACAGGATGCCCAGGCCGATGCCCGCGCCGATCATGCCCAGCATGGCAAGGCCGGCGCCGATGTACTTGGCGGCTTCAGGAGTCATGGTCTTTCAGTTCCCTTGGAAAGGTCTTGGTTGACTAGGAAGAGGACGTCAGTGGCTGTGGAGGTTCACGACGTCGTTGAGGTAGACGCAGGTCAGGGCGGCGAACACGAAAGCCTGCAGGAAGGCGACGATGAACTCCAGCGCGGTGAGCGCCACGACGCTGCCCAGGGACACCGCCGAGCCGAGGTAACCCAGCGAGGCCAGCCCGCCGCCCGCGGCGAGCACGCCCAGCGAGACGACGAAGCCGCCGAAGATCTTCAGCACCACGTGGCCGCCCAGCATGTTGCCGAACAGACGAAGCGCCAGGGTGAGGGGGCGGACCAGGAACGAGATGATCTCGATCGGCACCATCAGGAACAGCAGCGGCCACGGCACGCCCGACGGCACGAACAGCTTGTAGAAGCCCAGGCCGTTGCGCGCGAAGCCGACGATCAGCACGATGATGAAGGTGAGCAGCGCGAGCGTCACGGTGACGGCGAGCTGCGAGGTGGCGGTGAACATGTGGAACAGGCCCACCACGTTCAGCATGCCCAGCATGTTCATCGCCAGGATGAAGATGAACAGCGTGAAGACGAACGGGAAGAACTTGCGCGCCTCATGGCCGATCATCGATTCGGCCAGGTCGTCGACCAGGCCATAGATCATCTCGCCGACGGTCTGCAGCCGGCCAGGGACCACGGCGCCGCGGGCGGCGAGGGCGAAAAAGGCGACGACCAGGGCGGCGGCCGACAGCATCGACACGACCGAATTGGTGATCGACAGATCCAGCAGCCCCAGCCCGGGCACGTCCACGGGCGGCAGATCCACCACCTTGTGGATCTGGAACTGGTGCATCGGATCGGCCATTGGCCTTCAATCCCCTTCTTTCGGCCCAAACAGGCCGAGCCCCGATTCATCGTCTGCGTCGTCCGCCGCGGCCGGTTCGCCCGGAGCCGCCGCGGTCTTCGCCTCGGCGCTCATGCGGCCCGCGCTGCGGACCACCATGAACACCGAAGCCCCCGTCCCGATCAGCACGCCGCCGATCAGGCCCCAGGGGCTTGTATGCGCGACCTGGTCGACAATCCAGCCGAAGCCGAGCCCCGCCAGAACGCCCCCGATCAGCTCCGCCAACAGGCGATAGCCGTCGCCTGCCCCACCCTCGACCTCGAACCGGCGCTTGCGCACGCGGGACGACTCGAAGTGGCCAATCCGCTCTTGGAGGCGTCGGAACGCCTCGTCGCGCGCGGGATCCGGGTTGGGCATGCGTCGGAGAGCTTATTGAGCAATCGCGACGTCGCCGCCGCGGAGGGGGCCTCAGGTCGCGCGGAACCTATAGACGCGGCCGCAGTGCGTCAAGGCTGGCCGGGTTCTATATAACACGCTGTTTCATATGAATAATTCGGCCTCTGCGGCATTCTGGAGGCTGGCCGGTCGCTAGCCGGCGAAGATCGACGCGCCGGCGAGCGACGACGCGGCCACGCCGACCAGGATGATCTGATCGCCGCCCCCCAGCTCAATCACCGTGTCGGCGCCGGTCTGGCTGACCGTGTAGGTCGAGCCGCCCTCCACGCGCACCCGGTCGCCTTCCGAGACGGAGAAGTCCAGCACGCGGTCGAGGCCCGCGCCGACGAAGGTGTTGAAGATGTCCGCGCCGGCGCCGCCGGAGAGGGTGTCGGCGCCGCGGTCGCCCGACATCCAGTCGGCGCCCGCCCCGCCGCTCAGGCTGTCCTCGCCCTGGCCGCCGCGGATCAGGTCGTCGCCGTCGCCCCCGACGTTCACGTCATTGCCGAGGTTCCCGTAGACGATGTCATTGCCGTCGTCGCCGTAGAGGACGTCGTTGTCCTTGCCGCCGACCACCCAGTCGACGCCGCCGCCGCCGCGCGCCGTGTCGTCGCCCATGTTGCCGTTGATGTCGTCGAAGCCCGCCCCGCCGGACAGGCTGTCGGCGCCCTCGTCGCCGCGCAGGTAGTCGTCGCCCCCGGCGCCGTCGAGGGTGTCGTTCCCCAGCCGGCCGGCGATGTTGTTGGCCGCGTCGTTGCCCAGGATCGTGTCATAGCCGGCCCCGGCGACGACGTTCTCGACCACCGTGCCGTAGGCGATGCCCAGGTTGTTGGTCCAGGTGTAGAGGCCCGGCTTGGCGAACTGTTCGTCGAGGAAGGCGGAGGCCCAGGCGTACTGCGCTTTCCAGTTCGCCGCCTGCTCCGCCGCCGAATAATAGGCGATGGTGGAATAGGCGCCCGGCGTCAGGTCGATATAGGACGGCCGGCTGTGGCTGGAGAAGTCCAGGGTGTCGACGCCGCCGGCGTCGTAGATGGTCTTCAGGATCGGGGTCGCCTGCGACCAGCTGTAGCTCGTATCGCCGGCGGCGGTGTTGGGATCGGCGCCGTAGCGCTGCTGGGCTGCGGCGATGTCCAGCACCATGGGCGTGCTGGCGTTGATCGACCGCGGCGCGGTCTGGATGCCGGTCGCCGTGGCCTCGATGTTGAGGAAGAACCGCTCCGCATAGGGCGTGTAGCTCATCACCGTGTAGCGGGAGGTGTCGAACTCCGCCGGCAGGGTCGCGCCGTCCTCGAAGGGATGCTTGAGGCCCAGGGTGTGCCCGATCTCGTGCAGCATCGATTCGAAGTCGTAGGACGTCGGCGCGAAGGTCGAGGCCTTGTAGGCCATGTCGACCCAGATATCCCCGTTCCAGGTCTGGGTCGCCGCGCCGGCGTCGGGCGGCGTGTAGGCGTAGCCCCAGAGGTCCTCCTCGGCGAGCTTGTCGACATCGGTGAAGGCGATGCGGATCTGGCCGGGATCGGCGGCGTCGTTGGTGCGCACGAAGGAGACGGCGAGCACGTCGTCCCAGGCGGCGATGGCCGCGGCGAACTGGTTCGCCTGGGTCGCCGTCAACAGGCCGTAGCCGGCGACGTCCTGCTCGTCGCCCGCGCCGTAGCCGGGCCAGGTCGCGCCGACCCCCGGCACGCTGAAGGTGATCTGAGATCCGCTCCAGCCCATGTTCGGATAGAGCAGAGCCGCGCCGATTTCGGTGCTCGTCAGCGCCATGTCCGCCCTTCCCGCGCCCAGGGGACGCACAGATGAATGGGCGCACTCCGCGACGACGCGGCGAAGTCCGGATGGTGCGCCCCCAGCCCGCCGCACCTGACGGACGCTGGAGGTTACAAAGGCCGCCTTCGAAAAAGCAACCTCAAATAACAGAATCTGGCAAGCCGCAACCGAAGCGGGTCATTCCGCCGCCAGCGCCTCGGCCTGATGCAGGTCCACCGAGACCAGCTGGGAGACGCCGCGCTCGGCCATGGTCACGCCGAACAGCCGGTTCATGCGGGCCATGGTCACCGGGTTGTGGGTGATGGCGATGAAGCGGGTGGCCGTGCGCCGGCTCATCTCGTCGAGCATGTTGCAGAAGCGCTCGACATTGGCGTCGTCCAGCGGCGCGTCGACCTCGTCGAGCACGCAGATCGGCGCCGGCTGGGCCAGGAACACCGCGAAGATCAGGGCCGCGGCGGTCAGGGCCTGCTCGCCGCCGCTCATCAGGCTCATGGTCGCCATCCGCTTGCCGGGCGGGCAGGCGTAGATCTCCAGCCCGGCCTCCAGCGGGTCCTCGGACTCGACCAGCCGCAGCTCGGCCTGGCCGCCCTCGAACAGGGTGGAGAACAGGGTCTTGAAGTGTTCGTTGATCACCGCGAACGCGGCCAACAGGCGCTCGCGGCCCTCGCCGTTCAGTTCGTCGATCCCCTCGCGCAGCCGGGCGATGGCGCCGGTGAGGTCGGCGCGCTCGGTCTGCATGGTCTCCAGCCGCTGGGCCAGCTCCCCGGCCTCGTCCTCGGCGCGCAGGTTGACTGGGCCGATGGCGTCGCGCTGGCGCTCGAGGTTGTAGAGGTGGGCCTCCATGCCGCCGGGCTCGGCGGGGATGGCGACGGCCTCGTCGGCCAGCTTGCGGGCCAGCTCCTCGGGTTCGACGCGGGCGGTCTCGCGGATCTGGGCGGCGACTTCGACGAGCCGCTCGTCGGCGGCCTCCAGCCGGGCCTCCAGCGCGACGCGGCGTTCGCGCGCCTCGCCGGCGGCGGCGTCGGCGGCCCGGGCGGCGCGGTCGGCCTCGGCGCGGGCGGCCTCGGCGGCGGCGAGCGCATCGCCGGACTGGGCCCGGCGCGCCTCGGCGGCGGCGAATTCGTCCAGCAGCCTGGCGCGGCGGACCTCCAGGGCCTCCGGCGCCTGGCGGGCCGTATCCAGGTCGGCCTGGGCCTTGGCGCGGGCGGCGGCCAGCTCGTCCAGCCGGCGGGCGGCCGACCCGGCGCGGGTGGTCCAGTTCTCGCGGTCCCGCTGCAGGCCGGCCAGCCGCTTGGCGCGGCCCTCGCGCTCGCGCACCTCGGCGTCCAGCGCCGAACGGGCGGCGGCCGACGCCTCGCGCGCCGGCCCGGCGGCGGCGCGGGCCTGGGCCAGGCGTGCGGGCAGGTCGCCGGCGTCGCCGGGCGTCCCCGCCTGCGCCAACACGGCCTGCAGGGCGGCGTCGGTCTCGGTCAGTTCGGCGGCGAAGCGGGCGATCACGTCGTCCAGCGACTGGGCGCGGGCCTCGCGCTGGGCGGCTTCGCGGTCCAGGCGGTCCACGACCTGACGGGCCTGGGCCAGCGCCTGCTCGGCGGCTTGGGGCGCGCGGCGGGCCAGGCGGGCGGCCTCCTCGGCGGCGCGGACCCGGGCGCTGGCGGCGGCGAGCGTCTCGCGGGCGGCCTTGGCGCGCGGCTCCAGCTTCTCGATCTCGGTCTCGACCTCG
>Ga0307513_10012007_pt1 | contig 10723 bp, 7 predicted proteins | sample 15_EM_MG_FD_202174 | JGI IMG/M metagenome (GOLD analysis project Ga0307513, IMG submission 202174) | Populus trichocarpa ectomycorrhiza microbial communities from riparian zone in the Pacific Northwest, United States - 15_EM | ecosystem: Host-associated > Plants > Roots > Unclassified | place...
GTTCTCGCGCGCGCTGCGCCGGCCGCCGGCATGGCGGCGCGCCATCGCGTCGGGGCGGGCTTCGTCGCCGGTCAGCCGCTGGCGGTCGAAGACGGCCTGCAAGGCGGCGCGCGGCACGGCGGGGTCGGGCGGCGGCTCGGCCGCCGCGGCGGCAGCGGCGGCAACGGCGGGTGCCTCGCGGCGCTCGAACTCGATCAGCGGCGTGCCTTCGGCGACGACGTCGCCGACCGCCACCATCAGTGCGCGAACGATGCCGGCCGAAGGCGCCTGCAGCGGCACCTCCATCTTCATCGCCTCCTGCAGCAGCAAGGTCTGCCCGGCCGCGACGGCCTGGCCGGCGAGCACCTCGATGCCGATCACGGTGCCGTGCACCGGCGCTGTCAATGGCAGCCGAGCGGAAGCGCCCGGCGGCGTGAAAGTCGTCATCGCCGGATTGTCGGCGAGCGCGCTCCAAGCGCAGAAGTCGCTGCAGCGCCACGCGTCATACTGCGGTCTTCGCGACTGGGCGGTTGCGCCTGCCTTCCATGACGCCCATCGGGCTACCGTCGTCACCGACCGGCGCACTGGCCATCGGCTCGCCCGATGCGGCGACAGCCTGTGAGTGGCTGGCCGCCAGCCCGGCCGCGCTGGCCTGCGTCAGCGCCAGCGGCGCCTTGCTGTGGGCCAACGGGGCTTGCGTTCTGCTTCTCGGCGGCCTGCCCGCCGCCGCAGCCGGGCAGGCGCTGGCCACGCTGCTGGCCGTGGACGAAGCCGATTCGCGGCGGCTGGAAGAGGCGCTCGCCGGCGGCGGCAGCGTCGAAGTCCGCCAGCGCAGCGGCGACGCCGTGCGCTGGCTGGCGATCGAAGCCCGCGCGCTGGCCGGCGGTGAGCGGCTGTTGTCGCTGCGCGCTATCGCCCGCCTGCGGACCGATGTCAATTCGCTCGCGCGTTCGTACGACGAGATGGTGTCGCAGCTGGCGCTGGCGGTCGATCTGGCCGGCGTCGCGATCTGGCGCCACGACCTGGCGACCGACCGCGTGCACTACAGCGCGCAGGCCTATGCCGGCGTCGACCTGCCGCCGCGGCCCGAAGGCGTGCCGCTGGACGAAGTGCGCGCGCTGATCCACCCCGACGACCTGCAGCAGGTGCGCGCTTCGGCCGAGATCGCGCTGCGCAGCGACCGGCCGACCGACACGGAAGCGCGCTACCGGCGCAACGACGGCCAGTGGCGCACGCTGATGACGCGGCGGGTCGTCCAGCGCGATGCCGATGGCCGGCCGCTGGCCTTTCTGGGGGTCGCGCTCGACGTCACCGAGCGCATCGACGAGTCGCGCCGCGCGGCCGAACTCGGCCGCCGCTTCGAGCTGGCCACCCGCGCCGCCGGCATCGGCTACTGGAGCCAGGAAGGGCGCAGCGAACGCGCCCGCTGGAGCGACCAGTTGCGCGCCATCCACGGGGTCGGGCCCGACGCGGTGTTGCCGACCCTGATCGAGTGGCTCGAGGGCTATGTCCATCCCGAGGACCGCAGCGACGTGCGCCGCCGCTTCACCGACTGGCAGAAGAGCGGCCGGCGCAACCTCGAGGCCGACTTCCGCATCGTGCGCAGCGACGGCGAGATCCGCTTCCTGATCACGCATTCGCGGGTCGAAGGCCGGGTGCCGAACAACCTGCTGTTCGGGCTGGTGATCGACATCACCGAGCGGCGCAGTGTCGAACTGGCCTTGCAGCAGGCCGGCGAACGTGCGTCGCTGGCGGCCCGCGGTGCCGGCCTCGGCGCCTGGGAGGTCGACCTGCGCGACGACTCGGCCTACTGGGACGAGCAGATGTGGCGGCTGCGCGGCCTGGTGCCGCGTGCGCAGCCGCCGTCGGCCGACGAGCGGCTGGCGATGGTCCACCCCGACGACCGCGAATCGGTGCTGAACAGCATGGAGTCGGCGACCGCCGACGACACCCCGGCGAACTACGAGTTCCGCATCGTGCTGCCCGATGGCGGCGTGCGCTGGCTGGCCTCGCGCTCGATGCAGGTGCGCGACGATAGCGGCCACACGGTGCGCCGGATCGGCGTCAACTGGGACGTGACCGACAGCCGCACTGCCGAAGCGGTGCGCCAGGAACGCGAGATCGCGCTCCGCGAAAGCCAGGCCAAGTCGAAGTTCCTGGCCCGCATGAGCCACGAACTGCGCACGCCGCTGAACGCCGTGCTCGGCTTCGCCCAGCTGCTGATGAGCGAGGACAAGGGCAGCGACCCGGCGGCGGTGTCGCGCCGGCGGCGGGTCGACCACATCCGCGCCGCCGGGCAACACCTGCTGGAGCTGATCAACGATGTGCTCGACCTGTCGAGCCTGGAAGGCGGCGAAGTGCGCGTGGCGCTGGAGCCGGTGCCGCTGGCGCCGGTGGTGGCGCAGACGGTGTCGCTGCTCGAATCGCTGCTGCGCGAAAAGCACGTCGAACTCGTCTGCGGGCCGCTGGCCGTGGTACCGCTGGCCGACGCGACGCGGCTGCGCCAGTTGCTGCTGAACCTGCTGAGCAACGCCATCAAGTACAACCGCCACGGCGGCCGGGTGACGATCGACGCCGAGCAGCGCGGCAGCGGCGTGATCGTCCGCATCAGCGACACCGGCCGCGGCATGAACGAGCTGCAGCTTCGCCACCTGTTCGAGCCGTTCAACCGGCTGGGCATCGAGCGCGAAGGCATCGAAGGCACCGGCATCGGCCTGGCGATCGTCAAGGCGCTGGTCGAACGCATGGGCGGCTCGGTGCATGTGCAAAGCACGGTCGGCGTCGGCAGCCTGTTCGAGCTGCACCTGGCCGACGGCTCGACGCGACCGATGGCACCCCCGGCCGCGCCGCCGACGACCCGGCCGCTGCCGCTGCCCGACGCCGACAAGCCGCCGCGCGGCACGCTGCTGTACGTCGAAGACAACCCCGTCAACGCGCTGATCATCTCGGAGCTGATCGCGCGCCGCGCCGACTTGCGGCTGCACATCGCGGAAGACGGCCTGAGCGGCGTGAGAAAGGCCGTCGAGTTGCGCCCGGATCTGGTGCTGCTGGACATGCAGCTGCCCGACATCGACGGCCACGAGGTCCTGCGCCGGCTGCGCGCCGACGCAGCGACCGAGAACATCCCCGTCATCGCGCTGTCGGCCAACGCGATGCCGGACGACATCGACCGCGCTTTGCGCGCGGGGATGTCGGACTACTGGACGAAGCCGCTCGACTTCCGGGCGTTCATGGCGTCGATCGACGCGTTGTTCGGGCCGGGGTAGGCCTCACGATCGCCATCCATTTCCTGCTTCCAGCGCTCGCGGCTTCGAGACCCCAGAATTGCTCTGGAAGGTGCTCACGGCCAGACGCTGGGAACTATTGAAAGCCCTTTGCGGTGTTGGCCCAATTTCCATACGCGAGGCTGCCCGTCGCGTGGGCCGAGATGTGAAGACCGTGCACGGCGATGTGACTGCGTTGCTGGACGCAGGTGTGCTTGACCGAACCGCTAGCGGTGGAATCGAGTTTCCATATGAAGCGGTCAAGGTTGAGTTCCTGCTCCAAGCGGCGTGATGATGCCGCGGCGGCGCAGGCTCTATGCCGGCTCGACTTCCTCGATCAACCCGCGCTTCTTCAGCAGCGGCCGAACCGTCGCCGCGCGCCCGCGAAACGCCGCGTACGCGGCCCCCGGCTCCAGGCTGTTGCCGCTGGAATAGATGTAGCGCTTCAACGCCTGCGCCACCCGCGGGTCGAAGGGGTTGCCGGCTTCGGTGAACGCGTCGTAGCCGTCGGCGTCGAGCACCTCGGCCCACAGGTAGACGTAGTAGCCGGCCGCATAGCCGGAGCCGGAAAACAGATGCTGGAAGTGTGGCAGCCGGTGGTTCAGGCCGATGCCGGCCGGCAGGCCGTGGCGCTGCAGCAGGTCGGCTTCGAACGCGCACAGGTCGGCCGGCGCTTCGGCGTCGGGCAGCGAATGCACCGCCATGTCGACGATCGCGCTGGCGGTGTAGCGCACCGTCTCGTAACCCTGGTTGAACTGGCGCGCGGCATGCATGCGGCGCACCAGGTCGGGCGGGATCGTCTGGCCGGTCTGCCAGTGGCGGGCGTGGCGTTCGAGCACCTCGGGCTCGGTGATCCAGTGCTCGAACATCTGCGACGGCAGCTCGACGAAATCGCGCAGCACCTGGGTGCCCGACAGCCGCTCGTACGTCACGTCGCTGAGCAGCCCGTGCAGGCCGTGGCCGAATTCGTGGAACAGCGTGCGCGCGTCGTCCAGCGACAGCAAGGTCGGCTCGCCCGGAGCGCCCTTGGCGAAGTTGTTGTTGTTCAGGATCAGCGGGATCTCGAAGCCGCCGCGCTTGCCGTCGCCGGCGAAGGCCGGCGCGTTGCGGCTCTGCCATTGCAGCGAACTCATCCAGGCCCCGCTGCGCTTGCTCGGGCGGGCGAAGTTGTCCTGCAGGAAGACGCCGACCACCGCATCGGCGGCGTTGCGCACCTCAAAGGCCTTGACATCGGGGTGGTAGACCGGCAGGTCGGGCCGCGCGCTGAAGCGCAGGCCGAACAGGCGATTCGCGCAGTCGAATGCGGCCTCGACCATGTTCTCCAAGCGGAAGTACGGCTTGACCTCGGCGTCGTCGATCGCGTAGCGGCGCTGGCGCACCCGTTCGGCCCAGTAGCGCCAGTCCCAGGCTTCGATCTCGGCGGCGCTGCCATCCATCACCTCGCGCAAGGCCGCGCGTTCGCGCTGCACCGCGGCCAGCGCACGCGGCCAGACTTCGTCGAGCAGCTTCTGCACCGCGCTGCGGGTGCCGGCCATCGTGTCGGCGAGCGCGAAGTCGGCGTAGCTCGGGTGGCCGTGCAGCCGCGCCTGCTGGTTGCGCAGCGCGAGGATCTGGCGTGCGACCTCGCGGTTGTCGTGCTCGCCGTCGTGTTCACCGCGGCTGGTCCAGGCGCGCCAGGCCTGCTCGCGCAGGTCGCGCCGTTCGGAGAAGGTCAGGAACGGCACGACCAGCGAACGCGACAGCGTGATCACGTGGCCGTCGATGCCGCGCACGGCCGCCGCCTGGCGCGCCGCGGCGCGGACGAAGTCGGGCAGCCCGGCCAGATCGGCCTCGCCGTTCAGTGCGAGCTGGAACGCCGACTCGTCGTGCAGCACGTTCTGCGCGAAGCGCGTCGTCAGCGCCGCGAGCTGCTCCATCACCTGCGCGTAGCGCTGCTGCTCAGTGGCGGCAAGCTGCGCCCCCGAGCGCACGAAATCGAGATGCACGCGCTCCAGCAGGCGGAGCTGCTCGGGCGCGAGGCCGAGGCTGTCGCGGCGGCGGAAGAGTTCGTCGACGCGGGCGAACAGCGCGCCGTCCATGTAGACCGCGCTGTCGTGCGCCGACAGCGGCCCTGCCATCTCGCGCTGCACGGCCTGCAGCTGCGGATTGGTCTCCGACGCGGTCAGGTTGTAGAACACTGAACCCACCCGCGACAGCAGCCGGCCGCTGCGGTCGAAAGCCGACAGCGTGTTGTCGAAGCTCGCCGGCTCGGCCTGCGCCGCGATACGGCGCAATTCGTCGCGGTGCTGCCGCATCGCGGCCTGGAACGCCGGCGCGAAGTGTTCGGCGCGGATCAGCTCGAACGGTGGCAGGCCGAACGGTGCGGTCCAGGGCTGCAGCAGCGGGTTGGTGTCGTTCATGGGATCCTTGGTATCACTGGCCTCGGCGGATCGCGATCTCGTCGTCTTCGCGGTAGCGGCGGTCGGCGCAGGCGGCCGCCCAGGCCTCGCGCTCGGCGTTGACCGCGCGGGCGCTTTCACTGAGTTTCGCGTTGCGCTGGTTCCAGTCGGCAGCGCGCTGGTCGAGCGCGGCGGCGCGGGCGTTGAAGGCGCTGACGGTCTGCTGCGAGTTGTCGCCAAGCTGGGTGCGCTCGGCTTCGAGCTGGGTCTGCGTCTTCTGCAGCTCGGCGCGGTCCCGCTCGAGCTCGGCGCGCTCGCGGTCGGCGGCGCTGCCGCTGCGCTCCTGCACGGCCTTGGCGCGCGCGTTCCAGGCCTCGACCTTTTCGCCGTAGGCCTTGTAGCGCGCGCTGAGGTCGCTGACCGTCTGGCGCACGCCGTCGACCTTGACGCGCTCGGCCTTCAGCGCCTCCTGCTCCTGGACCAGGGCTTCCTTCTCGCGGTCCATCGGCGCGCGCCCCGCTTCGACCTCGGCGCGGCGGGTGACCAGCCCCTCCTGCTGGTTGATGCAGGCCCGCAGTTCATCGCGTGTCAACAGCTTGCCGGTGCCGGTGCCGAACGCCGCGGTCTTGCCTTCGGCTGCTGCGGCGGGCTTCGCCGCTGCGGCCGCGGGGTTGGCAGGTCTGGTCGGTTTGGCGGGCGTGGTCGTCTGCGCGCCGGCGATTGCCCAGCCGGCGGCCAGCAGAAAAGCCGCAACGGGGCGCGGCGCAGCAAAACGGGTCATCGACGGTCCTCGAAAACGGGTGCCGGCTCGAACCGGCGAAGCCCGCAATGATGCCATCGGCGCGCCCTGCCTTGTCGCCCTGCGTGGAGACGGTCACACTGCGGGCCGGGAATCGACCCGGGGCGGTGTGGATGAAAGTCGTCAAATGGCTGCTCGGCATCGTGCTGGTGCTGGCCGCCGTGCTGGTGCTCGGCGGGCTGGCCTTGTCGCCGGCCTTCACCGTCACGCGCAGCACGCTCGTCGCGGCGCCGCCGGAGAAGATCTATCCGCTGGTCGCAGACCCGCGCGGCTGGAAGGCCTGGTCGGTATGGAACCGGCGCGACCCGGCGATGCAGATCGTCTATTCCGGCCCGCCCACGGGCGTCGGCGCGGCCTGGGAATGGAAGAGCCGGAGCGAAGGCGACGGCAAGATGACCTTCACCGCCGCCGAGCCGGGCAAAAAGGTCGCCTTCGACCTCTTCTTCCCCGACTTCGGCACCACCTCGCACGGCGAGCTGAGCTTCGCCCCGGAAGCGAGCGGCACCCGCGTCACCTGGACGATGAACGGCGACATGGGCCGCAACCCGGTGTTCCGCTGGATGGCGCTGGCGATGGACGGCATGGTCGGCAAGGACTTCGACGCCGGGCTGGCCAATCTGAAGGCGATTGTCGAGGCGAAATAACGGCGCGGTCGGCTGTGGCACAGTGCGGCGCGGCCTTTGCCGCGCACCGGGACGCCATGGCCCTCAAGTCCACCGTTTACAAGGCCGCGCTGCAGATCGCCGACATGGACCGCGCGCTCTACGCCGACCATTCGCTGACCCTCGCGCTGCACCCGTCCGAAACCGAAGAGCGGATGATGGTCCGCCTGCTCGCCTTCGCGCTGCAGGTCCCGGCCGACGACGAACGCGGCATGCTGCAGTCCGCCCGCGGCTTGTCCGATGGCGACGAGCCCGACCTCTGGCAGCACGACCTCACCGGCCAGCTCATCCACTGGGTCGAGGTCGGCCAGCCCGACGACCGGCGCCTGGCCAAGGCCTGCGGGCGCGCCGAGCGCGTCACGCTGTACATCTACGGCAACGCGTCGTCGATCTGGTGGAAGGCGATCGAGGGCAAGCTCGTCCGCCTGCGCAACCTGCAGGTCTGGCAATTGCCACCGGGGCAGAGCCAGGCCCTGGTCGCGCTGGCCGAACGCTCGATGCAACTCCAGGTGACGGTGCAGGACGGCCACGTCTGGATCGGCAACCTCGACCGCAGCGTCGAAGTCGCTCCCCGCTGCCTGTTCGGCGGCACCTGAGAGGGTCACTCCCATGACCGAAGACAACTGGCTCTGGCTCGAGGACGTCGAAGGCGAACGGCCGCTGGCCTGGGTGCGCGAGCGCAATGCCGAGAGCGAGGCGCTGCTGCAGGCCCAGCCGGGGTTCGCCGCCACCCGCGAGGCGATCCGCCAGGTGCTCGACTCGAGCGAGCAGATCCCCTACGTCACCCGCCGCGGCGACTGGCTCTACAACTTCTGGCGCGACGCCGAACAGCCGCGCGGCCTCTGGCGGCGCACGACCTTGGCCGAATACCGGCGCGCCGAGCCGGCCTGGGAAACCGTGATCGACCTCGACGCGCTCGCCAAGGCCGAAGGCGAGAACTGGGTCTGGGCCGGCGCGACGGCGCTCGGGCCCGAGTACCGCCGCTGCCTGGTCGCGCTGTCGCGCGGCGGCGCCGACGCGAACGTGGTGCGCGAGTTCGATCTCGTCGACAAGGTGTTCGTCGACGGCGGGTTTTTCGTGCCGGAGGCGAAGACCACGGTCGAGTGGGTGGATCTCGACCACGTCTACATCGGCAGCGATTTCGGCCCCGGCTCGCTGACCGACTCGGGCTACCCGCGGGTCGTCAAACGCTGGCAGCGCGGGCAGCCGCTGGCGGCCGCATCGACGGTGTTCGAAGGCGAGGCCTCCGACGTCAACGCCGGTGTCAGCGTCGACCACACGCCGGGCTGGGAGCGCACCGTTTTCGTCCGCTCGACCGACTTCTACAACAGCCGGATGTGGCTGCTGCAGGACGGCGCCCCGGTCGAGGTCGACAAACCCAGCGATGCGACGCTGAACTTCTGGCGCGAGCACGTGCTGATCGAGCTGCGCAGCGACTGGGCCGCCGGCGGCCGCACCTGGCCGCGCGGCAGCCTGCTGGCCGCCGACGCCGCGGCCTACCTGCGCGGCGAGCGCCGCTTCGAAGCCGTCTTCACGCCGAGCGCGACGCGCTCGCTGGCCGGCTATGGCGCGAGCCGCCGCTCGCTGCTGCTGACGGTGCTCGACAACGTCGCCAGCAGCCTGCTGGCGGTGACGCCGCTGGACGGCCGCTGGGAGCCCGCCGAGATCGGCCACTCGGGCGCCAGCGGCACGCTGTCGGCGAGCCCGCTGCACGACCCGCTGCTCGCCGAGGACCCGCTCGCCGAAGCCTATCTGCTGAACTACACCGACTTCCTGACCCCCGACTCGCTGCTGCTCGGCCGGCTCGGCGGCGGCGGGCCCGAACTGCTGAAGTCGCGCCCGGCCTTCTTCGACGCCGCCGGCATGCGCACCGAGCAGCGCTTCGCAACTTCGAAGGACGGCACCCGGGTGCCCTACTTCGTCGTCTGGCCGGCCGGCGCCACCGCCGACGGCGACAACCCGACCTTGCTCTACGGCTATGGCGGCTTCGAAGTCAGCCTGCAGCCGACCTATTCAGGAACCGTCGGCCGCGCCTGGCTGGCGCGCGGCGGCGTCTACGTGCTCGCCAACCTGCGCGGCGGCGGCGAGTTCGGCCCCGGCTGGCACCAGGCCGCGCTGCGCGAGAACAAGCAGAAGAGCTACGACGATTTCGCCGCCGTGGCCGAAGACCTGGCTGCCGCCGGCATCACGCGGCCGGCGCGGCTCGCCATCCAGGGTGGCAGCAACGGCGGCCTGCTGGTCGCCGCGGTGATGCTGCAGCGGCCGGAGCTGTTCAATGCCGTCGTCTGCCAGGTGCCGCTGCTCGACATGCAGCGTTACCACCGGCTGCTGGCCGGCGCGTCGTGGATGGCCGAATACGGCGACCCCGATCAGGCCGACGACTGGGCCTTCATCTCCAAGTACAGCCCGTACCAGAACGTGCGCCGTGCAGCCAAACTGCCGGCCGTGCTGCTGGTGACCTCGACCCGCGACGACCGCGTCCACCCAGGCCACGCGCGCAAGATGGCCGCGCGGCTGCACGAGCTGGGCCATTCGGTGCTGTATTGGGAAAACATCGAAGGCGGCCACGGCGGCGCCGCCGACAACGTGCAGCGTGCGCAGATGATGGCGCTGGCCGATGCCTTCCTGTGGATGCAGTTGAAGCCCCGTTGAGCCGATGCTGACCTGGATCGACGACGACTCGCCACTGCCGTCCACCCGCCGCGCGCTCGGCCCGGGCTCCGACGCACCGGGGCTGGTGGCCGCCGGCGGCCGCGTCACGCCGGCGCGGCTGGACGAAGCCTACCGGCACGGCATCTTTCCGTGGTTCGGCCCCGGCCAGCCGGTGCTCTGGTGGAGCCCCGACCCGCGCATGGTGCTGCCGGCGGCCGAGTTCAGCGTCTCGCATTCGCTCAAGAAAACGCTGCGCCGCTTCATCCGCGCGCCCGGCTGCGAAGTGCGCATCGACCATGCCTTCAGCGAAGTCATCGAAGCCTGCGCGAAGACCCCGCGCGACGGCCAGGACGGCACCTGGATCGTGCCGGCGGTCCTCGAGGCTTACGTCGCCTGGCACCGCCACGGCCGCGTGCACAGCTTCGAGACCTGGATCGACGGCCAGCTCGTCGGCGGGCTGTACGGCGTCTCGATCGGCCGCATGTTCTTCGGCGAGTCGATGTTCTCCCACCGCAGCGACGCCTCGAAGATCGCGCTCGCCGCGCTGGTTGCCTTCGCGCGGGCGAACGGCGTGCCGCTGATCGACTGCCAGCAGAACACCGGCCACCTGGCGTCGCTGGGCGCGCGCGAGATCTCGCGCGAAGCCTTCGAGCGCCACTTGCTGCTCATGTCGGCGGCCCCTGACATTGCCGATTGGACCTATGATCCTTCGTTGTGGGGGCAGCTCTCGCTGTAGCCGCCACAGCCCAGGGAAGAGACCGCGTGACCCACCCGAAAGAGCTCCCGCTTTCATCGCTGCAGTTCTATGCCACCGCGCCGTACCCTTGCAGCTACCTGCCGGGGCGGCAGGCCCGCTCGCAGGTCGCAACGCCCAGCCACCTGATCCACGCCGATGCCTATTCCGGGCTGGTCGCCAACGGCTTCCGGCGCAGCGGCATGTTCACCTACCGGCCCTACTGCGACGGCTGCCGGGCCTGCGTTCCGCTGCGC
>Ga0307513_10012008_pt1 | contig 10722 bp, 9 predicted proteins | sample 15_EM_MG_FD_202174 | JGI IMG/M metagenome (GOLD analysis project Ga0307513, IMG submission 202174) | Populus trichocarpa ectomycorrhiza microbial communities from riparian zone in the Pacific Northwest, United States - 15_EM | ecosystem: Host-associated > Plants > Roots > Unclassified | place...
AGATCCAACTGATCGATTATGTGCTGCGTCCGGCGTAGGAACCCTTTTGTGAGAGCCCAGCGAATGCTCCATAGCCACGGACGGAAGCCTTCGAAGGTCGGGGACAGCGCGAGGGGCCGCCTAGCGAAAAAGAAACTTCCCTTGTGGCAATCGAGCGTAGAAAAGCTTGGTGCGTTAAACCACCGTTCATACGGGAGATTTCCTTCTCGCATAACCACCCGTCGATCCGCCTCCTTGCCGGTCCCATCCCCCGTACAGCTGATCGTATAGCGCCCGCACATCGCCAACATGACGTAGAAAAGGGATTCGACATCGTGCCTATACAGGTGAGTGGTGCTTGTTCCGTCGAGCAAATCCCGTATGGAGGTATCCCTGTCGGTCGCTGCGAGGCCCCGGTGCAGTTGGCCTCGAGGTCCTTTGTCCATGAAGAAAGGTCGTAGTCCATTAACACCCCGTAGACTTTCCGCTCGGGTCCCCCTTTAGCGTTCGCCTCATCGGCGAAACGACATATGACGTTGTTGGAACTAAGGTCGCGATGGAGGATGCCAGGATGATCGTAGAGCCAACGGTGAACTGAAGTACGATAAGCGGATGTCATTGAATCGAGAGGGCGAAAGGGAGACACATACTACATGCAATATCAAGGAAGACCTGACCAATGTCCTTCACGTTTGTCAACGACTTGAGGGAATATAGCCGTTCCTGGATGATAACCCGGAGAGCACGTCGCTCGTATACGTAGTTTCCATTGACGAACTCGGCCCCTCCAAACAGACGCACGACCGACCCGAGAGGTTTCGTCAGGAACGATGTCATCGGCGCAGAACACGCGAGGTAGGTGCTTGGCGGCCCATTTTCTGTCGGTTTTTTCGGCCTCCTCTTTCGTCCTGTCGAGGAAATCCATCTCCGGAACACGGCCGGAATACGGCCAGCCGATCTTGACGACTATCTCGGTCCCCGGCCACCGGTTAGACGTTGCTCCAAGTACTACCGTGGACCTCCCAGCTACTGTCGGGTCACGGAAGATGACATCGCCCAGGTTAACCGTAAGCTTCTCTTGCGATCCATTTCCCGAGAATTCGAGTTGGTTCCCCTTCTGCACCACCTTGTTGTCCCCCAAAATTTCCGAGTTCTTCACGAGCTCGGTATTGTTGGAAGCGAGGGTGTCGGGAGCGCCGTTCTACCCGAACGAAAGACAGTGGAAAGCAATGATGTTGGCGATGAACCCGTCCACCCCATCTCCTTTGCGAAAAGTTTATCGCGGAGGATACGAGGATCACCGAATGGTTGGCATGATGAAGCTGGAGACGATCGCGATTAACCAGGCCGACAGTAGCATGTGAACGAAGCAGGGGGACAGAGAACATTTCCAAAAGGTAACGGCAGACCTGAAGCGACCGATCGACTTGATGCTGAGTTTCGGGTCCCGGCGTGGAGCTACCCTCATCCTCTTCGATCTAGGCACTTGCACCGTCATCGATCACTTGAGGTGAAGCGGATCTTGTCTTAAACTTCTTCGTGTCTCGTTGGTCGATTGGATACGATCCATCAGCGGGCCGCTTTTTGGAGTTGGATGGCACGGAAGATAACTCGGAAACGGCTGTAGGCTCGGTAGAGGGAATGGACTTCTTTGATCCGTGTCGTAGGGACTTGGGAGGAGGGGCGTGGTTCGAGATTGGATCGGACCCTATTCCCCACATCAGCTATGGTCAGGCACGGGGAGAACTTATTGCACACTTACCATTGATAGCCAATCTCAACATATTTGTTCCGTCGCACAGGCCGCTACCATACGGTTTGGCTTCGAGGACGTGGGGAGAGTTCGCCCGGTGGAGGCCCCTCTCTTCAGTGGAGGGTTTGGGGTCCTGGTGGAGGATGACTTTGTCAATCACCCCACCACGAAGCTTTTTCTGGTCGCCGACGCGATAGTACTGAGGAATTGCGGAGGAGATATTGTCGAACTTGGACCGAGACAAAACGTCGAGAACAGCGTTTGCAGTATTCATCAGTGGTTCGTGGAATGTCCTTTCCTGCGAGCCGGAAATTTCGCAACGCCTGAGATACTCTTCGTGGTATTTCCTGAATCCGTGGTCTGCTTTGACAGCTTCGATAGCTAGCCCCCATCGGGCCTTCCAGTCGTAAGGGGCGCGTAGTACAGACTTCATGAAGACGTCAAAATCGACAAAGACTCGGCGCTGAGGCTCTTTCGGGGTGTGGTCTTCGTAATCTTCATGCTGATCTGACCCGACCGATGGTGGGGGCGGGGGTGCCGGTAAGGTTGCAGACATGGGGAGACGGTGAGAGTAGATGGAGAGGAAGCCTGCATCTGTGCGGGGCAGCTTATATAGAACGGCCAGATAATGGAGATCGACGAGGGCCACATCCAAAATATGCCTAAGGGCCACACGGATTAAAGGGAAAAGAAGGTGAATGAGGTGCAAGTATTGAATGCCATAATCAACCTTTGGACGCGTCGCGCGTTTGATCGGGAACTCAAATAAACGCGACATTCATTACCTTGCAAACACGACCAAACAATGCCACAGACGTGGTCTTCGACGGAAAACGGTCTGGACTCTGGACAACGGCCGCGGCCGTGTGAAGCGGCGGGCTATGTGATAGGTGTAAGTACTTGATTCTGCTCACGACTTCCTTGCTCCTACGGTTTGTGCAATCGCTCGGCATCGTGGCACGTTGCAGGTGGTACACAGGGGCATGATGAACCGGAATGGGCCTGTACAGCAACATACGGCACGGCATAATACGGTCCGCCTTATCCTTTGAAGCGTCACATCAGTTTATCCGACGAGCGTGGCACGGTTTACCGCAGTTTGCCGCTTCTGTTCCATTAGAGGGTAAACAATAGTAAGAGCTCTTGATCCATGGTCTGATCTTTCGAACTCAACCGCCCTAGAACGGATCGACGAGTTGGACACACGGTGACATTCTGACTCGATTGATTATCGGTTATCGACCGCCCTGCGGTGTCTGCACCACGTTTTGCAAGGGTTTCTCTCCGTAAGTCCCACGTTCCGTGGCTCAAACTTACATGGCAAATCGTCCACGCATGAACACTCCTCAAATGGCCACCCATCTCTGATACCTTCCGACCCTCTAATTCGTTCGAACTCCCAAATGTACGTTCAACAATTCATCAGGAGACGGATCAGTGACCTAGTTCGAAGGAGGCAGTTCTGCTTTACATCCTTTCCCAGTCCTGCCGTATGGATGAATTACTGGCACCGGACCTGTGTTTCAAAGCGTTCCGGCGTCCTTTGCTCTTGTATGGACGGGGGCATTTTGTTTGGGGGCTTACCCGAAGCCACTAGGTGACAAAACTGCTCTTTTGTCGGGCTCATTGGGGAAGAATGGATTGTTTCTCCAGGGAGGCCTGATCGATGATTCGTAGGGCGGGTTTGGTATCAGGGGTAACCGCGATGATCAACGAGTCGTAGTCATCGTCTGCCAAATAGAACAGTTTAATAGACTCAATGGGTGTGGTTACGGCCCACTATATGCTCGATCGTTGGACGTTGGGATCTCGGGTGAGCTCCCGGGAGAAGCAGCAGGATGCCTCCGTGGGGGATTTCAATAGATTGTCTCCAACCCAGCACTGCGAATCGAATTATCTCTTGAGATAACCATGGCCACAGGTATACAGCGCGCCGGGGCCCGTTTGAAGGCCGAATAATGTCCTCAGAATCTACGACAGCAAATCTGTCGGCGGCAGGGGGGATAACAGCGTGGTGCGAGGACCTATAAAAGTATACGGAGCTTCAGCTGAAGCCAAAGAGTTGATTCTGATCAGACGCGTCCTCAAATTCACCAGGCGCCGGTACGATCGGCGTGAATTCAGTCATGGACCAGCTGTTCGCACGAGGCGTCCCTCTATTAGCTCACAGCCTGCCGGCGTCACCGTTTTCTCTTGTTACGTTAACTTTGAACCCATGGATATCGAGGCCCAACGACAGAACCGCCGGGATAATACCCTCTCCTCGCTGAATGCCGCTATCGAGGCCTTGGATATCGCCGGGGGGATCTCGGATTTCATACCGGCCAAGGCCGTTTTCGGCACCGTCAGCGTCATCCTCACGATGATCAGAGTGAGTTTCCTTCTGGTTCACATGGTTGACCGATTACGAGCTGAACTTACCCGCCTAGGATTCCATGATCAACCAGGCGGATTACGTCGAACTTGGGCTGGCCTGCGCCGACGTCTGCATTGCCCTTGACAGAGGATTGGGTGGGAAGGGGTTGGGCGACCTCGATAACTCTGTGTTGGAGGCAATCGAGGAACTGAGGACGTGAGTCACACCGGTGGTGCGCGCTTTGGATATCTCATTGACGATACTTTTGGCCTAACATCAGTACTGTCGCGGAGATCCAACGAAAGGTCGTCAAGCAGGGTAAACGGAATACATTCTCTCGACTTTTCCACGCAAAGAACGACAGGGATACGATCGCCGCCTGGAGGGCGGACCTCAATAGGACCCTTCTCGTGTTTAACGTGCGTTCCGTCGTTCTTTGTGCGACTATTACTAAATACCCACCCCCAGACCGAACTTGCAATAAAAACACACGTAACCGTCGTGAACACCCATACCCTCGTTTCTGATGTTCATTGCGGTGTCGCAAACACCCATTCTATCGTTACTGAACTCCGCCACGACGTCGCAAATACCCACACCGTCGTTTCTGACATGCGCCGGGACATGCTGAAACGCGAGGAAGGGTTTGACAACCAGAATCGGACGGTGGGTGACACTCGCGAAGTTATTTACGTCACAGAATAAACATTTACCCACCGCCTAGGCTCAAAACAGGTCAGCGATCTGCATAGACTACCAATAGACTCGTGTGTCTCACATTCGAATCTAGTATATCCGGAGAATCCCCGCCCCCGCCGCCGAGAGCCTTCTTCGGACGCGACGAGCTGATCGAGAAGATCGCTGGCTTCGCAGAAAATCTGACTCCAATTGCCCTCGTCGGTGCTGGCGGGACCGGCAAAACGTCCATCGCTCTGACCGTCCTTCACGACAGCCGCATCAAGCAGCGGTTTGGCGACAACCGTTGGTTCGTTCGTTGTGACCAGTTCCCCCCCTTGCCCGCTCATCTCCTCCGTCGACTCTCCAAGGTCATCGGCACAGGGATCAAAAACCCTGAGGATCTAACCCCCCTGCGACCGTTCTTGTCCTCGAGGGAGATATTTATAATCCTCGATAACGCCGAATCCATTCTCGATCCGCAAGGAACAGGCACTCAGGGGACCTATGCTGTGGTAGAGGAATTGAGCCAGTTCGGCAACGTCTGCCTTTGCATCACTTCTCGCATCTCCACCGTCCCTCCCCACTGCGAGGTTCTGGACATCCCGACGTTATCGGTCGAGGCCGGACGCGACGCGTTCTATCGGATCAGCAACCGCGGTGAACAGTCCGATCTGGTCAACGACATCTTGGAACAACTCGACTTCCATCCCCTCTCTATCACTTTACTCGCCACCGTTGCCCAGTACAATAGGTGGGACGCGAGACGATTGACCGGGGAATGGGAAAGGCGACGAACGGGCATGCTTCACGCACAACACAACAAGAGCCTAGCTGTCACGATCGAGTTATCACTCGCTTCTCCAACCTTCCAAAAACTTGGCCCTGACGCGCGAGGGCTTCTCGGAGTCATTGCGTTCTTCCCGCAAGGCATCAATGAGGACAACTTCACCTTGTTATTCCCGACAATCCCCAATGGAGCAAACGTCCTCGACACATTCTGCGTTCTTTCCCTGACGTATCGAAGTGACGGTTTCATCACGATGCTAGCGCCGCTTCGAGACCACCTTCGTCCCAAGGACCCAATGTCATCCCCACTCCTCTCCATGGCCAAGGAGTGTTACTTCACCCGGTTGTCTGTCGATATTGATCCCGACGGGCCCAGCTTCGGAGAGGCACGATGGATCACGTCGGAGGATCTGAATGTCGAGCACCTGCTCGATGTCTTCACAACAATCGACGCGAACTCGGACGACCTCTGGGATGCCTGCGCCAATTTTATGGGGTACCTCACTTGGCACAAAGGGCGCCTGACTGTGTTGGGGCCCAAGGTTGAAGGACTCCCAGATGATCACCGCTCCAAACCTGAGTGCTTGCTCCAGCTCTCACAGTTATTTGGCTTGGTTGGAAATCACGCGGAGTACAAACGACTCCTTGCCCATGCCTTAAATCTCCAGAGAGAGCGAGGGGATGACCGTCAGGTCGCTCGAACATTGTTTCACCTATCTTGTGCAAATCGGGAGATCGGCCTCCATGAAGAAGGGATACGACAGGCGGAGGAGGCATTAGAAATTTACAAGCAGCTTGGTGACACGGTGGAACAAGCGGGGTGTTTGAGAGGCCTTGCTTTGGTGTTGTATTCTGACGAACAGCTCGACGCCGCGGAGGAAGCCGCATCCCACGCGATCGATCTCTTCCTGGAAAAAGGCGCACAATTTCGAGTCTGTCAATGCCACCGAATTCTCGGCGACATATATGCTTCCAAGGGCGATAGAGAGAAGGCGGTTAACCATTTCGAGGTGGCCCTTGGAATTGCGTCTTCCTTCGATTGGCACCATCAGCCGTTTTGGATCCATTTCCGCTTGGCGGTGCTGTCTCTCGAACAAGACAAGTTTGACGACGTGCACGTACACATCGAGCAGGCCAAGTCTCACGTGGTCGGTGATGCGTACCGTCTTGGCTCTGCGATGACCGTGCAGGCTCGCTCTTGGTATCGACAACGGAGGCTCGACGAGGCGAAGTTCGAAGTGCTGCGTGCCATCGATATATTTGAGAAGCTTGGGGCTACGCGACAGCTGGAGGACTGTAGGAAGCTGCTCCGGGATACTGAAGGACTGAGTATAAACAACCTGGTTGCCTTTGAACCGGATGATGGTGGTGAGTTCTTGGAAATGATAACGCATGGAAAACTCATCAACTTTTCGGGTTCAGAGCGGGCTGTCGAATCAGAGATAGCCTTGCCTCGGTTTCCCCACATCCGTCCCCCGTACATTGCCAATACCATCATCTCTGTACCTCCCTCTTTGTCATCTCCTTCAAGCCTGCTCTCTCTTTCATTCACCTCCTCTACTCACAATCATCGTTGTAATTGTTTAATAACATATGTATATGTACCTTGTTTTTCTTGTCTTTCCTGAACCCGAATTCGTATCCCGAACACGCATATCCTGTAGATCGACCGTGACATATAATAATCCATGATTTGGTTTGGTGGTGGTGCGTTCCCATAAAGCCGCTCCTCCTGCCATTGGCCGTTTCCGCAAATCAGGTGAGAAAACCCTGACCGAGAAACGCTATCGGTCCCCCCGATCTTTAGCCGCCAGAGAAAATGCATCTCGAAGAGACGTCAGAGTTCGTCGCGGCACCGGATGGCCGGCATTGATATCCTTAAACCATCGGAGGGCTTGATACAGCGATAATGTGACTTTCTGATAGGTATCACGTTCTGTGGGGATTGGGCAGGGAACTCGGGCGCGGTTTCCATGGGTCCGGGAACATGTGCGGAACGCTTGCGAGACCCGAAAAGGTTGGTGGACTATGTTGGGATATCTGGTATAAAGCTGACCGAGATGTAGAATGCGACCCGGATCGTCGAAGACCTCAAGATTTATCGGGAACAAGCAATGTACGGAACCGTCGGCGCAAGTTATGCCAGACTATATTATTGACTCGGATATATTATACAAGATGAATACGGTCCTATAGTCAACATTTGCGATATCAGTTACATACACCGGGTGCTGATTAAGATTGCGCCCACGGTTGAAACTCAACCGCCCGATCCCTCAGAAGCGGCTGTCCCGCCGAGGAGGTCCGTAAATCTGGCTGTAATGTGAACACTGAGTTCTCTTCGATTTTCTCAATAACACACTGCGACTTTCCACGACGTTCACGGGGGATTGTCGTATCTGTCATTTGTAGGGCGATCTTCTCCACGCTCCCAAGTGTATTATCATCCGCTGGACCCAGGATCCCCTGGGAGAGAAGATGCTAGGAGGATATGTGTGGAGGTGGAGCATTTACCGTTCTTGAGGATATCCGTGGGACGCGTTGCGGACGGAGCGCCTCTTGGCGCTTGCCGGAGATTCAAGCGGAACTAAAGCCACGTGTCAGACTATCATCCTACCGCATTCCTATCCACACAGATCCACACCAGTCCACACCGCCCCTGCGACAGCATGAGTTTCCGAAAGCCCTTCTCTAAAGCTCGGGAGAAGGTGAAACTCGGATTTTCGAAAATTGGAGATAAGCTGGAGAGAGGGGGGACCAACGTCGGTGGTAAGGGATTCGATCGCTCAGCCTTATCCCAACAACCAGAGTCCGCCAGCATCATGGTGGAGGGCAAGGTCAGAGGAGAAGACAACAAGGCCGGTGAAGAAGACAGCACGGCTCCGCGATTGGTAGTTGGAAGGGGAGATGGCCTGGAAGAAGCCGGCCAGAGTTCTCCACATCTACGTCCACACGTGGAGATTGAGAACGAGTTTGGTCGAGAAGGAAAGGGCCGGGCTGGTGCACTTCGACCAGACTTTGGGGACATGACACCTACCAGTTCCATCTCACGAGACGGGGAGTCCGGGGGTATGTAAACCACGCCATTTCAACTACCATCTCTGACAAATGATACAGACAATTACGCGGCTCCTGACCACATCCACAGCGACGCTACCACACCCAAGGATGAATCGAGTTGGAAATATACTGCGATTTCCACGGCCAAATTATTCCTCCGCACGGTGGAAAGAGCTTCAGATACCTTCCCCCCACTCAAATCTGTTGCTGCGGGGCTCTGCGCTATTCTGGATAGTTGCGAGGTATAGTCCACTTCTGTTCGCTCGACCCGTGATACTCACGGTCCCCCCAGCAAACAAAAGTCAACAAACAAGCGATAGACTCGTTGGGATCCCGGGTCGGAGGGCTTGTTGAATCGCTCTGCACGCCTGCTCCTGAGGATGATTTCAAGGAGAAAGCGAGAAGAAGAAAGCTGGCACGGTAACCCTACCTTCTCCAATATCGGGAACTGAGACTGATGGACGGAGATCGCTAGGAAATTGGATGATGTCTGCAAAGCCCTGGACCCAATGATAAGCCAAAAAGATATCGCGCAATTCTTGAACAACACAGAGAACGCACAGAAGCTGAACGATCTGGTGGATGATATCCATGAGGCTGTGATGGAATATCAGGTTTGTACTCCGAAGGCACTCGCTCTCATCATACCTAACATATTCCTCAGACTTCCTTACAACAAGACATCTACAACAGCGTCCGCCGATTAATCGTAAGTCATCCGCCCCGATCAGTCACTTCTGGGTGTAGTAACCGGCCAACAGGATCGAGCGGACCTGGGTCTCCTCGACCGCATGTATCACGTCGTCAACGCCGGCTACCTCTGCGGGGACAGACAGGGATGCATGAAAGGGACCAGGAAAGAGGTCCTATTCCAGCTCGAACAGTGGTCAAAGGATGAGGAAGATAAACGAGTGTTCTGGCTCAACGGTCTTGCCGGGACGGGGAAATCAACCATCGCTCAGACGTTTGCAGAGATGTGTTTCGCAGACGGGAAGCTGGGAGCCAGTTTCTTCTGTTCGCGAGATTTTGAAGACAGGAGCAACCTTCGATCTATCTTCCCCACCCTCGCCTTCCAGCTCGCTCACCGGTACCCGCGTTTCCGACAGGAGTTGCTTTCGGTCTTGGCAGAGAACCCTGACGTTGGGGGAGAGTCGCTCTGTTCGCAGATGGAGAAACTCATCGTTGGTCCGTGCCGGGTGATGCAGACTCCGACGCTTATCGTGATCGATGCCCTCGACGAGTGTCAAGACGAGGAGCCCGCATCCGTGCTCCTGTCCGTCCTCTCCCGCTATGTGGACGACATCCCTCTTGTCAAGTTCCTCATCACTGGCAGGCCCGAACTCCGGATTCGCTCCGGGTTCCGTTTGGAGTCGCTTCGGCCTCACACCGAGGTGTTCAAACTACACGAGGTTGAACCAGCTTCGATCGATAGCGATATCAAGCTATTTTTGAAAACCCGGTTTGCCGATATCGCCAGAAATCGGAGCGACTGTAGTCTTGGAGAGGATTGGCCTGGCCCACACAACATTGATATTCTCTGCAAGAAGGCAGCCGGGTTTTTCATCTTCGCTTCAACAGCCATCAAGTTTATTTCATCCCATCGCCACCCACCCGATGAGAGGCTTGCCCTCATTGTTTCGCTTCCGCTGGACACTTCTCATGAAGGGAAGTCAGGTCTTGATCTCCTCTATACCCAAGTTCTGGAGGAAGCTTTCCATGATGTGGACTCCTATGATCATGAACTCTACTCCCACTTCAAATCTGTGGTGGGGGCAGTAGTTCTTATCTTCTGCCCACTCTCCATTAAAACCCTCTCAGACCTCCTTATCAACTGTGGTACTCCAGCCAGAATGTCCAGCTCTCTACGGACCTTCCACTCTCTCCTCCTTGTCCCAGAAAATATGGACAACCCAGTCCGAATCTTCCACAAATCATTTCCTGATTTCCTCACAGATCTAAGACGATGCACAGACAACCGGTTCTTCATAGACCCTCCAACATATCATAATGAGATCTTGCTTTCATGTCTCAATGTGATGAAGGAGAGGTTGAAGAGGAATATCTGCAACCTGGATGACCATGTTGTCCTCAGTAAGGTCAAGGATCTTCC
>Ga0307513_10012009_pt1 | contig 10721 bp, 10 predicted proteins | sample 15_EM_MG_FD_202174 | JGI IMG/M metagenome (GOLD analysis project Ga0307513, IMG submission 202174) | Populus trichocarpa ectomycorrhiza microbial communities from riparian zone in the Pacific Northwest, United States - 15_EM | ecosystem: Host-associated > Plants > Roots > Unclassified | place...
TTGGCAAATCCACTGAGTCCTTATGAAAGTTTGAAAAGGGTGACAGCAAACGGCCCGCATCCCGCTGATTGATTTATCCGAAATCAAAAAGCAAAAGTCAGAATTCCTGCCGTAGAGTTCCCGCCAATGCTACACATGTTGGCCAATTAACGCGCTTGCAGCGGCCTAGACTATCACAGAGTGTACATCGCGAAGAGTGCACTCAATGCTTCGATAATAAGGTGAGGTTGTCACACCAATGGACACCCAGATCAACATTGTTGAGGTTTCGTACGATAGGGATACAGGATAGCACTGATGGTGTTGAAGTCTGTCTCACCTGCTTCGATGGTGGATGTTTGGATAAATGAAAAAGGTAATTATGACAATTATGTGTTGTGATACTTGTCTCTAAGCTAACTGTTGGAATATACAGAATCTCCATTATTTTGCAGACATCATGCGCGGACCCACGTTCGCAAATCAGGACACAGGTTCACTCTGAACGTGAGGAGGAAACTCAAACCATCACCCCAGCGTGTACGTAATGACCTTACGCCTACGCGATTCCCATCTTACCTTCCTTTCGGTCAGTCAGAGAATGAAGAATTGCCTGCAAAGACATCAGCAAAAAGAAGGGTAACATGCATCTAATTGTGGGTATAATATGTCAATAGAACTATTCCAACGCCCTTCTATGGTTCAGGAAATATTCTATTGAGTTGGAATGATTCTTACTACCATTTATGTTTCCTGAATCATTGGTGGTCTCAGAATACCAAGGAATGATTTTGGGAAGATTAAATTACTCGAAAGAATTGCAGACACCCACAATTTGAAAGTAAAATAATAATCGCCAGTTGCACCATCGCCGAATCAAACCCTCGAGTCCTTGGGCTTCAACAACCTCAAGGATAACCACTAGACTATAGAGTTGCTATAGAGGTAACTTAAAAGCCATGCTCGGTAAGTAGATTTATAGCTAGAATTTCAGGCCTAACTGGCAATCTGATATATCAGAGGTATCTAATTAGATAAAAAGGCTGATACATTAATCAATCTAATTAGATACACATTCTGATACTGTACCATTTCATTCAATTCGGCAGTCACGCGTCACGGCGCCCTCCAAATTGCTGAAATGTCACGGTTGTCATGGTGATTTTCATAGTGTGCCGAATTCATTTGGTAGTCGTATGACTAATATAGAATTTTTTTCATTGCCTGCGGCACTAAACTGCCCAAAAATGCCCAAATTTTTGGGCATGTCACGGCAACTCCGAGAGGTTGCTGAAACCAAAATTTCGGCAGGTCCATCACGCGTCATGGGCCCTGCCGAATTGATTGAAATGGTACAGTATATCACCGGGGTAGACAAGACTCGACACATACACACTCAGGCACAGCGTCACAAAGTGACGATGTGTCGCTGATGTCCCATCAAATTGAATGCCGGAGCTTACCACCGAGGGAATTTTGAAACTCCGAAGCATCTGCCAGTTAGGACCTTAGATAGCGTTAGGTTAGCGTTAGGTTAGTGTTAGCGTTAGTGTTAGGTTATTGTTAGGTTAGTGTTAAGGTTAGTGTTAGGGTTAGGGGGATATGTTTTTTTTCGCGCAGTAGTGCGCTCTTGAGTGAGGTTAGGGGAGTTAAAGCTCCGCCTGCTGGGAGGCAGCCAAAGCACTGTGTGTCGCATCTCCCATCTGTGTAGGTGTGTTGACTCTTGTACATCCTCGTATATCACATTAGATACACATACCTCTTTACCTCTGTAGCACGGCTTGTCCTCGGCACAGCAACAGCAACGACACCACGGGAAACCCTGTTTGCGTGCCCCATCCCAAAATGGCACCTTTCCGCCTTTCCACATTTGGCTCCCACATTTGGGCGGGCCATTCGCCCATCCTCTTGTACCACCACCGGCCCATCCATCTACCAGACAACACTTCAGGCTCAGTTTTAGACGAGCGCTGATACCACCTCGCCCCTCCCCTCATTCAGGGATGTGGGTGCCACGTCATCACCCACCCATCTATCCACTGAGGATTGGCTCGCTACGACGTCAGACCAACAACAAGCAGGGCAGGGCACTACAAACGAGGAGTGAAATTCAAGAGATGGGAGCAATATTTCATCTTGGTCCTCACCTGGAAGCCCTGGATTTTGCCTGACTTTGGGCAGCCTCCTTGCGGATATTCACTCTCCTCATTCCTTCTCGCGACTTCCCTCTCATCTCAATGGATGCTCCAGGACTTGAAAACTTGTATGTAATATATTACATGATATATTTTATGTCAATTCTCGCATTTTAGGTCCCCCCACACTCACACGCATTCCCAGCCTCCCGGGCGCCGCCACCTGGCCTCTTCCCCCCAACCAGGGATGTAGGCCAAATCTTGGACTATTTCATCTGGGTGTGTGAGTTAGGAGTGGGTAAGAAATGCAAGAGGAGACCCATGGTTTTGGAGACCCGCCAGGTATGTGAGGAGGTTCAAAAATCACTTCACGTCTTCCATTGCCAACTCACAACCATGCTGCCGAACATGATTGCTTATGCACAGTGCACACTATAATGCCGGCACCTAACCAATTCCTTCATCTCTGATGCTCATACAACCAACACCCACACGCCACCACTTGCACTCCCCCAGACATGCTCGTCGACACATAGCCCGCAATTGCTGACGCCCATGCCATGGCAGCGGTGACGATGCTGAGACGAGCTGGTTTGAATGAAAGGGTATTAAATGGGTAAGTTATGGTTGGATTTTAGAGGACATTCATTAATTTAGATCAATACTACTGCCTTGCTACTGCCGTAACCTAGACCAGTCCTATGTTTTATCTATCTGTACAATACCTGTTGTAATTTATTCACGTTCTCCACAATAACTCGAAGTTTGATGAGAGATTTTGAGATAGGCAGAAGCCTACTGCTTATTTGACTGAGGAATGCAGCGAAATGTCACCTTGTAATGTCCCCAAAGAAAGTCAAGGTTGGTAAATGGCTGCTAGGAGTCCCCGTAGTTCGAAATTTTGGGCACATATTGGACACAATTTCTGAGGATTGGTGTCCAGTAACTTGTTCCTTATAGTAGTAATGCGGCCATACTACTACTAGTAAGTTATCACACCAACATCATTCGAATTTAGCACTTCTCTGAGTAGCAAAATTTAGTCAATTAACTGCGGGAATGTATATAATACACATAATAAAGCTAAAGAACATAATATATAGTCAATTTCAAGGCAGGCAGTGTGTGGATTAGGCGCCCGCACAAAATCGTTCGTGATCCTGTTCATGATCTTTCCAAATTGGTGCCGCCATCACCCTCAAAAAGAAACAAACACAAGCCTGTTGCCTCTTGCCAGTGCGCTTCAATTCCCAATGGGTATACCACCCTCATGGTTCCCCATGCCAGCGGCGGGCTATACGCATTCCATTCACACACCCTTTCCCATATTGCCTCTTTCCTGATCCTACACCACAGCATTCCTCCACTTCAGTACATACCGCCGCTTGTGTGTACCATCCGCAGTCTGTCCACATCTGTGTCCACGTGCCCTCCGCAGGCTCTTTGTCCGTACCCCAGGCCCTTCCATACATACAAATGAACCTCTGTGCCCTGTTCATACAAGCCAGAGGTTTCCGTACGAAGGAACGAACCCTTGAGACACATTTGCAAGCCCTATGGACCTTCGCCATGTCACAATGATGGGTTGGAGGGGGCACTAGCAGCATGGGCTGAGGTCTCAGGTGCGCATGGCCCACACTTAGAGAGCAGGGAATAATGCCGGGGATGCCACGATTCTTCATCGTTGCAGTGGGTGGCAGTGGAGGCGTTGGTGGTGGTGTTTAGTAGAAAGCGGGGTGTTTGTCGTTGGGCTGCTATCGTTGGTTGTAGAACTTTGGTAAGCGGGTAATGGTCACAGTGGTGGGTGGGTTGCAGTTGAAGCGGCTGGGCAGGCTCGCATGATGAGCAATGCATAACGGGGGTGCAAAATGTGTATCTGTAGGCGATATTACATTGGGGTTGTCAATAGTGAGCAGTGAAAGGGAGGTGAAGGAGGGCAAACAGCAGTTCGCCTCCTAACGCACCTAATAGCAGGTCTCCCACACTGGCTCTCCCCTTGCGTTATCCCACGTTATCCTCCAGCCTCCATGTCCACACAGAACCTACAAAGACACAAAATGATGGCCTACATCCCTCATTGGAGGGGAGAGGCCGACATTGTCACCTCAAGGCACACAGGCCCGGATTGGCGCACCTCTGGGCTGAGTTTAAATTGGGACAAGGCAGATATGGTGCCAAGTTGTGGAAGAAGCCAGGGCGTATGTAATGTGGTATATCAGAATGTGTATCTAATTAGATTGATTAATGTATCAGGCATTTTATCTAATTAGATACAAGTGATATATCAGCCTGCCAGTATGTGGTGAGAATTTCGTGCTTCATACATTGCTTCATCAATAATTGTTCCAAGTCTGTTAAAACTCTGCTTCGCAAAGCTCCGCCTACACCTGATCAATTCTGATTCGCACTCTTGTTTCTTTACCACAACCACCTCCGCTCCCCCCTCACTGCCAGCTCTCCCACAACGCCCAAACAGTCACAACACTCATTTGTGTTGCTGACATCTGTAGCTGCAAGTGAAGCAGTATATTACCTGCGTGAACAGATGAGGCCATGGATCGGTAAATTTTGCTAGGCTGGAGCAGCAGTGTCACTGCTGCGCTATTGTCTTTGTTGTCAGCATCAGGACTATCATCAGTGCACAGTGCCAGTAAGTTTCATGCACTCTAACTACATATATGTGGATATATGCGCTTACTGCCATGTCAGAACAAGACCCTGATGCGGTCAACAACTTTATTGCTATGGTATGTCTCCAGAATTGTTAAGCATGGTCTGCTAACCAAACCTTATCTAGTCTACTGTATGCCACCCCTCTCATTTATGTTCCCCAATGTCATAGTGGTTCAGCAGCAACCCCCACCACCATTACTGTTAGTGCTTGAAAGTCCGGTTAGTTAACCAGAAATTAACTGAGACCTAACCAGACCCTAACCATCGAGGACCGCAAAATATCCTAACCGGTGCTAACCATAACCACGGTCCGGTCCTCGGTTAGTTCCAAATTTATAATTATGACTAACCGACAATAACCAGTCCTAACTGGTTCTAACTGGTCTTTTTGTGCTAAAGTTATACTAATTATTTCCCCTATTCACAAGCTTTGTAATGGCTCTAAAATCATAATTTTTGGTTCAGGATTAAAAGAGTTATGATAATTTAAAGATATATGATGTATCATAGCCCCAGTCACCAGTGTGATGACCTACTGTGCTGCATCACCTTCCTTTGTTCCCACCACCATCTCACCACAAGTCCCCACCACCACTTATTTCAAGCCCATGGCAAGCCACTTCACACCTCTGACCTGCCCATGGTGAACTCGTGAGTCGCCACATCATCCACAACCTAACACAAACGCGCCATGTCACCGACCCACCACATTCTCGTTGCCCCTCCCCTCATTGAGGGATGTGGGCATTCGCACTCCTTGCCACGTCATTGAGCATGTATCGACACTATGGCAGGCATATTAGGCCTATCAACCGAAGGGTGAGCAAATCAACACAGGGTCAGGTGTATCAACTGACAATGGGGGGTAGGTGTATCAACAGGGGGGCGGGCATATCAACATGGGTGGGTGTACCAACATGGGTGGACGTATCGACAAGGGGCAGGTGTATCAACATGGACAGACATATTGACAAGGGGCGGGCGTATCAACAGGAGGCGGGATATATTGACAGGAGCGTATCAACAGGAGGCAGGGTGTCTCAACAGGGGTGTGCGTATCAACAGAGGTGGGCATATCGACGGGGGTGGGCATATCGATGGGGGTGGGCATATCGACGGGGGTGGGCATATCGACGGGGGCGGGCATATCATATCGACAAGAGGCAGGCGTATCAACAGGGGGCGGGCATATTGATAGCAGAGTGGGGACTCGATGTGACAGCTAAGCCTGTGTGGGTGGGGGAAGCCCCACTTGCCTTGCTTTCATTGACACTCGACCACACATGTTTCACCCATATGCCACGTTGCTGGTCTATTTCTTCTATGTACTTAGTAATTTACAGGTAAATAACTGGTTGTAACCATGACCGGTTAAAACTGGTTATATAACCAGGGACTAACTGCTGTTAACCAATCATAACCGGTTTTCAGTGGTCCGGTCCAGTTATTTTCAGTTTCTGAGATAATGCTAACCAGTTTCAGTCTCGGTTAGAGCTGCCAGGGGCTCAATAACTGGACTGGACCGGACTTTCAAGCACTAGTTACTGTCATTGCATCATCAATCACCTGCCCGTCAGCCGGTTCACAAGAAGTAGAGGCAACAATTTTCCAGTGCATATTCACGCTTGTAGTTTTGGATCCCTTTACCTGGTGGTTACAGTTCATGCAACAGCATTTCAACATCAATCGCTGCCGGTTTGTTACCACCCGCTGCTATAGATGTTTAGGCTATCATTGGGTAGCGTGGATATGGGTAGGTACAGATGGGGTTCTGTGTGTTTTTAGAATTATATCCCATTCTCAATTTTGTAAATCCTTGTTGCAATTAAGATTTTCAACCTACTGTATTGTGAGAGTAAAAGGGCAGGCCAAATAAGCGAACTAACCAGAGGCTACCAGCCTGCTGCATTGTTTGACATTCTATGGTTGGAAAACCTTCCAACAGGATTGTATGGACCATGAATAATTCTATTGATTGTATGCAAAGAATTCTATCCATAGTGTACATTTTTTCTATGCCATTGCATGTCTAAAAAGCCAATACATATCCCACAACTCTTTCTAGTATTCCATGGGAAGAGGTCCTTATATTGGACCTTGCTAAGAGGTTCCAATTATTCCATGTTTTGTACAAAATTCCAGGCCATACACACAATTCTAGATATATACTTACAATTATAGGAGGTAAATATGTGGTTTACCTTTTTTCTGATGGATGACAAAGCCCGCTATCGTCGAAGAATAGGAGGAGGACAAATACGACCATGTAACAAACATAAAGTGCTGGAACTGTGATCCTGAGAATGGTATTATAGTGCCAGATTCCCCCAATGTATGTTATCTTTGTTACAAAAATCTTCTTTAAACTCACCAAATGTGTAGATGCTATCACTTGTCAATGGAGTGATGCAGGCAATGTCCTCAGTGTGTCAGTCAGAGGTCAAAGCTTGGGAAGAGGAGATCACCCCTTGTGAGCATACACTGATGATTGAACAATTTGTCTCAGCTCACATACCTGCTTCTGGTAAAAGGTTTCCTTGATTCACTTGGCCAACGTTGGAATTTATCATTCTTAGGCCTCACGCACTGCAATGCCTGTGATCTGAAAGACAATCTTTGGCTCTGTTTAACCTGTGGATCCCTTGGCTGTGGCAGGCAACAGTTCATTGGGGTTAGTGGGAATGGACATGGCCTTGCACACTATAAAGCTTCGGGACCTGCAGTGAGCATCAACTTGGTGACAATCACTCCCAAGAGTGGTGCTGGTGCGAAGTTTCTTCATTTTTTCATATTCTTTTGCCAATGACTTATCCAGATATTTATTGCCATGTGTGTGACAATGCAAAGGAAGACCCTGATGTGGCCAGACATCTTGCTTCATTTGGGATTAACATTCAAACATTGACAAAAACTGAGAAGAGTATGACAGAACTCGTACGTCCGACTCATACCTCCGTGGTGTGCTCAATTCTGACTTGGCAACAGCAAATCAAACAAAATCTGAAATATGACTTCCCTGACCAGAGATGATGGGAAAGCCCTTGAGCCCATATTCGGACCTGGTCTAATGGGTCTCGCCAATCTCAGAAATAGGCAAGCAATTTTGACAGACAAATCGTCCTTCCTTTAATAATGCCCCAAAGTTGCTACATGGCTTCGGTCCTACAAACGATCTTCTCCCTTCCTGCATTCAAGGCGCAATACTCTGGTTCAGGACATGACACGCCGAGAATGTCCTGTTGCTCTCCCAGCAGATTGTGTGGAATGTCAAATGCGTAAGGTCGCAGATGGCCTCCTCAGCCCATGGTACTCCCACCCAGCTCACTCAACCACTCTGAACACCACAGGTGAGGCACTCCAACACCCATCGCTTACACCAGTTTTCCAAGCTGGTGTAAAGCCTACGAGCTTTAAAGCACTGATTGGGAAGGGACATGAAGAGTTTGCGACGATGAGGCAGCAAGACGCCGAGGAATTCTTTACCCATTTGATTACGGCTTTGAGGAGGGATGGACAAAAGTACAAGGAAAGGAGCAAGCAAGGTATGGCACTTTGACTTGACCTCACCGATAGCTTTTCTTCACTTTGACGCTGTATAGATCCCACAATTAGGGAATGTCACGGGTTTATGAACCCGTGCGGGTTGGCGCCACGGGTGGCGGCGGGTGCGGGTGCGGGTTGGGCATTTGTAACCCCAGCCCAACCCGTACCCGTGACACGGGTTCCCGGGTTTTGCCGGTTAGTGTGGTTGAGTCACACGCGGTTGTTTACAACCACATCAAATGCGAGAACGACGATGGAACATGTGGGATAGACACAACCAGAGCGGGAATACATGTGCACCCGCAAAGTTTTCTTTTCGTTTCGTCTACTGACTATTACAACAGCACCATTACTCGAGGCAACCTGCCACGTCATCACCCACAATGCCGACCCCCACCAATGGACCTCGCCTCGCAGGTCAACGCCGCCTTGACACGGTCAGTTTAATCGAGTCATACGCGGTTCCTCATCACCTCACCTCACAATGCCCCGAGCACAAGAACTCAACCACCAAGAGGAGGAGTATTGACGCAACGAGAAGGAGGGCACACAAGTTGCGCCCAATTTTTTTTTTTGCAAGCTCACTACACAAAACCAACAGAACCGTGACATGAGGCGAGGAAGGGTATGTCCTTCCTCGTTGTGTTCCAATTCCGAGACCGCCATCACGTCAACTCTGCCGCCTTCATCGTCAACTCCATTGTACCCCACTGTCTTTTCCGAACGCCCATGACAGGCCAAGTGTGGGTGGGGTCAAGTACCATCAACAATAGCGCCCACCCTGACAAGTGACTACGCGCCGTATCGAACAGCCTGAGCTTGATGCCCACCTCAAGTGTGAGGCTGCCCCGACGACGACGACACAAGGCTGAAACCGATGCCACATTGACGCCACATCAGCAGAACCAATCAAGACCACATCGACGAGCCCAGCATCAACTGCCACATCGCCGAACACTGGGGTGCATGCTCTGCACTCCGATTACCATTCCCCCGACTTTCCGATCCTCGCAAGGCTGCACGGCAGTGTCGATTGACACTTGCACTGCCCTTGCGAGGTTCATTGGTCAATTCTGGAGGCATACCCCCGCGCGGGTTGGGGTACCCCCGGGTTTTTGTAAACCCACTACCTGTACCCGCGAAAACCCGCGCCCGTGGACGCGGGTACGGGTTTTGACGGGTACGGGCATGGGTTACTCTGGAAAACCCCAGGGTAGCCCGTGACATTCCCTACCCACAATGATCTTCACGTATGCTAGAGAACAATGGCTTCAATGCATGACATGCAGGAAGGTAAGATATCGTATGGACACCACCGATGTTGTTTCCATTGCAATTCCCACCAGCATGAAAGGCGAAGACATGGATGGAAAGACACTGTATCATGATGTGCAGTTGATGCAATGCCTTGAAGCATTACTTGGAAGTGAAGGGCTGGATTATGCCTGTCCTTCATGCACTCGCAACGTTCAAGCTGTCAAGTTTGTTTCCTCATTTCTTGCATCCAGAATGGTACTCATCTGGTGTTTAGGTGATTGAGATTTGGATCTCTTCTGGAGATCCTTGTCGTGCATGCGAAGAAATTCCAACTCATAAATTGGGTACCGGCAAAACTTGGTCTGTTCATCTCTTTTCATCGTCTTGGTGACTTACATCATTAGATAGACATCCCCGTTAACTTACCTGATGGAGATGAGCTCCTGTTCACTGAGGGTCACTTCGGAAAAGGGCTCCAGAATGGTGAAACCAAGCTTCCGAAAAATGCAGCTGGTGAGAGCCCCCAAAGGAACAGCAAGGCAATTTGTTGTTAATATGTTAATGGTTTTTTTTTTTCATTTCCTCTTTTTTTGCTTTTATTCTCAGACTCCTCTTCTCTACCCCAATTCAATGAAGCTGCGATGGCCTAGCTAGAAGGGATGGGGTTTCCTACAATTCGTTGTCAGCAGGCATTGCTTGCAACAGGGAATAACGATCCCAAGGCTGCGATGGAGTGGCTTTTTGCTCATATGGAAGATCCTGGTAAGTTATGTTTGATATTTCTGACCCAATATTCCCTTACACTGATGATGATTGCAATCTGTTTGATGTAAACATCGATTCACCGATTCAACCTTCTGCACCTGCAGCTGGTAATGCAGAATTCAAACCCAATCCTGATCAGGTCGCAATGCTCTCTGATATGGGATTCACAAGTGCTCAAGCATGCAAGGTGTTGTGAGGGACAGTAAGTTCACCTTATATCATCAGGAAAAGGCCATCTAGCTCTGGCTGTCTTTAGATGCTTTAGCTGCTCTAGGACATCCTAGGACATCCTAGGATACCTTGGGATGTCTCAGGATGCCCTAGGACAGCTAAAGCATCTAAAGACAGCCAGAGCTAGATGGCCTTTTC
>Ga0307513_10012011_pt1 | contig 10721 bp, 12 predicted proteins | sample 15_EM_MG_FD_202174 | JGI IMG/M metagenome (GOLD analysis project Ga0307513, IMG submission 202174) | Populus trichocarpa ectomycorrhiza microbial communities from riparian zone in the Pacific Northwest, United States - 15_EM | ecosystem: Host-associated > Plants > Roots > Unclassified | place...
CCGAGGGCAAGCTGACACTGACCATGAGCGGAAACCGCGAGGTGCGCGATGGCGTGCTGCGCTACCTTCGCGCCGCTCACGCGGCGTAGAAGTTACGCAACGCCGGGGTGAAGCAAACCTCGTTGCGCCTGTGGGCCGTTCGCGGAGGGATTCTTGACATCGTTGATAACGTCGAATGGGCCACCCAGGACGACGAGTAGGATGCCAGTCGTGACTCCAAGAGGAGACGCACTCAGTCGGATCGGTATCGAGGTGACGCAACTCGAGGCAATCGCGAAAGTCGCGAATGCCGCGATCGACGAATTTGGCGTTTCGCCATCGGGGTCATGCCGCGATCTCGGCCGTATCTATGCGCTGGCTACTGCGACCGCGGAGCACGCGGCAGCGCTGGTCGAACTGGCCGAGGAGTTGAAGGAGTCGATCCGGCAGCTGTTGCTGCTGCGAAGCTAATGACGACATCTAGATCGACGGAGCTTGACACATGCACTTTCAGTCGGAATCTGCGACCAATGCACTCAGATCGCTCGAGAGGCTCACGGTTGCGCTGAACGCGATGAGTGGTCGTGGGCGAATCATCGAGGCGGCGAGCACGGTCGAACGCTTGGAGCGCATTCTCGAGAAGCTGGAGAACGAGGTCGTACACAGCGACGGTTTGGGTGTGTTCCTCGCCTCCGAGGATGAGCTGGTGTTCCGGACCAAGCGTCTCATTATCACGTCGGGACTGGTTCAGCTTGATGAGAGTATTCAGGCGATGGGCGTCACGGACGCGACTGATCTCGAAACGGCGTCGATGTGGCGTCGACTGCTTCCGGCGATCAATACTGGCCACGTCGAATTGCAGCGAATTACGAACCTCTGGCAGTCGCGGCGTGGTGCTGATCTGGTGCCGCTCGGCGGAGTTAACCCAGTCGCTCATCGCAAGACACTGGACGTAATGATTCGTGAACTTCGAAACCTGGATCAGATCCCGGACGTTGAGCGCCTGCTGTATCGCGGCGTCGCATCCACGGAGCGCCCAGCCATCGCGCGCGCGTGCGAACAGGTGCTTGTTGCGATTCACGTGCGGATCGATCTGAATAAGGCACGGCAACTGTGGAGTGCGCGTAGCCGTTGGGAGCAGGCGATAGCCGGTCGATAGGTTGTGGTCTGGATAGTGCTGCGGATATGGCTGATGACATGCCGGGGGTGCTGATGGCTGAAGACGAGAACGGTGATATCGTCCGAGTTGACCAAGCGAGGAATGCTGCCGCGGACGAAGAGTTGTTAGCGATACTGGCCGTCGTGCCAGAGAATGACGAGGAGACGCCTGCGTCGACGAGTGACCGGGCCGGCGTATCGGCGAGCAAGCTCGCTGCGATCAGTGGCGCATTCCATCGCGCGATGGCGGCCGCAATGCGTAGATGCCGGGAGATAACGCGAGCCACAGAGCGTGCCGATTGGGCGAGTGTGGCGGATGAGGCGCGACACGGCGTGAATCTGTGGCTGGCCGGGCGTGTCGCGTGTCGTCGACTAGTCGCTGTATTGCCAGATAGGAGCAACTATGCCGAGTCTGCGCGTCGATATCTTGAAGATGTATATGTGATTATGACCGAGGCTCTAAGAGACGCCAGCTGGCGAGACGGTGCGTCCGAGATCACGGGCGTGCTTGCGGAGCTGCGGGGTGTCCTGCGTAGGGCCGTTGGCCGCCCCCTGAATGAGAACTGACCGCGACTTCGAGGGGCAACGGGGGCAATGCGGCGCGGCGAACCACGCATCCCCGGCCGGCCGGTCGTCTCGCAAGCTGACCTCTTACACGGGCGATGGCATGCACGTCGCCACCAAACACGAGCTCCTCGTGGAGCTAGCAGGAGGGCGCATGGACAATCTGGGTACGGAGATGTCGCGCAACACCGTTTCTTCGTCGCAGCGGCGTGACGAACGGATCGGTCGCAGAAGGCCGAGCAGCCTCGAAGCCGCCTTGGCCGCATTGGTGCACGCGTTCGTGGAGCAGATATCCAACGTCGCGCGTCGCGCCGCCATCGGGCACCTGGAGTTGGCCTTCGGCGGCGCGCCCGTTCGTCCCGACCGCCTCGGCGCGGCGATCCGCATCGGCTCGCGGGGTGGCCGTCCGCGCGGCTCCCGCAATCCGAAGCGCACCGCGGCGGATCTTCGACGGCTGGCGACCACGTTCCTATCGTTCGTGCAGGCGTATCCCGGGTTGCGCATTGAGCAGATCAACGAGCGGATCGGCACGACGACGTACGAGCTCGCGCTGCCGATCCGGAAGCTGGTGGCGGATGGCCAGATCAGTCCACAAGGCGCGAAGCGATCCACCAGGTACTTCGTGGCTGCGGCGCGGAGCGCGAGATCGTAGCGGTAGGATGATAAGTCCTCTGCTGATCGCGCTGGCTACGGCACTCCAGCGCTCGCGCCTAGCTCGAACGAGTGCGCCGGCTCAGATCTCCGTCTGGCTCTGCCAGAAGTCCTCGTCATCGAGGATGCGCGCTCGTACTCGTCCGGTCCGATAGTCGGCGATCGGCCGCACGGTGATCTCGTGGACGAGCTCGGCGGCGTGCGTGGCTTCCTGGATGAGGCCGTTTGTGGCGCGGCAGCCGACGGCGCCGCAGGCGCACGCGTAGCACGCGCGCTGGCCCGGCACCGGGGTCCACTCGTGCGCATGCGGCTCGGTCAGGCGACCCCGCCGATCTGCGCGAGGTCGCGCTCGATCGGGCCCGCGTCGAAGCCGTAGGGCGTGGCGAGGTGGGGGCACAGGAAGCGCGACCACGCGAGCACGCCGCGATTCACGTAGGTGCGGAGCGCCTCGCGACCATGGCGCGCGGCGTGTGGATCCCGGAGCAGTCGCTCGGCGACGCGCGCGACGTCGAGCGGCTCGTCCGCTTCGGCTTGCCACCAGCGCGGCACCCAGTCGATCGCGGTGCTCGCCACGACGGGGACGCCCTCGGCGACGGCATCGGCCGCCACGACGTTGAACGTCTCGGTGTAGCTGACCTGGAGCACGAGATCGATCGTGCGAACGAGCCGGCGAAACGCGGGCCACGGCAGCCAGCCGGTTTGCACCACGCGCAGGTTCGGGATGTTCTCGGTCATCTCCTCGAGGGCGCGGAAGTTGCCGCCCTCGTTCCGGCCCGAGGAGAGCAGGAGCTCGATGGGAACGCGAAGCCGGCGCGCGAGCTCGACGGCGCCAGCCGCGCCGCTGAGAAAGTTCTTCAAGGGTCGATTTGCCCCGAACATTCCGATCCGCACCGCACCGCCCTGCCAGGGGCGGTCGTGCTGAGGGAAGGTCTCTGCGGTGCAATACAGGTTGGGCAACCACGCGGCGTTGACGCCCCACACCTCAGTCGCCCATTCGGTGAACTTCGTCGAGTTGCCACCGACGAACACGTTGTGCGTGGCGAGCTGGAGGTCGGCCGTCTCGCGCAGGAGTCGGATGGCGTGCGGATCGGCCGCCAGGAAGCCGACGCTCGAGTGAGACACGACGACGAAGACGACCTCGGGGAACTCGGACGCCATCGCCGCGACGTCGCTGGTTTGGATCCATGGCGCCGCGAGGATCACGTGGGTGGGGCGCACGTCGCCGCTCCGATCGGCATTCGCATGCGTGCGCCGGAGCTGCTCGATCACGGCCGTCGCGCTGCGTGCCGGCCAGACCTCGGCCCAGATGCCGTGATGGCGCAGCGTCTTCGCGGTATACGCGGCGCTCACGCCGAGGCCGACATGGGAAACGCCGCTCCCGAAGTTGCGGTAGACGAGCGCGACGCGGGCGGTGTGGATGCCGGGTCGCAGATGATGGGGACGATCTCTCAATGGTGACCTCTTGGTGCGTGTCGTTGATGGCGCGTGCCCGATGAGCTTGTTGGTCAATTGGGTGACGAGAGAGCGGCCAGTCGACACAGCGACTCCTTGCGGGATTGCGGCGGCAAGGATGCGCACGCGACGCGGCCTGCTCTACTTCCCGCCCGAGTCGCACGGTCAGAAGTCCGATGCAGTGGTGCCACGACGGGCCGGTCGCTTCCGCCGTCTCCGTGCGGAGCTCGGCCACGTGCGCCGCCATCAGCCAGCCCCAGCGCGAGCTCGGTGTGGCCTCGAGCCCCGCCGGCGACTGAGCGCGCCATCGCGATCAGCACGTCGCGGAACGGCGCCGGTGTCGCCGATGCCTCCTTCGATCGAAGGCGCGGGCGTCGCTCGTTGCTCCTCGTGGTGTTGCCGCACCAGCTGACCAGCGCCTGACTCCTATGGTCGGGATTGAATCCCCACCGCAGGTCAGGCAGCTCGGCTCCGACCGCGTACAGCCATGTCGCTTTCTTGGCGGGGTGGCCGTAGCGACCCTGCTCCACTTGCGCCGACCAGCCGCCGTGCGAGTCGCGCGACCAGCCGCCGTGCCGATCGGGGGTGGGGAGATCGTGCGCCGGCCACGCGGCCGAGTACGCGGGATGTTCAAGCACTCCCCCCCATTTCCGCAGCGCCGTGAGCGCCGCCGCGAAACAGCCGCCGTCGTCACCGCGCTGGTGGCCCCAACGCGCCTCGACGAGACCGGCGAGGCGGCACCAGCGTGTGCACGGCGGATGCGCGACCACCGCGTGCGGGCCAGCGTAGAGCCGAGCGTCGCGCGCCTCGTTCCACGGGTCGACGTCGGGGAGCCCGAAGTAGCAGCCGCCGGTCTGGACGTACAGCGCGGCGATCATCGCAGGACCTCGAGCGGTGCGAACTGCGCCGAGCAGCTGCCCGCCGACAGCGTTCCAGCGACGAACAGCCGATCGAGCCCACCGACGCCGTCGAGCTGCTCGGCGCTGCCGAGGGTGTCCGAGGCGATCGGGATGGGCAAGCCGGCGTTGAGCACGGCGATCAGCCACCACAAGCCGAGACTGAACCCCCATAGCTCGACGCCGGTCGATCCACCCGCCGGGGCCGCGATCGTCGCCGGCGCTGTCGCGTCGAAGTAGATGACCAACGAGACCGGGCCGTACGCGCCACCGGTCTTCCACGTCGCGAGATCCACGCCATCGGTCGGAGACGTCGGACGCGCGCCGGTGAGGGCGTGTTGGACAAGCTTGTCGGTCAGCTGAGCGACGAGAGTACGTGTTGTCATCGGCTGGACGATGATCCACGTCGTATGCGCGCCCCACTTCGCGCCCGAACAGCCACGTAGAGACAGTTGGAACCGAGATGAACTCGACCGATAGAAAGTAGTACGCGAGGTTCTCGCGACTGGTAGCGCCGGCGATTCGAGACGATCTGAACTCTGTATCGGCCGGCGCGCTATCTAGTGCGCCACTGAGATCGGAATGTAGTCGACTTCGACGGTCCAGACTCTCGTGAAAGTGTTGCCACCTGCGAGAAGTACCTGAACATGGTTGGCGAATCCGGATTGGATCTTCAGATTCAGCCCGCTAAGCAGCAGCGTCTGGAGCAACCCTGACCCGTTGCTGGTATTGGAGCTAGCGACTGGCAATGGAGAAGTGACGCCGGTCGTGTAGCGACGAAGCGTCGCAATCGCCTTGGTTGGGCCGATGGAGCTGTCAGTTGCCGCGACGCGGATCTCTGTGATGATATCACCGACGAGAAAATGCGAGTCCAGCTGAACCGTGCAGTTCTGGGCCCCTGACGCGGACATGTCGAAATACGTATTCGTGAACGCCGAGCCGTTTGGGCTGGGTATGATGTTCTTTGTCAGCGTCTGCGCTTGCGCGGCCACTTGAGCGTTCAGCGCGATGATCGCATCCTGGATGTCATTCAGGTCGTTCGACCTGACCGGCGATCCCGGGGTGTACGTTGTGTTCCGGGAGGATGGTAACGCCACGCATCGAGAATCGCGGCGTCAGCGCCGCCGCTCCAGTTCACGCCCGAAGCTACAGCGCGCCCATGGGGCCGAGATCGCAGAGTCCATCACGCGCGTCGTCGCAGAGCACCGACTTGCTCGAGATCGCGGCAGCGTACGTGTACGCGGGTTTGATCTTCTTGACGAGTCGATCCGCGCCGACGAGATCTGGACGGCCCGCGAGCTTCATCTCGCGGAATGCGTACCAGAGATAGGAGCGAAGGCTATCGCCGCTGTGCAGCACGAAGTCGCCAAACGTGACGGCGATGGGCGATGGCACCGGTGAGAGGAGAGACGTGATCGCGAGGCCCGCCCAGGACCAGTCAGACCCGAGCCGGCTCGGGCCGCGCACGTCGACAAACCCTGTGGTGGGGCCGGTCGTCGAGTATGACAACGTGAATCGGCCATCGTCGATCGACACGGCGCGCTGGGGTGTTGCGATCCGGATCCAGGAAGGACCGTCGGTCACCGGCAGATCCAGAGTGAGAAACGGACCGGGCGAACCCGCGCGCGCCGTTCGATAGGCGACCGCCGGGACACCTCCGCTGTTCACGATGCCGAACCATGCCCAATCGTTGGTCGCGCGGCTGTGAAGCACGAGGCCGTAGAACGCATCGGTCGGGAGTGTGGAGAGGCTGCCAGGGCCGAGCTTCGCGGACACGTAGAGCCTTCCTGGCTCGGCAGAGACCAGCAAGAACGGCGTGGCTCCCGACTCGACGCTCAGGTCGGCGCCGGCTTGAGCGCGTGCCTGCAGCTGGCCAGCCGCGGTCGACCAGGTCGCGCCGCCGCCGTCGAACCAGCGCTCGGCCGCGATGCCGGCCGAGAAGTCGTCGGTGATCGTGTTGGTGAACTCCAAGATCTGCACGCGGTCGGGATCCAGCGCCATCGGACCGGCGAGCGCGATCTGAAGGGGTGCGAGCTGGAAACCTTCGTCGCGCGCGAGGTACGAGAGGATCCGCGTGCGGCGCACGTCGAGTGAGTCGCCGGGCGACGCCGAGAGCTCGCAGATGCCCTCCCATCGCTCGACGAGCTCGAGCGGCGCGGCGTCCGGCAGCAGGAGTGCGCGCAGCTCCTCGGCGCCGGCCACCGCGAGGCCGAGCAGCTCGCCGACGATCTTGACGCGCTTGCCGATGTCGTTGCCGAGGTTCTGAGCCCACACCGAGCCCGGGGGTGTGAGCGATGCGAAGGTCTCGACGCCGCCGGGCTGGAACTCGGTGAGGCGCTTCCACGTGTGACGGATCTCCTCGGGCGAGACTTCGTTGTCGGTGACGAGCAGCTCGTCGATCACGCCGCTGAGGTGGCGGCCGTACGCGCCCGCGGCCTTGCGCGCGCCGATCGTCGTCCGCCCGGTCGTGCCGCCCGAGATGCCGCCGTCGGGCGAGACGAGCTCGGCGATCAGCTCGTCGGCGACGTAGTAGCGGACGACCACGCGAGACGTCGACTCCCAGCGCCGCGTCGCGGTGAGCATGAGCTCGACGCCATCGCCGGGCGATCGGAACACGCCCGGGGCTTGCGTCTTGACGGCCCCGGTCTCGTCCTGCCAGAACCACCGGACCTCGACGAAGCCCGGGAAGCCGGCTTGCTCCTGGAGCTCGAGCCCGTAGGCGTAGCGCTCGGCCGCGGTGCCATCGTTGAGACCCCGCGCGATGATCGTCTGCGCACCGCCGGCGCCGGCGAGGGTCAACGAGAGCAACACCTGGATCGTGGCGTCACGCTGTAGCAGCGTGCCGTTCCCGGACCTGTCCGGGGCGACGAGCCCGTTCGTCGACGCCTGCGCGAACCTGCGCCCAAAGCCGGTCCACGCGCTCACGCGCGCGGGCGCGGTGATGCCTGGCTCCGTGCCCATGTCGTTGAGGTTGCCGAGGGCGTCGGACGGCTGCAGCTTGCCCGACTCGCCAAAACGCAGCAGCACGATTCCTGACATGACGTCTCCCGATCAGCGCGCGCGGCGCGTGTCCTTGGCGATCAGACCGATGTTGCCGGGCACGATGTCCACCAGCGCGGCCGGCCGCACCGGGGGCCGTGCGCGGACCGCGATGCTGAAGGATCGGCCCGTCGTGCTGGTTACCGCGAGCGCGTCGGGGAACACCGCGGGGCCTGTGACGCCTGCGAGCCGGACGCCGATCAGCATCGACCGGGGCGAGACGATCGCGGTCGTGAAGCTGTCGATCGGGCTGAACCCCGCGGGTAGGGCAAGCGCCGGCGCGCCCGAGCACGTCCAGATCGACAGGATGAGGTTGAGCGCCTGCTGCGTGGTCACCGACGCCGTGGTGAGTGCGGCGGTTGCGACGAACGCCGCGGACGCCGAGGCCTCCCGGATCGCGCCCGGCGACGAGCCGCGGAACGCGACCAGCGCGCCCTGGCATTCACTGGTGATGGTGGCGAACGAGAACGCGACCGCGCCTGGCTCGTTGTCATCGACCATCCGCACGTAGATGTCGAGGACGTCGGCGCCCTCTCCCAGGCCATCCGCGCGCGTCCATCCAACCGGCGTTGCTCCTGGCGCGTCGGCTGCGTTGTGAGCCAGGAGCGCGACCAGCACATCGCCCCGCGTCACCAACGCAGGTAGGGCGAGCGTGACCGACTTGCCCACCGCGCTGAACGCGCCACGCGAGCTCGCGACGACGGAGACGCCGGCCATCAGTGCGCCCTCCGGAGCAGGATCTGGCCAGCGATCAAGAGCCCGATCATGCCGTCGTTCGGAAACGCCAGGTCGCTCGCGACCACCGTCGAGGACGGCGTGATCAGCGCGCCGAGGTCGAGCACACCAGGCACGCTCGCGATCGATCGGCCGATCGCGTTCGGCCGGAGGTTGCCCTCCCACGGTCCGTATCGGTTCGCGTCCGGGTTGGCAGTGCCGAGGCTGTCGAACAGCGCCTGCACGGCTCGCCGCGCGGGTTCGATCAGGGGCCCGCCGGCGAAGATCGTGCTCGCGCCCGGTGTCGGGACATCGCCGGGCCCGTCGGCGACCAGGACGACGGCGTCGGCGCCCGACAGGGACTCGATCACGCGCTCTTTGCCGGTCGCCCCGTCCGAGATCGTGAGGCGGTCGTTGGCCTGCATCGCCGCGGGCCGCGTGCCGGCCGGAAACTGCATCACGCGCGTTGCCGGGTTCCACGCGAGGCAGATCGGCGGATCCGTATCGTCCCAGTCGAACGCGCTCGCGATCGAGCCGTCGTCCACGATCGTGGCGTGGACGTTCACGGTCTGCGGCACCACGGCGAGCAATCGAAACGCCTTCATCGCGACCGGCCGCTTCGCATCCATCACGGCGAACAGGGTCGTCAGCTCGGTGGGCGTGAGCACGCGAAACACGCCGCTTCCCGCGTGGAGCGGGGCGACGTCCACGGTTCCGAGCCCCGCGCGCAGCGGGTAGCAGAACGCGGTCGCGATGCCGTCCTGATCCGTGGCGAACTTTACGAAGTCGCTCTGCGTGCCGCCGAGCGGCGGGTTCTTCCAGCGCTGGAGGTATCGCGGCACGTAGTCCGAATCGAGCTCGGCGTCGTCGCCGCCCTCATCGAGCGCGCGCTGGAGCTCGGCGTCATCGGAGAGGCCTGCGATCGGTGTCTGGAGCGTCAGCACCTCGCCGGCGTTGAGCCGCGTCCTGCTGCCGACGTCGATCGCGACCACGCCGACGTCGACGTTGCCCAGCGGCCCTACGACGCTGCCACCGACCGTGCGGAACTGGAGCCCCGACGGCACGTGCGTGAGCGGCGTGAGATCCGGCACCGGCGTGCCGGGTGTGCCCGAGCACCGCAATGCGCTGGCCTTGCGCGCCGGAGACGCCGTCTTGCGCTTCACTCCGCGGATGCCGCCCCAGCGATCGGCGGTGTCGCGGGTCGCGGTGTCGGGCATGACGTCGTTTTTCACTGCGTTGACGTGGGCGTGATTTCCGTAGGTGCCGCCGGCCTGCGCGCGCGTCCATTTCCAGTTGTGGCTGAACTCCGAGACGTCGAGCTCGGGCAACAGCGCGCGGTGCAGCGCGATCGCAAAGTCGTGCGCTTCGTCGAGGGTAGGGGTCTCGAACGCCATCGGTCATCCTCCGGACTTGGTGGTGATCGTCTTCCCGGTGCCGGTGTCTCGCGACTTCGACGCGACGTTGATCCGGCCTTGTCGGGGCTGCTCGGCGACCACCTCGAGGTTCGAGATCCGGCCGCGCTTCTCGAGCTCGTGCAGCGCGCGGCGCACCTCTTCCTGTGCGCCCTTCGCCTTGTCGCGCCCGAACGCGCCGAGCTCGTGCAGCCGCGAGCCTTGCTCTGGCGCGCCCCACCACGCGCGGTAGTGGTGGAGCACCTGCTCCTGCAGCGCGGTCTCGGCGGTGTCGACCAGCACGAATCCACCTTTGCCGTCGCGCACCAGGTCGCCGGTCACAGGATCAAACTTGTAGTCGCGTGGCATGTCACTCTCCCTTGAGCGTGGTCGTGGCGGCCGGCCACGGTGGCGGTCCGGAGAACAGCGCGGTCAGCACCGTCTTGAGCGCCGCGCCACCGTCGTTGGGGACCGGCGTCCAGCTGGTGATAGCGCGCTTGAGCGCGTCGAGATCCGCCTTGGTGGCGAGCGGCGCGGCGGTGCCGCCGCTCGAGCGCGCCTCGATGGTGCCGTCGTCCTTGAGGTAGACGACGGTCTTGTCGGTGTACATCGCCGACTCGCCGACCTTGAGCGCGCCCACGATCGCCGCGCGCGTCTTCTCGTCGCGGACCGCGACGATCACCGGAACCGTCGCGTCGCCGACCGACACCATGATCGCCTCCGGTTCGCCCGAGCTCGGCGGACGCGAGTAGAACCCGATCCCCGTAAACGCCTCGGCCTTCGTCACCTCGGTCGACCCGTCGGGCAAGCGGTACCCCACGAGCTGCCACAGCACCTTGCTCGTGAGCGAGATCGCCATCCGCCGGACCATGCCGGC
>Ga0307513_10012012_pt1 | contig 10721 bp, 9 predicted proteins | sample 15_EM_MG_FD_202174 | JGI IMG/M metagenome (GOLD analysis project Ga0307513, IMG submission 202174) | Populus trichocarpa ectomycorrhiza microbial communities from riparian zone in the Pacific Northwest, United States - 15_EM | ecosystem: Host-associated > Plants > Roots > Unclassified | place...
GCGAACTCGACCTGCTTCGCGCTCAGGTTCTGCGCCGAGTTCTGCGCGAGCACCCCGGCGAGGATGAGCATGCTGGTCAGCGGCGTGCGCAGCTCGTGGGACATGTTCGCGAGGAACTCCGACTTGTACCGCGACGCGAGCGCCAGCTGCTGGGCCCGCTCCTCGATCTCCTGCCGGGCCTGCTCGATCTCGAAGTTCTTGACCTCGATGTCGCGGTTCTGCCGCACCAGCAGCGTGGCCTTCTCCTCCAGCTCCTCGTTCGACTGCTGCAGCTCGGCGGCCAGCCGCTGCGACTCCTCGAGCAGCGAGTCGGTGCGTGCGTTCGCGATGATCGTGTTGAGGTTGACGCCGATGCTCTCCATCAGCTGCTCGAGGAACTCGCGCTGCACCGGGGTGAACCGGTTGAACGACGCCAGCTCGATGACGCCGAGCACCTGGTCCTCGAACACGATCGGCAGCACGATCAGGTTGACCGGCGGCGCCGCGCCCAGGCTCGAGGAGATCCGCACGTACGCGGGCGGGGTCTCCTCGACGTACAGCGGCCGCTTCGTCTGCGCCACCTGCCCGATCAGCGACTGGCCGAGCTCGAAGACCTGCGGCATCTCGCCGACGCCCTCGTAGCCGTAGCCGGCGATCAGCCTGAGCTGCGGGCGCTCGTCGTCCCGGCCGGACTCCATGAGGAAGAACGTGCCGTGCTGCGCGCCGACGAGCGGCGACAGCACGTTCATGATCAGCTGGGCGACCGCGCGCAGGTCGCGGTGGCCCTGCAGCAGCCCGGAGACGCGGGCGAGATTGGTGTTGAGCCAGTCCTGCTGCTCGTTGGCGAGCGTGGTCTCGCGCAGCGAGTGGACCATCGCGTTGATGTTGTCGGACAGCTCGGCGACCTCGCCCTCGGCCTCCACGGAGATCGACCGGGTCAGGTCGCCGGTGGCCACGGCGCTCGCGACCTCGGCGATCGCGCGCACCTGCCGGGTCAGGTTGCCGGCGAGCTCGTTGACGTTCTCGGTCAGCCGCTTCCAGGTGCCGGACACGCCCTCGACCTCGGCCTGCCCGCCGAGCCGGCCGTCCTTGCCGACCTCCCGGGCCACGCGCGTGACCTCCGCCGCGAAGGAGGACAGCGTGTCGACCATCGTGTTGATCGTGGTCTTCAGCTCGAGGATCTCGCCACGCGCGTCCACGTCGATCTTCTGCGACAGGTTGCCGCGCGCGACCGCGGTGGTGACCTGGGCGATCGAGCGCACCTGGTTGGTCAGGTTGTTCGCCATGAAGTTGACGTTGTCGGTCAGGTTCTTCCACGTACCCGCCACGTTCGGCACCTGCGCCTGGCCGCCGAGGATGCCCTCGGTACCGACCTCGCGCGCCACGCGGGTGACCTCGTCGGCGAACGCCGACAAGGTGTCGACCATCGTGTTGATCACGTCGGCCAGGGCGGCGACCTCGCCCTTGGCCTCGACGGTGATCTTCTGGGACAGGTCGCCGCGGGCCACACCGCTAGCCACCGACGCGATCGAGCGCACCTGGTCGGTCAGGTTGTCGGCCATGACGTTCACCGACTCCGTCAGGCCCTTCCACGTACCCGACACACCCTTCACATCAGCCTGACCACCCAGCCGGCCGTCGGTACCCACCTCCCGCGCCACCCGCGTCACCTCGTCGGCGAACGCGGACAGCTGCTCCACCATCGTGTTGATCGTGTCCTTGAGCTCCAGGATCTCCCCGCGCGCGTCCACGGTGATCTTCTGCGAGAGGTCGCCGCGCGCCACCGCGGTCGCGACCTGGGCGATCGAGCGCACCTGCGCGGTCAGGTTGCCGGCCATGAAGTTCACCGACGTGGTCAGGTCCCGCCACGTGCCGGCCACGTTCGGCACCTGCGCCTGGCCGCCGAGCATGCCCTCGGTGCCGACCTCGCGGGCCACGCGGGTGACCTCGTCGGCGAACGAGGACAGCTGGTCCACCATCGTGTTGATCGTCGACTTCAGCTCGAGGATCTCCCCGCGCGCGTCGACGGAGATCTTCTGCGTGAGGTCGCCCTTCGCCACCGCCGTGGTGACCTCGGCGATCGCGCGGACCTGGGCGGTCAGGTTGCCCGCCATGAAGTTCACCGACCTGGTCAGGTCGCGCCACGTGCCGCCGACCCCGGGCACCTCGGCCTGCCCGCCCAGCCGGCCCTCGCTGCCGACCTCGCGGGCCACGCGCGTCACCTCGTCGGCGAACGAGGAGAGCTGGTCGACCATCGTGTTGATGGTGTTCTTGAGCTCGAGCAGCTCGCCCTTGACGTGCACGGTGATCTTCTGGGTCAGGTCGCCGGTCGCGACGGCCGTCGCCACGCTCGCGATGTCGCGGACCTGCGCGGTCAGGTTGCCGGCCATCGCGTTGACGGACTCGGTCAGGTCCTTCCAGCTGCCGGACACCGCCGGCACGGACGCCTGGCCGCCGAGCTTGCCCTCGGTGCCGACCTCGCGCGCGACCCGGGTGACCTCGGAGGTGAACAGCGCGAGCTGGTCGACCATGCCGTTGAAGACCGTGGAGATCTCGTCGAGCAGCGCGTCGCCCACCTGCGGCAGGCGGGTGGAGAAGTCACCGTCGCGGACCGCCTTGAGGCCGTCGAGCAGCTGCTGGAGGCGTTCGTCGGATGTGGACTGCCGCTGCGTCATCTGCACCTCTGTTGGTCGGGGCGGTGCGTCAGCGCACTCTGGGTCGCCCGGTCGGGTCGGCGGCGAACGAGCTGTTCCCTGCGGCCACGCTGCGGATGGTGTCGAGCATGTCCTCGAGCGCGCCGGCCTTGAGCAGGAGACCCGCGCCGCCCGCGTCGGCGACCCGGTCGATGGTCGACTGGTCGGCCGCGCCGGTGAAGATGATCACCCGGGTGCCCGGCGCGACTTCCAGGAGCCGGCCGATGGCGTCCACGCCGTCGCCGTCGGGCAGGCGGCGATCGAGCAGGACGACGTCGGGCCGGTAGTGCCGGGCCAGGGCCACCGCCTCTTCGACCGCGGCCGCGGTGGCGACGAGCTCGATGTCGGGTGCGTCCTCGAAGGCCGCGGTCATCGCCATCACGACGAGCGCGTGGTCGTCGACGAGAAGAAGGCGAATCGCGCGGGACGTCGGTTCGCTTGGCGACCCCGCCACTCGCATCAACTCCCGCCACTGGCCTGCACGAACCTGGCGAGTGTAAGACGTGGCGCCGCCCGTTCGCGACCAGCGGCACGTGACGTCTCACCCACACGTTCGCGCCGCGCCCCTGCCGGGCGCGGCGCGACGCACGTGGCGGTCAGCTCTCGTGCAGCAGGACCCCGCGGATGTTGCGGCCGTCGCGCAGGTCCTGGTAGCCCTCGTTGACCTGCTCGAGGGTGTAGGTCCTGGTCACGAGCTCGTCGAGCTTGAGCTGGCCGGCGTCGTAGAGCCGCAGCAGGCGCACGATGTCGTACTGCGGGTTGGCCGAGCCGAACAGCGTGCCCTTGATGGTCTTCTCGAACAGGGTGAGCACGGCGCCGGACAGGTGGATCGTCAGCTTCTCCGGGTTCGCGAGGCCGGTGACGACGACCGTGCCGCCCTTGCCGATCGCGTTGAACGCGGCGCTGACCACGTCCTCGTCCACGGTGCCGACCGTGATCAGGGCCTGGTCGGCGCCCTGGCCCCAGGTCACCTCCTCGACCTTGGCCTGCGCCTCCTCGGCGGTCGCGAACGCGTGCGTGGCGCCGAGTTGCAGCGCGGTGTCCCGCTTGAGCTGTATGGGATCCACGACGATGACGTTCTGGGCGCCCGCGTGGGCCGCGCCCTGCACCGCGTTGATCCCGATGCCGCCGATGCCGTAGACGACGCAGGTGTCGCCGGCGCGGACGTTGCCCGCGTAGACCGCCGAGCCCCACCCGGTCGGCACGCCGCAGCCGACGAGCACGGCCTTGTCCAGCGGCAGCCAGTCGTCGACCTTGACCACGGAGTGCTGGGAGATCGTCGAGTACTGGCTGAACGTGCCGATGAGGCACATGGCGCCGAAGTCCTCGCCGCCGCCGTGGAAGCGGAAGCTGCCGTCCGGAAAGTAGCCCTCGAGGATCGTGGCGCCCATGTCGCAGAGGTTCTGCCGGCCGGTGGAGCAGTAGCGGCAGGTGCCGCAGTTGGGGATGAAGCTGCACACCACGTGGTCACCGACCGCGACCTTGGTGACGCCGGGCCCGACCTCCTCGATGATGCCGGCCCCTTCGTGCCCGCCGACGATCGGGAAGCGCGGGATGAGGTCACCGTCGGTGAGGTGCAGGTCGGAGTGGCACAGGCCGGCGGCCGTGTACCTGATCAGGACCTCGCCTTCCCGGGGTCCGTCCAGGTCGAGCTCCATGATCTCGAACGGCTTGCCCGCGTCGACCAGTACCGCTGCCTTCGTCTTCACGACGTGCTCCTCTCCACCGCCCCCCGCACGTGGAGATCACCCCTGATCAGGCCATTCACGGTAGCCGCCACCCCGTGCAGGCGGAACCCACGCTTCACCTGGCGCGAAAACCCGCCCGCGGCATACGGGCGTCCGCTCAGGTGTTGATGAATGCCACGACCTCGTCGAGTCCGGGGGCAAAGCCGTCCGTGGTGTCAACCTCGATCCAGGGTGCATCGACTGATACCCGATCGAACGCGCGGTGCGAGCGTGCGTACGTTGCCGCATCGGCCGGTGGGCCCGCGGCGTGCGCCCGGCGCAATGGGTTCTCCTCCCACCGGCGCTTCACTCGCGCCAGCGCCACATCGGCTCCGACAAGGCAGTGCACGATGCGGATCTGAGCCAGGCCGCGCAGCGGTTCCAGACCGGGCCGCCATAGCCGATCCTGGAAGGCCGCCTCGGCCACGGTCGTCACGCCGGCCTTGAGCAGCAAATCCAGCACGCCGAAGAATGTCGGCAGTGTCCGCATGCTCAACTCGTCCCGCTCGCCTGGGATGACCTCGGGCCTGGCGTGGACCATGCCCTCCTTGATCTCATCCCGGCAGATCGCCGGGCAGCCCACCGCCCGCGCGAGCGCATGCGCGAGCGTCGTCTTGCCTGCTCCGGCTGGACCGCTCACCACGACAAGGGTGGGAGACCTGGACACTCCCGCAACCATAGCCAGGTAGGCGGTGACTCTCAGCAGCCATCAAACGCGACTGCGCCGTGGGTTCGTCGAATCGGTGCTCAGCCCAGTTCGCGGGTGAAGCCGGCCGGGACGAGGACGTCCTCGCGGGTCAGCTCGTGGACGGAGCCGTGGCCCAGGGCCATCAAGGTCGAGTCGATGCCCGCGCGTAGCAGGTCCAGGACGTTCTCCACGCCCGCCTGCCCCGCCGCGGCGAGGCCCCACAGGTACGCGCGGCCGATCATCACCGCCCGGGCGCCGAGGGCGACCGCCTTCACCACATCGCTTCCCCGGCGGATGCCGCCGTCCAGGAGGACCTCGACCTGGTCGCCCACCGCGGACGCGACGGCCGGCAGGGCGCGGATCGTCGCGGGCGTGCCGTCGAGGTTGTTGCCGCCGTGGTTGGACACCGACACCGCGCTCACGCCCGCGTCCACCGCGCGCCGGGCCTCGTCCACCCGCATCACGCCCTTCAGCAGGAACGGGCCGTCCCACTGCGAACGCAGCCAGCGCACGTCCTCCCACGACGGCGGCGGCGTGCCCATCCACTGCCCGTACGCACCGAAGAACGTCGGCACCGGGTCGCTGCCCATGTTCGGCACGGTCAGGTCCGGGATGTGCCCGGTGCGCACGTACGACCACAGCCACCGCGGGTGCGCCAGCGCCTCGGGCGCGAAGCGGACCATCTCGCGTAACGTCAGCCGCTCCGGGATGTGCGGGCTGCCCCAGTCGCGGCTGTGCGAGAACGACCAGTCGAGCGTCACGATCAGCCCGACCGCCCCCGCGGCGCGCGCCCGCGCCATCCGCTCCAGCATCTCGTCGCGCGTACCGCACCAGTACAGCTGGAACAACGTCATCGGGTTCGCGGCCACGACCTCCTCGACCGGCTTGCTCGCGAACGAGCTCAGCCCCATCGCGGTCCCCCGCGCCGCGGCCGCCCGCGCCACCGCGACCTCGCCGTCCGGATGCACCGCCTGCACGCCGGTCGGCGAGACGAGCACGGGCATCGACAGCGACTGGCCCAGCACGGTCGTCGCCAGCTCCCGCTTCGCGGCCAGGCCCGCGGTCCGCGGCGCGAAGCCGAGCTCGTCGAACGCGGAGACGTTGTCCGACACCGTGAGCCCGCGCTCCGAGCCCGCCAGCAGCGCGCTGTAGACGGACTTCGGCAACCGCTTGCGCGCCCGCCGCTGCGCCTCGTGGACGGTCTCGAACCAGGCGTTGGCCATGATCAACCTCTCCCATCGATCCGCAGCGGCCGCCGGCCCACCCGCGGGCGCACCGGCGCGGTCGTGCGGGCGGCCAGGCAGCCGGCCAGCACGCCGCTGCCGTACGCGATGTCGTCGGCGAGCCGGCCCAGCACGTAGCGGACCGGGTCCAGCGCGTCGCGCCGTTCGGCCCACTCCGCGAGCGGCGGGCCGAACAGTAGCGACGCCGCGGCGATCCGGTGGCGGCCGGCCACGAGCTCGACCGCGAGCAGCGGCGCGGCGAACTGGGTGCCGTACCGGCCGATGCCGAGCCAGGTCTGGTACACGCCCTGCGCCATCGCCTTCAGCACCCCGGCCGTGGGCAGGCCGGCCCTGCGCAGCGTCTTGCTGATGCCGAGCACCGAGCCGGCGTACGCGGCCGCCGCGAGCACCGGCCGCCGGGCGAGCGCGGCGGCGACGGCGAGGGCCGGCCACGGGAACAGGACCAGCGGCGGCACCGAGCCGGGGTGGCGCAACGCGAGCGGCGCGGCGGAGGTGCCGTAGCGGTAGCGGCGGTGCAGCAGCGCGGGCCAGGAGCCCGGTTCCTCGTGGCGCACCTGGACATCCGGCCGGTAGCGGACGCGCCAGCCGGCCTCGTGCAGCCGCCACACGAGGTCGACGTCCTCGCCGCTGACCCGCAGCGCGGGGTCGAACACCGTGCCGTCGCGGGCGACGTCGTCGAGGGCCGCGCGGCGGACCAGGAGCGCGGCGGTAGGCACGTAGGCCACCCGCGTGTTCGGTGCGACGGCGGCGGGCCGCGGCCCGAGGTCCAGCGAGCACGCGGCCTTCGTGAAGCGGGCGGCCCAGCCCGTGTCCGGTCCACTCGGGACGATCCGGGGCGCGACCGCGGCGACGAGCGGGTCGGCGAAATGTGGTGCCAGCGCGGCGATCCAGTCCGGCGGCGGGACGCAGTCACTGTCCACGAAGGCCACGAGCCCGGTGCCGGCGTGCTCGAGCCCGGCGTTGCGCGCGACTCCCGGGCCGCCGGCCACCGGGCGGGCGACGAGCTTCGCCCCGAACCGGGCGGCCACCTCGGCGACCGCGGCCGCGTCGCGCGACCCGTCGTCGACGATGACGACGGGGCACCGCTCGCCGAGCGCGGTGAGACAGCGCACGAGCGGCCCGGCGCGGTCGCGCACGGGGATGACGACGGTGACGTCCGGTGGGGTGGCGGGCGCGGGCGGGTGCGGGTGGGCGAACCCGGCGTCGGTGAGCTTGCGGGCCAGCGCCCCGGCGACCGGCGAGCTGACGGGGCCGCGGGCGAGCTCGTCCCAGGCGGCGCGGCCGGCCGCGGTCAGGCGCAGGACGCGGGCCGGCGAGCCGCCGAACCAGCTGTCGCCGGTGAGCTGCTTCGCGGACGGGTCGAGCTCGATCCGGAACCCGGCGGGCAGGGGTGTGGTCACAGCGCCAGGCCTCCGTCCACGGGGACGACCGCGCCGGTCATGCCGCTGCTGGCCGGGCTCGCCAGAAAGGCGAGGACCTCGGCCACCTCGGCGGGTGCGAGCAGCCGCGCTTCCGGTTGCTGCGCGGCGAAAGCCTGCGCGTCCGGCAGCCCGTAGAGGCGGGCGCTCTCCGCGAGCATGGCGGTGTCGGTGGAGCCCGGGCTGACGGCGTTCGCGGTGACGCCGGTGCCGCCCAGCTCGACCGCGAGCGCCCGGATCAGCCCGGCGACGCCGGCCTTGGCCGCGCAGTAGGCGGCCAGCATCGGCAGCCCCCGCGTCGCGGCCGCCGAGGCCACGGCGAGGAAGCGCCCGCTGCGCGGCTCGGGCCGGCGCAGCAGCGCGGGCACCGCCGCGCGGGCGAGGTTGAGCACGCCGCCCAGGTCGACGTCGAGCACCGCTTGTTGTTGCGCGACCGGCACTTCCCACAACGGCACGCCCCCGGCGACGACGCCGGCGGCCGCGACCGCGACGTCGACCCCGCCCCACGCGGACTCCGCCTCCGCGACGGCTTCTTCGAGCGCGCCGGGATCCCGCACGTCGGCGACGACGGAGCGCACCCCGTCCACGGCCACCCGCGCCAGATCCGCCTTGGTGGCCAACGGGTACGGGAGGGCCGGGTCGTCGGTGGCCGCGTCCACCGCCAGGACGTGCCAGCCGCGGGACGCCAGCGCCAGCACGGTCGCGGCACCGATGCCCCGGGCCGCGCCGGTCACCACCGCCACGCGGGTCACGCCGGCCGCCAGGTACGCACCATCGTGACGAGGTCCGCCACGAGCCGGTCCAGCAGCTCGCGCCCCGCGGCCGCCGTCGCGCCGGTCGGGTCGCCGAGGACACCCGTCGGCGTCACCGCACGCACGCCGCCCGCACGCAGCAACGGCATCAGCTCCCGCAGGGGCCGCCGGTCGCCGGGGACGCCGCGCTCGGGGCGCACCACCGAGGGCCGCAGCGCCAGCAACATCGCCGTCTCCTCGTGGCCCGCGTGCGGATCGCCCGGCCACGCCGGCGCGAACAGCGCCACGTCCCGGGACTCCGCGCGCAGCCGGGCCACCGCGCGCCCCACGGGCTCCGCGTTCCCGCCGTGCGCGGACACGAACAGCACGTGCGCGAACGTCTCCGCCGCCGACCGGCCCAGCTCCAGCACCAGCAGCTCCACCGCCGCCTGCCCGATCGACAGCGTCCCCGCGAACCCCGCGTGCTCCCCGCTCGACCCGTACGGCACCGCCGGCGCCACGACCACGTCCGGCCGGGCCGCCGCGAGCCGCGCGCACAACGCCACCGCCACGTCGGTGTCCGTCGACAGCGGCAGGTGCGCGCCGTGCTGCTCGGTCGAGCCCAGCGGAACGGCGAGCACCGCGCCCGCCGCCGCCAGGTCGCCCACCTCCGGCGAGGTCAGGTCCGCGAGCGACACGGCTAGCGGCCCAGCCCGGCGAGCGGGCTCTCGTCGCACGCGCGGTCGGGCCGGCGCATGCCGATCGTGACCGGAACCGGACCGGACCGACGGGACCGGCGGTGCGAGTGGTCCAGCGACGGCCGCGGCTTGCTGTCCACAGTAGACAGCAGCGCCTCGCCGTGGCCCTTCACGCACTCCGGGTCCGGGCCGTCCAGCGGCAGGCCCGTGAAGAACTTCGCCGCCATGCAGCCACCCCGGCAGGAGTCGAACGCGGAGCACGACGTGCACGCCCCGCCGGTCTGTGGCCGGCGCAGCTCGGCGAACAGCTCCGAGCCCCGCCACACCGTCGTGAACCCGCCCGGCGAGCGCACGTTGCCGGCGAGGAAGTTCTCGTGGATCGCGAACGGGCAGGCGTAGACGTCGCCCACCGGGTCGATCAGGCACACCACCCGCCCGGCACCGCACAGGTTCAGCCCCGGCAGCGCCTCGCCGTAGGCCGCGAGATGGAAGAACGAGTCGCCGGTCAGCACCTGCTCGCCGTGCACGAGCAGCCAGTCGTACAGCGCGCGCTGCTGCGCGGCGGTCGGGTGCAGCTCGTCCCAGACGTCCGCGCCCCGGCCGGACGGGCGCAGCCGGGTCAGCCGCAGCTGCGCGCCGAACCGGTCGGCGATCGCCTTGAACTCGTCGAGCTGGCCGGTGTTCTGCCGGGTCACCACGACCGAGATCTTGAACCCGGCGAACCCGGCCTCGGCGAGGTTCGTCATGGCCTGCAAGGCGGTCCGGTACGAACCGGGCCCGCGGACGGCGTCGTTGACCTCCGCCGTGGCGCCGTCGAGCGAGATCTGCACGTCCACGTAGTCGCTCGCGGCCAGCCGCGTCGCGATCTCCGGGGTGATCTTGACGCCGTTCGTGGAGAACTTGACCCCGACGTGGTGCGCGGTCGCGTAGTCGACCAGGTGCCAGAAGTCCGGCCGCACGGTCGGTTCGCCGCCGCCGATGTTGACGTAGAAGACCTGCATCCGCTCCAGCTCGTCGATCACCGCCTCGCACTCGGCGGTCGACAGCTCGCGCGGATCGCGTCGCCCGGAGCTGGACAGGCAGTGCACGCACGACAGGTTGCAGGCGTAGGTCAGCTCCCAGGTGAGACAGATCGGCGCGTCGAGCCCGGAGGCGAACTGGTCGACCAGTTTCATGGGGTCCTCTCCCGGATCATGTCGGAGGCGGCGAGCGTCGCGAGCGCGGTGCGGTAGGCGGGCAGCTCGGCGTCGGGCACGCCGGCGCGCTCGCACGCCACGCGGGCGGTCGGGGACTCGGCCAGGCCGGTCAGGACCTCACGCAGCACAGGGCTTTTCAAGAACGACAGCTTGCGGGTGCCGAAGTGGTACAGCAGCGCGCCGAACCGTTCCGGACGGACCGACACCTGGGCGGTCAGGCCCCAGGCCGCATCGAGGTCGAACGGCCGGCTGTCCTCAGTAGACACCGCACATGCCGTCGATCGAGACCTCCTCGACGAGCAGCTCGTCGGCCACCTCGATCTCCTCGGCGGGCTGCTCGACGGTCT
>Ga0307513_10012014_pt1 | contig 10719 bp, 10 predicted proteins | sample 15_EM_MG_FD_202174 | JGI IMG/M metagenome (GOLD analysis project Ga0307513, IMG submission 202174) | Populus trichocarpa ectomycorrhiza microbial communities from riparian zone in the Pacific Northwest, United States - 15_EM | ecosystem: Host-associated > Plants > Roots > Unclassified | place...
TGGATCACTTCGTCACCGCCGGTGCCAAGGATTGCGGCGCCCAGGATCTGACGAGTCTCCGCATCAACCAATACTTTCATGAATCCCTGCGTCTCACCTTTCTCACGCGCTCGGCTTACTTGCGTCATCGGTCGCTTGCCAATGAGTGCCGGCCGACCACTCTTCCGCACCTCTGCCTCCGTCAGGCCGACACGGCCGAGCGGCGGATCGATGTACAACCCGTAGACTAGAATGCGATCGCTCACACGGCGGTGATCGTGGTCGAGCAGGTTGGCGGCGACAATCTCCCCATCGTTGTAGGCGGTATGGGTGAAGGCTCCCTTGCCATTGCAATCTCCCAGGGCCCAGATGTGGGGAACGTTGGTCCGCAATTCGTCATCGACCGTGATGTAGCCGCGTTCGTCGACCGCCACGCCAGCTTTTTCGAGAGCGAGATCGTCCGTATTCGGAGTTCGGCCGACGGCGAGCAGGACGTGCGTGCCGAGCACCTCCCGATCGCCCGCTTCGCAATCAACCTGCGCCGCTGTCTTGTCACTTCGTTTGGCGAAGCTGATGCACTTTGCGTTCAGGCGAACGTGAATGCCTTCGCCTTCCAGGATCTCCCTGACCGCGTCCGACACATCGTCGTCCTCGCGGCGGATGAGACGCGGTCCCATTTCGATAATTGTGACTTCGCTTCCAAAGCGGCGGAACATTTGCGCAAATTCCAGGCCGACATAGCTGCCGCCGACCACGATCAGGTGCGGAGGAACAAAGTCCACCTCCAGCAGTGTCGTGTTGGTGAAGTAATCGATCTCCTCCAGCCCCGGCATTGGCGGCAACGCTGCGCGTCCGCCGACATTGATGAAGATGCGATCGGCCGTGATGCGATCTGGGCCGATGCTGACTTCGTGCGCCGACTCGAAGCGCGCTTGCCCGGTGAAGATCGCGCAGCGTTCCAGGCCCCGCATCCAGCTTTCGAGACTGCCACGCGATTTCGCGACGAGCGCGTCCTTCCTCGCCTTCACCCGCGTCATGTCCACGCCGATCGGGCCAGAGAGCGAGACGCCAAATTCAGCGGCACGCCGCGCCAGATGGGCGACACGCGCGCTTGCCACCATCGTCTTGGTCGGGGTGCATCCGGTGTTGACGCAGGTGCCGCCGAAGAATTTCCGCTCGGCGATTGCCACTTTCTGGCCGGCCGCGGCGAATCGATCCGCGAGGTAGGGTCCGGCCTGGCCTGCGCCGATGATCAGCGCATCGAAGTGCGTGCTCACGCGAAGTGCCAGACGATCAGGATCGCGGCTCCAATGGCAACGGCATCCTCCAGCAGCGCAATGGGCAAATCTTTTCCGCCGATCGCGCGCGCCAGCCGCGTGCGCAACTCATAGCCGCCGAGGGTTCCGATTACCGCGCCGATCGCGCCTGCCAGCATGCCGCCGATCACCATTTGATTCGCTGCGCACAGCGCGGCTCCGCACAGCGCGCCCACCGCGATGCGCGCACCAAACGCCATCGGGCTCTTGCGGCTCGGAGTTTTCGGCAGCTTGTCGTTAATGATCTCGCCGATCGCGAGAAAGCTAAAGATGTAAGGGGTGACGGCGGCTCCCAGGAATCCGAGCCATGTATTCTCCAGGTGCAGCCAGCCAAGGCGGGCAGCCCAGCTTACCGCGGCGAGCGGAGTTAAAGCGCGAAGGCCGGCAACGATGCCGATGAGTAATGCGAAGATGTAGATAGACATAGAATGGGGAGCTTCCGACCATGATTTTTTGCCTAAAAAAGCGAGCGGCTGCAAGCTCTGTCGATCGTGGCGCTGAGCGCGCTCTCCGATCAAAAGCGGAATGGCCCTTCGCAAACGCTCTTGGTTACCTTTCGGCGCTCGTTAGGTGACTCTTTTGCCTGGAGCGATTCGGGCAGCACATCTTTCGGGCCTGGCTTGCCGACGGCAGCCATCGCTTCGACCTGGAATTCGGGCGGGATAGCCAGCTCAGTCCGGGCCCGCTCGTAATCGAATCCCTGCATGCCATGCACCACCAACCCCTGGCGAAAACCTTGCAGCGCGAAATTCTCCCACGCCGCACCAGCATCGTAAGAATGGGTCACCGATGGCTTTCCGTTATGTTCGAAAATCCTGCGCGAAATGAAGAGAACCAGGACGGAAGGAGCGTTCTGTCGTTCCGACGGGACTCGCGGCATTTTGGACGTTATTCCCAGCGTTAAAACGCTGGGCTACTAGCGGCTTTGAAGGTGACGACATCGCGTAGCGCTCCGGTTGCCATCGCACGCGAAAATCCCTCGACATTTCCTTCTCCGGCTTTACAAATCGGGTCCACCAAACTCTCTTCGTGATCTCCACAAATATTTCCTGCTGTCGCGCCGCATTCATAGCCGTCCTTGCTGCCAACGCACTGTTTCTGGGCGGTGGCGCGACGATAGCTGCGGCGGCCTGCATGCCCGAAAGCTCGAGCGGCGTAACGCACCCGAAAGTTGGACAGGGGACTTGTAGTCTCAGTGTGGTCGTGACGACGAACGCTGACAGCGGACCGGGTTCCCTGCGCCAGGCGATTACTGATGTGTGTCCAGGCGGCACGATCAATTTCGACATGAATCAGGTCGTTAGCCCGATCACTTTGACCAGTGGTGTCTTGATAGCAAACGAAGGTCTTCTTATCAACGGTCCGGGGGCCGATCAATTGACCATCTCGGGGAATGATCAGTTCGCGGTATTTCAGACTACAGTGGCGAGCCCGGGGGGAGTGAAATTGTCCGGGTTAACTTTGACTCGCGGTTCCAGCTCCACCGGCAGTGCCGGGATTTCCCACAACGGTAGCGGGACACTTACCATAGCCGGGAGCGTCGTTAGTCAAAACCGGACTCAGATGAGAGCAGGTGGGATTTCCAACAATGGAGCAGGGATCATCGACGTCATTGATAGCACGCTTAAGTTCAACCATGCCTTGGCGGGAGGATGCGGGGTTTTGAATTCCAGCACCGGAACCGTCAATCTTACTAATACCACTCTTGACAGTAATACAGCTAACAGCCTCGGCAGTAGAGGCGGGGGCATTCTCAATTCCAGCACGGGAGCAGTGAACGTTACCAACTGCACTCTTTATAATAACAACGCAGCCACTGGCGCCGGAATTTTGAACGATAGCACCGGGACCGTGAACATCACCAATAGCACCATTAGTCACAACACTGCCTCGGAGGTTTCATCTCTTCGCCCTTATCCGCTGCTCCAGCCTTCACTCGAGCCGCCCACATTCGGTGGCGGCCTTGTTAATAGCAGCACTGGTCCATTTCGACTTCGGAACAGCATTGTCGCCCTCAATTTCGCCAGTGCCGACGGCTATGATGTCGAGGGCGCGTTCACCACGCTGGGGCATAACCTGATCGGCACGAATAGTGGAAGCACCGGCTTCACTCCCGGCACAGGCAACCCTAACGGCGATTTGGTCGGAACGGCCGCCTCTCCCATTGACCCACGGCTCGATTTGCTGGCCGACAACGGCGGCCCGACCCTGACGCTCATGCTCCAGGCCGACAGCCCCGCACGCGATGCGGGCGATAACTCCGCCATAACAAACCCGCCGTTCCCTGGCCCGCCATTTACCGACCAACGCGGCCCAGGATTTCCGCGGATTGTTAACGACACCGTCGACATCGGTTCGGTCGAAGCAACTCCATTGCCGAGCTCAGCGCAGCCGCTGAATATTTCCACCCGCCTGCGGGTGGAAACGGGAGACGCGGTCATGATTGGCGGCTTCATCATCACTGGGAATGCTTCCAAGCCGGTCGTGTTGCGAGGAATGGGACCCTCGCTTTCAGCCGCGGGCTTGAGCGACCTTCTGGCCGATCCGGTGCTCGAGCTGCACGGCCCCAATGGCGGCTTGATTATGCAGAACGATAACTGGAAGGACGATCAACGCGCTTTGATCGAAGGCACCATCTTCCAGCCAACTGATGACCGAGAGTCAGTGATAGTAGCCACGCTTCAGCCGGGGCTTCATACCGTGGTTCTTTCCGGCAAGGCACAAACTACGGGTATAGGGTTGGTGGAAGTTTACGACAACGATCCGGCGGTTGACTCGCAGCTGGCCAACATCAGCACACGGGGTTTTGTGCAGACAGGAGACAAGGTAATGATAGGAGGCTTTATCCTGGGAGGCAGCACCGCAAACACCCACGTGGCCATTCGCGGAATCGGACCTTCGCTGGGCCAATTTGGCTTAAGCAATTTTCTGGCTGATCCTACTCTGGAGCTCCGCGATAGTAACGGGGCACTCCTGGCCGCGAACGACAATTGGCAAGATGACCCCGAGCAAGCCGCGCAACTCATCGCCAGCGGACTCGGGCTCCAGGATCCGACGGAGTCGGGTATCTTCTCGTCGCCGCCACCGGGAGCTTACACTGCGATCCTGGCGGGCAAGAACGGCGGCACCGGCGTCGGCCTGAGCGAAATCTACAATCTCCAGTGATTTAACCACCGGGGGCCAGGAGCAGTCCGCAGGCCGATCTAAACCACCAAGAGGCCCGCCTTCCATATGAATAAGATTGAGACTGACGAGCGTGGGCTGCTGCTGACCTGTCCACATTGCGGAAAGCGCAACCGGCTGAAGTACGAAGGGCTCGGGCAGACGTTCCGGTGCGGTCAGTGTAAGAACGAATTGCAATCGCCCCGCGAGCCGATCGACCTCAAAAGCGACTTGGCTTTCGACGCGCTGACGAGCCGCTCCGCTTTGCCGGTGCTGGTGGATTTCTGGGCGCCTTGGTGCGGCCCTTGCAAGATGGTTGCACCCGAGATTGTCAAAGTAGCAAATGAAACAGCCGGCCACTTCGTGGTGGCCAAGGTGAACACCGAAGAGTTACCCAGCCTGGGTCGAAAGTTTCGCGTCACCGCCATTCCAACCATGGGGCTGTTCAAAGGCGGAATCGAAGTTGCGCGCCAGGCCGGCGCGATGCCCGCCGCGGCGATCCGGAAATTTATCGAGCCCTGGCGCTAAGGCGCGAAATCCGAGCGTGCCCCGTCACCGCGATGACGCGCGCAATGGAAGACGTTGCGCTGGAAGCGAGCCGCTCAGACACCATGCGGATTTTTCTGCCACGCCGATGGGAGCGGAGTGAATCCGTTGCGGAGTTCCCAAACCTTCAGCGCGGCATCGAGCAATCCCTTTGTGCCGCGGGGCAGAATGCCGAATCGCATTTTCCTGCCGGTGGTTATTTTTGGAAGAACCCGTTTGCTCATTCGGGCAACGACTGCTGTGAAACAAGAATCTTCATCGCCGTAAGATTCCTTAGTCCCCGTCCATTTTCCGTCGATCCTAATTTGAGTGGCGTAGAGGAGATTTGCGCTTGTCCCTCGGGCGTAGGAACTTTTCCTACAGCAAAGGCAGCGCGACGGCCTGGCAACTGGGAACCGTTCGTCGGAGGCGACCGTTTTTGTGTTTTGATTCGAACAATATTGACACGGGGAGACGCGAGCCCGTCTCGAGGGAGGGGGAAAAGCAAGCGTCTGGCCCATGGAAAATCAAAGGGAAGGATGACCATGAAGAAAACACTACTCAGCATCGCGCTGGCAGTGATTGCTCCGTTGGCTTGGGGACAGACTTCGAGCACGACGACCACGACCACGACGACCGAGAGCGACGGCACCATCACGGAATACACACCGGGAAGCGTGATCACACTCAAGGAAACAAGTGGCCCACGCCGTTACCGCTTCGGCAAGACGGTAACGTATGTGACCAAGAGCGGGAAGACGCTGGATGAAGCCACCGTCAAGACGCGGATCAAGATCGGGGTGCCGGTGCACGTTCACTACACGGGCGAAGGTGAGAACCTGCTCGTCGACCGTGTGATCGTCGACGAGGATTAATCGGCGGCTGTTTGTCCTTGTTCAACACGCGCCGGCATTCAGGCATCTTAACTGGAATGCCGGCGCGCTGCCACCCCATCGTAAGCGCATCCTTTCCAAAGAGCGTGGGCGTTTGGCAGTTAACCAGATAGATTGCGCGCACTATGACCACTGCCCAAGAGGGACTTCTGAAACGAATTAACGAACGCATAACAGCGCGGGGCTTTTGCGTTCTCTTCGGCAACGATCTCGCCCAGATCTGTTCTCCCGAACCAGCGGGGCTGCGGAAACTTCGCGAGAAGCACATTGCCGAAATCGAGAAATTTGCCGCGGATAACGGCCTCTCCGTCGTAATTCGAGACACCGGCCTAAATGCGACCTTCCGAAAACTGAAGCCCGCCTAGCGGCCGTTGAAAGTTCGTGAGATGCCATGACCCATCCGCTTTTCCAGCGAGCGCCGAACTTACAGCAATGAAAAACAAACTAATCGCTTTCGCCGCGCTCGCGCTCACCGCCGCTTTGATTTCCGGATGCGCCACTTCCACGGAAACCACCGATACTACCACGAAGAAGGACCGGACGAAGAGTTCGATGTACGCTCGCTGACGCGTAACGCTAAATTTCAAAAGTTGTTCTGGGGAAGGCAGGGAGAACAAAGGCCGGGCACCGCTGCTCTCGGGCGTGGTGCCCGGTTCTTTTTCTGACTGCGACGACTGCGGCACGCCCGCTTACGAGCTGAGGCTTGGTCATTTTACTTCTCGAGGACCTGGCAGCGCGTCGCCGACGACACCGCGGCTGATTACTAATCCGAAATTAACGCGCTCCCTGAACGGCTTTCGTCGTCAGAATTTGCAACAGTCCTGAAACGCCATAACCGCCGCCTCCAATTGCATAAAGACGCTTGTCGGAACCAGTGATAGTTGCCGGTCCATATTCCGGTGTAAGCATTGAGCTCACATGACTCCAAGTGTTAGTAGCCATATTATAGGCTTCAACCGTGGCGGTGATATCCCCATAGGGGCCTGCCTCGAAACTGAAGCCGCCGACGGCGTAAAGCAGGCCACCCACTGCTGCTACTCCCACTCCGTCACGGGCCGTGGGCATCGGGGCGAGCGTCGTCCATGTGTTATTCGCCGGATCATAAGCTTCGACTACGTTGGGTATCCCACTCCGCCATTGATTCGTACCACCTATGGCGTAGATGCGACCATCGGGTCCACGCGCAGCTCCAAACCATTGGCGAGCGGTCGGCATCGGAGCCGCGGTCGACCAGGTGCGGTGTGCGGGTCGTAAACTTCGACCGTTCTAAAATGGCCGCCGCCGTTAACGTTGGAACCTCCGATTGCATAGATGCGGCCATCCAATCCAGTGACCGCTGCCAGCCCCGTCCGTGCTGTTGGCATCGGAGGTGCACTGCTCCAGACGTTGGTCGATGGATCATAAACTTCTACGGTATTCACGCCCGCATAGCCATCGCTGGTTAAGCAGCCGCCGATGGCATAAATTCGTCCATCTCCGCCAGTCGCTGCCGCCAAATGGGTCCGAGCGGTGGGCATCGGGGCTTTGAGGAACCACATATTGGTTTGGGGATCTAAAGCTTCGACCGTGGCGACGACATCAGGTTCCCCGACAGTGGTACCGCCTATTGCATAGATATTGCCCTTGAACGCAACGGCAGCGGCAAGTCCTGCGCGACCCACGTGGGCCGGCATGGATGGCCCGTATACCCATTGCGCGGATCCTTCGCGCGCGGCGGCCAGAAAAGTTAGCGCGACTACGACAACTATTACGGGATTCAGATTTCTGTCGTTATATCTCATTTGGACCTCCCGGATTACCTGTCTTCTCGCCCGTCCCGGACGCATCTCATTTCTTATATTTACGAATCCAAAAACAAAACTGAATGTGTTTGCATTTTCTCGGTCGTGACCCGCGTGACCTCGCTCCGTTCAAGACCGCCGCAGCGACTGAACGCCTCATCGACGTCCAACTGAGAGCAGCGCGCTCAGCCGGCGCCCCGCCTGCTTTTTGCTTTCGATTGGCCGCGTTGATTGTGGGCCGACGATGCCGCGCTGCCGCCGCCACGGCTTACGTTAGGTGCGCTCGGGCTTCTTGCCGGAGCTGCGTTTCTCCCCGCGCCTGTTGCCGGCACTCGGCCCTGCTTTTGGCTTTCGCTTGGTCATCACTCTAAGATCGCAGCCAGTTTAGTCCTTGGACGTTACGATTCCACAGCGCGTCAGCAGTCGGCCAAAGCTATCTTCGAAGCGCCGACTGGCGGCTACTCATCCCGATAACTTCGGCCAGGCGTTGCGCGTCGAAAGGGGCGTGCACTTTAGCGTCATTGTCGAAATAGACGAATATGTCGCGCGTCTCGGTTGCGCTTTGATGCTTCGCTGGCGTTACAAGTATCGCGTCGGCCGGCTGCCGGCCTTCGCGCCAATATCCGATCCGGTCAGCCCACCAATCGAGCGCCTCGTCGCCATAGCCGCTGACATAAAGCTTCTTGTCGCCGTGGAGCCGCACATAAACGAAGTCGGCGGTGAGATCTTCCGCGTAGGGCCATTTCTTGGCAGTGTCGGCAAAGACGAAAGCAATGTTGTGTTCGTGCAACAATTCGAAGAACGCGGGGATCATGAAACTAGGATGCCGAATTTCGACGGCGTAGCGCAGGGACCGGGGGACGTCCACCTTGAGAAATGCGCGAGCCTTTAGTCTGTCGTCGTGCTTCTTTGCGAGCCTTGCTGCTTCGCCCGTGTCTCTCGGCAGCAACTGAAAGAATTCGACGAACGTTTGCTGATCAAATCGAAATTGGGGCGGAAACTGCCAGAGGATTGGACCGAGCTTGTCACGCAAAGCGAGCAAACCGGACGCAAAGAAGTTGGCCAGCGGAACTCGCACATCGCGTAATCGCTTCATGTGCGTGATGAAGCGCGACCCTTTGACACTGAAGAGGAAGTTCTTAGGCGTGGCGGCAGACCAGCGCTGATAGCTGGAAGGCAGTTGCAGCGAGTAAAAGGAACCGTTGATCTCGATCGAGTTGAAGATGCGACTCGCGTACTCGAGCTCGCGCTCCTGCGCCAAGCCCTTGGGATAAAATTTTCCGCGGCGCCACCCGTCGTAGCGCCAGCCTGAGATGCCAACGCGAAGGACGGTCCGATGTTTACGCTTCGTCATACGGTCATTTTCGGCGTCTAGACTTCAAGACCCGCGGGATTTTCCCCATGGAGGCGATCATAAACGATTTGTGTCTGTTGTTCCGGATCGGCCATCGAAGAGGGTCATAGGATCTATGGGCCCAGCGGATCAGGTCCGGGTGGGGGGCCGGTTTGCTGGGCGAACTGTGATTTTTTCATGCTCAGGCGAAGGACGCGTTCCTTGCGCCGGAGACGAATGAGGCGGCTTTTCGCTGCCGCTGGGGCGGATGGCAGCAGTAGAGAAGTCGAAACAATCTTTGGCATGGACATGAGATGTCTGCTTCCTCGGGTTGGCATCAATAACAGATTTAGCTCGGGCCGATGGGCGATTGCCTTATCCCTCGCGCGTAGGAAGTCGCCCTACAGGAAGTGAGGCCTGGCTGTCACACGCCGAGTGCGCAAGGCTACCTTGTTTCAACAATCCGATTGCTTGCTCTCAATGACACGATGCGTGTTTTTCGTGCGTTGGGAGGCTCATCCCGGAATTGTGAGGGGAAACATGGCCGGGCATCGCCGCCGTGCCTAAGCGCGGTGTCCGGCTTTTTTTGAACAAAGCAAGCAAGCGCGCGGAAGCGCAGCTCTGAGTGAATAACGCATTATTTCCGGCGCAGCTTTTCGCCTTCGCCTTTGGCTGGATCGGAAGTCACATCGCGATTTAAGCCGAGCTGCTGTTGTTTTTCCGGCGACGAATCCTCAGGCGGATGTCCGCTGCGCATACGAATATCTCGCCAGGCAAGTTGGACATCGCGGAGGAAATGTCCGGGCGCCTTGTAGCCAAACGCTCGGTATTTGCCCGGATCCACTTTTCCCTTTCGCCGGACGAAGGTGGTGAAGCGCTCGATCCATTGATCGAACTCGGCAAAGACGTTGTCGTGCCGCGGGAGGTGCTCCGCCTGGTTATCGCTGTACTTTTCGCCTTTGCCGAATTCGAGGTAATGCCAAAGCTCATCGGGAACTTCGATGCCGCCATAGCGACATTGCCAGATAAGCGGCGCATAGCTGTCGCGATCGTTCTCGAACGGCTCTTCGTCCGGATTGAAGTAATGTTTGTGCGCGTGCTTGAGCAATTTCGGGCGGCCTTCGGAATCGAGCTCATCGCCGCCGCCGTCGCCATAGCAAAAGAAAGCCGCGGTGCGGCCTTCAAGATGATTCAAGCTCAACGCTTCCCACTCCGGAGTGTGTTCGAGTTGCACCGCCAGTTCCGGATTCTTATGCTCGATCAATTCCTCGCGCGGATTTCCACCGTTCATGCAGACGAGGCGATCGAACATGAGCTTAAGGTTGCTGGTCGGCCCATACCAATTCACCGGGCCGATGATGGCCCAGGCGTCGGCGAGATCGAGACGGGCATACAAATCGAGGTCCCACATGAGATCGGGCTCTTTTTTGTGGCCTTTCTCGTAACAGTTGCAGGGCCAGACGCAGAGGGCCATCGCGGTGGAGACGCAGGCGTTACAACTCTGAATGCGCGCGCGCCCATAGACGTTTCCGAGGTCCTCATAATCGATCTCCCATTCTGGAGGCAGTTTGTCCGCCATGCGCAGCATCAGCGTGCGCGCTTTCGAATCGACCCCGGGGCAATTGTATTGGCGGCGATCCGATCCGGCGATGATAAGGATGCGAAAAGGCCGTTCGTTCGTGGGGAGATTCCCGCTCTCATCATTTGGCTTCATTATCTTACTATTGCTT
>Ga0307513_10012015_pt1 | contig 10717 bp, 7 predicted proteins | sample 15_EM_MG_FD_202174 | JGI IMG/M metagenome (GOLD analysis project Ga0307513, IMG submission 202174) | Populus trichocarpa ectomycorrhiza microbial communities from riparian zone in the Pacific Northwest, United States - 15_EM | ecosystem: Host-associated > Plants > Roots > Unclassified | place...
CTAACTGTTTAACTAAACTAATAACCTGTATATTACTAGTTTAAAAATATTATTAAAGAGGAATAAGCTTAAGTACCTATGATATTTTAGCTTCCAAATATTATATATATATATATATATATATATGTATATATATAGTTATTTTGTTATGCTATTATTAGTGTAAATCTAAACTATCCTTTATATAAGATGCTGATAATACTACAAACACTTGTGCCTGTATGAAAGCTATACCTATTTCTAATCCTGAAAAAGCTAAAATAAATAATAAAGGTATTAAACCTAAAAAGAAATAGATAAATCCGTTACTCATAATATTATAGGTGAATCCAGATAGAATATTTAATAACATATGACCACTTAGAATATTGGCCCCTAATCTTAATCCTAATGAAACGTTTCTAGAAAGATATGAAATAAATTCTATTAATACTAATAAAGGTAATAATCCTAAAGGACAACCTGATGGTACAAAGAATGAAAAAAATTTAAGTGCATGTATTTGGAAACCTAATATTGTAGCACCTATAACTATTGTAAAACTAATTGAAAAAGTTAATATAAAATGAGATGTAGGTGCAAAACTATAAGGTACCATACCAACTAAGTTATTAATAAGGATATATATAAATAAAGATGAAATTAAAGGAAAAAACATTTGTCCTTTATTCATATTTATTTGATTTATAACAATGCTAAATACTGATGCATATTTAGACTCTAAAGATAAGGATCAGTGGTTAGGCAGTATTCTATCATAATTATTTGCTAATAAATAAAATAATACTATTATATAAGTTGTAATTGTTAAATATAATCCCATGTTTGTCAAAGATATTTGAATATTACCTAATATATCTCCTTTTAAGCTAAATAGATTTCTTATTGTAAATTGATCCAACGGACTAGTATTTCAAATTGGTAAAGTTGCCATTGTATTTTTATATAAATTTATTAAGTATTTTTTAGCATAGGCAATTATTCTCAATAAACCTTTTTTTTAGTAAAGCTTTTTATTGTAATTAAATATGCTATAAGACCAATGGGGAGGGTATACCCCCATGAGATTTACTAATAAGTATTAACATTATCTCTCTCCTCACCAGAATATTCTGGCTTAGACTTATAAGTAGGATTATATACCTTATAAAAACTCTCTAGTTTTCTGATAGATGATATATCTTCTTTTACAAAATGAATATACCCCTCATATTTTCTAGTAAGGTCATTTCGTTGAGGATTTAACTCTAAATAAGACTGGAGATGATCAGCTAATGAGATATTAGTTTCTATCTTTTGATGAAGTAATTCTATTTCAGACTTTACCTTAAAACATTCGATAGCCATGTAATATTTAAACCTTTCATTACCATTGTGGTCTATAAAGTGTGCGATAAAACTTTTGTGTAGAGGAAAGCTTTCACATGTTTTATTAAGATTAGGCTCTTCCTTTATAAAAAAATATCTATTTCTATCCGAATTTTTTTCATAAACTTTATACTTTATACGTACAATAATATCATGAAGAGGTTTAAATATACTTAAAAATAGTACTACCCAGCTAACATCTCATATATTCAATACAAAAACTTACCCAAGTTTACAGATTGTATAGCAATAGGCATGGAACTATGAAGTATACCACATATTTCTGAACATTGACCGTAATAAGTTCCTTCTCTATTTAAATAGACAGAAGATTGGTTTAATCTACCTGGGTAAGCATCACATTTTATACCTAATGCAGGACAAGCATAAGAATGTATAACATCTGCACCCCCTACTATAAATCTAGTGTGTGTTGATTCTGGTATTATTACTCTATTATCTACCTCTAACATTCTTAATTGACCTAATTCTAAATCACTTTCTGGCACTATATATGAATCGTATTCAACAAACTCTTCTTCGTCGTTATAAAGGTCCGGATATTGATAACTTCAATACCATTGGTGACCTTCTCCATAAATTACCAAAGAAGGATCTATCACTTCATCCATTAAATATAGCAACTTAAATGATGGGAAAGCAATTAATATTAGTATTAATGCTGGAGTTATAGTTCATATTAACTCTACCAATGTTCCATGATTTACATATTTATTTGATATTTTATTCTTTGAGTGTTTAAAATTTATAATCGTTGATATCATTATTCACGTAACTGCAAATAATATAATAGCTAAATAATACATTATATTATTATGTAACTCTTCTAAACCTTCCATTTGAGGTGTAGCGTTATCTTGAAAAAACAAGCCTCACGGTTCAGGGGCATCATTAAATGTTTCTGTAGTAAAACTATAACTATTATTATAAATAACGTACATAAGTAATAGTTTAATTTATTAAAATAGTTAAGCAAATGTGATCTAAAACTTAAAGCATAATTGCATATTAGAAAATAAAACGTTTATTTTTTATAGAAAAAAATCTATAATTAGAAAAACCGTTAAATAAAGATAGCTAGATGAAAAACCTGCAACTTTTCTCATATTAACTACTCTATAGAATATTTTTTTTTAACCATATATTCTACGGAGTAGTTTACAAAAAATCTTTTTTAACTATATTTTCTCTTTTTTATTGGAATTTATATTTAAATCAACAAGTGTATTCTCCAAAAAAGATACAAAAGGCAATAAAACTAAAAAATGACTGAAATAAAGAACAGTAGAAATTTGTCCAAATTCAATAAAAGGAGATTCTACATGTTTAGCACCCAATTGCATTAATATTAAGAAATTTGCAATAAATATAAAGAATATAATTTTACTTAAAGGTCTAAATTGTAAACCTCTAAATTTTGATAGATCAATAATTGGCATAGCTAATAATATCAATATTGCAGCAATCATTGCAATTACACCTAATAATTTATTTGGTATAGATCTTAATATAGCATAAAAAGGTAAAAGGTATCATTCAGGAACAATAGCTGGCGGTGTTTGCATAGGATTCGCCATTACGTAATTCTCACTATCTCCTAACATATTAGGCATAAAAAATACAAATATAGATAAAATTATTATAAATAAAAAAATTGTAACAAGATCTTTAAAAACAAAATAAGGAGCAAAAGGTAATCTATCATAATTACCAGAAACACCTAAAGGATTACCAGATCCAGCTGAATCATGTAAAGTTATTAAATGCATTAATACTAATGCAGCTAATATAAACGGTAATACAAAATGCAATGCAAAAAATCTATTTAGTGTGGCATTATTTACACTAAACCCACCTCAAATAAATTCAACTATATCTTGACCTATTCAAGGTATAGCACTCATAAGGTTAGTAATAACTGTTGCACCTCATAAAGACATTTGACCGTAAGGTAATACATAACCCAGGAAAGCTGTTATAATCATAATTAAAAAGATTATTGTTCCTATCGTTCAAGTTAATGTTCTTGGAGCTTTATATGATCCATAGTATAAACCTCTACCCATGTGTAAGTACACTAGGAAAAAAAAAGCAGAAGCTGTGTTTGAGTGAAGATATCTTATTAATCAACCATTGTTAACATCTCTCATTATGTGTTCTACTGAATCAAAAGCTTCTGATATGCTAGGTGTATAATGCATTGCAAGTGTAACTCCTGTTACTATTTGTATTATTAAACAAAAACCCAATAATGAACCGAAATTTCATAAATAACTTAAGTTAGAAGGTTGTGGGGAATCTACTAAATATGAATTTAGTAAACTTAATAAGGGGTGTGTTTTTAAAATTCTCATACGTAAAAATAAATATAAGAGATAATATAATTATATCTATACGACTGTATAATATGGATGTATCTGGTCTAATAGTTAAACCATTAGATAATAATAGCAAAATAAGAAAAATAAAAAATACAATATGCACATAACTTAAATTTATTAATAAATACAATAAATTAAGCGTAGTTTATTACAGATAATAAATTACATAAATTTAGTATTTCATTAGGTAAAAATATAAAAGATAATATTATTAAGTTTATTATACTTAATGTAACAGAATAAGCATTAGATAATGAATTTTCTACATATATGGACGGTTTTATATAATCAGATTGTTCAAAATAAATAGTTTTTATAACAGTTAAGTAGTAAACTGCTCCAATAACACTTGTAAATACACTTATTAAAACTAAAACTATTTTATTATTATCTAAAGCAGTAGTTAATACCATTTGTTTAGCAAAAAATCCTACTAAAGGTGGTAAACCTATAAATGAAAACATAGTTATTATAAAACATAGAGCTAATATAGGATTAATACTAAAATAACCTTTTAATTGAGTGATAAGTTGTATTGGACTGTTATTTTTTTCAGGTAAATTATTAAATTCAGACACATTAGTGTAATATAAATATAAGCTATACCCTATAGCTATAATTATCATAAAAGCATTCAAATTTGTTAATATATATTGTATTAAATAAAAGAAAAAAGCTTGGTATGATTCTATAGTATGTACAACCAATGCTAATAAAATAAAACCTATGTGAGATATAGTACTATAAGCTAATAATCTTTTTATTCTTGTTTGTGTTAAACCTAATACAGTACCTATTATCAATGAAAATAAACAGCTTATGGATAAGGTAACTGTTCAAGAATAGGATTGTGTTGTAGAATATACTAATGAACTAGTATAGTGTACTAATTCAAGTAATAATATTAAAATAGCAATTTTTCCCATTATAGCTATAAATGTTGTAACTATAGTAGGTACACCATCATAAACGTCAGGTGATCATCAATGAAAAGGAGCTGCCGCTATTTTAAATAAAAATCCTACTGATATTAATAATAAACTGTATAAAACGTAACTATGTACATATCAAGTTGAATAATTTAAATATGTTTCGGAATCAGATATTATAGAATAAATACTATCTAAATTAGTTAATCCTGAATTGGCGTATATTAAAGCTATACCTAGTAATATAAAACAAGATGATAAACCACCTAATAAAAAATAAGTTAATGCTGATCCTGTTGAAGATTCAGAATTTCTGTGTATAGATGATATAATATATAAACTAAAACTTTGTAATTCTATACATAAATAGATAGAGCCTAAATCACCACTTGATAATAATAATACAGCTCCTGTTATTGTAAATATTATTATCAAAGCATATTCTATTATAGTAAATTGTTCGGCTGTTTTATTTATTATTGTTCCATATTCTTTTACTTTATTAGTTAAAAGGCTAAGTGTAGATATGTTTTGTACTACATTTATCTTTCTTGGATAAAATGCTGTTATTAATAAAATAATACTACAGATTAAAAATATAAACATTTGGAACGTATGCGTAATGGATGTTACATTAAATAAACCTCCATATAGTGAGACACCATTTTGTAAGTAATCTAGGTTATAATTAGTATATATAGAAATAAAACTGTAAAATAATATAATTATACCTATACGACTGTATAATATGGATGTATCTGGTCTAATAGTTAAACCATTAGATAATAATAGCAAAATAAGAAAAATTAACAACATAATATATATATATAACTTAAATTTATTAGTTAAGCAAAATGAAAAATCTAAAACTTTAATTTTTGTATAATTATTTAAAAAATAAGGAAGAATCTTAGGCAGATATGGGATTTGAACCCATATTAATGTGTCCGTAGCACATTGTTTTGCCAATTAAACTAACTTGCCTTGTTACTTATTAATAGTAACTAACTATTGATTAAAAATATATATATGTATATACATATATATATATATATAGCATAAAAAGGTATCATTCAGGAACAATAGTCGACTAAAAAGATTAAAAATAAATGCCTAATTAGTCATTTAACTTTTTAAAATAAAGATCCTTGCGTTATACAAGAAGCTGGGTGATGTTCGGTACCCGAAGGGGTTCCCACCAGATAAAATATATTTTTTGTCCCAATTTACTATTTTTAATCTTTATTTTCTAGGTAGACCTAGGTTAAATTTATATTTTATAGCTACAGGTAATAGAGTGTATACTTAAAAATTATTTCCTTGTATAACATTATCGAAGCTATATAATAAACCAGTTGATATATAATTTAATCCATCTGTTATAATCGAAGGATATACACCTAATACTATGGTAAATATAACTAAAATTAATAGTATTGAATACTCTCTTATATTTAAATCCATTAAGTACTCACTTCAATTACGTTTATATAAAGATCCTCCAAAAATGATTTTATTAAACATAAAAATCGTAAAGGCGGCAGAAAATACAATTGATGAAGAAGCAAAAATACCAGCTAAAGGTAATCTTTCAAATACACCATAAAGTGACATAAATTCACCTATGAAATTTAAAGTAAGAGGCGCACCACAATTACCTAAACATAGAATAAAAAATAATATAGATAATATTGGCATGGCTTGTACTAATCCTCTATAAGAACTTATTAATCTAGTACCAGATCTATCGTATAACACTCCCCCAGCTATTGTAAATAAACCAGAGGAAACGAAACCGTGGGCTAAACCTAAACATATACCTCCTATAATACCTTGTATTACATTACTAAATACACCTATGAAATAAACTGCTGCATGAGATACAGAAGAATAAGCTATAAGTTCCTTTATGTCAATTGTTCTAAGAGTACTTAAACTTGCATAAATTATAGTAATTACACCAATAGTGAAAATTACATAAGTACACACTATGTAAGCCTTGGGTGATATTATTAATATCAATCTAAATATTCCATATAGACTTAATTTTAAAACAACTGCTGCCAATATAATACTTCCAGATAAAGGTGATTCTACATGGGCTTTTAATAGTCAACCATTAAGATATATTACCGGTGTTTTAACAGCAAACGCTAAAAATATACCTAAAAATATAAGTAGTTGTGTAATATATACAAATCCGTTTCTAGAAATAATATTTATATCTGTACACCCAGATAGGTAAGAAATAGTTATAATAGATAATAACATAAATAACGAACCTAAAAAAGTATATAAGAAAAAATAAAAACTAGCTCTTTGTTTTTCAATGGAACCGAATATCCCTATTAATAAAAATAAAGGAGCTAGAATACTTTCGAAAAAAATATAAAACATTAATAAATCTAAAACCATATATATTAATAATAACAATGATTCCAATAAAAGCATAATAGATAAAAAATAAATGACCTGGTGATTTATAGATTTTCAGTTAGATATTATAGAAATAGGTATTATTAGTGTAGTTAAAAGTACAAAATATATTGATAGACCATCTATTCCTAAATAAAAATCATAGTAGCCAATATTATAATGTTCTTGTATAAACTGAAAGTATTTACTACTATTATTAAATAATATTCAAACAATTAATGATATGATTAAATCAATTAATGAAACTAATAGAGCTATTGTTTTAAGGAAAGTTTTACTATCGTCAAAGTTTTTGGGGGAAGAATTTAACAAAAGGATCAATAATATACCCATAATAGGGATAACAATTAATAGATTTAATAACATTATTTTTTATATAATAAATTACATCAAATAATACGGTGGTTATGTGGCACCGCGATAAAAAATTATATAAAGTAAATATATTTTATAATTTTTATAACCCGTTCGGTATAAAAATATAATTCTAAAAATTAAAGTTTGATTTTTTATGCTGGAGCGATTCGAACACTCATAGGTAAATACCAAAAATTTATGACTTGCCTATTAGTCAACAACATATTTTTTATTTAAATATAGTAAATTAAAAAAGGTCACAGTTTCATACCTAATTATAAAAAATAACATATAATTTAAACCTGCTCATTTATAAATAATAATCAATTTTAAATTAACAAGGATAGTCATTTAAGTTATAATTTTCGCCTTCTAGATGATTTGAACACCTGTCTTTAATATTAACAGTATTACGCTTTACCACTAAGCTAAAAAGGCCTATTATAAATGTATAACTTTTAGTTTATAATAATACAGGTGACAAGGATCGAACTTGCACAGTTAAATACCATTCCGTCCTAAGCGGAACCTGGTTACCAATTTCAGCACACCCGTTTTCTTTTTTTCAATGTTACATGCAATAATCTAAGATAAAATATATTTTATCTTTACTTAAAACACTATATTGTATAATTATGCTCGAGATAAGATTTGAACTTATAACCTAAACAGCTTCAGTGTTCCGCTCAACCAATTGAGCTTCTCGGGCTTATAAATATATACTTTATAAAGTAAAAAGCTTTCCTTTTTTACTTGTTCAATTTTGGTTCAATTACAAAAATGATAAGTAATTTATACTTTTTATATCTATTATTAGAATCATACTAATAACAATTAATAAAAAAAGATTTTATCTTATTAATAATAATGTCACAATTAGTTTCATTCTTTTTTATTAATTCGGGCTATTATGATTCGAACATAACTAATCCTCTTCCCAAAAGAGGCGCCTAACCAACCAGGCTCTAGCCCGTAAAAAAGATAAGGCTAAAGTGATTTGAACACTTATCTCAACTATTATGAGTAGTTTGCTTTACCGATTAAGCTATAGCCTTAATCCTGTAAATTATAACTTAACTGTTATTTTATATAAAATTTTTTACAGCCTTTTTGAACCCTCTTTTTAAGCGATATAATTATTAATTAATTACCCTTAATCACTAGAGTTCAAAATATTTACTTTAAAGATATTAATAACTAAAACCTTTTTTTGCTAGTGGTAATATCTTTTTTTCTATTGCATAATTAGCATACATAATGTAACTAAGCTACGTATAGTAATAAGAAAGCCATCATTAATGCAAATAATCCTGTAGCTTCGGCAAAAGCAAATCCTAAGATAGCGTATGAAAATAACTGTCCTCTTAATGAAGGATTTCTTGAAACACCTAATATTAAAGCACCAAATACTACACCTATACCTACTCCAGCTCCGATTAGACCAGTAGTAGCTAAACCAGTACCTATTATTTTTGCTGCTTGTATCATAAATGTATCTTACAGTATAAGGAGAACAATGTGGTTCAATTTACTACCCGAAAAACGATTTGAACGTTCACGATATTATCAGCGAAACTTAAGCTCGCCCTGTCTACCAATTCCAGCACTCGGATATGCGGACTAAAGACTCGCACTTTAATCTCCTGGAAATGGGCCAAGTATGTTGACTTTTACACCAATCCGCTTTAATTACACTATTAAGCAAAAAGGGATTTGAACCCTTAACTTATCGTGTGTAAAACGATTGCTCTACCATTGAACTATTTGCTTAAAATATTAACCCAGGAGAGATTTGAACTCCCGTTTTAACAGTGAAAATGTTATGTCTTAACCAAACTTGACCACTGGGTCTTAAAAGCCTTATGTAAGTATCGCACTTACTTCCTCTGATTACAAAACAGTCGCATTACTTTTATGCTAAAAAGGCCTGACACCGTTTATTACTTAGCTATTTTAATTATTGTAGCTAATTGTGTATTAGTTACCAGGTAACTGTAATAAAGGTTCTCACGTGAAAAAATTAAAAAATAATAGTACTAAATAGTAATAAATTAAATTAGCACTTTATATCTGAAAACATCAAAATTATTCCAATTAAAGCCTATTACGTAGTGTTCTGCTACGTCTATAAGAGTCTAGTAAAGTAAGCTTCGTGCTTATATGCGTTCAGCATTTATCTTTAATTGACGTGGCTTTCTTGCCATGCTTCTTTCTGTAATTAACATAATGTCAAACATTAGGGATTGCACCTTGTTACCTACTTATATGTTAAATTTATTATAGTTAAAATAATTGTCCAGATTTGAAACAACAAGTATACTATGGGTCAACATACCCAATTCCTTTCGTACAAGGGGGCTATCTTTATTCTACTCTAATTCCCTCTAGAAGATAGAAACCATACTGTCTCACGACGTATTGAACCCAGCTCGTGTAGCTCTTTAATCGACGAACAGTCGAACCCTTCATGATTTCTGCGTTCATGTGGATGAGCTAAGCCGACATCGAGGTGCCAAACCGCGCACTCAATTTGTACTCTCTTGCGCACATTAGCCTGTTCAATTATTGTTTTGTTTTTTACTTCAAAAATATTAATTTTTGTTCAGACTATATCATCATATATATATATATATTTATTTTTTAATAACCACTTATTCAACCTTTTATACCAAAAGATCCTATACGTGATTTTGATGCTAATTTTGTATATTGTATATTAGATTTTAAATTACCTTTAAGCAATACAGATGATAAACCTTTTAATGAAGAATCTATATTAAGAAGATTTCCTTTGTATTTTACTTTCAATAAGGATCTTGAAGCTGTATAACGCTTAGTTAATCTACCTTTTGCTTGTAATCTAAATCCTGTTACATCTTTATAATTAAGCTTTTTAATTATGAATTTTGATAATGAGTTTTTACTATTTGTCAAGTTTTTTTTTATTTCTAATTTATTTTTAATTATATTTTTATGCAAACGAGAATTTTTTCTTTTTATTCTTATTTTATTTTTAAATTTAGTTAAATAACGTAAGGTTTTCTTTCTTTTATTTGTTATCTTTTTAGTTATAAATTCTGATAATATATCACTATTTAAATAAAATTTTTTTAAGTTTATTAAGTTAAATTCTATATCTTTATTATATAGTGCTGATAATTCATTTTTCAAATATTGTAAATATGTATATGTAAATTTTGATTTATTTATAAATTTAATTTGTTT
>Ga0307513_10012016_pt1 | contig 10715 bp, 8 predicted proteins | sample 15_EM_MG_FD_202174 | JGI IMG/M metagenome (GOLD analysis project Ga0307513, IMG submission 202174) | Populus trichocarpa ectomycorrhiza microbial communities from riparian zone in the Pacific Northwest, United States - 15_EM | ecosystem: Host-associated > Plants > Roots > Unclassified | place...
CGGCGATCGTCCCCTTGGCAATTGCTGCCACGCCCTACTACGCTCGGATCGCGGAAGTCTCGCTGAGGGAGGTCGACCGCGGACTGATCGAAGCCGTACGCGCCATGGGCGGAAATCGGTGGACCATTATCCGCGAAGTATTGGTGCCGGAAGCCCTGCCGGGCATCGTCGCCGGCTTCACCGTGACGCTGGTCACCCTGATCGGCGCGTCGGCAATGGCTGGTGCGATCGGCGCCGGTGGTCTCGGGGATCTTGCGATCCGTTACGGCTACCAGCGCTTTGAGACGGGGGTGATGATTGCCGTCGTCGTCGTTCTGATCGTCATCGTTTGCGGCATTCAGTGGCTGGGCGACCGCCTTGTCGCCCGTATCGATCACCGTGCCTGAAGAAAACGCCGCAGCCTGTCTGAATGGGTAGGCTGCGGTGGACCGGGTTGCCGGCCGCCTAGCCGCATTGTTGCTCGAAACCATGCACAGTGAGCAGCCAGGCAGAAATCCGTTCTGTTGATGGCGCTATTGCGGCAACGCCCTTCATTGGAGAGGTGAAGGCGCTTGTCCCTCACCTCCGCTGCAACCCATGGTTTTGAGTGACCCAGCCCGTGGTCCCTGAGCCGACACCCGTCGACATGCTTGAAGCACTGCCCTCCAACGTGCAAAGCACCTGCTGCTCAAGATCGATCCCGTAACCGCAGCCGATGCAAGGCCGCTTATGCCCGGCGCTTTGCTCTCTGGTTGACGAAGCTGATGGACAGCACCACGAAGATCAAAAGACCCGTGCCGACCTGCTGCCAGTAGAAGTTCAGACCGGTCAGCAGCAAGCCATTGGAGACGATGCTGAGCAGCAGGACGCCAAGCACGGTGCCCGGAATATTGGGGCGTCCCAGCGGGCTTAGTGTCGTGCCGATAAAGGTCGCCCCGATTGCATTGAGCAGGAAGGCGTTGCCGGACGAGGGAATATACACCGTCACCGTCGATGTCAGGATCAAGCCGGCGATCGCAGCGATCGCTCCGGCCACGATATAGGTGACCGCGACATGCGCCGGGACCGCAATGCCGGAATATCGCGCAACGCTGGTCTGGATGCCGATGGCTGTCAGGACACGACCAAACCGGGTTTTCGACAGCACAGCGGCGCTTGCAGCGATCACAACGAGGACAACGATCAGCGGAAAGGGTACGCCGAAGATGGCACCATGGCCGATGAAGCGGAACGCTTCGGGGATACCGGCAGGCGGCAGATAGACCGGATTGCCGCCATTGGTCAGGAGCTGCTGGAGACTGCGACCGATGAAGAGCGTGCCGAGCGTGGCAAGGAACGGTGAAATGCCGATCCCGGCAATCAGTACGGCGTTGAACGCACCCACCAGCGCACCGCTCGCAACGCCGGCAAGCAGAGCCAATGGAACCGGCTGTCCCGACAGAACAAGGGAGACAAAGGCGAAACTGGCGAAATCGACCGCCGTTCCCACCGACAGATCAATCCCGCCAGCCGAGACGGCGAAGGTCATTGCAATTGCGACAATCGCAAGCAGCGTGAAATTGTTCACGAGAATGCTCTGCAGGTTGGCGGGTGCGAGGAAAGTCGGCGCGGCGGCCGAAAAGGCCGCGAAGACGGTGATGATGGCGACGATCAGCGCATAGCGAACGAGGCGGTCGAGAATCGACCGGCCACTATTTGCGCCACGGGAAGCAAGGCCTGCGGTCATGGATTTAGTTCTCCTGTCTGCGCAGAAGCGTGGTCGCCGAAACGACGAGGATGATCAGGAGCCCTTGAACGCCATTCACCAGCGTACTGGAAATATTCAGGAGCTGGAAACCGTTGACCAGGAAACCGACGAGCAGTGCCGAAAGCAATGTGCCGATAATGGTCGGGACAAGGCGGCGTGAAAATACGGTACCAAGAAGAGCGGTCACGACAACGGGGAGCAGCATGTCTCCGGCACCGGTCGTGCTGCCGCTGAGATAGGAGACTGAGAGGATCCCGGCCAGACCTGCGCAGAAGCCGCTGGCGAGAAACGATCCGGCGATCAGCCCCTTGACGGGAAGGCCAGCGGCGCGGGCCGCATCCGGAAATTCGCCGGTCGCGTACAGCCGCAGCCCCATGGGTGTGAACTGGACAACCGCTGTGGCGATCGCCGTGAAAACCAGAAGCACATAGGCCAGAACCGGCAGGCCAAAGGGACCGGCCGCCGAGAGAAACGACAGGAAGTCCGTTGCCGCGGGGACTACGGTATTCTGTGTCAGGACCAGTTCGAGGCCCGCCACGACATTCATAACAGCCAGCGTTGCTAGCAACGGGACGACACCGACAATGACCACCGCAAAGGCATTGACGGCACCGATCAGCGCCCCTGTCGAAATTGCCGCGAGCACCGCAAGACCGTCGCCATATCCGAGCTGGATGACGGTTGCATAGACCGCAGCGCTCAGCCCCATATTGGCAGCGACAGAAAGATCAATACCGCCCGTCACAACGTTGGAGCCCCCGGCGATGATAACGACTGTCAGGCCGATGGCCAGTACACCGAGTATCGCAGATTGCCCCAAAACATTGCCGATATTGCCGATCGTGAAGAAGAACGGCGCGGTAATCGAAAAATACAGAAGAATGGCAGCGAAGGCGATGAAGGAGCCGCCCCGCAAGGCAATGGCCGCTGCCTGTCCGCCCCAGTTGCGCCGTTTTGCTGGCGGCGTCTCGCTATCCGTGTCGAAGGTCGACGTGAAGAGTGCATTAACTGACATGGCGACGTCCTTCCAGCGAACCGGTTGCTTCTGCAAGCACGGCATCCGGCGATGTCTCGGAAGACACGAATTCCTTCACCACACGCCCGCGGAAAAGAACCAGGATTCGATCCGTAATACCGACGAGTTCCGCAAGGTCCGTCGACAGCACGAGCACGCCGGCGCCGCGTGCCGCAAGATCACCGATCAGCCTGTAAATTTCGACCTTCGAGCCGACATCGACGCCGACCGTTGGCTCGTCGAGCAGGTAAATTTCCGAGTGGCGGCTCAGCCATTTGGCAATGGCCACCTTCTGCTGGTTGCCGCCTGACAAGGACCGCAAAAGTGCATCGCGCCCGCTGGTCTTGACCTGCAGACGCTCAATCAACTCGTCGACCTCGGCTCGCTCGCCGGCCCGATCCAGAAACCCGAGATGCGTGAAGCGGCGCAGGCTGGCAATCGTTGTGTTCTCGGTCACGCTCAGGTCAAGCGCAATGCCATTGCCGCGCCGGTCTTCCGGCACGAGCGCCAGGTGATCCCGCACCGCATCCGATGGCCGCTTGAAGCGTACCGGCTTGCCACCGGCAACAATCTCGCCCGATTGCGGCGCTTCGAGCCCGAAAAGTGCGCGCAACAGCTCTTTCGCACCCGAGCCGAGAAGACCGGTTACACCCACGATCTCGCCTTGCCCGACATGGAAGGAAACATCCTGATATTTCCCGGGAGACGACAAACGGCTCACAGAAAGGACCGGGGCGCCGGTCGCCAACTTGCGCTTGGGAAACATCTCGCCGATGTCACGCTCGATCATCAGCGAGGCAATGGCGGCGGCGGAAGTATCGCGGACGGCAAGCGTTGCGACATCGATACCGTTTCTCAGGATAGTCACCTCATCGCAGAGGGCTTCGATCTCGCCGAGATAGTGCGAGATATAGATAATCGTGATACCCTCATCCCTCAGCCGCCGAATGAGGCTGAAGAGGATATCCGCCTCCCGGCGCACCAATGCCGCCGTCGGCTCATCGAAGACAAGAATCTTCGGACCGTGCAGCAACGCGCGGGTGATCTGGACAATCTGCTTTTCGGCGGTGCTTAAATCAGCGATCAACGCGCTGTTTGGCAGGCGCAGGCCGAAATAGCGGTCGAGGATCTCGGCCGCCTGCCTTTGCATCGCCCTGCGATCCAGAAACGGGGTTCCTGGAATGCGCGGTTCCCGGCCGAGAAACAGCGCTTCTCCGACGGTAAACGTCGGAACCAAAAGCCGATCCTGGTGAATGAAATGGATGCCGAGTTCTTCGGCAAGGTGAGGCGTCAGCGTGTCATGTTGCTGCCCATCAATCTCTATCGAGCCTTGGTCCAGCCTGTGAAGACCTGCCAGCACCTTGATCAGCGTGGATTTCCCCGCACCGTTCTGGCCAACCAGCCCATGAACCGTGCCATGACGAACGGCAAGCGACGCTCCCGACAGGGCGCGCGCACCGCCAAAGTGCTTGACGGCGCCTTTGATATTCAAGGCAAACCCGCTCCCCGCAGCCGGGATTGATTGGCTCACGTCGAAACTCCTCATCTTGTCTACGACAGGAAGATGCCTGCTTCACGAAGAGGCTGTCCGGGCGACGTCCGCCCGGACAGCGAAAGGATATTCGGCGCTATCAGCCGATACCGAGCTTCTTCGTGACCTCTTTGACATTTGCCTTGTTGGCAAGGATGGCCGGCACATAGGTTTCGCGCGGCAGCGTTTCGCCGGCAAGCAGGCGGGCAACGTTCTGAATGGCGACACGACCAAGCTCTGCCGGTTGCTGGGCAACGTCCGCTGCCGCCGGCGAGGACGGATCGGCAACGAGCTGAAGCACTTCCGGACTGCCGTCCACACCGTAGGTCTTGATCTCGGTGCGGCCGGCGGCGACCAGCGCCTGGGTCGCTCCGAGCTGCGGGATGTCCCATGCAGACCAGACCGCCTTGATGGAGCCCTTCTCCGGATATTTGTTGAGGATCGCCGTGATCTGCGTGAAGGCGTCCTGAACCGTGTTCGGGATGACGTCGCGAAGCTCCGGCTGAATGATCTGGACCTTGGGGAAGTACTTCACCACGTTCACCAACTGGTCGTAGCGTATGGCGCAAGGCGTAACACCGTAGAAGCCGTTGAAGACCACGATGTTGCCCTCGCCGCCAATATCGGAAACGAGCTGCAAGGCGAGATCCTTGCCGATGCCCCAGTTGTCGGACGTGGAATTGTTCAGTGAATTTGTCGATCCGACGTCGATCGTCAGCACGGGAATTCCTGCGTCACGCGCCTTCTTCAACCAAGGATCAATGACCGTCAGTGTGCCGAGAAGCTGCACGATCGCATCGGGCTTTTGTGCAATCAGCGTCTGCAACTGCGCCACCAGCTTGCCGTCATTACGGCCCGCATCGACCGCAATCGGCTCGCCGCCGAGCCGCTTGACCTCTTCGATTTGCGCGTTGTAGGCCTGCAAATCAAAAAAATGATCTGTTCCTGCCGTGCTGATCCCGATACGCTTGCCCTTGAGAGAAAGCTCCCCTGCCTGCGCGAAGGCCTGGCGCGACATCAACAGGCTTGCTCCCGCAATTGCGGTTCCTGCAAGGGCAGAAAGCTTCAAAATATCACGACGGCCAAGGCCGGATTTGGTTGTATCTGTCATATCCCACTCTCCAATGACCGAGCTGATGTCCATTTATAATGTCTATAGATTATATAGATAATAGGAGTTGCCGAGGTATGGATTTTCAAAAATGTGACTTGCGGCAGAAAAATTCCGCCGTCACATACGGCCAGTGCGCCAGGGCATTCGGCGAGCAGAGGGCCAGTTCACGATATCGACCCAACAATATGCAAATCTGAGACGATCGTTCACAAGATTGGTGTGTCGACAGGCGGTTTAAGGACCCATCAACTGCAGGCAACGGGTGGCTGCTCCCGCCGGCGCGTTTAAACCTACTCTATCTCGGGATAGTCTGAACCTTCAGTCGCTGTAGAATCAATTTATGGAATGGGTTAACCTGTCGGCATAGGTGCCCTTTGCATCATTGAGCATAAGAGCGCCCTCTCCTTTACGATACGGGTCACCGTCCTCGTTTCCGGCACAAGCTGCAATTCATTCATAGGGCGCTGCACTTGGGTCTTGAAGCAAATGTTCTTCGCTTACCCCATATCGGAGGCAGAACTTTCCCTCATCGTAACGTTCAACGGAATCTTCTACGTTCTAATAATCGACTAATTGAATAGATTATACCTACAACGATGGAGATAGACATGCAGACTAAACGATTGACGCGGTTCTTCACGATAGCCCTCATGGCTAGCAGCATCCAGGTCGGCGGGCTCGGTTTCGCCTTTGCAGACACCACAATCCTGAACGTCTCATATGATCCGACACGCGAGCTCTACAAAGAGTTCAATACCGCCTTTTCCGAAAAGTGGAAGGCTGACACCGGAGAGACGGTCACGATTCAGACATCGCATGGCGGCTCAGGTAAGCAAGCGCGCTCAGTAATTGACGGCCTGGACGCTGATGTCGTGACACTCGCACTTGAGGCTGACATCGATGCGATCGCCAGAGAAAGCGGGAAGATTCCTGCAGACTGGAAGGGGCGGCTTGAAAACAACAGCGCGCCCTACACCTCGACCATCGTATTCCTGGTGCGCAAGGGCAATCCAAAGGGCATCAAGGACTGGGGCGACCTGGTTAAGGACGATATCCAGGTGATCACGCCCAACCCGAAGACCTCTGGCGGCGCGCGCTGGAACTTCCTGGCTGCCTGGGCATGGGCACGGCAGGCCAATGGCGGCGATGACACCAAGGCTCAGGAATACGTCACGGAACTCTTCAAGCATGTCCCAGTGCTGGATACAGGTGCTCGCGGCTCGACAACAACCTTCGTCCAGCGCGGTCTTGGTGACGTTCTGCTCGCATGGGAGAATGAGGCCTATCTGTCACTCGAAGAGCTTGGGCCGGATAATTTCGACATTATCACGCCGTCGATCTCGATCAAGGCGGAACCACCGGTGGCGATCGTCGATGGCAATGTCGATGCCAAGGGCACCCGCAAAGTGGCTGAGGCCTATCTCCAGTACCTCTATTCCGACGAAGGTCAGAAGCTGGCGGCGAAACACTATTACCGCCCCTTCAGGCCGGAAGTAGCCGATCCCAAGGACACGGCCCGGTTCTCGGAGGTGAAGCTATCCACGATCGACGAATTCGGCGGATGGAAGGAAGCCCAGCCGAAGTTCTTCGGGGATGGTGGCGTCTTTGATCAAATCTACAAGCCGGGGCAATAAATCCCCCCTGCCGAACGTGTGAAATCAAACAGCCGGGCGTCATTCCGAGTTTCGGATTGACGCCCGGCATTTCCGTATGTCCATCACCTTTGCTGAGGATACCCATAGGTGAGTTGTCGGCAGCTGGCTGATCGGGCGACAACTTGGGCCCTATCGCCTAGTGTTGTCTGCCGCGCCCGCATGCCTGAAAACACACGATCCGTTGACGTCGCCTCGGGACCTGCAAAGGCATGAATGCCATAGCTTCTAACTACCGAACACTGCAGATGCGTTGGACGTTCGAAGGGCAGAATGGACGAAAAGTTGCACTCGTACACTAACGGCTCATGGCGGACCTCGGTGAGCGGTCGCTTTGCGCCGCCGTCGAGGGCTGGGGCGTCATGCAAACCGAGGAACTCGTGAACGACTGCCTGTCAAGATGGCAGCCTCATCGATTTTTTGCCTCGATACCCTATGCCGCCCGCCCCTTGCATACCCTCTATGAGCTAGACCGTCGGCAGAGGCCCCACGCTGCGAAGACTTTGTAGTTTTCATGGGTTGCAGTTCGGATCGCCGAAAATTCCACATGAAAGCATCAAAGCGACACCTTGAGGGCCTCTGAACCTCAATATCTTGACATGTGACGAACTGGCTGCATCGTTGAACGAGGGACGCCATGCGTCGCGCAAGATCAAGCGCGCCAAGATTTTGGTCGCAGCGGAGGAAGGCTTCAGCGACGAGGTTGATCGCGGCAACCTTGAACGTTAGTGATCGACGATTTACCGGACCACGCGCAGGTTTGTGGGAGCCAATCTGGAGGGCGCCCAGTGAAGACCGCGCCCGCGCGTTGGGAGCAAGCTGTCGAGTAAACAATAATCCGACGATTGAATGTTCATATTGCTTTGCGATATCAGAAACCTACCCTCGTTTGGACTTGTTCCGCTACTCGACGGGCATATACCCCTTTATCACGGGACTGTTACGCTATAAAATATCTTGTGTATTCGGTTCGGGAAACACCTCTGAGCTCAGGGTGTTCTGCTTCGATCCCAATCGATGAGAAGGAACTGGCTCAATCCACAAGAGGAGACAGACATGACGAATGCCTTGCCGCCACTTTACAACGGACATGCGCCGATCACCCTTCAGGAATTGTTTCGTGAAGCGCTTAACGCCTTCGAAGAATGGGATACGGAACTTACGGAACCGCTCGTCACTTTCGAAGGGCGGGTCATCCCGATCAGCCTCGTCTTCGAAGCGATGCGCGAATGCGATGACATCGTGCCGAAGACCATTGTCAGTGCCGTCACCGAAAGACTTACCAAGCCTTGGGAAGGCGAAGGGCCGCTCGATCAAATGAGCTTCTCGACGGCCGCCCGTGTGATGGGGGTGCTGGTACGTAAACGCCTTCTTGCCGAGGGTGGTGCCGATATCGTGGCCGCCTCCAACCGCACAGCCGATCGCAAGTAATCGAAATGAGCCGTGCGGGATCGCGTCGGCCTCGCCGCGATCCCTTCCTCCCTAGTAGGGCCCGGCCTCTTCCATTGTCACCCAGCGGAATCCAAAGCTTCATCTTGCGAACAACTCAACGAGGTCGCAATTGTCCCAGGCTCGACATCATGGCCGGGCGAACTTTCCTCACACCCTTTACTGCAAATACGCGCCTGGCCGCGCTACGTGGGAGCGAGTTCTGGCAAGCCATTTTCAACAAGCGACAATTTCATCTCATCAATTGCCTGCCAGAGCAGACTCAGCGTTTACACCCTTGCGCGTCAGCTCGGCGAAACGGACCGCCAATCCGGCTCGACCAGGTCTTGTGGCGGTGCCCAACACGAAGGAAAAATTTTTGCTCCAGTGCGGCATCGCAGTCGAGATCCACAGGTAACTTGCATGACCGAAAATCCGTTCTCGTTTGTACGCAGCGGATACCTCGCCGCAGACGTTTTGCTGATCTTATGTCGTGCAGAAACGGGCGCGCGCCCGTACGCATCGCGCTGTTTAGAATGACCATGCGTGGTAAGTTGACGTGCTGGATGGGGGGTAGATCGATGGGGGAGGCTATCCGTTCGATAGACGTGACGCAAGTTCAAGTGGGCTCGCAGGTTGCGATTCCGGGTGAATACCAGAGGCATACAAGACGCTGCCGCTTGACAACCGTTCGTTTCGTCTCATGTCTGGATCGTTTCAAGGCGGATGAGCGCCTGGTGAAAGACATCGGCATCCGCCCAGGCTTCAGCCTTGAAACTTGTCTTTAGAAAATCATGGCGGCGAAGAAAATCGACCTGGATGTCCAGCAGCTTCAATCGTTCAGGCGAAAGGTCCGCCGCGAGCCTATTTTGGAAATCGTGCCCGTAGGCACTGTCGATATCCTCGATGGTGCCGGCCTGTGTTTCGTTTCGGACGATGGACCGCACGTCGTCTGGATGGCCGCTTGCCCATTCCGCGGCCTTCAACGTCAGCGCGAGGAAGTCGATCACCCATTCCGGGCGGCTCTGGAGCAAGGCTTCGTGCACGGTGATCGGCCGCGGCGTACCATTGTTGACACGCCCTTCCGGAACTGTCCGATGATCGAGGTCGATCAGCAGACAGAGGCCCGCTTTGCGGGCTGCCGCAATAGCGGCGGCACCTTTGACATAGGCGGCATCCGCCTCACCCTCCACAAGCAGGTTGAGCGCTGGCCATTGGGCGATACCCTTTAGATCACGCAGTCTTCCCGGAGGAATCGTCTTGCCCGTCGCGGCCTCGACGACGGTGACGTCTTGGAAATCAAGTCCGCCAATGCCCAACGCAGCTTCAAAGCCGGCCAGTGCCATGGCGCGAGAATGGCTGGCATGCCTTTCCTTAGCCCATCCGGGAATGACGATCCGTCGACCCTTCAAACCGGAGGGATGCTCCGTATCAATATCGGCCCGCACGACGATCGCCTGGCGCTCGTCGATCCAGGTCAGGCCAATCAGCCGCGTCGGCTGCCCGTCGGATTTTGCAACGATGGCGGGAACGCTGCCGCCTTCGCGAAACAAGCCCGGCAAGGCATGATCGTAGTGATGTCGCGCGATTTCGATGGGAGCGTCCTGAAGGATCCCGAGCTCCATGTCGTCTTCGGCAAATCGTTTGGCAAGCCATCCCCGTTGATAAGCAAGGCCGGTTGCGGTCGGAACGTTACAGCGTGTGTACCAAAGTTTGTCGATTTTCTTCTGATCTTCCGTCACAGCGTACCCTTTCGATCATGCGAGACATGCCAATGCAACAGATGGCGCTCGATCGTCAGAAAGCCGAAGTTGAGGGCATAGCCGATCACAGCGACAGTGGCCGCACCGGCGTACATTCGCGAAATGTCGAGCGTCTGCTGGGCCGTGAGGATGTAGAAGCCGACGCCGGCATTGCCAGCGATCATGCCCGACGCGATCGCGATCACCAGCGAACTTGCCAGAGCCAGGCGTAGACCGACCATGATCTGCGGCAGTGCGGCCGGGAGGACGATTTCCACCAAAGTCTGCCACCAGGTTAGTCGAAAGGAGGCAGCGGTGTCCTTCAGCGCCTGCGGAACGGCGCGTGCACCGGCAAACGACGCGATGAGGATCGGCTCGGTCGCCGAGATGACGATCGCCAATACATTCATCTCGCGCCCAAGGCCGACATAAAGGATGATGACAGGGATGAACACGATTGTCGGGATAGGGCGGATCAACTCCACGATAGGCTCGAAAATGGCGTAG
>Ga0307513_10012017_pt1 | contig 10715 bp, 7 predicted proteins | sample 15_EM_MG_FD_202174 | JGI IMG/M metagenome (GOLD analysis project Ga0307513, IMG submission 202174) | Populus trichocarpa ectomycorrhiza microbial communities from riparian zone in the Pacific Northwest, United States - 15_EM | ecosystem: Host-associated > Plants > Roots > Unclassified | place...
ATTTGATCCGGTTTGAAAAGTATGAAGATGCCTGGGGTTATAAAACAGATGCCGATAAGAATAAACGCATTTTCCCCATTCCGGCAGCCGAGCGGATCCTGAATCCCGGGTTGATACAGAATTTTGGTTATTAGCGATCCTTATCTTATGGTAATCCGTATCCCGGAAAAAAAGGGCCTCCGAAAAGTAGTAATACTGGAAGGGCCCTTTTTCCGTTTAACTGTATAAAAAAAGCACCGGTAAAACCGATGCTCTTTGCAAATCTCAATTTTATAGTTGTATGACTGGGCTTCTCTCTGTTATTACTTCAATTTGTTTACAACGGTTTCTTCAACATAGGCCTGACTTCTGTTGATAGCATACACTTCTGTGGTATTGTTCTTGGTAGACTTTACGGTTACATGAAGGTTTGCATCACCGAATCCATCAGATTTCAGCAGGAATTTCTTGGTGATGTTAGTGCCTTTGAATTTATTAGCGTATACTACGTTACCAGCTTCATCACGGAAGGTCACAATGATCTCGTCTTCTTCTCCAGTGGTCAGGTTCAACTGAAATACAGGTTGATTGTCCATGTTGCCGATGAACTTCAGCTCTGTTTTAGCATTCTTTTTTGGTTCCTCATTAGCCAGTGACACGGTTGAAAAACCTACAGTTAAAGTGATTAATGTGATAAGGGCGATTGTAAATTTAGCTGCTTTCATAATTGTAATGTTATATGTATATTTCTTATTTACGTATTTTTACGAACGTTACACCGGTTAGTGTGTTTGTTGCGTTTCGTAATGCAAACATACAGCGGGAAATGGCGCTCCGGAAATCAACATAACGCTGTTTTTAGTATGGGTAAGGTATTTATAAAAAGTTAAAACCCGCTGTGGTAGCGGGTTTTGCTATAAATGGGGCATGATGTCCAATTGTTTTTCACGTGATGAATGATGCCGGTAAATGGGGGTTTACGGGCGTGGATATTCAAAAACGCTTATATTAGCTGTAGCCAGTTTAACCAACTATATACATTATGCAACGACTGCTTGCCATCATAATTGCCATTCTTTCCTGGTTCGCCCTGGTAGCTCAATTAGTATTGATGTTGGAGAATAGGGTAGTAGCTATACCAGAAACCCTGATACGTTTTTTTGGCTTCTTTACCATTTTAACAAACACGCTGGTAGCGTTGTTTTTTACAGGTCGCCAGCTGAATGCGGCATTTATAGAAAAGGCTGGGTGGCTAACCGCCCTTACAAGCTACATTCTTGTTGTTGGAGTTACTTATCAATTGCTATTACGGCATTTGTGGCAACCTACCGGTTTGCAATGGGTAGTTGATGAATTGTTGCATACAATTGTTCCGTTGTTGGTTGTTATCTTTTGGACCTTTTTTGGTGAGAAAACAAAAGTTCAGTACAGGCAAATATTCCGGTGGTTGATATACCCACTGATTTATTTTGGTTATACTTTACTAAGAGGCCTTTCAACCGGCTATTACCCCTATCCATTTATTGACGCTAATAAACTGGGTTTATCCAAAGCATTATTGAATGGTGTTTTTATACTGGTCTTTTTTGTTGGTATACAGTTAGCGCTTATTTGGGTTGCTAAAAGGGGTAAGAAAATAAAATAGATCCAGGCGATGAACCTTTGTATTTTACTGCTTGTCTTTTCCTTCTATCAGCACCTTGCGCAGGTTTTCCAGTAAAGGGTCAGATGTATTGGAATTGGTAAAGAGGACGTAGCCCATCTTCAGATCTTTATATACTTCAAACTTGCATTTGAAGTCGCCGTTATTGCCGCCATGACCAAATGATTTGCCAAAAGGCGTTTCCCTTATTTCAAGGCTCATGCCCATGTAAGTGGGGATCTTTGGCTTATCCTTTTCTTCATAGGGGTACTCGGAATGTTTTGACAGGATAGTATCATACATGGCAGCTGTCAGCCCTTCTTGTTCTAACAAATACAACATAAACCGCGTAAAGACGATCGCTTCTGTATGCATGGAGTACGCCATGCCCGGTTGCTCCGGCAAATCGGCTTTGCTTGGCTGTTTATTGAAGTGACCATTGGCCACCATTCGTTGTAAGGAATCATTTTTTGAAAAGAAGGTATGATACAAACCAATCGGCTCAACCACTTCTTCCTGTAATACCTGTTCCACCTTTTTACCCGTGATCTTTTCCACCACCAATTTCAGGTATTCAAAACCTTCGCCTGAATAACCAAATGCGGTGCCGGGTGTAAACTTGATATCCAATTTTCCATCTGTATTCATCGAGCGCCAATTGGGGAAACCTGTGCGATGTGTCAATACATGGCGTGCGGTAATGAGTTTATATCGTTCGTCGTTTTCAATATCCTTGTAGGGGAGGTATTCATAAAGTGGTTTGTCGAGGTTAATGATACCGCGTTCGGCCAACCGCTCTACGGCAAATGCAAATACGGGTTTCGTAATAGAAGCGGCTTCAAACAGCGTATTATCATCCACCTTTTCACCGGTCATGGTATTACGAACTCCATAGGTTTTATGATAAACCAGTTTTCCTTCCCTTATTAAAGCCAGGGAAACACCGGGTATCCCATAGTATTTGCAATAGGTTTCAATAAAATGGTCTAATTGACCGGCACCGGCTGGTGTAAAATGAAGCAGGATGCCTTTATCAGGAATTAAGTCGGGCGCCGGGTCAGCCGGAATAACAAGGTTGGGGGCGATCGTTTTATTGCCGGGTTTTGCAACAACATACACCGGCTTTTTTTGATGGGTCGCATACACTTTTCCATCAAACTGGTAATACGCATCCGGAAAAGCGATCTCGTATTTTCCGGCAGGAATATCGACCGCATAATTTCCTAAACTATCCAATCCGGCCTCCACCCAAAGCCTGGGATTATTTAAAGCGTTCAGTCGAATCACACCCGGTAATTTTACCGTCATTGGTTTTTCCCAACTCAATTTACCGGAAACGGAGGCCAGCTTTGCTGCAGCAGGTAAAATAAGAATATCGCCCAGGCTGTTTGGGTTCATGTACTTGGCGTCTCCTTTGCCCCAGGCGGAGTAAGTTAAACTGCCGTCTGCATCTTTGTCGAAGACATGAAAATCGAAACCAACTGATTTGCCAACAACAAGCTCATCTCCTAACTGGATGCGCCACTCGTACATGCGGGTGCTGCCCTGGCGGGTAACAGCTACTTCCATAATATTCCAGTTGGCAGTACTGGCAAAGGGATCATAAAAAGCGTTATTGATATTGCGCAGTTTTTTGCTGTACATAAAGGATGCAACGCCTGAACCGGAGAGCAGGTGGCGGGCATCGATGCTTATTTCCAGTCCATCCTGGGTATTCCACCGTACGTTTTTAGTAGTGTCTTCAATAAAATCATCATCTGTTATCGTGAAAGCGATGTATAAGGAGTGATTGTCGAGCCGGTAACCAAGCTGAAAGAATCCGGAGAAGTCAGCATCGCTGTTGATTTTTGTGTCAGACAAATTCATGGCGATCTGGTACTTCCTGGTATCTTGAGGCCAGTCGGCCAAATTGCCATCCACCGTGATCTTGCCTAGTGGGTAAGCATAAGCAATGCTACCGTTATGAGCCAAGAGGTTTAAGGAGATCAGGTAGCAGGCAACCAGGAGAAAAATGGTTTTGATGGATGTGTTTGGCATAGTAAGTCGTTTCGGTAATTGTGGTATGACGATCCTGGGAATAGAGAGGTTACAATGAATGAAGAATATATTATGATTAAGGTAGCTTTTATTATCAATATGTTGCATGGGAATGTTTAACCACCCGGGGGTAATATAGCAGAGATTTTAAAACATAATGACTTATAAATATTCCATTTACCTAATTTGGATATAGGGTTGAGGCTGTTAAAAAAATAATAGTGTATGACAACATATAGTGATGACAGGTTTCGAAACGAAACCCAGGCAAAAGAGTTATCCGGTATTCTTACAAAAGATGCTTTTATTGAACTGGCCAGCTATGATAAAATGCCCTGTATAAGCATCTTGCTGCCTACGCATAAAGCGGGTGTGCAGGAAAATGAGCAAGGAAACAGTGCCCAATTTAGGAATGCGTTACAGCAGGTTGAAAAAATGTTAAAGGCAAAAGGGGCCGAACCATTCACCATTAAAAGTTTACTACAGCCTGGGTCTGAACTATTAAATGATGAACCATTTTGGCATTCACTCAATAATGGGTTGGCTGTATACATCGCCGATGGGTTCTGCAAATACATAAAACTACAGGTACCACTCATACAATACATCCAGGTTAATAATGCTTTTTATTTGAGTCCGCTGGTGCCGTTTATGGTGAAAGAAGAAAATTTTTATCTGTTGGATCTTGAAAAAAAATACACCCGCTTTTATCGCGCCGATTCTTTTGGGATAGAACAGTTGAATATAGCGGAGATACCCTCTGGTGATGACGATGTAGCGTACCTGGAAGAAGTGGATAATATCATCTGGTTAAGCCATCTGAACAGGGAAAATATTCCCTTGTTACTGGCGGGGCAGGAGTCTTTGATCCCTATTTATAGATCGGTTTCCCAATATAAAAATATCTGGCCCGAAGATTTAACGGGCAATCATCATCAGCAGCATGAGAATGTATTGTACGAAGAAGCCAGAAAGGTGATGAAACGGTACTTTGATCAGCCTGTACAATATGCGTTGGAAGATTATAGAAACAAACTGGCAACAGACCTTACTTCTTCCATGATAGAAACAATCATTCCGGCTACTTATTATGCAAAGGTTTCCCATTTATTTGTAAAAAATGGTATGCATATCTGGGGTTCGTTCAATGAACAGGAGAATAAACTGGAATTACAGGAATTGGAAAATGGGACCGTAATGGATGAGGACCTGATTGATAAAGCAGTCATAAAAACCATTCAAAACGGCGGAGAAGTATATTTCCTGGAAGCAGCGCAAATGCCAAATGAAAGTGAACTGGCGGCTATATTCAGGTATTGAATGTTAAAAGTAATATTTCCGGAAGTGCTCACCGTACAGGATGCGGTGAGCATTTTTTATCTTTGGTGATCATTTATTATAAACTGATCACATGGGTAAATTTTTTGATTCCATCCAGGATCATCACGCCGCTTTTATTGAAAAGCAAAAAATGTTTTTTGTGGCCTCGGCGCCATTAAGCAGCAATGGACATGTAAACCTGTCGCCCAAAGGGTTAGACTGCTTCCGCATATTATCTTCCACCCGTGTGGCCTACCTGGATATTGTAGGCAGTGGCAATGAAACATCGGCGCATGTGTTGGAGAATGGCCGTATTACGTTTATGTTCTGCGCCTTTGAGGGACCGCCAAACATCCTGCGTTTATATGGTACAGGCCATACCGTATTGCCAGATGATTCGCAATGGGCGGAATTGTCGGCGCTGTTTAACCTGCCACTTGCTACCCGACAAATTATTGTGGCGGATATTCATAAAGTACAAACTTCCTGCGGTTTTAGTGTTCCCCTATACGAATACGTTGGTGAAAGGGACCATGCGCAAAAATGGGCGGAGAAAAAAGGCCCCCAAGGATTGGAGACATACAAGGATGAAAAGAACCGGGTAAGTTTAGATGGGTTGCCTACTGCGCTGGGAGTGGGGAAGGGCTAGTTTTGAAAAGAAGAGATAGTTTCGTAATTGTAAACTAAACAAGTAAACTAACTCCTGGCCTGTACAATTAGTAATTGGTTTAATTGCACTTTCTAAAGCGCCGATCTCATAACCGGGCGTAGTATTCTTGCCATTCGTCGTTACACATTTCAAATAAACGATATAGTTATTATCTTGCGGCCGCCAGCAAGATGAGTTTTACTTTTGCTCGTTGGTTATCTGATATTTTTACCTAATATGATGGATGGCTCTGTACGGTGCAGGTGGCTATGCACTTGCCTGTTTTGCTATGTAAGCATCCCAACCAATTTTTAATTTTTCTGAAAGAATTAAACAGTACACATGCCCAAACAGTATGCACTTTTTTTAGTTTTCCTGATCTATATTATTAACGGAACGAACGGCCAAACGCTTATACCTGCCCCTCTGGCAACCGATGGAACAATAAAAACCATTGTTCAGGATGGCAACACCCTTTATATTGGCGGCACTTTTACCTTTGCAGGACTCGCTGTTCCCCATGGCGCTTCGGTTAATACCACAAGCGGTTTGCCCAATGTTCCTTTGCCAACGATCAACGGCACCGTATATACGGTAGTACCCGATGGCAGTGGTGGTTGGTATATTGGCGGCAGTTTTAGTCAGGTGGGTGGGCAAAGCAGAACCTTTATTGCCCGCATTAATGCAGATGGCTCCCTGAATGCCTGGAATCCCGCTGCAAATAATACAGTAAAAGCTATTGTAGTGAATGGATCTACCATATATGCAGGAGGAGACTTTACTATCATTGGCGGACAAACCAGGAACCGGCTTGTGGCGCTGGATGCCACCACAGGCCTGGCCACCGCCTGGAATCCCAATTTAAATGGTACCGTTAATGCCATAGTGGTAAGTGGTTCTACTGTGTATGCAGCGGGCCAGTTTAGTATTGTTGGCGCACAAACCAGGAACCGGCTTGTGGCACTGGATGCCACTACGGGTTTGGCCACCGCATGGAATCCCAATGCAAATAATATCATTTATTCTCTGGCAACAGATGGCGCAAGGGTATATGCCGGCGGTAATTTTACTACCATTGGCGGACAAACCAGGAATTATATTGCTGCACTGGATGCCACTACGGGTTTGGCCACTGCCTGGAATGCCAATGCAAATAACCTCATTAATACAATAGCCGTAAACGGTACTACTATATATGCCGGCGGTGACTTTACTACTATCGGCGGACAAACCAGGAATTATATTGCTGCACTGGATGCCACTACGGGTTTGGCCACTGCCTGGGACCCCAATGCAAACAGTACGGTGTATTCGATAGCAATAGATGGGACAACAATTTATACAGGTGGAAACTTTCTTTCGATTGGCGGACAAGCCAGGGGGTACCTGGCTGCTATAGATGCCACTACCGGCACTGCCACTTCATGGAACCCCGCTCCCGATAACACCGTGTATGCGCTTGCCGTAAATGGATCGGCATTGTATGTAGGTGGATCTTTCGCCTATATGAAGGTGGTGAACCGCAATAACCTTGCCGCCATAGACCTCACTACATGGGGTGTTACTGCCTGGGATCCCAATCCGGATTTTGCGGTGAACACATTAGCGGTGGATGGGACCACGGTTTACGCGGGTGGACTCTTTTCCGTTATTGGCGGGCAAAGTCGCAGTTTTATGGCGGCACTGGATGCCACTACGGGCCTGGCCACGGCCTGGAATCCCACTACAGATAACGTTGTTAATACCATAGTCGTAAACGGATCTACTGTATATGCCGGTGGAAGTTTTACTAATATTGGCGGGCAAGCCCGGAACCGGATCGCGGCACTGGATGCCACTACGGGCCTGGCCACGGCCTGGAATCCTAATATTGCAAATAACGTCGTTAATGCCATAGCCGTAAACGGCTCTACTATATATGCCGGCGGATCCTTTACTCTTGTCGGCGGACAAATCAGGAACCGGATCGCTGCCATTGATGCCACTACCGGTTCGCCCACTGCCTGGAATCCCAGTGCAAGTGCAGCTAGCACTGTTAATGCCATAGCCGTAAATGGAACTACTGTATATGCCGGCGGAACTTTTACTACCATCGGCGGACAAGCGCGGAACCGGATCGCTGCACTGGATGCCACCACCGGCAACGCCACTGCCTGGGATGCCAATGCAAATAGTACGGTTTGGGCATTTTCATTGAATGCCGCTGCTTTATATGCTGGCGGTTCGTTTACTACCATGGGTGGAGCTTCGCATTTTTTCCTGGCGGGATTTTCTATCGGTACTTTGCCCTTGCATTTTCTTTCTTTTACGGCAACGGCCCGGCACGAGGCCACCGCTAGTGTATTATGTAAATGGTCAACCGCCAATGAACAAAATACATCACACTTTATTATTGAAAGAAGCGCCGACGGAAAAAGCTTTTCCGGCATTGGTTTGGTATCGGCCAATAACAACGCAACCAGCATCCAACAATATACTTTTACCGATAACAACCCACTCGCTTCCACCGCCTGGTACCGTTTAAAACAGGTTGACCGCGATGGCGTTTTCACCTATTCAAAAACGTTGCTCGTTGCTGCTGCCAACAATACAACTACGTTGCGGTTATTCCCCAACCCCGTACAGCAGGATGCCACGCTGCTGATCACCGTTGCTGAAAAAGAGGTGGTGAGCTATACCATCTTCGATCAAACCGGAAGAAGGGTCACTACTGCTCTTTGTAGTCTTGAAAAAGGAAGCAACAGCATCAGTCTGCCTGTTCAAACGCTGGTGAACGGCGTGTATACGATAAAGCTTTCCGGAATAAAAACTGATAAACAAGTACAGTTTGTAAAGCAATAAGCAGGAAAATTATTAAGTAACCAGAAGGCTCACAGAACATTATTCTGTGGGCCCTTTTATTGGTAGAATAGGTTCGTTACATTTTTAATTTTCCTTCAATGGAATCATCCATGGTTTTACCGGTGGCGGCGCCTGCCAGCATTTTTAAGAAAGCAATGGCTTTACCATGTTTGGTATCCCAATAGTAACCTTCGGCTGGAATAAATTTTATCACTGATATCCTGGAATCATCTTTGCCATCTGTAAACCAGGTCTTCATAATGGGCTCCCATAATTCTTCAATTTTATTCCTGTCTGAGATGATTTCTGCTTTGCCTGTTATATACATAAAATCGGAATGTGCCGAACCCTGGAAAAATAATTTGACGTCATGGTTCAGGACTATTTCCTGGTTTTTATGACTGTCATTGGCGCTGAGGAACCAGAGATTCCCTTCCTCGTCAACCTGCTGTACACTCATGGGTCGTACGCCATTCGAATCACTCGTAGGCGTGTCGGTATCAAAAAAACAGGTCTTTGTTTTGTCGATCAGCTCGCGCAGTTTTTCAACAGCCGCTTCATTATGCAGGTTTTCCTTGTTTATTTCCTTTTGTTGTTTGTTTATGCTGTCCATAACGAGTTATTTATAGCATTTTTGCAATCTGCATACCACTGTTTACCGTGTTTATCAGCCTTGGCAGGTTTAAACCTTGTCAACTTGTTAACTCTGTTAACTTTTCAACTCACCTTACCTACCTTTGCCCCTCAAATTCCTGCGGTTGAAACATTTAAAAGCGCTTGATCGATATTTCTGGAAATACCGGAACCGGTTGTTTCTGGGTATCCTGTTCATCATTATTTCCAACTATTTTGCCGTGCTGGCGCCCCAGGTCACCGGCTATGTGTTCGATGTTGTACAACGGGCTTTTGGCATAGAATCAAAAAAAGAACCGGTTCAATACGACTGGCTGGTTACCTGGTTCATTCATTTTGCCGAACAGCATAGAACAATTTCTGTGATTGCCTTGTGTGGGATCACCATTCTGGTGCTGGCCCTTATTCGTGGTATTTTCATGTTCCTGATGCGACAAACCATCATTGTCATGAGCCGCCACATTGAATTCGACCAGAAGAACCAGATCTTCAAACACTACCTCACCCTCGATACCAATTTCTATAAAACGCACAGCACCGGCGACCTCATGAACCGGATGTCGGAAGATGTAAGCCGGGTGAGAATGTTCACCGGTCCGGCCATTATGTATTTAATAAACCTGATCTCGCTGATCTCATTGGCGGTTTATTATATGGTGAAGAAAGATCCGTTGTTAACGCTGTATGTAATGGCGCCACTACCCATTCTGGCGATCACGATCTATGTGGTAAACACCATCATCAATAAAAGAAGTGAACGTATTCAGGCTTTACTGAGCGATTTAACCACCAATGCCCAGGAATCGTATTCGGGCATCAGGGTTATCAAGTCGTTTGTGCAGGAAAAGGCCATGTTCCGGTTTTTTGATAAGAACAGCGAGGAGTACAAGGAAAATGCAATAGGACTTGCTAAAATGGAAGCGCTGTATTTTCCATCCATGACCCTCCTCATTGGTCTCAGCACCCTGCTTACCATCATGATAGGCGGCATTTACGCTATTTACGACCAAACAGGAACCAGGATAAGCACCATCGCCGAGTTTGTGATGTACATAAATATGCTCACATTTCCGGTAGGAGCCATTGGGTGGACGGCCAGCATGATACAACGAGCGGCCGCTTCGCAAAAACGCATCAACGAATTCCTGGATACCGAATCTGCTATTGTAAATCCGGTGAACCCCGTTAAACCCGCATTGCAGGGAAGTATTGTATTTGACAATGTTGATTTTGTATACCCAAATACCGGCATACAGGCAATTAGCCATTTTAATCTGCAGATAAAACAGGGACAAAAGATCGCCATCATCGGTCACACCGGCAGTGGCAAAACCACCATTGCACAATTGTTATTACGAATGTACGATCCCTCGGTGGGTACAATCAGCATCGACGGGGTGGACCTGCGGCAAATGGACATGCAGGGGCTGCGCAATCAGATCAGCTATGTGCCCCAGGATGTATTCCTGTTCAGCGATACCATTAATAATAATATCCTCTTTAGTCCGGGTGGTGCAGGAAACAGGGAAACAGCCGTAAAAGCAGCCCGCTCTGCTGTTGTGGAGAAAGAGATCGAATACTTTCACGAAAAATACGACACCATGGTAGGGGAGC
>Ga0307513_10012018_pt1 | contig 10714 bp, 10 predicted proteins | sample 15_EM_MG_FD_202174 | JGI IMG/M metagenome (GOLD analysis project Ga0307513, IMG submission 202174) | Populus trichocarpa ectomycorrhiza microbial communities from riparian zone in the Pacific Northwest, United States - 15_EM | ecosystem: Host-associated > Plants > Roots > Unclassified | place...
TGTCGGGCTTGGGCGGGAAGGCCGGCGGTGAAGCGCCGGTCCACCACGCCATCCAGCCGCCGGTGGGGCCGTTCGCGGGCAGGCCTTCGCCGCTCGGGCCGCGGCCGGGGTATTCACGCAGCCCGTGGGCGAGGTCGAAGTCGAAGCGCACGGGTGAGTTCAGCGCGCGCACCGCGGCGATCTGCGGCTCGCTCAGGCAGCCGTCGCCGGCACCGCCGGTACAGCGCAGCCGCGCGACATCGAAGCGCGCGCGGCAGCCGAGCGGATCGGCCACGATGCCGTCAGCCACGCCGTCGGCCGCGTCGCAGGCCGCCAGCACCGCGTCGTGCACGAGCTTGACCTTGGCCGGCGGGATCCAGCCGTCGCCGGCGCTGGCCAGGCCGTCGCGCAGGCCGGCGTGCTGCAGCCCCGTCCAGTGGAGCACCGGCACGCGGCTGAAGATGCCGTCGAAGTCGGCCGGGTAGCGCTGCGCCATCGTCAGGCCTTCGCGCCCGCCTTCCGAGCTGCCGACGAAGTACAGCTTTTCGGGGCCGCGGCCGTAGGCGCGCTTCATCAGCTCGACCGACACGTCGCGGACCTTCTTGTACGACGCGTGCGCGAAGTTGAGCAGCGCTTCGTCGTTGAGGGCGAAGGTCTGCGGCGGCTCGCCGGGCTTGGTCTGGTGGCCCGAGTCGGTGCCGACGGTCGCGAACCCCAGAGCCAGCGGCGAGGGTTTTTCGTAAGGCGCCGCCGGCACCAGCGCCAGGCCACTGATCAGCACGCCGTTGAAGCCGCCGCCGCCGTACTGCACCGAGCGGCCGTTCCACTTCGTCGGCAGGTTGACCTGGAACTGGATCGCCGGCGCTGCGGGGTCGACCGGCGCAATGCGGCCGAGCAGCTTGCAATACTCGGGTGTGGCCGGCGTGATGGTGGCCGCGGGTGTCGGGCCACGTTCGGCAACCGCCAGCGCGCTGGGCGCCACCAGCGTCGCCGAGTCGATGCTGGCGCCGCCGCTGGCCAGGCCGATCTGCGCCGCGGCCATCGGGCCAGCCAAGCCGGCGCAGCCGCCTTTGGCGTCGCCCGACAGCAGCGGCGCCGGTGCGCAGGCGGCCAGCGCCAGGCTGGCCATGAGCAATGCGCCGAGCCGCAGCGTCATGGATTCACGCCCCAGTAGAGCCGCATCGGGTTGTCGACCAGCAGCTTCTTCTGCAGCTCGGCCGTCACCGCGATGTGCGGGATGTAGTCGACCAGCAGGCCGTCGTCGGGCATGTGACCCTTCAGGTTCGGGTGCGGCCAATCGGTACCCCACAACACGCGGTCGGGAAAGGTCTCGACGATACGGCGCGCGAAGGGCACGACATCGCGGTAGGCCGCCTGCTCGCCGTTCAGCGCCGGCGGGCCGCCGACCGACAGGCGCTCAGGGCAACTCACCTTGCTCCACACGTTCGGGTACTCGCGCATGAACTTGATGAACAGCTCGAACTCGGGGCCGTCGACCGGCTTCGTCACGTCGGGCCGGCCCATGTGGTCGACGACGATCGTCGTGGGCAGCGCGGTGAAGAAGTCCCACAGCTCGGGCAGGTCGACCGCCTCGAAATAGATCACGACGTGCCATCCGAGCTTGGCGATGCGGCCGGCGATTTCCATCAACTCGTCTTTCGGCGTGAAGTCGACCAGCCGCTTGACGAAGTTGAAGCGCACGCCGCGCACGCCGGCGGCATGCAGTTCTTCCAGCTCGGCATCGCCGACGCTGCGCTTGACGGTGGCGATGCCGCGCGCGCGGCCGCCGGATGCGATGCAGGCATCGACCATCGCCCGGTTGTCGGCGCCGTGGCAAGTGGCCTGGACGACGACGTTGCGGGTGAAGCCGAGACGGTCGCGCAACGCGAAGAGCTGGGTCTTCGACGCGTCGCAAGGCGTGTACTTGCGCTCGGGCGCGAACGGAAACTCGTCGCCGGGGCCGAAGACATGGCAGTGCGCATCGACCGCGCCCGGCGGCAGCTTGAAGCGGGGTCTGCTCGGGTTGGCGTACCAGTCGAGCCAGCCGGGGGTTTTTTCGAATGCCATACGGTCTTCAGTCTTTCGTGATCGGATCGGTCGTCTGCTCGCGGCCCATTGCGGTCATTCCTTCACAAGGTCGGTGGCGATGCCAAGGCCATCGGGTGGCCGACTCCGCGGCGGCCTGCTCTCGCTCGGCTCTCCGCACGCGCACGACAACGGCACCAGCGAATAACTGCAACGGGCCGAACGCAGTCGCCTTGACCCTCAGCCGAACGAGAGCCTGCAGTCTCATTTCAATCGACGTAGCGCAGCCCGGCTTTTTCGAGCGGCTCGCGCATCTTGTACATGTCCAGGCCCAAGACGCCGGCGGCGAGCTTGGCGCGCTTGTCGGCTTCGTTCGCCTCGCGCGCCGCGGCCGCGTCTGCGGTCTGCTGCGCCAGTGCGGCCGGCACGACGACCACGCCGTCGGCATCGGCGATCACCACGTCGCCCGGGTTGACCCAGGCGCCGGCGCAGACCACCTGGACATTCACCGAGCCGAGGGTGGCCTTCACGGTGCCCTTGGCGTGGATCGCGCGGCTGAAGACCGGGAAGCCCATCTCGCTCAGATCCTTGACGTCGCGGCAGCCGCCGTCGATGACCAGGCCGAGTGCGCCGCGGGCGCGGAACGACGTTGCCAGCAGGTCGCCGAAGAAGCCGTCGTCGTTGTCGGTGGTGCAGGCCGCGACGACCACGTCGCCCGGCTGCAACTGCTCGGCGGCGACATGCATCATCCAGTTGTCGCCCGGCTGCAGCAGCACCGTGACCGCGGTGCCGCAGAAGTGGGCGCCGGTGTAGATCGGCCGCATGTAGGGCTTCATCAGCCCGACCCGTCCCATCGCTTCGTGAACCGTCGCGACACCGAACTGCGACAGCTTGTCGACCGCTGCGCGGTCGGCGCGGACGATGTTGCGCTTTACGACACCCAGTTGGTACACGGTCAAAGTCCCTTCGTTTTCAGCACCGCGTCGAGCCGCGGAAACACCCGCCGCGCGTTGCCTTCGTAGATCGCATGGCGCTGTTCGGGGTTGATCGCGGCAGCCTCGATGTAGCGCTTCGTATCGTCGTAGTAGAAGCCGGTCTCCGGGTCGATGCCGCGCACCGCGCCGATCATCTCGCTGGCGAAGAGGATGTTCTCGACCGGGATCACCTTGGTCAGCAGATCGATGCCCGGCTGGTGGTAGACGCAGGTGTCGAAGAAGATGTTCTTCAGCAGGTGCTCGGACAGCAGCGGCTTCTTCAGTTCCTGCGCCAGCCCGCGGAAGCGGCCCCAGTGGTAGGGCACCGCGCCGCCGCCGTGCGGGATCAGGAACTTCAGGGTCGGGAAGTCCTTGAACAGGTCGCTGGTCAGGCACTGCATGAAGGCCGTCGTGTCGGCGTTCAGGTAGTGCGCGCCGGTGGTGTGGAAACACGGGTTGCAACTCGTGCTGACGTGGACCATCGCCGGGATGTCGTACTCGACCATCTTCTCGTAGATCGGGTACCAGTGGCGGTCGGACAGCGGCGGTGAATTCCAGTGCCCGCCCGACGGATCGGGGTTCAGGTTGATGCCGACGTTGCCGTACTGCTCGACGCACTTCACCAGTTCGGGAATGCAGGTCCTGGGGTCGACGCCGGGGCTCTGCGGCAGCATCGCGGCCGGAATGAAGTGCTCGGGGAACAGGCAAGCCACCCGCATGCACAACTCGTTGCAGATCGCCGCCCAGGTGCTGCTGGTCTGGAAGTCGCCGATGTGGTGGGCCATGAAACTGGCGCGCGGGCTGAAGATCGTCAGGTCCGAGCCGCGCTGCTTCATCAGCTTGAGCTGGTTGCTTTCGATCGACTCGCGCAACTCGTCGTCGCTGATCTTCAGGTCGGCGACCTTCGGCGCGACGCTCGGGTCTTTCAGGCTCGCGATCTGCTGGTTGCGCCAGGCTTCCAGCGCCTTCGGCGCGGTCGTGTAGTGGCCGTGACAGTCGATGATCATCGGAGGTGTCTTCCTTCTCGACCGCATTGCGGTATCCGCACATTCTTGTGCACCGCGAGCTATTCTTCAACGCGAATTCCACACTAGCTGATAGGTCGCACCGGCATGGGCATGCCCGACAATCGCCCGGGTGGACCTGAAGCAGATCGAATACTTCGTGCACGTCGCCGAACTCGGCAGCTTCACCCGCGCCGCGACGGTGCTGCGGGTGGCACAGCCGGCGCTGAGCCGGCAGGTGCGCTCGCTCGAAGTCGAGCTGCGCCAGCCGCTGTTCGACCGCAACGGCCGCGGCGTCACGCTCACCGAAACCGGCAAGCGGCTGCTCGCCCATGGCCGCGGCATCCTGCAGCAGGTGGCGCGGGCCCGGCAGGACCTCGAAGACCAGCGCGGCGCGGCGTCAGGGCGGCTGGCGATCGGCCTGCCGCCGAGCGTCAGCCGCACGCTGACCGCGCCGCTGGTCGAAGCCTTTCGCGAGCGCCTGCCGAAAGCTGTTCTGACGATGGTCGAAGGCCTGTCGACCTACGTGCTCGAATGGCTGGTCCTCGGCCGGGTCGACCTAGCGGTGGTCTACAACGCGGTGCCGGCAGCGGCGATCGACCTGCTGCCGGTGCTCGACGAGCCGCTGTACCTGGTCTCGGCGCGCGGACGCAGCGGTGGCGCGGCGGTTGGCAAGCCGGTCACGCTGGCCCGGGTCGCCGAGCACGAGCTGGTGATCCCGAGCCGCCCGCACTCGATCCGCATGCTGCTCGAGACCACCCTCGCCGGCGCCGGCTTCAAGCCGCGCATCGGGCTCGAGATCGAAAGCGTGCCGGCGATCCTCGACCTGGTCGAGCGCAATCCGATGCACGCGGTACTGGCCTTCAACGCCTTGCGCGGGCGCGAAGACGCGTTCGTCGCGCGGCCGATCGCCACCGGCGCCGGGCAGCCGCCGCTGGCCGCCAAGCTGTGGATCGCGACCTCGGCGCAGCGCCCGCGCGGGCCGCTGATCGAGCAGGGAACGGCGCTGCTGGTCGAGATGCTGCAGCGGCTGCTGCAGAAGTAGCACGCGGCACGCTGGCGCTCGCGCCGCTCTTGCGCCGCCCTTGCGCCCGATCCCGCCGGCCTCATCTGCCGACCTCGCCCTGCCCGTTCGGACAGGCGCTGCCCGCCCGGCCGGCGGATGCGCCAGCGGCGCGCGGCGCGCACGATGGCGCCACCCCGAACCGCAGGAAACCGCATGACGCCACAACCTCCTTCTCCCCACCCGTCGCTGGCCAGCGCGGCGCTGCCCGACGCCGTCGAACGCATCGCCGCTTCGGTGGTCGGCTTGAGCCTGCGCCGCGGCGCCGCATCGGGCGCGGTCTGGCAGCCGGGTATCGCCGTCACGGCCGCGTCGTCGGTCTGGCGCGCCTCGCGGCTGCAGATCGTGCTGCCCGATGGCGAGCAGGTCGAAGGCACGCTGCGCGGCGTCGACCCCGCCACCGACCTCGCCGCGGTCGCCTTCGAAGGCGGCGCGGTGCCGGCGATCGAGCGCAGCCCGGCTGCCGCGCCGCGCGTCGGCGACTTCGTCTTCGCGGTCGGCCGCGAGCCGTCGGGGCTGGTGCAGGCCAGCTTCGGCCATGTCGGCGCCGCCGCCGGCGAGTGGCGAAGCTGGCGCGGCGGCCGCGTCGAGCGGCTGATCCGCCTCGACGGCGGCCTCTACCCGGGCCTGGCCGGCGCGCCGGTGGTCGATGGCTCGGGGCAGGCGATCGGTATCGCCAGCCCGGCATTCAGCCGCCTGCATGGCGTCGTGCTGCCGGTCGCCACAGTCGATCGCGTGCTCGCTCAGTTGCTGGCCCACGGCCGCGTGCAGCAGGGCTATCTGGGCATCGCCGCGCAGCCGGTTCGGGCGTCGCTCGATGGTGCCGGCACCGAAGGCCTGCTCATCAGCTCGGTCGCCGACGACGGCCCGGCGGCGCGCGCGGGCCTGCTGGTCGGTGACGTGATCGTCAGCGCCGGCGGCCAGCCGGTGGCCAGCATCGAAGCCTTGCGCGGGCGCCTCGGCGAACAGGTCGGCGGCCGGCTCGAGCTGAAGCTGGCGCGCGGCGGGCAAGGCGTGCAGATCGCGCTCGATGTCGCCGAGCGCCCCGCGGGCCGCTGCGGTTGAACGCTCGATGACACGGATCGTCATCGTCAGTTCGTCGCCGCTGCTCGCCGGCGGCGTGGCCGCGGCGTTGGCGGGCATCGACGGCTGGCAAGTGGCGCTGCGGCCGACGCTCGCCGGTGCCGATACCGATGCCGACGCGCTGGTGCTGCTCGGCCAGCCGGCGCTCGATTCGCTGCCGCCGGCGACACCGCTGGTGCTGGTCGGCGACGAGTTGCGCGAAGCGCTTCTGCTGAACAGCCGAGGCGCCGAGTCGCGCCCGCTCGCGCTGCTGGCGGCCGATGCGACGCCGGCGCAGCTGCGCGCCGCGCTGGCCGCGGTGCTGCTCGGCCTGTCGGTGCACGACCCCGCCCACCCATGGCACCCAGCCGCCGCCGGCGGGTTGGCGGGCGACCACGAACCGCTGACGCCGCGCGAGCTGGAGGTCTTCGAACTGCTCGGCAAAGGCCTGTCGAACCGCGACATCGGCGGCGTGCTCGGCATCTCGGCGCACACCGCGAAGTACCACGTCGGCCAGATCCTCGCCAAGGTCGGCGCGGCAACCCGCGCCGAGGCGGTCGGCACCGCGTTGCGCCTCGGCCTGATCGGACTTTGAGCGGACTGTGAAATGAACGACGAAGAACTGCTCGACGCCTATTCGCAGGCCGTGATCGGCACGCTGGAGCGCACCCGCGCCGGCGTGGTCGCACTCGCGATGCGCGGCAAGCGTGGCCGCGGTGGCGTCGGTTCGGGCTTCTTGATCACGCCCGACGGCTACCTGCTGACGAACCACCACGTCGCCGAGGCCGGCGAGAGCATCACCGCGATCCTCGACGACGGCAGCGAGCACGCCGCCGAGCGGATCGGCGGCGACGCCGACACCGATCTCGCGGTACTGCGCATCGGCAACCCGACGCCGCTGCCGCACCTGCAGCTCGGCGAATCGGGCCGGCTCCGGGTCGGCCAGGTGGTGGTCGCGATCGGCAACCCGCACGGCCTCGGGCAGACGGTGACGACCGGCGTCGTCTCCGCGCTCGGCCGTTCGCTGCGCGCGAAGAGCGGGCGGCTGATCGACAACGTGATCCAGACCGACGCCAGCCTGAACCCGGGCAACTCGGGCGGCCCGCTGCTCGACACGCGCTCGCGGGTGGTCGGCGTCAACACCGCGATCATCGCCGGCGCGCAGGCGCTGTGTTTCGCGGTGCCTGCCGACACCGCGCGCTGGGTGCTCAGCGAGGTGCTGCGCCACGGCCGAGTTCGCCGCGCCTGGCTCGGCATTGCCGCCGAGACGGTGGCGATGCCGCGCCGCTCGGTGCTGCACCATGGGCTGGCGACCGACAGCGCGGTGTCGGTCAGCGAGGTCATCAAGGACGGCCCGGCCGAACGCGCCGGCGTGCTGGCCGGTGACCGCATCGTCCGTGTCGACGAACAGCCGACCCGCGACGTCGACACCTTGCACCGGCTGCTCGGCGGCGACCGGGTCGGCCGCAACGTGCGCGTCGAACTGCTGCGCGGGCCGCGCAAGATGGCGGTCGAGCTGGTGCCGGCGGCGAAGGCGTAAGCGAACGCTCCCTGCTATCTTCGCGCCCGGAGGATCCCGCCATGGCCACCACCGGAAGCACGCACCCGCCCAGCCGCGAGCAATTGCTGTACTGGCTGCACGAGGCCAGCGAGATCGAGCACCACCTGATGTGCTGCTACCTCTACGCGGCCTTCAGCCTGAAGCGCGACGACCCGGCCTGGCGCAGCGAGCAGCGCGACGCGGTCGCGAACTGGCGGCGAACGATCGTTGCGGTGGCGCTGGAGGAGATGACGCACCTGGCGCTGGTCGGCAACCTGATGAACGCGCTCGGCGCCGCGCCGAACATGAACCGGCCGGCCTTTCCGGTCGACTCGGGTCCGTACCCGGAAGGCTTCGTGATCCGGCTGCAGCCGTTCTCGCAAGCGACCATCGAGCACTTCAAGTTCCTCGAACGGCCGAACCACGAAGCGATCCACGACGGCACCGGTTTCGAGCCGCAGCGCCGCTACCGCCGGCAGGTGCCGGCCGGGCGCTTGAGCCCCGGGCCACGCGACTACGCGACGGTCGGCGAGCTGTACGAAACGGTCGCGCAGTCGCTGCAGGCCTTCGCGCTGGCGCACGGCGAACACGCGCTCTTCGTCGGCGACCCGGCGCTGCAGGTCGATGCGACGCTGGCGCCGCTGCCGGGGGTCGCATCGGTCACCGACCTGGCCGGCGCGCTGGCGGCGATCCGCACCATCGTCACGCAGGGCGAAGGGGCAGGCGCCGAACAAGGCGATTCGCACTTCATGCGCTTTTGCCGGATTGGCGAGCAACTCGCGGCGCTGGCTGGCGCCGACCCGGCGTTCGAGCCGGCCTGGCCGGCGGCCACCAACCCGGTGATGAACGCGCCGATCAAGGCCGAGGCCGAGCGCGTCCACATCGACCACCCGGCGAATTCGCGCTGGCTGGACATCGGCAACGCGCTGTACACGACCTCGATGCGTTGCCTGCTGCAAGGCTTCACGGCGACCGAGCGGCGCGCCAAGGCAGCCTGGCTGTCGGCCAGCTTCGCGCTGATGCGCAGCCTGGTGCCGGTCGGCCAGGGGCTGGCGGCGCGGCCGGCCAGCGAGGCGGCTCTGCTTCCGCACGGCGGGCTGACGTTCACGCCGTTGCGCACCCTGGGCGCGCTGCCGGCCGAGCGGGCGCCGGTGGTGGTTGCCGAACGGATCGGCCAGTTGCGCGAGCGGGCGCTCGAGCTGCCGCTGGCGCTGGTGGCCGGCGAGACGGCGGCGACCTGGCAGGCCGTGATCGACCTGCTGGCGCAGCAGCAGGCGCGCCTGCTGGAACTGGCCGGCATCGACGCGCCGGCGCCGCCGCCGAGCGCGCCGCCGCAGAGCCCACCGCCGCCGGTTCCTGCCGCGGCACCGGCGGCAGCGGCGTCCGTCGAGGTCGTTCGCGGTAGCCAGCTGACGATCCGCTTCGACAGCCGGCGCTGCATCCATTCACGCCATTGCGTGCTCGACGCGCCGACGGTCTTCAAGGCGAACACGCCGGGCGAATGGATCTACCCGGACACGGTGCCCGTGGCGACGCTGGTCGCCGTCTCGCACAACTGCCCGTCAGGCGCGATCCACTACGAACGCCAAGACGGCGGGCCCGACGAAACCGCGCCGCCGGTCAACCAGCTGCGGATCCGCGAGAACGGGCCCTACGCGGTGCACGCGCCGCTGCAGGTCGCCGGCCAGGACGATGGCTTTCGCGCGACGCTGTGCCGCTGCGGGCAATCGAAGAACAAACCCTGGTGCGACGGCTCGCACGTCGCCGCCGCCTTCGTCGCCAGCGGCGAACCGCCGAGTGGCGCGGTCGAAGCGCTGGCGGTTCGCGACGGGCCGCTGGCGGTGACGCCGCTGCTGAACGGCCCGCTGCAGCTGGGCGGCAACGTCGAAATCTGCGCCGGCACCGGGCGCACCGTGGCGCGGGTCACCGAAACGAAGCTGTGCCGCTGCGGGCATTCGTCGAACAAGCCGTTCTGCGACCTGTCGCACATGGCGGCGGGCTTCCAGGCCGCCGGCGCCTGAGAGCCTGAGCGCTGGCTCTCAGCCGGCCGAGGTCTCGGCCTGGCGGCAGCAGCCGGCGTGTTCGACGCGCGCCGTGTCGAACACCTCGCGCGCGCAGTCCAGGCAGCTCCCGCACGACGACGCGACCCGCAAATCGTCTTGCAGCACCTCGAAGCAACTCGTGCCGCAGCGAACGGCGGCGGTGATGTCGCGGTCGGAAACCCGGTGGCAGAGGCAGACGATCATGGTGCGGCGCAGTCCCGAAAGGGGGTATGCGTCGCATCGTATCCTAAATACGAATCCTTCTCAATAGCGATTCGTCAATTGCTTCACGACGACCCGCCGTCGCCCATTTGCGTCTGCAGGTAGTTCGGCTCGCCGACCTTGCCGACCAGTTCGATCTGCGTCTCCAGGTAGTCGATGTGCTCTTCGGTGTCTTCGAGAATGCCTTCGAGCAGCTCGCGGCTGACGTAGTCGCGCACCGTCTCGCAGTACGCGATCGCCTCCTTCAGCAGCGTGTGCGAGCCCAGTTCGGCCTTCAGGTCGCACTGCAGGATCTCGACCGGGTTCTCGCCGATCAACAGCTTGCCCAGGTCCTGCAGGTTGGGCAGGCCTTCGAGAACCAGCACCCGGTCGACCAGCTTGTCGGCGTGCTTCATCTCCTCGATCGACTCGTCGTACTCGTGCTTGGCCATCCGCACGAAGCCCCAGTTCTTCAGCATCCGGTAGTGCAGGAAGTACTGGTTGATCGCGGTGAGCTCGTTCTTGAGCTGGCGGTTCAGGTATTCGATGACTTTGGCGTCGCCTTGCATGCCGGGCTCCTCGTTGTGCGTCGGCGGATGCTAAACCCGAGCGCAGCACAAGGGCGCGCCGGGGCGCATCATCGGCGCCTCGACACCTACGACAAGAGGAGACAGGAGATGGCTCAACTGAACGTCAACGGCCGTGTGCAGCGCTTCGAAGCCGAAGCCGACACGCCCTTGCTGTGGGTGCTGCGCGAGCAGCTCGGCCTGACCGGCACCAAGTACGGCTGCGGCGTCGCCCAATGCGGCGCCTGCACCGTGCAC
>Ga0307513_10012019_pt1 | contig 10714 bp, 8 predicted proteins | sample 15_EM_MG_FD_202174 | JGI IMG/M metagenome (GOLD analysis project Ga0307513, IMG submission 202174) | Populus trichocarpa ectomycorrhiza microbial communities from riparian zone in the Pacific Northwest, United States - 15_EM | ecosystem: Host-associated > Plants > Roots > Unclassified | place...
CGACACGCTGCAGTACATGGCGCGCGATCCCGTCCACCGCCGCTACCACCACGGCGAGATGACCTTCGGCCTGGTCTACGCCTTCAACGAAAACTTCGTGCTGCCGCTGTCGCACGACGAAGTCGTGCACGGCAAAGGCTCGCTGCTCGGCAAGATGCCGGGCGACCGCTGGCAGCAGTTCGCCAACCTGCGCGCCTACTACGGCTTCATGTTCGGCCACCCGGGCAAGAAGCTGCTCTTCATGGGCAGCGAGTTCGGCCAGCAGCGCGAATGGAACCACGACCGCAGCCTCGACTGGCACCTGCTCGCGGCGGATGGCCATGCCGGCCTGCAGCGCCTGGTGCGCGACCTGAACCGGCTCTACCGCGAGTCGCCTGCGCTGTACACCCTGGACTTCGAAGGCGCCGGCTTCGAATGGATCGACCACCAGGACGCCGAGCACAGCCTGCTCAGCTTCGTCCGCCGCGGCCGGGGTGGCGAGCGCCTGCTGGTGGTCTGCAACTTCACGCCCGCCGTGCACCGGGGCTTCAGGCTCGGCGTGCCCGAGCCCGGCAGCTGGCGCGAGCGGCTGAACACCGACTCGGCGTTCTACGGCGGCAGCAACGTCGGCACGCCGCTCGGCGCGGCAAACAGCGAGCCGGTCGCCAGCCACGGCCGGCCGCAGTCGGTGGTGATCGATGTGCCGCCGCTGGCGGCGGTGTTCTTCGAATGGGTTGGCTAGTGGACAGAATGAGCGGGGTTCTGCAAGCCGGCCGGGCCTGGCCGCTGGGTGCGTCGTGGGATGGCGCCGGCGTCAACGTCGCCGTCTTCTCGGCCAACGCCACCGCCGTCGAGCTGTGCCTGTTCGACGCCGCCGGCGCCATCGAGAAGGCGCGAATGCCGCTGCCCGAGCAGACCGGCGACATCTGGCACGGCTACCTGCCGGGCGCCGGGCCGGGCCTGGTCTACGGCTTTCGCGCGCACGGGCCGTGGCGGCCCGAACGCGGCCATCGCTTCAACCCGAACAAGCTGCTGCTCGACCCCTGGGCGCGCCAGATCGCCGGCCGCTTCGACTGGCGCGACCCGCACTTCGCGGCCGACCGCGAGCACCCGCAGCACATGGACATGCTCGACAACGGCCGCCATGCGCTGAAGGCGCGCGTCGTCCACGACGAGCCGTTCGACTGGCAGGGCGAGCGCCGCCTGCTGACGCCACTGGCCGACAGCGTGTTCTACGAACTGCACGTGCGCGGCTTCACGAAGCGCATGGCCGGCGTGCCCGAGAACGAGCGCGGCACCTACGCCGGGCTGGCGTCGGATGCGGCCATCGCCCACCTGCAGCGCCTGGGCATCAGCGCCGTCGATCTGCTGCCGGTGCACCAGCACGTCGACGAACAGCACCTGGCCGAGAACGGCCTCGTCAACTACTGGGGCTACAACACGGTCGGCTTCTTCTGCCCCGAGCCGCGCTACGCAGCCACCGACAACCCACGCAACGAGTTCCGCACGATGGTCCGCCGGCTGCATGCGGCGGGCATCGAAGTCATCCTCGACGTGGTCTACAACCACACCGCCGAGACCGGCGAGCGCGGCCCGACGATCGCCTGGCGCGGCCTCGACAACGCGAGCTGGTACCGGCTGCTGCCCGACCAGAAGGCGAGCTACGACAACATCACCGGCACCGGCAATACGCTGGACCTGCGCCAGCCGCGCGTGCTGCAGATGGTGATGGACTCGCTGCGCTACTGGGTGCAGGAGATGCACGTCGACGGCTTCCGCTTCGACCTGGCGCCGGTGCTCGGCCGCAGCACCCAGGGCTTCGAGCCCGACGGCCCGTTCTTCAAGGCGCTGGCGCAGGACCCGGCGCTGGCCGGCGTGAAGATGATCGCCGAGCCGTGGGACATCGGCCCCGGCGGCTACCAGCTCGGCAACTTCCCGCGCGGCTGGCCCGAGTGGAACGACCGCTTCCGCGACACCACGCGCGCCTTCTGGCTGGGCGGCGACTGTACGCGCGGCGAGTTCGCGCAGCGGCTGGCCGGCTCGTCCGACCTGTTCCAGCCGCGCCGGCGGCCGCCGGCCGAATCGGTGAACTACGCGGTCTCGCACGACGGCTTCACGCTCGCCGACCTGGTGAGCTACGACATGCGGCACAACGAGGCCAACCTGGAAGGCAACCGCGACGGCCACGGCCACAACCTGAGCTGGAACTGCGGCTGGGAAGGCCCGACCGACGACCCCGAGGTGCTGGCCCTGCGCGCGCGGTTGAAGCGTGCACTGCTGGCGACCACGCTGCTCGCCCAAGGCACGCCGATGCTCGCCGCCGGCGACGAACTCGGCCACACGCAGGGCGGCAACAACAACCCGTATTGCCAGGACAACGGCATCACGTGGATCGACTGGGAAGCGGCCGACGCGTCGCTGATCGAATTCACCGCCCGCGTGATCGGCCTGCGCCGGCGCTGGCTGCCGCTGGCGAACCGCTGGTATAGCGGCCTCGTCGATGCCCGCGGCCGACACGACCTGGCCTGGCTGCGCCGAACCGGCGACCCGCTGACCGCAGACGAGTGGAACAACCGCATGTCGCGCATCCTCGGCGCTTTGATCGGCGCGCCGGGCAAGACGACGATGCCCTTGCTGCTGCTGGTCAATGCGCGCGACATGGACGCCAGCTTCCACCTGCCGCCCGGCGACTGGCGCGCCGAACTCGACACCGCCGAATCCGATGGCGCGAGCACCTGGCGGCGCGAAGGCGCGGCCGACTTCTTGTTGCGTTCGCGCAGCCTGGTGCTGCTCAGCGACGAGGCCTCAGCCTGAGGAACACAAGTATGCGATTCCCCCGTGCCAGCGGCGTGCTGCTGCATCCGACCTCGCTGCCCGGCCCGCACGGCTCGGGCGACTTCGGCACCGATGCCTACCGCTTCGTCGACTGGCTGGTCACCGGCGGCCAGAAGCTGTGGCAGATCCTGCCGCTGGGCGGCATCGGGCCGGGCAATTCACCGTACATGAGCAGTTCGGCCTTCGCCGGCAACGTGCTGCTGATCGACCTCACCGAGCTGCAGCAGCAAGGCTGGCTCGCTGCGGCCGACCTCGCACCCGCCGCGGGCCTGCAGGCCGCACGGGTGAACTTCGCCGCGGTGGTGCCCTATCGCATGCAGCAGCTGGCGTTGGCTGCGGCGCGCTTCGCCACCGGCGCCAGCGAAGCCCAGCGCAGCGAGTTCGAAGCCTTCTGCGCGGCGCAACAGAACTGGCTCGACGACTACGCGCTGTTCATGGCGCTGGCCGAAGCCAACGACTGGCGCGACTGGTGCGACTGGTCGCCGGGCCTCGCCCGGCGCGACATCGACGCGCTGGCCGCGGCGCGCGCCGAGCATGTCGAGCGCGTCGAGTTCTGGCAGTTTGTCCAATGGTCGTTCTTCCGCCAGTGGCTGAAGCTGAAGGCCTATGCCAACCAGCACGGCGTGCAGATCATCGGCGACACGCCGATCTTCATCGCCCACCAGAGCGCCGAGGTCTGGGCCAACCAGGCGCTGTTCGATCTCGACGCCGGCGGCCGGCCGACGGTGGTCGCCGGCGTGCCGCCGGATTTCTTCAGCGCCACCGGGCAGCGTTGGGGCAACCCGCTGTACCGCTGGGCCGAACACGCGAAGGACGACTATGCGTGGTGGGTCGAAAGAGTGCGGCGCACCTTCGAGCTGGTCGACATCGTTCGCATCGACCACTTCCGCGGCTTCGTCGGCCACTGGGAGATTCCGGCCAGCGAGCCGACCGCCGTCAAGGGCCGCTGGATGCCCGGGCCCGGCGAGGCGCTGTTCAAGGCCATCGCGGCGGCACTCGGCCCGATGCCGATCATCGCCGAAGACCTGGGCGTCATCACGCCCGAGGTCGACGCCCTGCGCAAGCAGTTCGCCTTCCCCGGCATGCGCATCCTGCAGTTCGCGTTCCAGAGCGATGCGAGCGACCGTTTCCTGCCGCACAACCACGCGCCGGACACCGTCGTCTACACCGGCACCCACGACAACGACACCGTCGCCGGCTGGTGGCACAACGCCACCGACCACGAGCGCCACTTCGCCCGCGGCTACCTGGCGACCGACGGCCACGACATGCCGTGGACGATGATCCGCGCGGCCTGCGCGAGCGTCGCCGACACGGTGGTCCACCCGCTGCAGGACGTGCTGTGCCTGCCCGGCGAACACCGCATGAACTTCCCCGGCAAGGCGTCGGGCTGGTGGGAGTGGCGCTTCGAATGGAGCCAGATCCACCACTGGCACGCCCACCGGCTGGCCGAGTTCTGCCGGCTTTACGGGCGAGTGCCGTAAAAGGAGAAGGAGCGCCATCAGGCGCCCTCACAAGGAAAAGGGCGCCCTTGGGCGCCCCGCTGTCGTCTCTTGCCCGAAGGGCGTTACCTCACCACGGCGATCTGCTCGCGATTGCCACCCTTGTAGGTGTACAGCGTCAGCGCGCCATTCTTGATGTCGCCCTTCTCGTCGAACGCGATCGTTCCGGTCACGCCCTTGTAGCCGGTCGTCTTGGCCAGCACCGGCAGGTACTTGGCCGGGTCGGCGGAGCCGGCCTTGACCATCGCGGCGACCATCACGTTGACGGCGTCGTAGACATACGGCGCGTAGATCTGCACGTCGGCGTTGAACTTCTTCTTGAACGCGACCTTGAAGTCGTCCATCGACTTCTTGGCTTCGCCTTCGACGCCACCGGCTTCGGCGCAAACGACCTGGCCGTCACCCATCGTGCCGGCGGCCAGCTTGGGCAGTTCGCCGGTGCACAGGCCGTCGCCGCCCATGAACTTGGCTTCGATGCCGAGCTGCTTCATCTGGCGCAGCATCGGGCCGGCCACTGCGTCCATGCCGCCGAAGAACACGATGTCGGGCTTCTTGCCCTTCAAGGTGGTCAGGATGGCGGTGAAGTCGGTTGCCTTGTCGGTCGTGAACTCGCGGCCGACGGTCTTGCCGCCGGCTGCCTTGACGCCCTTTTCGAACTCGTCGGCAACGCCCTGGCCATAGGCCGTGCGGTCGTCGATGACGGCGATCGACTTGCCCTTGAGCTGGGTCACGGCGTACTTGCCGAGCGTGCCGCCCAGGTGCACGTCGTCAGCCACGACGCGGAAGGTGGTCTTGTAGCCCTGGCGGGTGTATTTCGGGTTGGTCGCCGACGGGCTGATCTGCGGAATGCCGGCGTCGCTGTAGATCTTCGAGGCCGGGATCGAGGTGCCGGAGTTCAGATGGCCGACGACGCCGTTGACCTTGGCATCGACCAGCTTCTGCGCGGCTGCCGTGCCCTGCTTCGGGTCGGCGCCATCGTCTTCGGGCAGCAGTTCGATCTTGACCGCCTTGCCGCCGATCTTCACGCCCTTCGCATTCAATTCGTCGACCGCCATGCGGGCGCCGTTTTCGTTGTCCTTGCCCAGGTGGGCGATCTGGCCGCTGGTCGGGCCGACGTGGCCGATCTTGACGACGTCCTGGGCATAGACCGAGCCCGTGATCACGAGTGCAGCAGCCCCAACGATCATGTTCAGCTTGACTTGCATGCTGGAAACCTCCGGTTGTTTTGTCTTTGCGACAAATTGAAAAAGAAGAAGCGCGAGACGATACCCCAAAAAGAGACGGCTCCCGAAGCAGACCGCCGGCGTTCACCCGCTCAATCAGCGAACGCCCCCCGTCAACGCAAGCACGACCCGGGCCGCGTACAGGGTTTGCATCAGTTCGACTCGCCCGATCCGGTTCGGGCGGCGTGGTGCACCACCGCCAGACCGCGCGCCTTGTAGTCGCGCCAGCGCTCGCGCCCGCCCTGTTCGTCATCGGCTTCGGCGGAGACGACTTCGATGATCCGCGTGAACGGCGACAGGTCGGCCGGCGGCGCGGCGCCGAGGTTGACCAGCACGTCGGGCGCGCCGGCCGGCGGCTCGCCGTCGACCAGCCAGATCGGCGTGCGCCGGGCCAGCGCCGTATTCGGCGCGCCGGCCAGTCGCAGGTGCGGAACGAAGTCGCGCTCGTCGAAGGTCCACAGCTCGCGGTCCAGCGTGGCCAGCAGCGGGGCCGGCGCGGTGACGAGCACCCGCGCGCCCTTGCGATAGGCCTTGCGCAGCAGCCGGCAAGTGAAGCCGAGCTTGTCGGCCACGCCGGTGTGGAACTCGACCTCCAGGCTCACTTCACCTGCGACAACACGAACTCGGTCAACAGGGGCACCGGCCGGCCCGTGCTGCCTTTGGCCGCACCCGATTTCCAGGCGGTCCCGGCAACATCGAGGTGTGCCCAGCGCAGCTTGGCCGTGAAGCGCTTCAGGAACATCGCCGCCGTGATCGCACCGCCAGCGCGGCCGGCGATGTTGGCCATGTCGGCGAAGTTGCTCTTCAACCCTTCGTCGTATTCCTCGTCCAGCGGCAAACGCCAGGCCGGGTCGGCCGCGGCCTCGCCGGCGGCCAGCAGCTCGGCGGCGAGTCCGTCATCGGCGCTGAACAGGCCCGACCGGTGGTGGCCGAGCGCGATGACGCAGGCGCCGGTGAGGGTGGCGATGTCGACCACCACCGCCGGCTTCAGCCGCTCGGCGTAGGTCAGCGCGTCGCACAGGATCAACCGGCCTTCGGCGTCGGTGTTGAGGATCTCGATCGTCTGCCCCGACAGGCTGGTCACGACGTCGCCCGGCTTGACCGCGCGGCCGCTGGGCATGTTCTCGCAAGCCGGGATGATGCCGACCAGGTTGACCTTGGCCTTCAGCAGCGCCACCGCACGCAGCGTGCCCAGCACGCTGGCGGCGCCGCCCATGTCGAACTTCATCTCGTCCATCTCGGCGGATGGCTTGATCGAGATGCCGCCGGTGTCGAATGTGATGCCCTTGCCGACCAGCACGACCGGCGCCGCGCCTTTCGCGGCGCCCTGCCAGCGCGCGACGATGAATTTCAAGGGCTGGTCCGAGCCTTGGGCGACCGCGAGGAACGAACCCATGCCGAGCGCTTCGACATCCTTGCGGTCGAGCACCTCGACCTTCAGCCCGAGTTCCTTGCCGAGCTTCTTGGCTTCGTTCGCCAGATGCGTCGGCGTGCAATGGTTGGCCGGCCGGTTGGCGCACTCGCGCGCCAGTTCGACACCGGAGGCCACTGCTTCACCGTGGCGCAGCCCCTGGCCGACGGCGCCGAGCTCGGCCTTGCCGCAGACCAGGCTGACGACCGCCAGTTTCGACGCTTCCGGCGCGCTCGGCTTGGTATGGCGGTAGACATAGACCGCGTCGGTGGCGGCGGCGACCAGCGCTTGCGCGTGCGCCGCGCCGAGCGCATCGCCGCCGACCCGTGCCACCGCCAGCTGGCGCGAGCCGCCGCCTTTCAGCCCGCCGATGCCGGTCGCAACGGCTTTGCGAAAGCCTTTCACCGAGCCGTCGCCGGCGGCCGCGAAAGCCACCCGCGCCGCCTTCACGCCGGCGACCTTGTGCGCGTAGAGCACGGTGCCGGCCTTGAAGACGAAGTCGCCCGCGGCAACGGCCTCCGACAGCACCGCCGCCAGCGCCTTGTCCAGCGCCTCCGGGACCGCCTGCCCGGCCACCACGATGAGCAGTGCATCGGCGGCCAGAGCGGCCAACCCGCCGGCCCCGGTGACTTGCGTCTTGAAGTCCATAATTCCGCCCACTTTCGAAAGCGAAGGATGTTATTCGATTCATCTGTGCGCCGCGAACTGGCGCGGAGCTTCGGCGCGACGCTGGTCGTCATCCTCACCATCGTGCTGACGATGATGCTGATCCGCACCATCGGCCAGGCCGCCGTCGGCGCGGTCGCACCGCAGGACGTGGTGCTGCTGCTCGGCTACATCGCGCTCGGCCAGTTGTCGACGATGCTCGCGCTGTCGCTGTTCATCGCCATCGTCGTGACGCTCGGCCGGATGTACCGCGACAGCGAAATGGCGGTCTGGTTCGCCAGCGGCGTCGGCCTGGCGCGCTTCGTTCGGCCGGTGCTGCGGACGAGCTGGCCGGTGCTGCTGGTGGTGGCGCTGCTGCTGCTCTTCGTCTGGCCCTGGGGCAACCGGAACAGCCTCGACCTGCGCGACCGCTACCAGCAGCGGTCCGATCTGTCGCGGGTGGCGCCGGGCGTGTTCCAGACCTCGAGCGACGGCCGCCGTGTCTTCTTCGTCGAGCGGGAGAGCGCCGATGCGGTCGACGCACGCAACGTCTTCATCCTGTCCCAGCTCGAACACAGCGAGTCGGTCACCTCGGCGCGCAGCGGACATCTCGAAAACGTCGGCGACGACCGCTTCCTGGTGCTCGAACGCGGCCAGCGCAACGATGTCGATCTGCAGAGCAACGAGAAGACGCTGTCGAGCTTCGAGACCTATCGCGTGCTGGCCGACGAGCGCCGCGTCCGCGACGTCGAGACGCGGCCGCCGAAGACGCTGCCGACGATGGACCTGATCGCCAAGCCGACGCTGAAGAACCAGGGCGAACTGGTCTGGCGCTTCGGCCTGCTGTTCGGCGCCGCCAACCTGCTGCTGCTGGGCATCGGCCTGGCCGCCACCAACCCGCGCCGGGCGAGCAACTGGAACCTGCTGTTCGCGTTGCTCGGCTTCGTCGTCTACTACAACCTGATCAACCTGTCGCAGGCCTGGGTCGGCAGCGGCCGGGTCGGTCTCGGCGCTGCGCTGGCCGGCTTGCACGGCGGCGCTTTCGTACTCGCGCTGGCGCTGCTGTGGTGGCGCGAGCACGCGGCGGTTGCGCAGCTGTGGCCGGCGGCCGAACGCCGGCGGGCCGCGGCATGAAGACGGTTCGCCGGCTGCTCTACCGCGACATCGTCTCGTCGGTTCTGTTCGTCGCATTGGCGTTCCTGTCGCTGTTCTATTTCATCGATTTCGTCGACGAACTCGACGACGTCGGCCGCCGCGGCCGCACCGTCGCGCACGCGGTGCTCGCCGCCGGCTTCGAATTGCCGGGCCACTTCTACGAGCTGTTCCCGATCGCGGTGCTGATCGGCACGATCTATTCGCTGGCAAGCCTGGCGCAGTCATCGGAGTTCACGATCCTGCGCACCAGCGGCCTCGGGCCCGGCCGTGCGTTGTCGCTGCTGGCGGCGCTCGGCGTCGGCTTCGGTGCGCTCACCTTCGCCATCGGCGACTACATCGCGCCAGCCAGCGAACGGCAGGCGGTGCTGTTGCGCGCGCGCTTCTCGGGCGGCCTGAAGTTCGGCGGCGCCGGTGCCTGGCTGAAGGAAAGGCGCAGCACGCCCGAAGGCGAACGAAGCTACTCGATCAACCTCGCCGGCACCAGCGCCAGCGCCGTGTTGCAAGGCATCCGCATCTTCGAATTCGACGCCGACGGGCGTCTCGTTTCGCGGACCAGCGCAGCGCAAGCCCAGGTGGCCGCCGACGGCACCTGGACGCTGAGCGATGTCGACGTCACGCGCTGGCCGCGGGCGCGCGCGGCCGGCGACGCGCCGATCCAGGAGCAGCGCCTGCCGACGCTGGAATGGCCCAGCACGCTGAAGCCGGCGGTCGTCTCGGCCGCGGTGTTGCCGGTGGCGACGATGACCACCGCCGAACTCTGGCGCTACAGCGCGCACTTGAGCGACCAGGCGCAGGCCGCGCAGGACACCCAGATCCGCTTCTGGAAGAAGGCGCTGTACCCGTTCGCCTGCCTCGTCATGGTGGCGCTGGCCCTGCCCTTCGCCTACCTGCACGCCCGCGCCGGCGGCGTGAGCCTGAAGGTCTTCGGCGGCATCATGCTCGGCATCAGCTTCGTGCTGCTCAACAACCTGGCCGGCCATGTCGGGCTGCTGCGCGCCTGGACGCCGTGGATCGTCGCGGCCACGCCGAGCCTGATCTACCTGCTGCTGTCGATGGCGGCATTCACCTGGCTGGTTCGATACCGATGACCGGGCTGATCCTGTTTGCGCACGGCGCGCGCGACCCGCGCTGGGCAGCGCCGTTCCAGGCGGTGGCCGAGCGTGTACGCGCGCTGCGGCCGGATGCAGCCGTGCGGCTGGCGTTTCTCGAGCTGATGACGCCGGGCTTGCAAGCGGCGGTAGACGAATTGATTGCCGCCGGCTGCCGGCGCATCGACGTGCTGCCGATGTTCCTGGGCACCGGCGGCCATGTGCGCAACGACCTGCCGCTGCTGGTGCAGGGCTTGCGCGCGAAGCACGCCGAGGTCCGGATCACGCTGCATGCGCCGATCGGTGAAGCGCCGTCGGTCATCGACGCGATGGCGAACGTGGCGAGTCGGGCGGCGAGTCTGGCGCTCGAATGAACCTCCACCAATTCCGTTTCGTCCAGGAAGCCGTCCGCCGCAACCTGAACCTCACCGAAACCGCGAAGGCGCTCTTCACGTCCCAGCCCGGCATCAGCAAGGCGATCCTCGAACTCGAAGAAGAACTCGGCGTCGACATCTTCGCCCGCCACGGCAAGCGCCTGCGGCGGGTCACCGAGCCCGGGCTGCAGGTGCTGAAGTCGATCGAGATCATCATGCGCGAGGTCGCCAACCTGAAGCGCATCGGCGAGCAGTTCTCGAAGCAGGACGCCGGTACCTTGTCGATCGCCACCACCCACACCCAGGCGCGCTACTTCCTGCCCGGGCCGGTGGCGGCGCTGCGCAAGAAGTTTCCGAAAGTGCAAGTGGTGCTGCACCAGGGCATGCCCGAGCAGGTGGCGCGGATGCTGCTGGACGACGTCGCCGAGATCGGCCTGGCGACCGAAGCGCTGGCGATGCACGACGAACTCGTCACCCTGCCCTGCTACGAGTGGCAGCACGT
>Ga0307513_10012020_pt1 | contig 10713 bp, 14 predicted proteins | sample 15_EM_MG_FD_202174 | JGI IMG/M metagenome (GOLD analysis project Ga0307513, IMG submission 202174) | Populus trichocarpa ectomycorrhiza microbial communities from riparian zone in the Pacific Northwest, United States - 15_EM | ecosystem: Host-associated > Plants > Roots > Unclassified | place...
CACATAGTGCTTTCTTATAGTGTTACTTCACTACAATATATAAGGGCCAAGGCTTGGTGGAGAGTGATCTCCATCTTGTCTTCAAACCTCATTACTCTACTTTACCTTACATGATCCATTAGCCCTCTTGCAGCTTGACCAGCAGTAAGCACATTAACCAATCTCACCTTATTCATCATCATTACCTTCCCTCCTTTACTCTACCTTGCAACAAGTCATTCCACCTGCTTATGGTGAGCATGGTCATTTGCTCATTTTGTCACACTGCAGCTGCAGCCCCTGCCAACTACTACCTCAATGCCAACTGCCTTTACATTGAGATTGAGCCTGTATTGAACTCTTGAGTTGTGGAGGAATGTTCCACACTCAACATCTTGTAAACAGATATTTATTTTGCTCATGTGCCTGTAGGACTAGCACAATGTGTGAGTGGCAAAAGAACCATGTACATTGTAGCATACCTAGTGCAATGCATCAGTGGTGAAAGGACTGTGAGGATCTTTCACCCATTGCTCACTGCACTCTATATACATAGCTCTATGGTGGCAAAACAGCCACATACATCAAATGATAAACAGTGGTAGCTAAAGAGACAATAGGAGTATGTGGCAGTATTGGAAATAGAGAACATGGCTGGAGAAGTGACCTGCAGGGTCAGATACACCATGCTACCATGTGGCAATAATCCAACAGTGCCTTGCCTCATGTTGGACTACCACCAGGATCTGCTGCAGCCTAACCCACACCTCAAGACCTCTGGAACCACTAGCCAGCCAGAGCTGGGCCTTGCTTCAGCCAGCCACCTTGATGTTATACCTAGTCAGAGCACTTGCTGCCAAGATAGATTAGGCATGCTTGTAGGGACAGTTGCTTGGGTAGTAGCTTTGACAAGGCACAAATCATTCATCACCCCACTTCTGCACTGGAGAATTGACTGCCATCAGTGTGTGGTCAAGATCCTTGGAGACATAGTTCTGCCAGTGCATGGACAAGACCCCTTTCCTTCAGAACTTGCAGAGCTTGTCAGTTTCTATCAGAAACCTTTGGTTCTTTGACTTTGATCTGATTCCACCACAACAGTTGTCTATCATGTTTCATGACCTGATTTAACAATCCTTGTTCAATGCCAATTTCTTGGGTGGCATTTGAAGATGCAAGCAAAGGCATGACATTTAAGTTTCCACTCTCCAGACAAGAATTATTGAGTCTACAGTGATAGTTGCATGGAGTACCATTTGGAAATGTGTCATGTCATTGGATACAGCCCCACAACAGGTACAAAGAAATCCACAATAATAATCAACCAGAAAGATGCAGATCAAGCAAGTGGATGTTTGGATCCATGATTACGAAATATAATGGAATGATTGGCTTACTGCACGACCACTGGTCACCTCACTTTTCTCAGATCCATCACTATTGAATGCTTCATCAGCATTACCCATCCAGACAGGCAACCCTCCTGCCCCTCCACCAGCCATGAAGCCAACATCCCTACTGTTTACTTGTCCAACACCCACAAGCAATGAGCCTTCTTGTTCAGCCAAATCGTGAAGTGCTCTCTGGTATTCGGCTTCAACTTCTCGTCTAGCGATGCTTCGCAGCTCTGCCTCCAGCGAACCAAGATTGCCGGCAGAGGCACCTAGACGGTGCCTAGAACCGTTGTCCACACGTCCAAAAGATAACTGCAAGTCCTCCCCTGGTGCTGCTGTATCGGTTTGGTCATTGTCGAAAAGAACTTGACTAGACGGCGCCTTCGTTGGCGTTTTGCGGGCTCGACCAGGTGGCTTGGGCTTCTGAGGGGATATTTGAGCTAACGCGGGATTGGCCGTGGATCGACCAGCAAAACCAGCAGACGTGCTGAGATTAACGGAATTGTCTTGTTCCCTGTGCTGCAGGCGCGGGATAACCGCTTTCAATCGCGCAGGTATCCGAGAAGAGATGTTGTGTGACAAAACGTCCCGAGGTACATTGGGCGCCTGAGGTTCGAGAAGGGGAACCAGGGTGACTTCTTGCGTTGGTGGCGGTGTTGGTGGCGGTCGTTCGTCCTCTATTAGGTCGCCAGCATCAGAACAGAGCGATGGAGTGGGATCTAGGTTATGACGACCAGCGTGATGGTGGTGCGAGCTGTTAGGAAGCGACAGGTACTGGGGTTGTCGCGAAGGATCGGAGGACTGAGTTTGGGAGTTGTCAGTGCTGGCCACGGACGTGTCTTGCGAAGCCGTGTGTCTTCGTTTCGCCAGGAGAGCTGCGATGTATATCAGGCAGGGTTTGGACGAGTTCCCAGTTATTTTCACATACAGTACAACTCCGTGGCCCCCACTTTCCGCTTCGTGCCAACGGAGAGCGAAGAGTTTGCGCTGCTCGCTGGCCCGACCTTTCGCAAACGAACCGTCTTCATTTCGTCGAGGAACGCCGCCATGTGTTCCGCTGGCACGGTCGATAGCATTTGGGCAGCTGGTTTTGGTTTCTTGGGTACCTGGGGGGTTGCCTTAAGGGAGGCCCGTGCAGATGCATACATGGGATTAGTTCCGCGCGGTGTCATCGGTGGTTGTGTTGTTTGGAGTCGACGATTTACTCCGTTTGGCGGTGGGGGCGGGGGAGGAGGAGGAGGGGGAGGAGGGGGAGGAGGGGGAGGGGGAGGGGGGAGTGTAGCTAATGGCGGTCCAGGAGGGCGTTTAGCGAGCTCCAGGGTAATTTTTATCAGACTCCGCCCTCCTTATGTGATGGAGTGATACTTACCTCTTCACGTAGCAACTTTATTTCTTCCTCGAGTTGACGGATTCTCTCAAGCTCCGTGGAACGATCAAAAGAACTGTCGACGGCTGCTAAGCCATCGACCGTTTCATCGACTCTGGAAGACGAGCGGCCCTCGACACGTTGGGTTGGTTCTGGCTCCGGGTGCCGCATAAACGAACTTGGTTCAGATATGCCGCGAGAAGGTTTCAGGCTTGTGCATGGTGTTCGATCTCCCGCAGGGTCACCAGAAGGGAGTCCAGACAAAGTCTTCGGAATCCGGTTTAGCGAGGGCCTTGGAATTATGCTCTGTGAACCAGCCGACTGTTTCGCAGTCTCTTGAGACTTGCGATAACTGAACATAGGTGGTTCTTTTGGTTTTGGGGGATACGGGTGCTGGAGGTCGAGTGGGTCGGGTGGGTCAATTCGTTCAGGTGTAACAGCGAGTCTTTCAGGCGAGTAAGCCTGGATGCGACGAGGTGGTCGAGCAGCAGGACTAATGACACCAGGTGCAAACCGGACATGTCTCATGCGAGTAGGGTGCACCTTCAGATTGTGTGACTTAGGGGAGGGTGAACGAGTATAGAGGGACCCTGGTATTGTTGAGGGCGGTTCTGTAGGAGTTCGTCGTATGCACTCTCCCCCTCCATCCTCGACAGATCGGGGTGAGTCGACAGGAGACGAAATTGAATGACCCTGACCTTGCTCAGGACCAATTTCGAATTCGTCAAGGTGCTCCCCTTCATAGTGATCTCCTTCCTCTTCGTCCTCTTCGTCCTCTCCGTCCTCTCCGTCGCCCTCCACGTTGTCTTGCGGTACGTCCTCATATCCCAAGTGATAGACTTGTTCTTCTTGATACTCGTATTCTTCCTGCAAGTCCTCTTCCTCGTCTGGGTGGTGTTCTTCATCTCCACTCTCGTATCGCAGGTATTCTGGTTCATAATCTTCAGTCGACCAATGTTGCTCTGTAAAGGAGAGTCGAATCCGTTAGCATGCCAGTCGATGTGCGCGAGGAAATAGGGAACGATATAGCTTGTATAGTGTAAGCCGGTAGTATGCTCGTCGATAGATACGAGTCTTCCACGTCGTGATTCGCGTAGTCCGCGCCAAATGGCAAGGCAACGTACCAGATAGATGTTCATGGGTATCGCCATTGTCCGGGATTTCGTAATAATAATGATCGCTTTGTAGGGATGTTCTTGCACGTTTTCTGGCTGGTTGTACGCTATCTAGGGTTCCATTTCGCATCGCGCTTGCCTTGCGCTTTCTGTTGCTCGTTCGTGTCGTCGAGCGGGGTGTTCTTTGGTGCTCAATGCGTTCCTGATTATCTTCTCCGGCCTTCAAATCGATGTACAGACCATAAGGTCCGTTATCTTGACTATGATATGACAAAGAGACGACATACGTTGCTTGAGCCTGCAGCGTTTCGTACAAATTGATGGAGCTCGTGCGAAACGGCTTTGAAGACGGTCGAAAACATGGTGGACGGCGGGGTTTGCGTCGCACTTGATCCGTGCGGCATTTTGGTCGTTGCAGATGGGAATGGCGGAGTTGAACCACATGGTAAACAATGCGTCTCTCAACAACACTCGCCACGATGACGAGGGTTTTGGAAGGTTCACACATAAATTCTCTGATTGGACTCGCTTACCGCTGTGATTGGCTTCAGCGCGATTCTAAGACAAGGCGGTCTGTGCAAGTCCCAACAATGTTATTCTATATTTACGTAGCTATAGGATCAAACCAAGAGAATGCAGTAGTATTACATCCCTCAGATCAGCCATGCACTTGCATACACAACCACACCTAAACCGACAATGAATACTGCGACATCGTCCAGGATTAAAGTAGCAATTTGAAGCAATTTGAATGCGTTTCGGACATATGTGGGGATTGGTGGAGGAAGGTGCAGAATGGCCATTTGCACAAGAGAAGGTATTCGGGGCTGCGCCTGTAAGGAGTGATGGGGCACGGTCAACAGCACGTAAAACACCTTGAGTAGGCATTGCTCACAGCACCAGTGAAAACACGAAGGGAATGGAGGAAGACTTGCAGGCTTACAAATGCCCATAGGATCTAGAGAGTGCGTAGTTGGCCGACGAAGAAGGAGATCATGAGAGGTGTAAAAATACCTTCGGCTCACTATCCCAGCCAACTTGTGGCTTTCCTCGAGCCAACTCGGCCCATCTCCGCCAAGGATTCAAGACAAGCAGTGTCTCGGCTTGGGTGGAGGGTTCGCCGACGGGGTTTTCGTGTTCAGCATCTGTGACACCGTTATAAGACGCGGAGTACCGGAAGACAAAGTAGAGAAGGAAGCCAAGAGTGGAGAGTGCGTGTATGAGTGGGAGGAGCCTGTTCCACCACGTCTTGTTAGTAGAAGAAGAAGGTGCATCTATAGGCGGAGCCATGTCAGGCATTTGGGTGAACGGTGATTTGTCCCTCAAGAAACCTGCTAGTGGGGTGTCTGCAAAGAGGTCGGGAATGTCGGCAGAAGGATAACGGTTAGAGTGGTTCATAGAGGGTCCATCGAAAGAAATGGGTGTGGATTCGCGAGATTCCCGAGCGATGGCGCGCAGAAAACGTTCTTGTTGTTGTCGGTGAGCGTCATTGCGGAATGAAGACAGAGAGGGAGATGCGTCCCGCCCCGAGTAGGAAGCAGTGGACATTCCGGGTGTGTGACGAAGGTGTCGTGCGGGACTTGAACCTAGAGACGGGAGCTCTGCGAGGGGTGGGTCTGTCCACCGCATGTAATGACGAGGCAACGCAAAATGGATGAGAGAGGGAATCAACTGCATGGATTAGGGTACTGCTTACCGTCTGTTGCAGAGTCAGATGCTCCTGCAACCTCTTCTCTTGGGGTTGTCTTGAATTTTGCGAGTCTGTCCGATTTCTTTGCAAGAATGGCCTCCCGACGCGCGGCTGCACGCGCTTTTGCATCCGACATGGCTTCTAGCCGCTTTCTCAGATGTGGTGGTGCTCCAGTGGTCGCAGTGAGCCGACTCGGTGTTGAGTGGGTAGTGGTGGAGGTCAAACAGCTTGGAGAAACGCGTCAACCGCGACTCGAGACGGAAAGTCATGTCGAGGTTGTTCTCAAGACGTAGATTAACTATAGGTGCATTTGGTGTTATCACCGTAGCTTGTACGCACCTCTTCATTGGGTTCTCCCACTAGGCCGATGTATTCTCGTTGTCAGTGGGTCTGTCGATCGGCAGAGATATTCGGCAATACATGGATGGCTCAACGACACTACAAGGACCACTTGCTACTCCTCCAGTTACTAGTTCCCCGTTGACCAACGTCCAAGAGGCACACCCACGCCAATTTACTAATACAGATATTGCTAGGTACTGCACAATACAGCGTTACCGGAAGCACTATCCTGAGCATATTCATAGTCTGCAGGAGCAGCAAAGCGTGCTCCAGCGGGAACGCGATGACCTTGCAAAGAAGATATCCCATCTAGAACAACGCATTGCAGCCAATAAAAAATAACCGTGTACGCGGTATCGTATAGGATGCTACGGGTTTGTGCTGGCAGAGATTGCAAACCGCATACCCCTCTATAGAACATTTTTTCCACACACCTCTTGCTTCCTTGCGAACGAGTTGAGTAAATCGTGAGAAAGTACGACAAAAACATCATAAAACATCATCTTAGCAAGATACGATTTGCCCGCGGGAACATAGAGAGTTATTCAAATCGACTCAGCATGTCCGATCCTGCAAAGCTAATCCGAGACCACCGTTCGTCAATAAGAGGAAGTAGAATGCTCCAGTCCATTTGGTACATATACTGGCGCATCCCCCGAGGGCCGAAGCAAAGCTACACTCGCTCATTCCATCGATCCATGCCTATCTATACACAAAGATATCCGCTCCATGGTAGAGTCATATCCGCGGTTAGCATTCTTACCCGCGAATGGCGAATTAGTACACGGCGCCAGGACCGGGTGCGGCCAATGGGCCAGAAACACAGGACATCCATATTCGCGTCTTGTACAGCCTATAGTACCTCACCGTGTCAGTCTTTTGTAATTGAAGCTGGTTGTCTGCAAATACCGACCTGAAAAGCTCTCGAACTAGATCTCGAAAGTCTATCCTGGTCTCCGCAATAAAGTAAAAGGTGAGTTTGCGCCTATCCCTGTAAATACAGTCAACACGCCTGTGCAGGAGGGTCGACAACCTATGAGACAAACCATTGGAACTCGCAGTCCACCACTTGCATTGGCAACTTCTTCTGTCGAACCTTGCTTTGACAGAGTTGAAGCGCCTTCTGCTCATCTTCTTCCTTCTTTGCCCAGTCCCTATGGAAAGAAATCGTTTCAGTTGAATTTGCAAAATAAAATAAATAGAAAACACGCACTGAGTCTCCTGGGAACCGGCAACGCCATATGCTCGCTTGGCCTTCTGGTGAGGGTTCACTGGCACCGCAACCTCACCGGCGCCTTTGCGAGCAGAGTTCGACCCTTGCTGAGTCTGACCGGCGAGCCATGCATGTTTATCAACGTTGACTTGAATAGTTGTGCCAATATCCTTCCCTCGATCGCCCTCTACGATTAACCGGTCGCCAACCTTGATATCTGCGCCTGCATCGATGTAGAACAGCTCTTTCCTCCCCAGTTTGAATTCGACGGCCAGTAGTTTGGTGTTTGCCGGTATATCATCCAATGCAATTCCTCCTTGTCCACCGCCAGAGGGCTGCCCCTGGCCATGCCCTTGATCGGGGGAATACTGTGAAAATTGCTGCTGATCGAAGCGTGCAGAGTCGGGGACTTGTTGTGCGATACTGGGAGAAAGGGGTCCACCAGGAGAATGGCCACGAGAATCCATGTTGCGATAGGGTGATAGTGATCGGTCTCTGCGGCGGCGGCGTTCTTGATCGTCCAGGGCAGATGTGCCATTGCCGTTGAACGCTGATGTCATTGCATTGTACCCTGAGGCGGGGAATCGGGTGTCATTCCCGCCAGGACGTCCCAAGGAGGGAGATCGATGTCGTTCACGCGATTGTATGTCGAGGGCGACCTGAGAGTGCTCTAGTGCCGCATGGAATGCGGAGAGCCGGCTACGGGGTGGCGACTGAGCCTGCATGCGGGTAGGAACTGAGTACGGGAATGCTGGTGCTTGCAAGTGGTCGAGGGTTCCAGGTGGAAGTCCTGTGTTGAGGTTCATCACGCCAAAATCTCCTGCAAGTTCTTCGTCTGAGAATCCTGCACGTCCAACGCCATACCGCTGACCAACACTGCCGTCTTCCACCCCAGTTGAGGCAGTGAATCCAACCCCGCGAGCGCGAGGTTGCGGCACTATGCTGACACTATGCCTTCGGCTGGTTGTCCCACTTGCGCCACCCATCTCCTCCTCCCTCATACTCGCGAGCGAGCTCCAGTGGTCGTGGTATCTCGGTTCCTCTCCCAACCTGTCGCGGACAAATGGGCTCATATTTGATATTTCATTGGCCACATTTCTGTGACCTCCAAGAGCAATTGGCATGGACGCGGTGCTTTGAAGTGACTGAGATCTGGTGCCGTTGGCGCGGGGCGAAAACTCTTGGAGGAACCGATTATCAAACGAGTCATGGAAGGCAGGCGACCTGTCGTCCCAATCAGACACTCGGTTCAGCCCTGCGCCCAGAGAGTGACTACCCATAGGAACGGCGTTTGTGAAATTTGCGACAAGGCTTCGGCTGCGTGGACCCGATGCATGGGCGGGATTTCGGTAGCGAGAATGGGTATCATGCAAGGATCCACCACCCCAGGAGCGCGGTTCCGCACCATGGACGCCATCTCCGTTCGGCCAATTATCTAAAACGGATTCTTCGTCGTCTTCCTCAAAAGTAGCCTGGATGCAGGTTCCAGCTTGCCAGAGTTCGTCTACGGGTACATTGCCGGCGGAGAACGAAGCGCTTCTGATTGGAGGAACGCGAGTTACGACGGGAGAGCGACTGAGACGTTGGCCCCAAGGCGAAGGCCGATCGCGTACTGGCGACTGAGCGGATCGATGGAGGGCGGAACGGGAGAGTGAGTCTACCGGGAGGGCAAAAGGGATGGCATCCGAGTGGACCGCAGTGCTCCGTGGGGGTTGACTTGCTGCTCTCGTGCGCAGCGAATGGAGGTCTCTTGGGAGCGGGTCGGGTGAGAAGCGAGAGCGGCGATCCATGTATATATCCTGCAACGCGTAACAGACTTATTGATAGTGGCTATATGGGCGTATGAGCGCAGATATTGGAGAATGGAGGAGCGAGTACGGACTAGAGAGCGAGGTGAGGAGCGGAGAAAGGCGCAGGATAGGCAGATCTAGTCTCGTCTATGCGTCTAATCGTCTAATGTCGAGCGTCTAGTCGTTGTCTTCTGAAGCCCAGACGTGGATGGGTCCAACCTCTGCACGCTGTGCCAAAGTCACCAGACCATGCCGACGCGTGACCGGTTGCCCCTCCTCGTAGCTGATCTGTTCTCGATATAGTATAGCATATAGCATTTAGCAGACGATATTACTAATATTGTTACACCCTAATCACCCTTTTATTATACACCAAATTTTAGGGGTACGCTCGCAAACAGCGTATGGGAGGGTAGAACGACGATCCCCACTTCGCACTCGACCGTCTCCACAGCTCCCTCGTTGAACACGTCGCTCGCCGTCCATGTCTCACCCCATTCTCCAGCCCCGCTTTCCTTTACCATCGGCAGCCCTTCCTCAGACACGAGGAAACAAATCCGCAACCGCCATTCGAGCCCGCCGAGCTGCTCTCCATCTCCTGCCTCGTTCGCGACTCGGAAAGCAGGTACACCGTCAGAGGGTATATCCAGCGCAAACGTCGTCCGCCCCGTATGTGCCGTTTGCGAGTCGTGGTGTTCGCCATGTACCCTACGCAGACCTGATCCCTTACCAGTCGTCCGGAAGCGAGCCGGAAGCGATTCATGCGCTTCCAACAGCACACAGACCTGTGACACTTTGGTTAATCCCTGCGACGTCATTGAAGAGACAGGTGAATGTAGGTTTGCGCCGGGGCTATCCATGGGCGTTATGTCGTGCGAGCAGAAGCACTTCTGATTTTAAACGTCAAGGCCTCCTATCAAGCCATTGGAACGCCTTCCAAGCGGAAGGAGCAACGCCCGCGAAGCCCCGAAAGCCGATCAAGCAACCCCATCAACAGGTCTGACGCGGGGCGTACCTTTAATACTGATATCGGGACATCCTCAAAGCAATTGATCTCAATGGTTCCGTGCACACTTTCGCCAAGCCGAAAGATGGTTTTCGGTAGAGTGAGAATCGCAACTGGGCTACCACCCTTGTTGACATCGTAGGATGCTGGAAATCGTCAGAAAGCGGTAATGCCAAGACGAAGGCCACATAGCGTACCCTTGGATGGCTGTCGAGTCATTATCTCGATCGCTGTACGACAGCCTTTGAAAGCACCCTCAGACTGTTCCTCAACCTCAACCCCTTGGTCTTCAAACTCCTGCTTGGTATCAAGTAACGACCGCCCAAACTGCTGTAGAGCTGTGACCTCAGCGTTTGTTTCGCCATTGCGAGTGCCTCCTTTGAGTGCCACCCATCAGAGGGACGGATTAAAATTTTCAGGGGAGTAAACACCCACCATTACGCCTACGTCCATTCAGTCGCACAGAGTTCGTCGAGGGTGGTGCTCCAATTGCTTCCACTTCGGCGGAAGTTAGCAAGGACGCCCGGGCCCTCGAAGGCCATAGCAAGTCATATAACGGGAGCGGTCTGCCCACTGCACACTCAGTATGTAAGGTGAAAGAGCCCCAGATCTGGAGCGACCTACCTGGTATATGATTGTACACCCGCAGGGGAACTTTCAATAGCCGAGTTTGGTTCTCCATATGATGGCCACCCCGGCAAGTCCCTACGATGAATTGATACGAGAACCGCAGCGCTCGACCACGAAAGGTGGGAGGCAGTTCGGGAGGCAGGGTCACACGATATTGAACTGGCAACGACCGGTCAACGGCGTTCTCC
>Ga0307513_10012021_pt1 | contig 10712 bp, 3 predicted proteins | sample 15_EM_MG_FD_202174 | JGI IMG/M metagenome (GOLD analysis project Ga0307513, IMG submission 202174) | Populus trichocarpa ectomycorrhiza microbial communities from riparian zone in the Pacific Northwest, United States - 15_EM | ecosystem: Host-associated > Plants > Roots > Unclassified | place...
CAATGTCTAATCTAGAAACTTTATCTGTTATGGAATCAACTCCATCAACTTTCTCTGATCTGTGTCCAAACAAAATTTATGATAACTGAATAAATATTCCACGTAAAGAAGCAAGATTTTCATAAAGGTGAGAAAGGAAGGACAAGAGAACGAAAAAAACCTTCAGTGGCCCTAATCTACATGGAAGATAATCAATGTCTACAAACCACTGACAACTAAAGAAAAGAAAAAATGAAGTAAAAGAATATTTTAGTGTTTTCTTCTCATTTTAAGCTTTGGTATTCCTTTCAAATCTAGAGTTTAGGTTTATCTTGTTGTAAAATATTTGAATTTCATATTCTTTGGTTCAAATACTTTGTTTAGAAGTGCATCTAAACTAAATTGATGGTGTAGGAATCCTGGGAGGCATATTGCAAAAATCCTAGTTGTATAATTGAGAAGCAATAAAACCTTAAAGACAAATGATTCATCATTGACAACAACAAAAATTTCATTACTTTAAAGTGTTTCAACAAGTGAGTATCCTTTTTTGTTTTAATTTAAACATAGATATTTTTTTTATTACCAGTATACATGCTAAAATTTTAAATTAATATCAATTACAAGTTTGATCATATGTTTAGTATGGATGCTAGAATTCTATTATTATTTTTGTGTTGAAAGCATGTTTGCTATTAACTATGCTTTTACATGCTTATAGTTTTTGTTGGACATTTTTTGTTTAACATGCTTATTAGTCTAATATATATTTACGAACTTCAACTACATTTTCGCATAAATGGGCATACTCTTCGATAGTTTCTAATGCAATTTATGAATGGCATGACATGCTAGAACAGTTAAATTTAAGAATAAAAATAAGATCAAGTTGAGTGAATTACCGGGTAGAATTGTTAAAACAATCAGCACAAACTCTAGCATTCGAGAGTATCCCAAACTGCGGCAAAGCCTGAATTAATTAATGAACACACAATTCATACATTAAGGAATCCGCAAAAATCGACTGTCAGAAACACACACACGAGAAAAAAAAAAAAGGCAGACCATTTGATTTGACGAGTGTTCATGGCATAATGTCCTTCCGCAACAACGGCAATGATGCTACCAAAAAACATGAAAAATAAGTTAAAACAGAAGATGATAAAAATCGTGAGCAATTCTATATCAATCCATGATCGCAGCAGCAAACTAGCTTTGATCAAATCAATCCGTTCTTTTATTATCATTAGTTTTAGTTGATTCAAAAAATTATGTTATGATGATTCAATTGATGATTATATATATATAAAAAAAAGGAACAAGGAGAGGAGTTTACACGGCGACGGAAAGTGTTGAAGCTGCATTTGCAGACGTCACAGCGAGCTGCTTCTTGAAAAGCTGGAGGCTCCGTTGACATCATCTACTCCGTCTCCGATCTCTTTTCTTTTTCTTTTTTTATCGGTCTCCGATTCCGATTTGGTTTCAGTTTCCAATTTCAACTTTCAATTTTCAATCTTCTGTTTGATTTTCTTCTCCTCGGATATTTTCTGTTATCGGGTTGCCCGATGGGATATGACCCGAATGCCCTGTTTCCTCATACGATGTCGTGTAAGGACTCGGAACCGTTTTGTGGTGAGTGGACAATTTTTTTTTTCTAAGCGCTCCAAACCGTCTTTAGTTCAACTTTTTTTTATCACAAATTATAGTATACTTTCAAACGCGTGGAAAAATTATTATGCTGTTACTGTGTATATAAATTATTTATATTATAAACTATGTTGTAGATATTAAGAGCATCATGGAGAGTCTTGTCTGTTCTATTTTTTATTTTAAAAGTAGTTAGCATATAGAAGACTCAAGGATATTAAATCTAGCTCGACAATCAAACCTAATGTTATTGAATTTAACTCAATAACTAGAGATCCAAGTATATTAGATCTGATATTGCCATTAAATCTAAAAGCCACCTAAAGCTATTTGAGTCTGGCATAATCGCTAGACCCAAGACTATTTGGGTTTGGCATGGCCGCCAAACCCATTGCTTTTGGGTCTGGCTGATCTAGCTTGGCCGCCAGATTTAAAACACTTAAAATATTTTCTATATTTTTTATATTTTAAAAAAATTATTATTGATCCGATACAGAGCGCGGGCCAATATACTAGTTAAAATATCATTTCTTGTGGGCGACTATAATTGGCTGATCATTGTTGTTTTTTTTTTTTTACCATTTTTAATCCCTGTATTTTTCTTAGGACCCTCTACTTTTTTATATACTAATTGAGTCCCCGTGGTTTATGCAATATCACGAAAATGTCCATAACCTTGTCAATAGTTTGTTTGACAAAATAATCTCAAATTCTCAATGAAGAATTAATAGACATCGCTTCGTATTAAGAACATAATAGATAATTTAAAAATATTTTTATATAAATTATAGTAGAAAATAATTTTTAATGTAATATTCTTGAGTTTAAAAATTTTAATTTTTTTTATTTAAATTTTAAAATTATATTTGCTATAAATTATAAGAAACATTGTTTAGTTTTTTATATTGAAAAATTCTTTATATTGAAAAATATGAAAGGACACTTGTCATTTTCTATTGGATTAGTTTTGTTAGCCACGTTCATAAAGTTGCACGAAGTATAGGGAATTCGATCACTAAAAAAAAACAAGAAAAGCTCCTTATAAATTTTTTTAAATAATTACAAGAGAAAAAAATAGGTAAAATGATGCAAATCTCTTGATCACGTAATCAAACAATCTTTAATGGATTAGATAATAACCCGGAAAATTAAAAATTAAGTTTGATAGAACCTTAACTTAGAGATAACTCTATACTTAAGAACTTTGTTCCAGAGGTAACCCTATAGTTTAAATCTAATTTGATAGATTTGACAAGATTTGTCTAGTAACTTTGATCCTCTAAAATAATATGTTCCTGAACTCCATTTGACCTGAAAATTTACAAAAATATATTTCCATGTGTCTATTATCTCTATGTAAAATTTTAGCTCTTTTTGATGTACGGTTTAAGAGATATGTTCGATCTCGCAAAACTAGTCAGCATACATTTTAAAGCCAAATTCGGATCTAATTTAGTTCGTATCATCCTCCCCTCTTTAAAAAAATTTGACCTTGAATATGTATCATGAGAAACATCTTCTAATTTCAACAAATCAGTACCAAGCCAAAGAATAACATCATCATCAAAACCAAGAAAAACCTTGTTAGCAAAGAAGGTCTCTTTAATATACAAGCTCTCATTTTCAACCATTTTCTCCTTCTTCAATTTCAATTGCTCCTCATTTATTTGCTTAGGTTTTAAAGATACAAGAGTTATAGGTCTTTTATTCATCTTATAGGAATATATATTTGTCACCCCATCATACATAACTCTCCTGTCATGGTCTACCAGGTAACAAGTGATTAGCTTGCATTGGCACAACATCACATAACACCTCATCACAATATTTACCAATAGAAAAAGTAATCAAAACCTGCTTATTCACTTTCACTTGACTACCATTGTCGCACGTGGCAGGAGTTGATCGCCTAGTTGTTTGATTCAGGGTCGCTAGGAGACCTAGGTGGACTAGTCTTATATGAAATTTTAGGGTAAGAGACTAATTGTGGTTAGAAAAAGTATTAGCACCTCAAACACATCTTACCTAAGATAAGGTGCATTGTTTAGTCAAAATGTGGCTTAAAGGTATTGATGGGTTCCTAACCGATGATTCGTTTATGGCTTAAAACAAAGATTTATGCTTATGAATAAATCTATTATTTTGAATTTATTATGGGCTTGTAAACCCAAATAAGTTCTTATGGGAAAAAATTCATGTAGGTGCTCTAACAGAGTTAACCTATCTTGGAAGGCAAAATGATTTTCTGCAATTCATAAATTATAGTGAAAAATACTCCTAATAAAAATTGATGAATATCCAAAATAATTTTAAGAATTTTCGAATCAACTTTTGATATTTAAATATCAGCCTACTTATAAGTCCAATATTTATATCAGAATGTTGACCATTAATTCTCATAAATTTATTTTTAGGGTTTTTGAAATATTAGCCAAATTCTAATTGATTCAATAAATTGATTATTAAATCCCAAAAATGCATGTAAAGATATTTTTTGAATTTTTGTGTATATAAAAAAAATACAAAATCATACCATGTATTTTTTTTAAGCCAAAATATGATTTTTATTTTTTGAGAGACTTGCTCGTATGCACACCAAATAAAACACTTTTTTATTATTTTTTTAATGAGAAATGTTTTTAGAAATTTTGAATTTCTTAAGATTTCAATGAAAAATAGGTGTTTTAATAACAAGTCAGTATCTTATAATATAAATTTATAGTCTTGATATTAAATAAAATTGTTGAAAAACATGCAAAGGACCTACAAATTTTTAAATTGATCATTGAGATTTTTTAGATTTGTTTTGGAATTTATATAAACAAGCCCATTTTTATTCAAAACGAACTATTAAAACAGGCTTAAGGGCGTGTTTGTCAAACATGTTCTTAAGCCTAATTTCCTTTTATTAAAACAATGACAAACCAGAAAAAGTCTTAGCCCATTAACCCAACTAGGTTGACCCGAAATTTTTTATTTGACCATAAACCGAATTAAAAATCCTGATTTGACCCGAAAACAACCCAAAACAAAACCAAAGCCAAAAAATAGATTAAACACAAAAAAAAACTAAATAATTCTTGAGCAAAATGGATCAAACACAAAATAAATAACGAACGTGAACATTCATAACAAACCTAGTCGCATGACTCTCAAATCAGACCATATATGGACAAACCAAGGACACAGACATGTTGGAAATCAAGCAAAGATCATTAATCTAGCATTCATTCACTCCGATTATCATTCAAAAATCACGATTTTGTCAAAATGGATTTCAGTTCAAAACTAAAACCCTAGGATTAAAACCCCTACAAAAACATGTTATTCATGCAAAAAAAAAACCCTAGATTATTAATTAATTAAGTATAAATAAAGGTTTGGTGCAAAGGTATTGACCAAAATTGGTCCAAGTCCGGGGCTAAGCCAATGTTCTTCTTAAGAACATGAAGAACATTGCCCAGAAACCCAGCAAAAACCTAGTCATTGCCCAACATTGCCAAGCCTTAGAAATGAGCATTTTATGACTTTAAACACACTGCTCTTAATCCTCACAACCCACATTGTCAATACCAAGTATAGTTGAATAAAAAAAACTAACAAAAGACATCAAATCAGCACAAATATGCATTAAATTCCAACTTCATAACTATAGCCTCAATAACAGTCAACAAAAATATCAAATTTCGATTCAAAACTGATTCTTTGAACACTTGGAACCCAACCCATGCTCAGGAACCAAGAACATCCATTAACAAAATAGAAAAGACATCAAACATTCACTACCACCTTTTGGCAAAATCCAAAACTACCTTATTTTATCAAAATCAGTCACAAATATATTGTCTTGACACTTAGTAATATCAACAACAACTTCAAATAATATTTAAATAATAAAAACAATATTTTTATATATTAATAAAAAAAACTAGAAAGCATCATAACACTAAAACAAGTTCAAAAAACATCAAAAGATGTTTAAACATTAAAAAAGCATGAATGGGCAGACCACATGGACTTCACTTTTAAGTTTTTACATTGTTATACCTTCTCCAAGCTTGCTGCCTATAGATTGCTGGTTTTTTCTTTTTTTTTCCTTTCATTCTTTCCCTTTCACTCTCTTTCTTTCCAAAGCTTGTTAGACCTTCTATGTTAGGCTCTTGAACCTTTACAATAGGGTCTATTAACAAAGTATTTCCCCATATTCCCCCCTTTTCTCCTCTTTTTTAGTTCTGATTTTCAAGGGTATTTATAGGATTTTTTGGTTTTTTTTGTGGATTCCCTAAAAAAATTGATCAAAGCTTAGCCTTTTAATCAAAGTGAGAGGGTTCTGGACAAAAGCTAATAGATGGAAGCTTTTGTACTAAACTGGTTTTGCAATGGTTGTTTTGGTTTAAGGGTACTTGGTGATTTTGTTAGACTTAGAGGGCAATGAGCTATTTATGACCTTTTGATATTGATAGGGAAGTGTTAAAGTCATTGATAAGAACTCTTTGAGAAGCTTTAAGTGTGAACACATGAAAAAAAATGGATGGTTTTTGAAAAATAGATGTCATAGTCAAGGCTGACTAGGTTGACCACTTTCGAGGCTTTGCCAGAGCAACTCTAATGTAAATGTCATCGTAAACCACCTGAAATTGGTAGATGAGGTGCACACCTTTTGTTTGGATCCAACCTTACTCAATTTGGAGGTCTGTACCTTAACATTCATTCGTTCAAAGGTGTCAACTCGATCAACATAAAATTTGAAAATGCAAGGAAAGTTGATCGGGGACAAGATGCGTGGAGACTTTTATGGAAGAATTGGGGTGTGAATGTCCAATTTCATGGGCATTGAGTTGTAGAAGGGGTGATTCTGAGTTGAATGATGGTGGTTACAACTCTTGAGATGATGAGAAACACCACATTCATTCGTTTAAACATGCTCACTTAATCATCCAAAATTGTCAATGAAGGAGATAAACAGTGGGTGAACGACATTTTGTCTGGGTTAAAACCTAAAAAATTAAAGTTTTTTAATTTTGAATTTGGCCAATTTCAATTTGGTTCCTACTCTTTTAATTGCTTTTAGATGCACCCATAATTATCTCCCAACTTTCAATTATATGCAATTGCACCCCTACTAAATTCAAATATCATCTTTAGAGTTCGACGCCTTTTACAGACGAGTCCTTAATTTTCAATTTATTCAATTTCATCCTTAATTAACCATCAAAATTTCAATTCCTTTCAATCGGACTCCTGATTTGACCAATTTTTACTCCTGAAATTGTACGCCATTTATGGGTTAGTCTTTGGTCTTAGGGATATGCAATTAAGTTCTTAATTGACCTCCAAACTTTATTTTTTTTCACAATCAAGCCCTTAATTTGACCAATTAAACATTTCAAAGTCTAATGTCAATCCCCAAACTTCAATGTCTTTCATTTAACACCCAAATTGACTCCAAAAATTGATTTTCCGTGCAAACAAGTTCTCAATAAAATTAATTAAGCTTACTAAAATTCTCATTGAGTCCTTAATCATCCAAATTTGTATTTCTTTACCCCAAATAAAAATATTTTTACCAATAAAGCTTTTTTTAGTCAAAATTGGGTTGCTAATTTTGTTAATCTTATACATTTTGATCATTCAAATTTTCCACTTGTCGTTTTGGTCTTCTACCACCAACTTGAGAAATCTTTTAGGATTTCTTCTTGTATTTTTAGGTTTTCTTCTTTTTTTGGGTAAAAATAAGTAACAACAACCATCATTCAACTATTATAATTTATAAGGTATGCGATGTTTGGTAGTGTGCAAGTTCGACTTTTTCACCAATTCAATATTAGCTACATTAGTGCAACTATCATCATCTATAATTAAGATACATACCTTATTATAAACACGGCATGTCATGTGAAATATTTTCTCCCTCTGACTTTTTCAATTATCCACATTGACATGTATATTTAGTGCTCTCCACCACAAGTGTTTCTCTTTCAACTGGATACTCAACACAAACATCATCAGCATCCTTTAATGGTGACATCTTCTCTTATTCATCCATATGAATTGTTTCTTAACCTTTTGATGTGGGATAATTATACTACACTTCATGCCTCATAATTTTTATAGCCTACAACCGCAATGATTATTTCTTAACTTTTTGATATGAGATAACTGTATTACATTTCATGCTTCACATTTCTTTTTTATAGTCTATATTCACATGAATTGTTTCTTATTTTTTTTTTTATGTTGGATAACTATATAGCCTACATGGATTATTTTTAACTTTTCGATGTGAGATAACTATAGTACACTTCATATTTACTTTATAGCATACATCCACGTAGATTGTTTCTTAACTTTTCAATGTGGGATAATTATACTACACTTCATGTCACATAATTTTTTATAGCTTACATCCACATGGATTTTTGATGTGGGATAATTATATATAGCCTATATTCATATGAATTATTTTTTAACTTTTCAATATGGGATAACCATATTACACTTCATTTTTTTTATAGCTCACATTCATTATTTTTTAAATTTTCAATGTGAGATAACTATATATATCATACATCAACATGAATTGTTTTTTAAGTTTTTGATGTGGGATAACTATATTATATTTTTTATAATTTACAACCATATGAATTGTTTTATAACTTTTTAATGTAAGATAGCTATACTACATTTCATGCCTGATATTTGTTTTATAACTTTCATTCACATGTATTGTTTTAATTTTTTTTATGAAATATTAAAATTTAAAAATTATTATTTTATTTTTATTTTTTCAGGTTGATTTAAAACTCGTTCTCTTAAGCCCTGTTTGTTTGCTGAAAAATAGTTTCCTTTTGGAAAGTGGTTTTCTTGGGAAGTGAATTCTTGGAAAGTGAATTATTTTCCGATGTTTGGTAGTGTCATGGAAAATAAGTTGGAAAACACTTTCCAGTGTTTGATTATATTATGGAAAATGAGCTGGAAAATAGTTTATTAATGTTTTGTTTTTTAAGTTTATTAAAATAATAAGGAACAAATCCTACAAATTAAAAAGTTGAATGATAATGAAATTGAAAAAATTGTATCTAATTTCATAAATTATCTCAAATAAAATAAATAATAATCAAAATAATAGAGATCAAATCTAACAAATAAACAATTTAAAAGATGATGAAATTAAAATAATAATAATTACAATTTCATAAATTATTTCAAATAAAATAAGTAACAATAAAAAAGAATGAAGACCAAATTTGATAGATAAAAATTTTCAATAGACCAAAAAAATGATAAAAGAAAAGAAAATAACAATTATAAAAATAAGGACCAAAGTTAATATAAAAATCAAATTAAATCAAATTTTAAGAGATGAAATTAAAAAAAAAATTCAAACAAAATATATATCAATCAAAAGTTTGAGGACCAAATTTGATATAATCAGCAAATAATATGATATTTCTAAATTTTTTACAATTTCTGGAAAGTGTTTTCCGTCAAAAAAAAAAAAAATACTTTCCTAGAAATCAAGTTAATTTTTTTAACTACAAAATATTTTTCATTTACTAATTTTTTTAATAATAAATAAATACATGAAAGTTCAAAAAATAATTCTAGAACATATCTTTCCAAACAAACGAACACCACCTTAGCTGTCTTGGTCCCATACCAATTTTTATAGCTAAGAAAAACACACAAGATGATTAAATTAAATTTGTTCCATGTGCGATGATGAATTTCTCTAGCATTTTTTGTGAAGAAAAATCCTAACAAGTGGTGGTGAGCTGTACATGTGTGTAGGAAGGAGGACAGAACCATTAATGGGCACAAAAACAAGGCAGAAGAACAGACAAAGGGTGAGAAATTAGAATTGCCACGTTTTAAATTCCTCAAAGCACATAACCACTAAATATGATTGACTGATATTTTATTTAAACTTGGGTCAGGTCAAGGTGGAGGACAAGGAGGCCGGAGCTGGTTTCTTTCTTTCTTTCTTTCCTTCCATTTTCACATGAAATTTCCCTTTACAAATACAAAAACAAGAGATTGAATTTCTTTTGTTGTCTCCGATCTGGTTTTAATGGAGGCTCAACAACCTGATTCTCGTAAGGAAATGAAGCCACGAGAAGATATGGAAGTGAAGAAGGAGCAAGAGGTTATGGGATCTTGCAAGGCAGGTGCTGGCTTGTTGGAGAAAAATGGGGTTCATCATCTTTGGGCACCCAGTTACTGGTATGAATCTACTCTTATAAACTAGAAAAAAGTTTCAATTTTTTTTCTGTTTTTGGTTGGAAAAAGTCTTAGTTTTTTTGTTGGCTCATAGAGGAAACAAAGGGGAAATGGAAGATGGGATCTGTTTTTTTTGTGAAAAAAATGTCGGTAATGGAAATTGAAAGCGAGCTACTGAGTGCCTGAAAAGGCACTTAAATAACTTGAGAGCTTTCTTGTTTATTGTTTCTAGATTTTAAGAAAAAGGAAAGAACTTGTGTTCATGGTGTTCTTGTTTTCAATTTTTGAATTTAATTAATAATTTATTATAATTTTTATATTTTGAATGAAATACTAAATTATATAATTAAATTTAAATATATTATTTGGAATACATTTGGAGTTAAATTGATTTAATAATTTTAACAATTTCTTTTAATTTAGAATTGTTTGGTGTGTCTTTTAAGTGAATAATTTGTTTATAAACAAAATATTATGTTGAGCTCCCTCCTGCTAGCCTTCAGAGCTTTTTTCAAGGCATGCCATTGGCTTATATTTGATTATATTTTGTAATGCAAAGAATGTGTTTTGTTGTCTACTCTCTCACTTTCTCTCTTAATAAAGTTTTCTTCCTTTAGTAGAAAAAAAGAAACATTATAAAATAAACAGATAAAATATAGAAAAATAAAATAAAATGACTCAACTTGCAATTATCCATGTTAATTATCAAACAAAGTAGAGAGCAGTACTTTGAAACCCATTGAACCATGATCATGCCGATTATCATGCTCTGAGCACTAAGAAGCATCCATCATTCTGTTAGGTTCTCAAATATCATATATGCATGCAGTAAAAATAATAAAATAAAATTATTTAAAAGCTTTTAG
>Ga0307513_10012022_pt1 | contig 10711 bp, 5 predicted proteins | sample 15_EM_MG_FD_202174 | JGI IMG/M metagenome (GOLD analysis project Ga0307513, IMG submission 202174) | Populus trichocarpa ectomycorrhiza microbial communities from riparian zone in the Pacific Northwest, United States - 15_EM | ecosystem: Host-associated > Plants > Roots > Unclassified | place...
CATACCCGTTGTTGTTCACACCTCTATCATACACCTCTATCACTGTTTTGTTTTCAATGCTACCTTCCTCTGTCTCATGCTACCTTTTTCTCAAGATCGCTTCTTGCGAGAACAATCGCAAACAGAGGAGAACTACAGCACTGACTAGATTGTAAAACTGGACTGTGACTATCTACACTGTCCTTGTCTTATAAACATGACCGAGAGCATCCTCTAATAGAGCTGTACAAATTCGAGACGTGATCAGAAATTGAAGGCGAATCCTTTCTTCTCCAAATCCGTGTGACCTGAGTGTATCGACTTCCTATCTTTTACTCTTCCCAGAGTCCACCACTGGAGGCGGGTCGTGCTCCTCCTCTCTGTGAGCTTCCGAAACGGATGGCGTTGGGCGGGGCGATGGGCCTCCGGTAGCGTTATGCGAGTCCAAAGGTGACTTTTCTTTCTTCAGCCCAAGGAATGACTTGACTCGCTCTCGCTTGGAACTTGAGGCTTCTGGCACCGATGGCTGGTGGTGCTCGCTCACAGTGCTCACCAGAGCAGCCGCAAGCCCACTGAGCTGCCCGACACTGGACTTCCTCTTCGCTTTCTCTGCGGAAGCCATTTCCGCTGTCGCACTCCCGTCGTGTGAAGTGTTCCTCTGACGAGGAATTATGCTGGCTGCTTGCAGAAGACCAGACGCGCCTGCGGAGGCGCTGGGAGTCTCAGACTCGTCGCGAGGCATGAAGAACAAGAACGGATTCGAGATATCGCGAGAGTCCTTGTCCTTGTCCTTGTGACTAAGTGTACGCTCTCGAATGAAGCTGGGCATATGGATGCCATGATGGTGGTGGTGGTGCACCTCCTGGGTCTGGGGTTTTCCAGCATCCGAAGGTTCACCTGAGGGGGGGTGACTGTCTCCGGAGGTGGTAGTTGGGAACTTGCGCGTCTAACAGGGCATGATCATCAGTACAGCCACATACCAGGGTTGACAACTAAAACTTACCAGAGACGGGCTTATCACCCGTGAGACTCTGTTTCTGAGGCTAAAGCCTGACCCCGGACTACCACTTGTCTGACTCCTTGCATCTGGACTTCTCCACTCAACAGGAGTTTTTGTTCGCTGCGCTTCGGGCGAAGCGGGACGTGCATCCAGGCTGGGTGATACTATGTAGCCCTCCGGTTCCGGGGGCACTGGTGCATGGCTCTCAACAGATCCACCGGAACCAATATGCCCATGCCAGGGCCTCAACCGCTCCTCGAGTAATTGCTGTGAACGCATCATACCCTGTAGTTGCTTGTCCCAGCGATCCAGGAAGTTGTTGAACTCCTTGTCGATATTGTGGTTGTGTATGCAGGCTTTACCACCGTCCAGCAGCGTCGGTTGTAGGGGTGTGTCCGGTCGCACCACAACCGTGAAGTCACTAGGTTCACCCACATTCGCGGAACCGTTGGGGGTCGTGGACATGACACGTTTGGTGAGTTGCTCATACAGTCCCGTGATGTTTTGGAGCATTGAGAGCATGCTGGCTTGCGCAAGTCCGAACTAGATCGCTAATGAGGGACACTACCAACAATGAGGCTCGGTTCAATACTCACCTGTGCAAGATCCGAGCGGAGACTCAAAAGACTTGCAGACGTCTCCTCCCATTGAGGGTTGGAGGTTGCCATCGAGGTATCTGCATGCGTGACGACAGTCTCGACTCGTTTCTCCAGGGACTGGTAGTGGCTAATACTCTCCTGCGAGAGTCGAACCAAGGTGTCAAGCCGTGATGTCGTGTGCGAAAGGACCTCCGTTCGGGAAAGCAGCTCTTGGAGGCGAACGACTACCTCTGCCGTCACTCTGGTGTCTGTTTCGCTCGACTTAGCCATAAGTTGTGATATTGACTCCTTGAGGGTGTCGAGCCGTGACAGTACAGTGAGCTGTTGCTCATTGGACGCGCCATGAAGGCCGACGAGCTCCGCCAATCGAGAGGCAGACTGAAGGAGGCTGCTGTCTCGCTCCTGCAACCTTGAGAGTATCTGAATAATTTCTTGCAATGTTCGCTCGGTATCCGCTTTGGTAGGAAGTGCGACAAGACGCTCAGTGAGACTGGATATTTGCGTCTGAACGGCCAAAGTATTCTGTGAAGTCTCTTGATAAAGAGCAACGAGCTCCTTCCAGTGCGCAGCCGACTCCTTGATAGTCTCTTGCTCACTTGCGAGTTGATCAAGTTTGGCAGAGAAGGCAGCAATCTCGTCGGGGGAGACGCCAGGTGATGGATCCCTTGGTGTAAAACCGGACATACCCGCACGCAAGACTTCCAGCTTCTCCGATGATAACTGGCAAAGAGACAGTATTTCAGAGACAGTAGCCGAAGTGGCGATCTGGCTCTGCACATGCTGAACAAGGTTATGCACGAGTCTGTCCTGCTTCTCCTGCAAGGTCTCTGACAATTGAGTGAGCCCATCTATCTTCTCCGTGGCAGGCTTCAGAGATCCCTCGACCTGAGCAGCAACCTCCTTCAGGCTAGTATGCAGTGGGGCGACATCGATCTCCTCGACTTGGGAGACCAAGCAGGTCATATCTGCTGCGAGGTTGTCGACCTTATCGGCAATATGTTGAGTCTGGTCCTTGACGGAAGTAAGAAGGCCCACTCTGTTGGCGATATCAGAGAGCGTCGTCAAGGATTTATTGACCTCGACAAAATGCCTGTCAAGGTGCTCGCGCTTCGCAAGCTGGTTTGAGGCGTCACACAACTCCGCAACCTTGGCATGTAACGGTTGGAGCTCGTCGATCTTGGTAATTACGCTCCCCTCTAGGTTCTTGATCTTTGTGGTCTCTGCCTCCATCTTAGCCCCTAGGGTGGTGATTTGCTCGTCCAATGCCGCGGACTTCTGCACAACGGTTTCCGACAAACGAGTGAGACTCTCGAAGCGGCCGTCGTAGGATACGCTGGTGGTGTGCGACTGAATAGCCTGGACAATAGCCAAAATCTCTTGTAGACGAGTCGACTCAGCACCATTGCCGCGAACAAGTGCATTGACGGATCCCAGCTGGGAAGACAACGCGTCGAACCTCTGCTGCAGGGCATCCACCACGGTTGAGAACGAGTCGGAAGAGCGAACGACTGCATCCAAATCGCTTGTTGCTTCGATGATCGAGCTAGTTTGGGTACGTACGTCCTGAACGTCCACCTTCAAGCCCTCCACTGTAACTGATGTCGCCATATCGGCCTTGATTGCAGCAACAAGAACCGAGAGCTCAGAGAGTGCCGTGTGAACTTTCCCAAATTGTTCGGTGCTCTCGATCGTACTAGAGTCGTTATTGAGGGCGAGAACCTGGGTTTCCAATTCCTTCAAAGCAGTCAAGACCTCTGCGCTTGCCATGGCACTCTCGGTCAAGTTGCGAATGGCATCGATCTTGGTCGCAATAGCATCGAGGGCGGTAGCGTCGCCTTGAGTCTGCTGGACGATCTCATAGCAGCGAGATGAGATATGGTCCAATGTTTCAGTGACGCCCGATAGGGACTCTTCCGTAAGTTGGGTCTCTGTGAGCTTTTGCACGACACTATGGACTCCATTGACGGCCGAAACCTGCTCGTCCGCCTTACGGTCCAGACCTGAGACTTGCTCCTCGACCTTCTCAATACCCTTCAGTAGCTCTCTCCAGTGCTGTTGGGAGCCGTGGTGCAAGGCGGTGATCTCCTTCAATGTCTCCTTAATCTCCTCCCTCTCATATGTCTCCTTCACGGTCTTCTCGATGGCTTCAATGCGAGAAACGCCTTGAGTGGTGGTGTTAGCCACTGAACCTAGCTGGGTGGCGATGTCCTCCAAGGTTGCCTCCCGAGCACCTCCATGGGTGGCTCGTAGAACCTCTTCCAACTTGGCAGTAACTCCTGCGAGAGCTGCAGACTCGTCCACCTTCTCATGTTTCTGAATGTTTGCAATCGCCGACTGGACCGTGCCAAAGTGCCCCTCGTGAGAGTCGATCTTTCGGGACAGCGTGGCGAGTTGAGTAGCGATGCGTTCGATGTGCGTCTGCAACGAGTTTTGGTGGGTGTTGCTCATATCCTTATGGCCGATGAGAGACTGCAGGATGTCGCCATCTTTGCTCAAATAGCCCTCCACTCTTGCGATGGCCGTTGCAAGTGCGGTCAACTCCTGGGATATAGCGTCGCTTTGCTGGAGCCGCACGAGTGTATTGACCTGTTCCTCCAGTGCCCGCAGCGCCGTGGTCGTGTCCCGACTGGCGACGCTAATGTCGGAGAGTTCAGGAGACGGTTTCGAGGAGTGCGCATCATGATGTTCTGAACGACGCATCTCATCAACCGCCTTGGAAATTGCCTGCAACTGCGGGTCAATGGCCCCGGTCTGAGCAAGCATAGTGTTGAGACGTTCAGCGAGCTCGTGGATTTCCTTACGGATGGACTGTGACTGGGAGGTGACTTCCTGATGCGCATTCAGGAGCTCATCGGTTCGCGAGCAGGCATAACTGAGTGTCCCCTCTTTCGCCAAGGGTTGCAAGCCGATGTCAATCGCGTTACGAAGGGCCTGTGCCTGTGCCATATTATCTTCCTTAGACGGAAGAGCGGCAATGGCATGCTCGATGGCTTCCATGTGACTGCCGATGGTTTCATGCTTGTCGTGGGTCTTGAGCGAGCGCTCGAGGCGAACGAGAGCGGCGGCGATAGAGCCAAGTTCCTTGATAGCTACGTCCTCATGCCTGGCGACAACGAGGTTATGAACTTGCTGCTCTAGTGAATGCAGGGCACGCGCAGTCTGTTGGCTGGAAGTGCCGAGATCGGACGAGTGAGTAGAGGATGCGGCATCATGAACCCGGCGGAGCTCTGCAATGGCATTATCGACGGAGCAAAGTTGAGACTCGATAGACTCGGTCCGGGCAAGCATGGAAGAGATGCTGTTCAATACTTCTTCGAGGTGAGTGTGCTGGGACTGCGACTGAGTTGCACCGTTTCTCTGGGCTTCGAGGATCTCGTCCGCTCTTCCACAGGCATAACTGACGGCATCTTCTTTAGCGAGTGGCCGGAGGTCAACGGCAATGGCGTTACGGAGGGCTTGAACTTCCGCTTTGCTATGTTCTTTGGAAGGAAGAGCGGCTATGGCATGCTCGATGGCCTTCAAGTGGCCTCCGATTGTGTCGTGGTCATCGTGGTTCTTGAGCGAATGCTCCAGACGGACAAGGGCGGCGCCAATAGACCCGAGTTCTTTGATGGCAGCATCATCTCGTCTAGCGACAACCAACTTCTGAACCTGCTCCTCCAAGGAACGCAAAGCGCGAGCCGTCTCTTCACCCGCAACGCCGATGTCGGAGAGATGAAGGGAAGACGAGAGTGAGGCATCGCCATTGGCTCGGGCGTGGTGCAATTCAGAGACTGCATTAGAGATCGAAGACAGTTGAGATTCGACGGATTCGGTGCGAGAGAGGATCGCGGAGACGTGCTTTGAAACCTCGTCAATCTGAACGTCCTGAGAATGCGACTTATTGGAAAGGTCACGTTGAGTGTCAAGGATCTCATCTGCTCGCGAGCAAGCGTAGCTGAGCGCTTCCTCCTTCGCGTGGGGTTGTAGGTCGATTGCGATAGCATTCCGTAGTGCCTGCACCTGCGTCTTATTATCCTCTTTAGACGGTAATCCCGCGATAGCTTGTTCAAGAGCTGTCAAGCGGGCGTCCAAGGTCTGAGGATGCTGTCCGCCGGAGTTGTGGAGATTGCGGATTTCGTCAATCCTTGAGCATGCGTACGAGAGCGCTTCGTTCTGTCCTTCCAAGCGTTTCAGAACCTCCACTTGCTTCTCCGAGAGTTCACTGTGAATTTCTTTAATTGCTTCACGAGAGTCACGATGAGCCTATAAGTTCTTCAGTCGACGAAACACCGCTCGGTGTGAAGTATAGACTAGCCTGCTGCGAGTGAGCCAAAGTGCTGTTGACCAAGGTATGCAATTCCACAATGGAGCCCTGGTGGCTGTTGGCCTTTTCGTGCAGTGAACCAGTAGCGACATCAATGAATTGGCGATGCTCAACGAAGTGCTCTTGAAGAGTCTCCAGCCGTCTCTCCGTTGACTTTTCGAAGCTCCGAGTGACACGGACATGGGCGTCGACATCTTGTTTATGTGAGAGAGCATCCTGGAGGGATTGGACGACTTGAGCATGGGTTGCTTGAAGCTATCGACGGATTTAGTACGAGCAAAATCGATTGACGGGATAATCTTACCAAGTTCTCGCGTTCCAAGGCGGCTTGATGATCCGAGGTAATCTTCTGTAAATCGGAGACAAGCCGCTCATTGCGGTGAGTCAAGGTCGTGTTCCTCTTTTCGGCCTCGATCCGCGCCTTCTGCGCTTCCTCCAGCTGCTTCTTGAGACTGGCTTCCGTCACTTTGTTCTCGGCACGAAGCTGACGGAGGTCGCTTAGCAGCGCGTCTTCACGCTGCAGTACAATAGTCAGTTGGCCGGCAAGTTGCGGAGCCTCCTTGAATCGATATCAGAAGCTACTTTCTAATCAAGGTCACAGAATGGGGACTTGCCGATTTGCAAGCATCAAGCATACACCTCGACGTCTGCAATGCGGATTGCAAATACGTTCTCCATTGGCCGGGTTGAGTTGAGGGGTCGACCCCTTGGGTGAACCACCTTGAGAGGCGAGAGAAGGCTTCCGAACGCTTCTCATCAAAGGATCCGGCCATGCTCAGTTCCAAGACAAGCGCTGCAAAATCCTGAAGAGCTCGTGTGAGGTAATCCAATTCTTCGACAGAAACATGTTGGTAGGGGTGAGGAACCGGAAAGGAAATTGTTGGGAGTGGTGCAGGCACTGATGGTACAGGGAATTCAATAGGAGGTTGTTTCGTTGGGGCACCCGTAGGCGTCGCTTCTCCCTCTGGGTCGCTGCCTCGTGTCCCTGGGTTATCGGCTATTCGCAGGAGGAGACGCAAGGCTAGTTTGTGTGCCTCCAATAAGTCTTCTGCCGAAATTAGTTTGTGTTGCATATCAATATTTGAGTTTGCGGAGAGTCTGTCATCGCTATATGCGGAATTTGAGCGCCGACGGTATGATACAGGTGTCGTGTGAGTCGGAAGATGGGAGCACTGTTCGCTGGGGACATGGACGAGTCCGTAGAGTCTATTACTGCAGTTTGCGCTCGCTTGGGTGTGTGGATGAGCGAGCGGAGTCGGAGGTGTGGTGGAGGTGCGGGAAGAGGACAAAAATTGTGCGAAATGAGGGACAAATGGGTGGGACGATGCGAGAAAGAAAGAGTCGAGCTTGAGTGACGGCGCTGACGACTCCATCCTTGCTGGCTCGTTGGCCGGCCTGGCCTCGCGCGGAGGTGAGGTCTAAAGTACGGAAGAGAAAGTTGAAATTTTCATGTGACAACTGTAAACAACTGTAAACAGAGTACGGCTCCTTTCCTAGAATAGCGTGGCCAGATACCACGTCCTTGCCACCCACAGAACGCGCCGCTGCAAGTCGCCGGTGGCCGGGACACCCCAATGGCCGGGACAGCCCCAGTTGCCGGTCCAGAAAAAGGGCGGTGATATCAAGGGCCGCACAACAGTCGCAAAGTGTTATTTCATGTTCTCATATGTTATTCGACATATAATACACAGCGTTTCCTATGTAAATTTCGACCTACGATCGTATCCGGAGGTGCCCAAGGGTGGCATTCCGGCTGCTTCTGCTGCGGATGTAGAAATAATAATAATAACAACCGGCGCGTGGTCTTCACCGCGAAATCTCTACAGTGACCTCCTAGTCTTCTTGCTTACCTTGCCACACTTGTACGTCTACTCATTGGTGACTGCCCACCTTCCGTGTCTGAGGCAGCGGGCGTGACATTCAAGGCCTTCAACCATCCGCTCGTCTCTACGATTCCTTGAGGCGATACTCGTTGCTGCTGTTACCAATAACCAGACCAAGGTCACTGGCAGGACGCTCATTGGTAAAACGCACGGCCAACTATGACCGAGCCATCTCTAACCATGACCTGTGTGGCCAACATACCCAACAAGAGACTCACCACTGTGGTGTGTCTGGAAATGGTCGTCGCTGAACTGGCTATAACTGCCGTAGTCAACACAAGCCCTCCGGGCGTATCATAAGGGGTTAATAAGGGTGAGCGTGTAGGAATAGCAAAGATGACGCAACAGGGAATCGGACTCCGGTCTCTGCGAATCTAGCAGCAGCGCCCCAACCGCAGCGCCACTGGAGAAGGCACATTGGCCGATGTTAGTCTCTTCAACTGTCCACGTGGCAATATGGTTTTCCATCCACCCTGGGAGGTCATTACCTTAGATCGCTGGGGGGTTGGGGCGCGCGTACAGAAGGGCGAGTCAACCTTGTCTTGGGTGGTGCACGCAGAGCGCCGAGAGACACTAAAGTGGAGCTCCATTCTTGCACACCTTTGGTAGAAGCAGGTGTAGTTGGATCGGCTGGGCTGAGAACATCAAGCATTTGGATTGTTCGCAGGAAGCTAAATGGCAAGCTAAATTGTTGATCAGATACCGTCATGGGGACAAGTGCTTGCAAATCGAATTCACTCTTGATCTGGTGTTTCCAGTGGAACATTGTGGTTGGAATAAGTTTAAGGCAACGTTCATTTGTAAGAACACTGGGGTGCCAGTAGTTATTTATCTTGGTGTGAAAACTGGCGGAACGAGTCTATGTGTATGAATGAGGCCTGATACCACGATAATGAGCGGATATACCCTGTTTTTCGTTGTGCAGACCGGGATGCAAAACATAGCACCGAGTCACCTGGTGCTGCGAAGAAGTGCAATGTATCGAGTATGTCGTGAATGTGACGCGTCTAGCGTCTGGCATGCGTCCGCCTGCACGAATCGGATGGTGGATGCAGAAAGTAAGCACGAATGGGGTCTATTCAGCATGGCCCTGGATTTTTCCACTCCCGCACTCCATATACTAGCAGATCAAAGGGTTTAGATTTCACCGAGAGGAGGTGTTGGAGCAGTTGACAACACGCATATGATAGGGACATCGGCATATGGTTCATACGACAAAACTGATTCTTTGAGAGAGAAGTAGCCTAATGATTTCAAAAAAGCCCTCGCTGTTCAACCCGTCCCGACATCAGACTCCAGACGTCCTGCAATGATGGTACCTAATCAGTACAGGAACGGCAGTGCTGATCTAAACGCACTCGAGAGTAGGTGGAAGATGGTTAGCGACCGACCCATTGGATCAGCTCCTCGGTATAGGCATCACGGTGTGCCTGTGCTTGCAATTCTGCCAGCCTGGCTGCGACTGTCATTCCTGCCTCCTTCTCGAACCAGTCGATGAATCCAACATCCCTGATCCAAATCCAGGGTGAACTCTCCAAGTTGGGCGGCATCGGCCGCGAAAGTCGAGGGAATGGCATTCCTCTCAGAGGCGAACTGGGGCCAAGAAACGCCTCAAAGGTAAAATGCCGGGCGATCGCAAGGCGAAGGCCCTCCACAAGCAGCATTTGGTCTTGAAATCCAAATGCAACCATATCTGCAAGGACGTAGCTCCATCTTGGGCAGGGTGGCTCATCCACGAAGGCGGCAAGCGCGTTGTCGGCGCACTTGTGATCAAGTTGGTACCCTTGGTACTCTTTCAGGACACAGCGCACCATCTTGAAGTTTTCCATTGCAAATGGTTCTGGGAGGTGGTTCTGCACGCCCGTTACTAGGGGGCACTGCGTTAGCCGTGTCAGGCAGAAACGCGGGATATTGCTCGCAGGGGCTCCAGGGGCATATTCAAGCACCATTTCCAGGAACGGATTATTTGGGTTCGAGTCACGAGTTTGGGTAAGGAACACCTGGTTTAAGGCCCACTCCTGTTCGGCCGTTGAGGAATTCGGGTGAATATGAACAGATAAGAAATTACATACGACGACTGGTTTATAGACCACAAACCAGCGACTGATATGCCCGCGCAGCCTCCTTGCCTCTGAACCTGTTACCGGGACTGGGTTGGTAGTACAGCAAATGAGTTCATGAATCGGCCAGTGGGCTTCTTGACACTCTTTACTCTGTGTTTACCAATCAGGGCGTTCCGAGTTCGGCAACGACGCGAGGACTTAATACTAACGCAGTATGGAACTTCGATGCCACGCTTAGCACAGCGGATACATTTCCTGAGACGAGCACCAACTTGAGTCCCGTCTATGCCGCATCGATTGCACCTCCTCACCATAGACGGCACTTTTGCGGTTACGTAGTTGGTGATGTTGTCCTTGGCTGCCGGACCGTGATGCTCGTCGTCATTACGGCTATCGTCCAATTCATCGTCACTCTTGGTCGTTTGGGTGCCCTCCGGCGTCAGGGGCGGGCGAGACTGGTCCGTCGGTTCCTGGTGCTGTTGGTGCTCCCGCCCCTCTTCGTTCGACCCATCACCAGACCACGAGCACCCCCCGTCATTGTCATCCGAATCATCCTCCGAGCTCGACACCGACTTGGTCCGTCTCCTCTGGTTCCCAGTTGCGCCTTTCAACGCGGCCTTCAACGCGGCATCGACCCTCTGGTCCAGTACCTCTGGATTAACTTTATCTCCATGTCGTGCGGATTCTCTGCCCTTCCTCGTGTTCATGTGTGTTGAGCCTGTGCCATTGGATCGGGCACGGTGCAGTTCGACGTGAGAAGGGGATATTTGAGGAAGCTGAGGCGGGTTTTGGGAAGGTGGGAGGCCTGGGGTAGGTGGTGTGAGGCGCGAGAGCGAGTTATGAGACCCCCCGGAGGAGGACCCATCAGGAGAATGGTACTG
>Ga0307513_10012023_pt1 | contig 10711 bp, 11 predicted proteins | sample 15_EM_MG_FD_202174 | JGI IMG/M metagenome (GOLD analysis project Ga0307513, IMG submission 202174) | Populus trichocarpa ectomycorrhiza microbial communities from riparian zone in the Pacific Northwest, United States - 15_EM | ecosystem: Host-associated > Plants > Roots > Unclassified | place...
GCTTGAGGAAGCAGCAGTGGATGTGCTCATCAAGTATTATTGTAGAGAAAGTGGGGTGCGGAATTTGAAGAAACATATCGAGAAGGTCTGTTTCTTTTTGTTCGATATAACATGGAGGTGCTTACAACTTCTTCCCTTTGGGATAGATCTATCGCAAGGCGGCGCTGAAACTCGTGCAAGACCTTGGCGAGGAAAAGCTACCGGAACCTGCTTCGTCTGCTTCATCGGCATCCGAACCTCAAGCTGCCCCAGATAGCGAAAAAGAACCGCCGACCTCGACTGCTTCTCAGGAAGCCACCGAATCCCCGATTGAACCCGATACAAGCACAACGCTCCCCGAAGGTACCCCCTCACCTCGGCCTGTCACGACCGAGCGGAAACCCATGCACATTCCTGCGTCTGTGCATGTTCGAATCACACCGGAAAATCTGAAGGAATATGTCGGACCGCCCGTATATCAGAAAGATCGGATGTACGCATATATGCCACCGCCTGGTGTCAGCACTGGATTGGGCTACCTGGGCAATGGAAGCGGCGCGGTTATGCCTATCGAAGCTATGGTGCGTCGTGTCTTTTTCTTTTCAAAAAACCACGTCTCATGTTTTGTTTATCTCTCGTTCTTTTATTTTCATTCTGCGTTTACAGAGTATGCCCGGCAAAGGCGGCCTGCAGTTGACCGGAAAACTGGGCGAAGTCATCCGGGAGAGTGCTCAGATCGCACAGAGCTGGGTGCGCTCGCATGCGTTTGAGCTTGGGATCACAAAAGCGCCGGAGGAGCAGTTCCTCGTCGATCGGGATATCCATGTACATATGCCCGAGGGTAGCATCGGCAAGGAAGGTCCAAGCGCTGGTACGGCGATTCTGACGGCCTTTGTATCGTTGTTCACGAAGACGAGGGTTAGTCAAGATATCGGTATGTTTTTTTTGGAGAGAGATTATCTCCTGGTGTTCTGTTGCTGATTATCCATGTTATAGCGATGACGGGCGAGGTTTCCCTCGTTGGCCAGGTTCTCCCTGTTGGCGGGTTGAAGGAGAAGATCCTGGCAGCGCATCGGGCGGGGATTAAGACGATCATTGCCCCTGCCGCCAATCGGGCGGACATCGAGGAGAATGTGCCCGAGAGTGTAAAGACGGGGATTCGGTTCGTGTACGTGGAGACGGTACATGAGGTGTTGAAGGAGGTGTTCAAAGGGAGTGAAGTTGCGAAGGGTTGGGAAGAGACGATGAGGGAAGGTGAGAGGGAAGAAGGCGGGAAGGCCGAGGAGAGTAAATGAGAGACGGTTCGTTTCGTTATTTAACAGGCCGCGAACGCTTGTCGCCAGGTCCCAAAAACCAACTTCTAGAATCTGACGCACTCTATCCACCATCCAGCATCGAATCTATTGCTTTACTGCATCTCGTTGATAATATCGCACATTTACACATCCGGTATTTTTTTTAATCTTTAGCTATGTATTTTAGATTTATACTCCCTGTCCTTTTTTTTTCGAGGCAATATAGACAACCCAACTCATCGAACCTTCTGGGTGTCGGTTTCATTGCATATTGTTATCCGACTACCTTTACTAACGAACTGGTTTGCGGGGAATCGTTCGTCCAGTTACTCTCGCTCTTCAATCACCCTCACGGTAGCCTGTCATCTGAAGATGCCTGCTGGTATGAATACGGTCCTCTGTCTTCCGAGCCGTCATTCCCGTATGGGTCTGCGGATAGAGCGAACACATAGGAAGTCCCATAGATAGTCTAGATAACCAGTTTTGAAGAACCATGACATTCGAAGGGTATGGTCATCTTCATGTGCCCAGGGTGTGCAATCTGAGGAGATGGGACATATTCAAGACACTCACAAGAAGTAACACTACATGTGTGATTGAACCATGCGTGAGATTCAAGTACCGTCTTCGTGGCGCCTGGTCCAACGGTGGAAAATATCATCAGCAACCGATACAGTGTGCCATACTGGCCGTCAGATTTATCTGCCCCATCCAATAAGTACATAGATCTGGGTCGAGGACCAAAAATCCGACGAACTCAGTAGTGGATCCATTCTGATTCCCCCACCTCAACGATAATAGTGTTCTGTTTGCTCTCCAACTCTGATGGTTCCGTTGGCGCAAACTCTGGTCGGCTAGCCATGGTTTGTGGGAAGAACATATGAGATACCAAGCTTCGCCTTTGTTTGGCCTTTACCTTTGCTGCCACCAACTTAAATTTCCGAGATTATTGAAAACGAATGGATTGAGCTAGTGAGCTTACGTGTGGGTCTGACTGGAAGGGGGTAAAGAGTGTCAAGGTAAAGAGTGCTATTAATAACCTCGTTTGAGGCGGAGTATAGGTTTCGTTTGAGCAGCAAGCTTCGATTAGCACTTCCAAGAATCCTGATTGAAGGTGGTTAGGGCCTATCTCCCTCAAATCAAGCATCTATACGTACGTCTCGCTTGGATGGGGGCCCAGATTGGAAGTAAGGATGGTCGCCAAGACATTCCGCAAGGGTAACGAGTTTATAACCGGCCCCTTGAAGCTTTTGGATGGCATAAGGAAGAACCTCGCGACTATTTCAATCTGGTAAGTGCCCAGTTGGTGGTGTACAGAGGCCCTACTCACACGCTAGTATCTATTTCAGAGGGGGGGGGGTGGAATTAGCATCGATGGAAACGGTTACACCGTAAAGAGTATGCACATACTGAAGACCTCATGTTGCAAGGATAATATCGTACTGGGGTGTTGGCTTACAACTGCGTCGTAAAGCTTTTTCTGCTCATCAACAGTTGCACCAAGGGAATCTCGGGAGCTGAAACCCTCCTTTCAGATCATCGGTTCGCGGAAAAGAAAACAATAATGTACTCAAAATCCCAGTTAGCGAGTTGCTGGCCACGCGAGGCTGCGATCCGGCGAACTCGGTCGTTGTACTCGCCATAAGCTGGCACCCGCACGAAACTCAGACTTTGAAAGAAAACCTAAGCTGAATACGCACGGGGTCTCGTAAACGCAGGAAGGGATCCAGTAATTTTGAAGATCGCATCTAAGATCGTTTGAAAATCCTTGAGTATAATGCCTCAGAGGTAATAAAGAAGACAGATGCTGACCTTCCACACGAGCCATTTCACTATCAACTATTCAAAGGTCGAAATGATCAGAACAAATGATTGACAAGCTGTTCAAGCCAGAACTGACTGTCACGGTCTTCCAAAAGTGGACTAGAGAGATTCTTATGTGCCCACGTATGCGAACCGATCTGGAACCCGTGGTCAAAGGCGTATTTCACCCGCTTCACCGAATCTTCGCTGTAGATGCAACGCCCTAAGGGAAGGTTACGGGTAAGCTCAACATTGAGCGCATGACTGTAGGATTTGGTCTCACAATTATCACCGTCTGAAGTAAAAGGAGAAGGTCAGACGGCTTATCAGAAATTGAATCAGACGACACGTACTAAAGAAAAATGTCCCTTTTGCCCCAGCACGCTCGAGGGTATCGACGACCTCCGTCCTTTAAGAAGATTTTAGATACGATTTCATGACACGAAAAGAACAATCTCACAAAAGGTCATACGGACCATCGTCCTGTTTACGTTTCCCATAGTTTAGTGCATTTTCAGTATATACAACATCAGCACATACGAAGGTAAGAGCCACAGTATTGGGAACCCTGCAACTGGTTATGACATCAGCCGCCGCTCTGTTCAGTGGGCGAGCGCACACCGCCGAAAGCGCAAGAGATAGAACGATGGAACCGGCGAGAAGCATCATGAACAATAAGGATCAGAGAACAGACTGCAGAGCTGAACACATCGAATAGGTTTATATAGTTCGGCACGCTCATGCTTCCCTGACGAACAAAAAACGTCCTTCTCGCTTCCTTTCTTGATGGTACTAACGTCATGACCCGAACAGCCCTCGGCATGATAATCGGGAGAGCGCCTCGCGGCGTTTCTTGGACCTCTGCCCAGGGATGTTGACTCGGAAGGCCGCCGTGCGGGGCTCGGGTCCATCAAAAACTACCAGACATGCATTTGAGACTTCACGAACTTGAAGCGAAATAGTTTCTAAAAAAAACGGTTATGTAGGGATCTCGTCATCAAAAACAAAAACATGACAAGGGCTTGATAGGGACTCCCGAGAGACACTAGGAGGGTTGATCAATCATGATCAATGGACCGGCCAGAAATATGTACATAGTCAACAGTTCCTTCGGGCCTAATTGGAAGTAAATCATAACGTGGCTAATAATTACTCGCAATGGGCTGGGGCTTAGTATATGATGCACTCCCAGGCAACTCTCCACCACGCCAATCGTGAGACCTTGAGAGCCAGCCTTCTAAGGAGCCGACATAGAATCATCCGGCCGCTCGTCCGCGAGTTGTAGACAAGGAAGCATTTTTTGACGGGCGCCGATTATGTAATTTGTTGTTCCTTTAAAACATGCATTTTAACGTTAAGTAACAACGCGCGATTACAAGCTTTTGCAAAAGGGAAAAGGTTGGCGGTCGCCACTTTGTAACTATTTATTGCCAAACACTTTCATTTTACTGCACTTCTCTTTTACTAGTCCTATTGAATATGGTAGAGGCAGCTTCAGGAAGCAAAGTATCTCCTCACCAAAAGTGTTGATTAGGAGAATCGATTGCGACTTGGCTTCGACCAAAAGTAGGGGTTTACTGCATGTCAATGCCCTCCTCGGCCGGGCTTCCTTGTCGAAGGTTGAACTCTGCTTCGCAGGTGTTATCCCGAATCAAGGGTAACTCCGAAACCTGACACTACAACCAAGCAGAAAAGGGCGACAGCGTGGATCGAACATGGCTTTTACATTTTCCCGCACGTTAACTTTTCCCTAGTTTCCGGATCCCGGTTTTTCCGTTCCCTTCCCACTTGCCGTCCAGTCGCCAAAAATAAGTCTTATGTGAAGGCATAAAGCCCTTCAAACGCAAGGATTTAAAGCATGTGTTAGTCAAAGTTCTGTCCTGTGTGATCAGGAGATATCATATTGGATCTAAAACCTAACTTTTAATAAAGATCGAAGCAGTAATAAAAGCACGAAAACACCGAATGCGACCACCCCTCCAAGGATTGCGAGGGTCATTATTATGGTAGTACTCTCAATAAACCCTCTGTTGTGGACCATCTATCCATGCCAGAGTTCAATGAAGCATCCTAAGAACTTCACGCCCAACGCGATGCACGCGGCAGCACCAAGTATATGCAAAAATACATAGAGGAATATTCGTCGAGTTCTAGAAGCTGTTGATCAAAAATTAATTGCAATGCATGGATCCAGAATGCATACTTATGTACTTACGAATAGTGATTGTTTGATTCAGAAATCTGTTTTGTGTATACGCCTTAGAATACAAGGGAAAAAATCGAGTTGAGAGGTCTGATAAAAACCGTCGTTGAACGGCCCTGGTGAAGGTTCGGATGGGTAGGAATGTTCGGCTAATAGCCCAAAGTTGTATAAGGATTAGAAAGATACCAAGGACGACGGAGATAAGAAAAATAAATGCTGCCACTACTTTGAAGGACAGATTGAATATCTCGTCGAATTCCGACCTAAATTGCCTGTCCACGATAAAGGGTTCGTACAGAAATTTTATGAGGGCTCGCAACCAGAAGTTTGTCCACGTTTCACAAGTGAATAATCCCAGGGTATGAAGCGAGAAGATAAATCCTAACCGAAGGTGAGAGGAATGTGTCGGATGGTAAACAATGCAAAAGTACCGTTCTGAATAGTATGGGCGTAATCTGTAGCGAAGAACGCAGGCAAAAAATTGACCGCGTTACTCTCGTAAAGACCGAGCACATAAAGACTTTTTATCGCACAGGTCAGAATTTCACTGCAAAGACCAGCGGGAAGAGAACGAACAAGGATGTTGCAACAACTGCGAAGATCCAATCGAAGGAATTTGCTGCTGTGGGTAGCCCCATGTATCCACAGGCTGCTTTACCGATCCCGAACGTAATAACAACCATTGAAACGAGAATCCGGTAGCCAGAAACGGGGGGGTAGTTCTCATGGGGTACACGAACGACAGTCAGCTCTTCAGTGGTGTAATATGGGTGAGGGATTGACATTATTCTGAGAATGCGCCACAGGACATCCATGCAGTCAGGCGCAAACATCCAAGATAAATATCGAGGAACGGTGGCGCGAAATTCATATATACCTAAGAAGAATAAGCTGGAAAATTATCTTCAGATCTTGCAATGGAGAAAGAAAGCACGGGACAAATACAACAACGAAACAACGACACCAGCAACCATTCCAAGGTGATCGGGGTGATAATTTCCCCCTTGTATGAGAGAATCGCCTTTGTCGTTCCAAAAGACACGCTAACCACGAATACAAGAAGGCGGTAGGGCGTAATCTTCGGGTGCCATCTTTAAGGATGTTCCTTCGACAAGTCCATCCTTGAAGTGCCGGGCTACGTTGGGTGTTGCTTTCAGAATCCGACCCTATAATGAATCGCAACGCGCCACCTTGAAATGGTATCGCTGTTTGTTTACTTGAAGTTCGGCGACGAGTCCAGCCTCATGATTGGGCACGTAGTGAAGTAGAACGTAGTGAGCAGTTGTGCGGTCCACATTCGACAGTCACCGATTCATCTGACAAATAATGAGAACACGTCGGCGGCCGTTGCATTTTTTTTACCACGCTCCCAACACCAAACGCTTCCGACGATCTGAATACTCACTGTTGCCGCCTCGGTGGGTTGCTGTCTACATAGGAGGGCGGTGATGGAGGCCCACTTCCCGACTGCCTATAATATACCATGTATTGAACATTCTAAATCTATGCCCCATGCAGCCCACGATGGGGAACCCTGAAGGTGGTGCCAGTCATCTACAACTTCATATCGGAGCCTTGATATTCCATGTTCCATGCCAGAATCTTCAACCTGGACCTCGTTGCAGAACCTGATCCCTGCAGTCTTCAGTCGACAACAATGTAGCAATTCTGTGACGCCTCGTCGTCCCTGCGTTCGATTTCCACTCTGGGTTCGCTTTCGTCAATTGACCCCTTGGCCAGGCCTTCCAATGTATGTGAACTATCCTTTTGTTCATACACGTGCCTTTGTCGATTGCTGGAGTCTCTCTGTCCTAGAATTCCTGAAAGTTGAACGCTGAACTAGGAGCTCTGAACGAACGAAGTTCGGGATAACACAACGCAACTCAACACTCTTTCACTATCAGGATCAATATCTAACCTCACCTTTTGATGTCCGTGGTTTCTCTGGATAGCGCTGCAGGTTGTCGTTCGTCTCCAGACCATGGAAGGTTAGTATGCGATCATGCAACTCGGCACGTTAACGACTATGGAACACTCTTCTTGGCACACCCAACTTTACTTCAACCGAGTGGCCCACGACTTTTTTTCTGGAAATTCATAACGAGTCAAACTTGATTAGAGGAATCGGTCAAGCCGTATTTTATTGATAGTCCTGAGAGCAGGGGGGTGAATGGAAATGCGTTCATGGGAACGAAACGGTTGTCCACTGGGTAAAAACCGCGAGAATGAAGGTCAGCGAGTTCGCGATAGAACAGCTCTTCGAGGGAGGAGTCATCAATGACGCCTGCCTACACCCGGTCACGGACAGCCATCAATTCAAGGGTCAACGCATTTGCATGAGAGGGGCTCTCTTGCACAACCACTGTGTGTACTGGACCAAAAGATCCATGACGGTAGCATACGTGGGATCCGCCTTAATGAACTCTAGATATAGCGCCGGATCAGGGAGAGCAACAGCGTCACAGAAAAGTTGTTCGATAACAATCCAATCGTATGAATAGGAACCAAACTGGCAACTGATTCTACAAGCTTCCAGATCTGTGTATAAATTCTGGTCTTCAGCTGGTATCACCATCCTTTCTCAAATATTTACCCTTCGTTGAGGCTAACAAGTGAGATACTACAATTCCGAGCCAACTTCATTTTATTTGAGGAGCTACACTGGTACGTCGTTATGAAGCTCTACACCAGCATCTCTCCTCACAACCACCAGGAAGTCGCTAACGCCCATGTACAATGCATACAACATCAGGCAGGAATAAAAAACCACGGCAGGGACTACAATTACAGATTCCAATAGCCAGCCAAGTAACCAAGGAGAGTCCATAGATACCATTAAGAGAGCAATCCACTGTGCAGACACCCATGCGCACCCCACGAGGGTTGCAGAGGTCACAACAAGACAAAATAGATTAAACGGGAGCTTGATCACTGCCCGAATATTAGCGATCGATAGGCGAGCAGGATTGCAGAGTGGAGGCGGACCTTGTCTAATAAGAACTCTCTTCAGGTAGAAAAGCCGCTCTCTTCGATGAGATGACGACGTCGGCAGCCAATATTTTTCGTGAATCCTTTTGAATACGACTATACCAGGAAATTGGGCCAGATACCGACCACTACGAGACACGCGGAACGGTTCGGAGTGCTTGTAGAGGTTTTCGAGAAGTAAGAATATGCAGGAGAGACCACTGCTACAGATGACCAGGGATAGAGTCATGAAAAGGGCTTTGTGCATAAGCCCCATAAAGGGAGGAAGGGATGGTGTTGACCAGTCCGTCGCGGAACTTGCAATTGCATATGCGACGTACGAGAAGGCGTAAGTAAACCCTGCAGCCAAACACATCCCAATGAGATGGAGTAAGAACCAAACGACGTTTGAACTTGTTGTCAAGACTAAACACGTGTTAGAAGACCCCATTAGATATGATTCCCAGATTGAACCAAAATGACGCACAATAAAATACTCCAGCTGAATGGTCGACGTGAAATAGAGCAGGATATACTTCAATTGAGCTGGCTTCATAGAGTCCGAGCCAATATAATCTGGGAGATAATGAGTGAGATTATACACATCGTAAAAGCGACGCACCCGGTAACGGCAAATACTCCGAAGACGCATTCGACGATAGTGGCTTCGGACTGAAGGTTCCCATATACAAGAACAGATTTCGTCATCCCAACGATAAACACGGTCGATGTGACTAGAAGACGATAGCCCGTCATTAAAGGATGGCCGCTAGTAAGAACGTGTCGAGAATTATCCTCATCAGTTGTGTAGTGGGGTCTGCGGATATGAACGAATGTATGTAGGAAATCCCACAAATAGTCCAGAAAATCAACTTTGAAGAACCACGACATTCGACAGGTGTGAGCATCTTCATATGTGCCTAGGATATGCAATCTGAAGAGGTGAGTCGAGGAAACGTAGACGGAAATTCAATATACTCACCCGAGAAATACCACTACACCGAGAATCCATTCCAGCGTGATTGAAGCGTATGTGAGATTCAAATACGACGTGACCGCCTTCGCGACGCCCAGTCCAACTGTAGAGATTATCACCAGCAATCGATACAGTGTGAGTTTTGGATGCCATGCTGGTTGTCTATTTTCCCCCATCCAAAAATTAGTGATTTCACTAGGCTGTCTCGAGGACTGGTAGTTGACGAGTTCGATTGTGGACCCAGAGGGCGAGTACTCGACTGGGGCAACTGGGGGACCCGATCCCCATGCTGAACGATGGCGCGTCGGATTCCGCTCGCCCTCCAACTCTGATGGGTTTGCTGGCGAGAATTCTGGTTGTCTAGCCATGGTTTGCAGGCGGTGACAGGCAGGATAAAGCTTGGCATCTTTGACAACAAGGAACGAGCTGAATTCGAATTTCGAATTTCATGTCAATCCCCAAGTTGGCGGGCCGGCTGTTGATGGAAGATAATCTTTGTAATCTTATCTTTCAGGCTTCTTTGAGTTCGCCAATTCTCCGCCACCACCCAGGATTTGTCCAGGATAACATCTCTCATTCAGAATGGCGAGATACAGTAAAATCCGAACATCCCGCAATTTTTCAATCTGTGTGGCTGGGAGGTGTACGGGCGCCAATTTCCTACGTTCCGAATGCCCACTACGAGAATTGCCTCGATAGAGAGGAAGTTGTTCAAGGTGGCGAATCCACGTTAGCGTTCCAGTCAGGTCAGTAAATGTTTCCTAACATGTGGGGATAGTCGAAGTTTGTGGCTCACGGTGAACAAGGAACCACAATTAGGAAACTACGAAAGGACGCCCGGGTCCCTTCTATTTCAACTTAAAAGCTGGGAATTCGAATCCGATGTCCGTCTAACAGCCTTTGGAAAAAATGCCTTGAATCACAGTCCGAGGCATGAATCCTTTGAATACTTCTTCCCTCCGTTTCCAGAGCATCGTCTTTCGATGTTGATCACGATCGCTGATTCCTTCGGTGGGCCAGAGGAGAAGATAGACCAAGATCGGATCGGCGGTGATCTCAAAGTCAGTGCTCCAATGTTGACAGACCTAAAGCGTGTGGATCGCGATGCTCAGAGTCCAGAGCAGTGTGCTACTTTGATCTATTCCTTCTTTCGTTATTGGCTCTTGGGTACGTGATTCCCCATCTTTCATATTGGTGTGTTGGAAAATGGTCGCGGCAAACCTGGGTCGAGACGTTGTATGAGGGGTGAAGGTCCTAGCAAACCTCAAGTAATTTCGCGAAATGGTTGATTACTTACGTATCCAACGAATGAAAGAGAAGGTTGGTGCGAGGACATAAAGAAAAAAATCCTACCTGTCTTCTCCTATACGGAATATTTATCCTGCTGTTTTTCCAATAATGACCCCGCTATTTAACTTGTGCTGCAGCTTGGCTGCAGTCGGAACATTTTCGGGCCATTCTTGTTCGTTTGAGTGTCAAGCATTTTTA
>Ga0307513_10012024_pt1 | contig 10711 bp, 9 predicted proteins | sample 15_EM_MG_FD_202174 | JGI IMG/M metagenome (GOLD analysis project Ga0307513, IMG submission 202174) | Populus trichocarpa ectomycorrhiza microbial communities from riparian zone in the Pacific Northwest, United States - 15_EM | ecosystem: Host-associated > Plants > Roots > Unclassified | place...
GAGCAGGAGCCCGGGCTCACCCGCGACGGGGTGGCGTACCTGCGCCGCCGTCTCTCGCAGTGCACCGAGGGCGAGCTGCACGCCACGATCGAACACGAGGACCTGCTCGCGCTGCCGGGCTGAGCCGTCCCCGGCTGACAGACTGGCCGGGTGACCATGGAGCTGACCCTGCTCTCGCGGGTGGCCTACCGGGACCAGGAGATCACCAGCCCACGCCTGCGGGGCCTTCTCGCGCTCCTGGCCACCGACCTGCGGACCGGCGCCAGCACTACCCGGCTCGTCGACGGCCTCTGGCCCGAGGACCAGCCGGAGAACCCGACGAAGGCGCTCCAGGTCCTCGTCTCACGCGTCCGCGCGCAGCTCGGCCCGGACGTCGTCGTCAGCACGCCCATGGGTTACCGGCTCGCCATCGACGAGGACCGGGTGGACGCGTCCGCCGTGCTGTCGCTGGCCGCCGCGAGCGGGCAGCACGCCCGCGCGGGCGACCACGCGAAGTCCTTGGCGCAGGCCGAGGACGGGCTCGCGCTGTGGGTGGACACGGCGGCGGCGGACTCCGCGGCGGCCGACCCGGTGTCGGCGCTGCGGGCCGAGCGGGCGGTCACCCGCCGGTCGCTCGAGCGTGCCCGGGCCCTCGCGCTCGCCCGGCTCGGCCGGCACGGCGAGGCCGTCGAGCCGCTCGCGGAGCTGGCCCGGCTGCGCCCGCGGGACGAGGAGATCCTGCTGGAGCTGCTGCGTGCCGAGGCGGCGACGGCCGGACCCGCCGCCGCGCTCGACCGGTACGACCGCTACCGCCGCGAGCTGCGCGACGAGCTCGGCGTTGACCCCGGGCCGGCGCTGTCGGCGGGGTACGCGGAGCTGCTGCGCGGCGAGTCGCCGGTGGTCCGCCACGACGTGCCGCACGAGCCCAACCCGCTCGTCGGCCGCGCCGATGACCTGGCCGCGGTCGGGGACCTGGTGCGCACCGCGCGGGTCACCTCGATCACCGGGCCGGGCGGGCTGGGCAAGACGCGGCTCGCGCACGCGGTCAGCCGCCAGGCGCCGCAGCGGGTGGTGCACTTCGTCCCGCTGGCCGGGGTCGCGGCCGACGGCGACGTCGTGGCGGAGGTCGCCGCGGCGCTGGAGATCGGCGAGGTGCGGCCGGTCGGCCGGCTGCCGCGGCCCGGGGACACCGTGGCCGCCGTCGCCGCCGCGGTCGCGGGCGAGCCGGTCCTGCTGGTGCTGGACAACTGCGAGCACGTGCTCGCCGGCGTGGCGGACCTGGTGCGCGCGCTGGTGTCGATGACGAAGGACCTGCACGTGCTCACCACCAGCCGAGCGCCGCTGGGGCTGTCGTCCGAGTCGGTGTACCCGCTGCCGGAGCTCGGCCAGGGCCCGGCCGCGGAGCTGTTCGGCCAGCGCGCCCGCGCCGCGCGGCCCGGCGTGGAGCTGGACCCGGACGTGGTGGCGGAGCTGTGCCGGCACCTGGACGGGCTGCCGCTCGCGGTCGAGCTCGCCGCCGCGCGGGTGCGGGTCATGTCGGTCGCCGAGATCGCGCGGCGCCTCGACGACCGGTTCGCGTTGCTGCGCGGCGGTGCCCGCGACGCGCCGCGGCGGCACCGCACGCTGCACGCGGTGGTCGACTGGAGCTGGGCGCTGCTCGACGAGCCTGGGCAGGCGGCGATGCGTGCGCTGTCGGTCTTCCCGGACGGCTTCACCGCCGACGCCGCCGAGCGGATCGTCGGCGGCGACGCCCTCGGGACGCTCGAGAACCTCGTGGACCAGTCGCTGTTGAAGGTCACCGACACCGCGGCCGGCGTCCGCTTCCGGATGCTGGAGACGATCCGCGAGTTCGGCACGGCGGCCCGGGAGGAGGTCGGCGAGAACGAGCGGGTGGCGGGGGAGTTCCTCGCCTGGGCGCGTGATCTCGGTGTGGCGCAACAGGAACCGCTCTTCGGGCCCGACCCACTGCCCGCGATGGCCCACATCCGGTCCGAACAGGACAACCTCGTCCACGCGCTGCGCCTCGGTCTCGATCGCGCGGACGGCGCCACGGTCGCCGCGACGGGCGCGGTGCTCGGCGGTCTGTGGCTGATGGAGACGAACTACGCCCGGCTGGCATGGCTGGCCGAGGACGCGGCGTGGCCGCTGTCGCACTTCCGGCCCGAGCCGCCGCTGGTCCACGTGACCCGCGCGGCCGCGACCGTCGGCGCGGCGACCACCTTCATGACCCAGGGCCTGCATGTCGGACGCTGGCTGCTGGTCCTGCGCCGGCTGCCGCCGCCGTCGCCCGGCGACGTGGTCGGCGCGCTGGGCATCGTGCTGCGCGCCACGATGGAGTCGCCGGACTCGTTGCCCGCGCTGTGCGACGGCGGCGCACCGCTGGTGGCCGGGTTCGCCTGGGGCGCGGTGAGCTACCTCCGGGAGAACCAGGGCGACGTGGACGGCGCGCTCGACGCGGCCCAGCGGATGCGCGACGCGATCGAGCCGGTCGGCACGCCGTGGTCGACGGGGTTCGCGAGCGGCCGGCTGGGCGAGCTGTGTCTGTTGCTCGAACGCGGCGCCGACGCGCAGCGCCACATCGGCGTGGCGCTGCGGGAGATGGAGCGGCTCGGGTCGGCCAACGCCGACCAGATGCGCCTCGGGCTCGTGCTCGCCAGCCTGCAGGTGGGCGACGTCGAGGCGGCCGAGCGGTGGTTCGCCCCGGTGGTGCCGGACCGGGCGGAGGTCTACGGCCTGCACACGTTCGCGCTGACCGCGCGGGCGGGGATCCTGCTCGCCCGGGGCGACACCGAGGAGGGGCTGGCGCTGCTGCGGGTGATGGTGGACCAGCTGCACGACTCCGTCGAGCCGACGTTCGGTGCGGACGTGGCGGGGCCGGACTCGTGGACGTTCGAGGTCGACGCGGTCTGCGTCGTCGCGCACGCCCAGCACGGCCGGCTCGATCTGGTGGCCGACCTCGTCCGCCGGCTGCCGGGCGACTTGACCGCGATGCTGACGGACCCCTCGATCGCGCCGCCGCCCGCGGTGCAGGCCCTGCCGATCTGCGGCGCGCTCCTGGTGGCGCTGGCGATGGTGGACCTCGATCGCGGCACCGAGATCGGCCGGGCCGCGGGTGCGCGGCTGATCGCGCTGGCCGAGCGGTTCCGGTACCTGCGCAACTTCCAGCCGACCATGTCCTCGGCCCGCGTGCGGCAGACGGCCCAGGACGCCGACGGGCCGGCATACGCCGACGCCGTGTCGGAGTATGCCGGCCTGGACCGGGAGGAACTGATCGCCACCGCGCTCGACCTCATGCGCGACCGCGTCACGCCTTGACGCGCTGGAACGCGCTGCGCGCCCACAGGTAGCCGGCCAGTGCGATGGCGACGCACCAGCCCACCGCGAGCCACCCGTTGTTGCCGATCGGCGTGCCCATCAGCAACCCGCGCAGGGTCTCGATGATCGGCGTGAACGGCTGGTGCTCGGCGAACCAGCGGACGCCGGCCGGCATCGTTTCCGTGGGCACGAAGCCGCTGCCCAGCAACGGCAGGAAGGTGAACGGCAGCGGCGCGTTGCTCGCCGCCTCCGGCCCCTTGGCGACCAGCCCGAGGGCGGCCGAAATCCAGGTGAGCGCGAAGATCAGCATCACGAGCAGCCCGGCGACCGCCAGCCACTCGAGGAAGGTCGCGGTGGGCCGGAAGCCCATCGCCAGCGCGACCGCGACCACCGCCACGATGGAGATCATCGTCTGGATCACGCTGCCGACGACGTGTCCGGTGAGGACGGCGGTCCGCGAGATCGCCATCGTGCGGAACCGGTTGATGATGCCCTCGGTCATGTCCATCGAGACCGACACGGCGGTGCCGATGCTGCCGGACGTGGCCGCCATCAGGATGATGCCCGGCGCGAGGTAGTCGATGTAGTCGACGCCGCCGATACCGACGCCCAGGGCGCTCCCGAAGACGCCGGCGAACAGCAGCAAGAAGATCACCGGTACGCCGATCGTGCCGATGGTCAGGGACGGGTAGCGCAGCGCGTGCTTCAGGTTGCGCCGCAACATGGTCATGGAGTCCTGGAAGGCGTAGGACGGGCGCGCGGGGGCCATGGTGGTCATCGCTGGAGGTCCTTCTCGCTCGTGGGGTGCCCGGTGAGGGCGAAGAAGACGTCGTTCAGGTCGGGTGTGTGCACAGCGAGGTCCTCGACCTCGATGGTGGCGTCGTCCAGGCGGTCCAGCACGGACCGCAGCGCCCGGAGGCTGCCGTCGCTCGGCACCCGCAGGGTGCGCGCCTCGTCGTCGCGCACCACGTCACCCAGCGCGTAGGCGGCCGACTCGAGCCCGCGGGCGTCGGCGAACGTGAGCACGACGTGTCCGCCGGGGATGCGCCGCTTGAGCTCCGCGGCGGTACCCTCCGCGACGATCTTTCCGTTGTCCAGCACCGCGATCCGGTCGGCGAGCTCGTCGGCCTCGTCGAGGTACTGGGTCGTCAGGAAGATCGTCACGCCACCCGCCACGAGCTCGCGGATGATCTGCCACATGCCCTGCCGGCTCCGCGGGTCGAGGCCCGTGGTCGGCTCGTCCAGGAAGATGATCCGCGGGTCGCCGACGAGGGTCATGGCGAGGTCGAGCCGCCGGCGCATGCCGCCCGAGTAGGTCGCGGGCAGCTTCTTCCCGGCGTCGACGAGGTCGAAACGCTCGAGCAGGCCCGCGGCGCGCCGCCGGCCGTCCGCCTTCGGCAGGTGGTTCAGGTCCGCCATCAGCAGGAGGTTCTCCTCGCCGGTGAGCATGTTGTCCACCGCGGAGAACTGGCCGGTGACGCCGATCGCGGTACGCACCCCATCGGGCTCGCCGGCGACGTCGTGGCCGGCGACCCGCGCGGTGCCGCCATCGGCGTCGATCAGGGTCGAGAGGATGTGCACGGCCGTGGTCTTGCCGGCACCGTTGGGCCCGAGCAGCGAGAAGACCGTCCCGGCGTGGACCTCGAGGTCGATGCCGTCGAGCACCACCTTGTCCCCGTAGGACTTCCGCAGCCCGGCCGCGGCGATGGCCGGTGAGTTCGAGTTCGTCATGCCGCAGACGATGCGGCCCGGCCGTTTCGCCGCGGCTTCAACGCGGTTTCAGCCCCGGTTTCAGTGCCGGTTTCAGCCCCGGTCCGACCGGTGTACCCGCTGGTCAGCCGAGTCCGGCGGCGAGCTCCTCCGGGCCGGGCAGCGCCGACATCTCCCACGCGTACTGCTTGGCCGTCTCCCGCTCCGGGCCGTCCGCGAGCAGCGCCTCGACCGCGGCGCCGATCGCACCTGGCGTCTGCTCCTCGTTGGTCAGCCGCCGCCCGGCGCCGGACTGCGCCACGAGCTCGGCGTTGAGCGGCTGGTCGGCTCCCTGCGGCAGGACGAGCTGCGGCACCCCGTGCTCCAGTGCGCCGAGCATCGTGCCCGCGCCACCGTGGTGCACGATCAGGTCCACCCGCGCGAGCACGTCGGGCTGCGGCAGGAACCGTGCCACGTGGACGTTCGCGGGCAGCTCGCCCAGCAGCGACGGGTCGCCGTCGGGCCCGGCCGCGACCACCACGTCGACGTCGTGCGCCGCCGTCTCCAGGATCGCCCGCCGCAGCACGTCGACCGCGCCGAACGACATCGTGCCGAGCGTGAGGTACGCCCGCTGCCGCCGCGCCGTCCCGGTGAGCACGGCCGGCAGGTCGGCCGGCTCGGACCACGACGTCGCGCGTATCGCCATCCGGTTGGGCGGCAAGGGAAGCTCGCCGTACAGCGACGCCGGCACCGGGTCGAGGTAGCCGCCCGGGTAGGACGCGATGTCGCCGGGCTCGCCGTCCGGCCACAGGTTCCGCTGGTCCTGTGCCGCCAGGCGGTGCCAGCCGTGGAAGAAGTCGGTCGCCGCGCCGATTCCGTACGCGACCGCCCGGATGCCGAGCACGTCGGCGGCGACCGCGGCGCCGATGTCGCAGCACTCGTACACCACGAGGTCCGGCTTGGCCCGCGCGAACTCGTCGAGCAGCACGGGTGCCACGACGCGCGGCAGCGTCTCGCCGAACATCCACCCGCCGAAGCGGTACATCCCCTCGACGGTCCATGTCTGCAGGCCGGGGTGGTTGTGCAGCGTCCGGTCACGCAGCTGCTTGAGCGTCGTCCCCGCCGGCATCGAGCGCACGGTCGGGACTGGCAGCCGGTCCAGGAACGGCTCGGCGGTGGCCACCGACACGTCGTGCCCGGCGTCGGCACACGCGAGCGCGAGCGGGAGGAACGGGTAGATGTGCCCGTACGAGGGCGGGCTTGAGAACACGATCCGCATGCCCCGACCATCGTCGCTCGACCGGCCCGGCGCGACGGTGCGCGCCAAACATGGGCAGGTGCCCGGGTAAACATGGGCAGCCGATGTTTCCCTTCGCGGATGGCGGGCACTTCCACCCCTTCACCTGAGAAAGGGGTACGTGATGTCGACAGGAGCAGTTGTCATCCTGCTCATCGTCGTGGTGCTCGTGCTTGCCGCGGGTGCCTGGTTCGTCGCGCAGCAGGCGCGTAGGCGCAGGCTACGGGAACGGTTCGGGCCGGAGTACGACCGACGGATCGAGGAGAGCGACGACCGCCGGGTGGCCGAGCGCGAGCTCGCCGAGCGCGAGAAGCGGCACGCCCGCTACGAGCTGCGCCCGATCTCCGACGCCGACCGCGCCCGCTACACCGAGCAGTGGACCTACGTGCAGGAGCAGTTCGTGGACCAGCCCGGCGAGGCCGTGGGGGCCGCCGAGCAGCTCGTCGTGATGGTCATGCGAGAGCGCGGCTACCCGACCGACAACTTCGAGCAGCAGACCGCGGACCTGTCGGTGGAGCACGCGCACGTGCTCGACCACTACCGCAGCGGCCACGCAATCCGCGCCCGGCACGAGACGGCTGGAGTGTCCACTGAGGAGCTTCGGCAGGCGCTCACCCATTACCGGGAGATGTTCCACGCGCTGCTCGGCAACCGCCATGCGGACGGCGAGCACGTCGTGACCACCGACCCGGCCGGCACCGTCCACAGTGAACACACCACGAACGGTCCGGGTGCCGTCGAGCAGCCGCGGCACACCACCAGCTGACCTGCCACCACTCGTCACCGGGAGAGACGTCATGCGTGAAGAGACCACGTCCAGCGGGTACGACCAGCCGCGGACCGACCCGATTCCGTCGTTCGGCGACGAGCCACCCGGGCCGGCCGGCACGCCCCCGGCCGACCCGGAACCCGCTCCCTACGGCCACCCGGACCTGGTGCCGGGGTCCGAGACCCCGGCGGCGTCCGGATCGGACCGGGCCGGCGAGGACACCGGTGCCGTCCTGTTCGGCGGCGGCGAACTCGAGCGCTTCCGCCTGCGGTGGCGGGACCTGCAGGCCGACTTCGTGGACGACCCGGCGCGTGCCGTACAGGGGGCGGACCAGCTCGTCGACGAGGTGCTGCGGGCGCTGGCCGAGGTCTTCGCCGCGCACAAGCGACAACTCGAGGACCAGTGGCACGGCGGCAGCTCCGGCCAGACCGAGGAGCTGCGCATGGCGCTACGCGGCTACCGCTCCTTCTTCGACCGGCTGCTCAACACCTGAGTCCGCCTCAGGCGGCGCGCCGGAGCCATTCCAGGGCTTCCGGCGCGCCGTTCAGCACGGAGATGTGGCCCTCGTCCGGCGCGAGCCGCAGCCCGGCCGTCGGGCAGTGCGCGGCCAGCCATTCCCCGTGCGCGGCCGGGATGGTCCGGTCGAGTCCGCCGTGCAGCAGCAGGACCGGCGCGGTGATCGTCGCCGGGTCGGCGCCCCACGGCGTCACGTAGGCGAGGTCGTCGTCGATCAGCGGTCCCGGCCCCGCGGCGATCGCCGGGCGGACGACCGAGCCGAACCAGCCCCACGGGCCGTCGAACGCGGCGAGGTCCGCGGCGGCGAACTCCATCTCCGGGTTGTCGTCGCGTGCCTGATAGGCCTCCTTCGCCGCGCGGCCCGCGGCGGCCGCGCGCAGCGAACCGGTGCTCGCGTCCGACATGCCGGCGAACCAGTCGAGCCCGTCCGCGCCGAACGGCGCGATGCCCGCGGCGCTCACCACCGCGCGAACCCGGCCGGGCAGCAGCGCGCCGCACGCGAGCGCGTGCGAGCCGCCGCCCGAGTGACCGAACACGGCGAACCGCTCGATCCCCAGCGCGTCGGCGACCGCCGCGACGTCCGCGGCCGCCGACCCGACGGTCCGGCCGGGCAGCGGGGTCGAGCCGCCGTAGCCGGGCCGGTCGTGGGACACCCAGCGGATGCCGAGCCGCTGCGAGAGCTCGAACAGCGGCTCGGGCGGTGTGCCGACGTTCGGCGTGCCGTGCTGCCAGAAGACAGCGAGCTCACCACCGGGCCCGGTGTCGTACACATGCAGCGTGCGCCCGTCGGCGAGCAGAAGGTCCGTCTCGATCACGCCGGAACCGTACCGCCGGTGACCTCAGCAGCGGACGAACAGGCCGGTGAGGGCCGAGCAGGTCTTGCTCGCGCGGTCGTTGGCCGCGTTCGGGTCGGCGGGCGTGCTCTGCATCCGCTGGACGGTCGTGGTCAGCGGGCCGATAGCCAGCAGCCCGGCGCGCGCGGCGAACGAGACGGTCGTGCTGGCGCCCGAGGCCAGCGCGTCGATGTCGCACTGGACCTTGCGGGTGATGCCGACCCGCGTGCAGTCGTCCGAGCCGGCATAGAGCAGGCCCGGGGCGTAGGTCGCGACGATCCGGATGCCGGTCGCGTTCGCGGGGCCGGCGTTGCGCACGGTGATCGTGTAGTTGATGCGCGAGGTGCGCACGGTCCGCGGCGACGCGGTGACCGTGACGCCGACGTCCGCGGCCGCCGGGGTGATCGTCAGCACCGGCCCGTTCACCGGCGAGTAGGCGTAGTCCTCGCCGTCGAGCTGATGGCGCAGCTGGACGGTGCCGGGCGCGGCCGTGTCCTTGACCTTGAGCGTCCAGGTCACCGTGCGGCTCGCACCGGCCGCGAGGTCGCCGACGTACGAGCGGAAGCTGTCGAGGAAGACCCCGCAGCTGTACACGCTGCCCGCGCAGGACGTGATGTCCGCGACGTCGGTGAGCCCGAGCAGGGTCGGCATCGCGCCGACGATCGGGAAGCCGTTCGGGTTGTGGACCTCCTGCGTGACCGTCAGTGTCCCGCCGGCCTGGACGGACGTCGCGCTGACCGTGACCGCACTGGGGTCCGGCGCTGCGGCGCCGGCAGCGGCGGGCGTCACGAACAGGGTCATACCGGCGATCACGCCGGCCACGGCGATGCGCGGCAGCTTCATAGATCGATCTCCAAAGCGTGGGGAAAGCCGGGCCCCGCGCCGGCACTACGGTTTGTAACTCGCCCACCCCGAACGGTCCGTTACGAGACGTTTCCGCCCCGATATGAAAGATCACCCCCGTGGGAAACCTTCCTACAATGGCGGTAGCCGAGTGATCGGAGGCCCACATGGCCCGCCGGGTGCAGCGACTTCTCGGCCTCGTTTGCGTGCTGGTGCTGGGGATCGGCCTCCCGCTCACCATCCCCGCGCAGGCGATCCGCGAACAGAACCGGCCGCTGATCGGCCCGGCGCGGAGTGACGAACTCCACGTCATGTCGTTCAACCTGCGGTTCGCGTCCGAGACCCGGCCGCATTCGTGGCCCGAGCGCCGCCCGGTGATGGCCGACCTGCTGCGCCTCGAGCAGCCGACGCTGCTGGGCACGCAGGAGGGGCTGTACGGCCAGCTGCGGGACATCGCCGATGACCTGCCGGCCTACTACGACTGGATCGGCGAGGGCCGCCTGGGCGGCAGCCGCGACGAGTTCATGGCGATCTTCTTCGACACCAGGAGACTCGAACCCGTGGAGTACGACCACTTCTGGCTCTCCGACACCCCCGACGTGGTGGCCTCGAACACCTGGGGCAACGACTCCGTCCGGATGGTCACCTGGGTCCGTTTCCACGACAAGCGCACCGGCCGCGAGTTCGTCGCGTTCAACACCCACCTCGACGACGAGTCGTCCTACGCGCGGGAGCGGGCCGCGCGCCTGATCCGCGACCGCATCCGCGCCTTCCCGATGGACCTGCCGGTCATCGTCACCGGCGACTTCAACGACGCCGCGGAGCACTCCGCGCCCTACGACGTCCTCACGAAGGGCGGCGGGGGACTGACCGACACCTGGCTCGTGGCGAAGCACCAGCTCACTCCGGCGTACCGCACCTGGCACCACTACGACCCGCTCGAGCGAGACGGCCGGCGGATCGACTGGGTGCTGACCCGGGGGAAGGTGTCGGTCGACGCCGTCGGCCTCAACACCTTCGCCCCCAAGGGCCAGTTCCCCTCCGACCACCTGCCGCTGCAGGTCCGGCTCCGCGTCGGCTGACACTCACCACCGCAGCACGGTGAACCCGCCGGCGGCGACCCGCACCCGCACCATCGCGCCGGACAGCGTCTCCTGGTCCACGAGCCGGCCGCGGCCGTCATAGCCGCGAACCGTCACGCGGGCCGCGGACGGCAGGGTGACCGGCCGGGTACGCGGGCCCGCCGCCGCGCTCTGCAGCAGCGCCGCGTGCCCGTACACCACCTGCGTCACCTCCGGCCGCAGCAACACCGCGTCCACAGTGGACTCACCGGTGGCCGCCGCGGTGACGGTCGTGGCGCCGGCCGGCAGGAGGGTCCGCAGCGTGACCGGGAGCAGCGCGCCCGGTGCCGGCGACGCGCCCTGCGGCCGGCCGTCGTGGTCGACGGTGCCCAGCCGGGTGCCGCCGGAC
>Ga0307513_10012025_pt1 | contig 10710 bp, 11 predicted proteins | sample 15_EM_MG_FD_202174 | JGI IMG/M metagenome (GOLD analysis project Ga0307513, IMG submission 202174) | Populus trichocarpa ectomycorrhiza microbial communities from riparian zone in the Pacific Northwest, United States - 15_EM | ecosystem: Host-associated > Plants > Roots > Unclassified | place...
TGTGATTTAGCCATTTTAGAAAGCATGAATTATGGTTGGGTAAGTGTTTAATTTTAAATAAAAGAAACAATCCCCCCCCCCCCATTTTAATTGAACTTTTGGCCAAAAGAGGAATAACTTAGGGGATTTGAGGTTTTAATTCAATTTTTTGAAAAATATGGGAAGATATAGGTTTATAAGTGTTATTATATGAAAGGATTAAGAATTTTTCAAAGAGAAAAGAAAAATCTTCACTTTCTTCCTTAGGTTATTTTCGGCTAAAAGGAGAAGAAAATTAGAAAATGAAGTTTCATAATATTATTGAGAAATCTTGCCAAATTGAAGAAAATTGATGTTGATAGGTTAAATTGAATAAGGACTTTTGTGAAAAATAAATAAGTAATTGGTTTTAGAATTTTACCGGTTCAAATGAATGAACAATGACAAAGTAAATTGTGTTGGTGCAGAGGAGGCTACAGGACCTAATCAGCAACAAGTGACCTCTTCACGCGCACAGACACCAGGTAGGTGTTCGACACCTTGGAGTAGTTAAATAGTTTAATTTTTATTATTGTAGGAAAAAAAATTTGTAGATTGTAATTTTAGTGTAAAATTCAAAAAAAAAAAAAAAGAATGGTAGACAAAAATAATGCCCTAATGAATGGGCAAGCCACGAAAAATTATTTCCTAGTTACTGGAAATAATGCCATGTTGAATGGGCAAGCCGTGAAAATTATTTCCTAGTTACTGGAAATAATGCCATGTTGAATGGGCAAGCCGTGAAAATTATTTCCTAGTCATTGGAAATGATGCCCCATTGAATGGGCGAGTCGAGAAGATTATCTCCTGGCTACTGGAAATAAATATGTAATTGGAAGAACTAATATTTTGTTGTAATACGCTTTTATAACTAAGAATTATAATGTTTAATGACACGATAAAAAGATTGATGTCTTATCCCAAGTGCAGAAGTGTCGAAGTAATAAATAACCCGGCAAGACCGGGGTCGAACCACAGGGAGGTGAACTATATAAATTACAAATAATATATAATAAAACAAAGAGTTTATGAGAATTTTATGGGATATTCATGTAAGGATTAAACAAGGATAAAACAATTATCAAGGTTAGATGATCTACTAATGGTATTTCAAATAAGTATAGTATAAACTCTTTTTATTACTCAACTGGAAACCACACACAAAGGAGGTTCCAATCGGATTATAAATTGTTAACATGATTACATTAGTTATCTTATTCGAATAATGCTAATACTTGTAAATGTTGTCAGGTATTCATGATGTTAATTTATGTTAACAACAAATCAAGTTCCTTTCATAACACAGGTGTCGGTTATACCATACAGTTGGTTATGAAAGGATGAAGTATTTGTTGTACCAAGGGTTATACAACATAAATCTAGATTAACCATTTAACAAGCAAAGTATTAAGAGTGAATAAGATAACAAATACAAAACATGTTAGTATTAAATATTAAAGTCCATGTTGAGTTTACACTATACTTATTCTTACACCATTAATGTAACCTTTTCACATTGACATAATAAACTTAACTAAACATAATGAAAGAGAGAAACATAAATAAACAAGATAAGAACATAAATAAGATATAAGTTAACTAAGTAGAGGAAAGGAAATGAAAAGCATAAACAAGAGATTAATGAAAGCAAAACTTAAGCATTACAAAAATATAAAGAAAGAGAGCAAGAACATAATCTTGATCTGAGAACCAAGATGCTTAAATGCATGGCAAATGCCTCCTTTTATAGGCCAAAATTTGGAACTATTGATTTGATGACTAATTGTTGAGTAGGTGGCCACCTCTTGACTTGGTAACCATCCTTATCTTCTTGTCTGCAGAAAAAGTCATTGCTAACATCAGAATTTGAACAGATAGTCTTCATGAACATTCTGGGGAATTGTCTCAGCTTTCCAACAAAATAAGAATGAGGTCATTTTGACTTCTAGAACTCGAGTATGGGCTGAACACTGAATAGTGTCTGGGCTGCAGGACATATTCCGACTTCTCTGTTCTTGCTACAATTTGAACTTGAAAACGGTCCTTTTGAATCTTGGACTCTTCATGAAAGTTTTAGGCCTATGTCTTAGCTTTCTATCCATATAAACTAGACCTAAATTAAAGTTCTACAACTCCAGTTATGATCCAATAACCGAATGGTGTTCCAATTTGAATTCAACCAACATCTCTTTTCTAAGCTTAGCGCTCTCTTTATCTTCTCAATTTCAGTTGTTAAACTCATCAATCAATCCATTGATTTATATGATAGGCTTGCATTTAAAATGAACATTTACCATAAATTAAAGGTATCTTATATTATCAGACTGGTTATTATAAAACATGCTCTAGTTAAGGAGTTATTGATACTTCAAGTGAAAAATAATGATATAAAACCTTGATAAAAATGCACTTTTATATACTAATCATTTAACTTATTATCTTGGGTATGATGTAATTTATGGTGTCGATATTATTAAGTTGAATTATGGTTGGTTGTATGTATATTTTGAGCACAAATATTTTTTTTTATAAAAAAAAAACTATGCATGTTATGAATTTATTAGCTCTTAACAAATTGTTCTATAGAAAATAGAAATGAGATATTGATATATGCTTAAGTTTTGAAAGTCCAAATGATAGGACGAATATTGTGATTGATGTTACAGGTTGAGAAATGATTTAGTCGATAACTTGGTATCGAAAGAATACAAATGAAACTCTACCGAAATGACTGGAGAAGGATTTGAGAAAGGGCAAGGAGAGGATCCATTAGAGGATACTACTTCTCATATGCCACCAGAGCCTCAGCAGTCGAGTCTGGGAGAGTCGATTGGACTCATTCGTGACACTGATTTGAGACAAACTAAGGTTACAACTCGTTGGTTCAAACTAGCAGAGACAGGGAGTCACGCCTTCAGCTGCGGCTCTGACACTTGCCGCGGTTCCTACACTACATGTTGACCCTTTATTCATAGCTTAGATAGTGAGAGCAGTAATTGAGGCAATGTTTGGTGCCTCGACCCCGACAATCCCAATAACTCCAGTAGTACAAACAACTCTAGTGGCTACGATAAAAGCTGATGGTGTGGTCACATTAGTGCGGATTGTCAAAAGTATGAGAGAACTTGGGTATGAGCCTTTTTTGGGTGAACCAGACGCCGAGATAGCAGGAAGATGGCTTCGCACAATTGAAGATACCATGGATCAGATAAAGGTAACAAAGGGCATGCGAGTGAACTATGCCGCTCATTTGCTTTCTGATAGGGCACGATCTTGGTGGGATACAGTGAGATCGAGGACACCCGCAGGATCCTAGACTTGGGTTGAGTTTAAAGCGCAATTTGAACATCAGTTTTACTCCTCCTATCATTGAAAAATTAAGCAGCATGAGTTTTTGGCCCTGAGGCAAGAAGACATGTTTCTACTTCATATGAGAGGAGGTTCCATGTCCTCTCTATGTTTGCCTCACATTATGTCCCTAGTGAGCAACATAGGGTGGAAAGGTTGAGAGATGGATTGCGGCAAGAGCTGAGACAAGGGTTGATTGCATTTAAGTTCGAGACGACTAGAGACCTTGTTGAAGCAGCAGAGGCCCTAAAAGCTTGTATGAAAGAGGGCCAACATGGTCTAGGTAAATGAAAGGACACAAAGTACACCCATAACAAACCCCCTTTCTCAAAAAAAGGAAAAGGACAGTACATTCAGTTTAAAAAGGTGGGAGGTACATTAGTTGCATCAACTCAGACTACTAAAGTGGGCTTGACAGCAGGACAGCCAAACCTCATGGGTTATTTTTTTAGAGAAAGGTCAGAGCAGAGAACGACCACTTATCCTTTATGTGTTTAATGTGGGCAAAGGCATCCAGAGGACTGTTCTGTAACACCAAGGCGGTGTTATATCTGTCGAGGGGAGCACAGGTGGAGGGATTGCCCACACTTAGGCCGATGGTGTTATTATTGCGAGGGTCAAAGACACTTCCGAAGAGATTGTCCTCGTAGGACTGAAATCACCTAAAATTAGCAGCAAGCTTAGAGTCAGCAACAGTCCGCTACCATGAATAGACTAACCAGACAGGTTTTGTCAGGGGTCAGCGGCAGTAAAAGCCGAACTCATGCCTATAGTGACAGAATACGGGGGATCCGGACCTAGGGACATGACCCAGGAGTAGACCAGGGTTGCTTCTTATGTAGTGGCAGGTATATTACAGTTAAATTTTATGTTTATTCATGTATTGTTTGATCCGGGTGTCACACACTCATTTGTTGCAAATAAACTTGTGGGGGGATTAGGGAGAAATCCTTGTAGAATAGAAAATGAGTTTATTATAAGCACACCATTAAGTGAAACTATGAATATTGATCATATGTATAAGAGGGTCCAAATTAATATAGGTGGTTGTGAGTTAAAAGTAGATCTATTACCACTAGAAATACATGATTTTGATGTCATCTTGGGAATGGACTGGCTAAGTATGAATAAAGCTCAAATGGACCGTTTCACAAAAACAGTAACTCTTTAGAGGCCTGATGGTAAAAAGATAGTATTTAGGGGGGAGAAATGTCATATCAAACTGTATTATCTCAGCTATGGCCGTTAGGAAAATGATAAAAAAAGGGATGTGAGGCTTATCTTGCCTATGTTTTAGAGACCAAAAAGGAAGATATTCAAATGTCAAATGTTCCAATAGTGAGGGAATTTCCTTATGTATTCCGAATGAATTGTCGGGAGTCCCTCTAGAGAGAGAAGTGGAGGTCATTATTGATGTACTGTCTGGTATGTCTCTGATAGCCCAATCACTGTATAGGATGGCGCCAGCTGAGTTGGACGAATTGAAGATTCAATTACAAGAATTATTAAATAAAGGGTTCATACATCCGAGTAATTCACCCTGGGAACTCCTGTGTTGTTTGTGAAGAAAAAAACGAGACCCTTAGGCTTTGTATAGATTACAGGCAGTTGAATAGGGTAACAATAAAGAACAAATATCCGCTTATGCGGATAGATGATTTGTTTGATTAGTTAAAAGGGGCAAAAATGTTTTCGAAGATAGATCTAAGGTCGAGATACTATCAGTTGAGCATTAAGGAACTGGATGTAGCAAAAACCGTATTCAGAACTCAGTATGGACATTACGAGTTCTTAGTAATGTTGTTTGGGCTAACGAATGCACCGGCAGTGTTCATGGATTTGATGAACCGGGTTTTTCGACCATATTTAGACAAGTTTGTGGTGGTATTCATAGACGACATCCTTATTTATTCAAAGTCATACTTGGAGCACAAACAACATTTGAGGTAAGTATTAATGACTTTAAGGGAGCATCAACTGTATGCCAAACTTAGCAAGTGCGAGTTATGGCTGAAGGACGTGATTTTTCTATGACACATTATATCAGTTGAAGGAATAGCAGTGGATCCTAAAAAAGGTTGAAGCAGTATGGAAATGGGAAAGACCTACCAATATCACTGAAATCCGTAGTTTTCTTGGGTTAGCAGGGTACTATCGAAGATTTATTGAGGGATTTTCTACCATAGCTATTCCTATGACTTAATTGACTCGGAAAGAGACAAAGTGGGAGTGGACTCAGGAATGCGAAGAAAGCTTCCAAGAACTTAAAAAGAGACTCACTATTGCGTCGGTTTTAACACTCCTATCAGGAACAGAAGGATTGGTGGTCTATAGTGATGTATCGAAGAAGGGACTAGGGTGTGTATTGATGCAACATGGTAAAGTAATTGTGTATGCCTCAAGACAGTTAAAAGCTTACGAGGCTAATTACCTGGTGCATGATTTAGAATTAGCCGTTGTAGTGTTTGCCTTAAGAGTATGGAAGCACTATTTATATGGGTTACGAGTTCAAATATTTACAAATCATAAGAGTTTGAGGTATCTAATGACGTAGAATGAATTGAATATATGGCAAAGACGTTGGGTGGAATTGATAAAGGATTATGATTGTGTAATCGATTACCATCCGGGGAGAGCAAATGTAGTCGCAGATGCTCTTAGTCGTAAGGTCAAGATAGTGGATGCTCGGTGGAAGGATTGGGATGAGAAAGAATTGGTAGAATAAAAAAAAAAGATTGATGCCCAAGTAGAGGCGAGACCGGATGAGTCATTAGTGGCTTAGTTAAGAGTGAGGTCAACACTCTGGGATAGGGTACTAGAAGCTCAACAAGAAGATCTGGAAGTTTGTAAGATAAGAGAAAAGGTGAGGTTAGGAATCAAGACGTTGTTCCAAATTCAGAAAGATGGAATGGTAGCCCTTGGAAGACGAATGTACTTACCAAGTGATCAAACGCTGAAAAGGGAAGTTTTACAGGAGGCCCATGACTCGAGACTTGCAACACACCCTGGAAGTACTAAAATGTACCGGGATTTAAAAGATTTTTATTAGTGGCTGAATATGAAGAAAGAAGTGGATGAATATACGGCGGAGTGTGGGATTTGCCAACAAGTGAAGGTGGAACACCAAAAACCGGCTAGGCTTTTACAACCATTATTGATACCTGAGTGGAAGTGGGAAAATATCACAATGGACTTTGTATCTGTATTACCTAGAGAAAAAGGGGGAAGCGATGTTGTTTGGGTCATTGTGGACCAATTGACTAAATCTGCACTTTTCTTGGCAATGAAAATTACAGACTCAGTGGAGAAATTGGCAAAATTATACGTGAATGAAGTTGTAAGGTTACACGGTGTGCCAATGTTAATAGTTTCAGATCGAGATCCAAGGTTTTCCTCCCGGTTATGGCCAAGTGTTCAACAGGCTCTCAGAACGAAGTTGAATTTAAGCACAACTTTTCATCCTCAGACTAATGGTCAATCTAAGAGAACTATTCAAATACTAGAGGATTTACTAAGAGCCTATATATTGGAGTTCGGAGGAAATTGAGAAGATCATCTACCATTAGTAGAATTCACTTACAACAACAGCTACCAGGCTACAATAGGAATGGCTCCCTATGAAGCCTTTTATGGTAGAAGATGTCGGACGCCAGTATGCTGGGAAGAAGTAGGGGATAGAAAACTAATTGGACCAGAGCTGGTATAGATTACCTTTGAAAAGATAAAGATCATAAGGAATAGAATGAAAGCGGCTCAGGATAGGCAGAAGAGTTATGTGGATAATAGGAGAAGACCCCTAGAGTTTGAAATTGGTGACAAAGTATTTTTGAAAGTCGCCTTGTGGAAACAGGTGTTAATATTTGGCTTGAAAGGGAAACTGACGCCAAGGTACGTTGGGCCTTTTAAGGTCACCAAAAGGATTAGGCCTGTGGCCTACAAATTGGCTCTACCTCTACAACTGGTCAAAATCTATGATGAGTTTCATGTCTCTTTGTTAAGAAAGGCTGAAGTGGATCTATCTCGGCTCTTGCCTCAAATTCCTCTGAAAATTGATGGGAATTTAATATTGAAAATGAAGCCAGTGAATGTCTTAGATTATAATGTGAAGGAATTAAGAAATAAAACGATTCTAATTATCAAGGTATTGTGGAGGAATTCCCAAATCGAGGAGGTGACTTGGAAAAAAGAATCTCAAATGAGACAGAAACACCCCGAGTTATTTCTAGATTCAGGTACGAGCTTTAATTTTGAGAACAAAATTTCTTTTTAGAGGAGGAGAATGTGAAAACCCGATAAATTATAATCTAAGTAAAATAAATAAAATACCGACTAGATTAAATAAAGGGATTTCAAGTATAGTAAATGGATACAATAGAGTAAATGCTTCATATTTTTTCTTTTTTGGCCGTGAGTTTGAAACAAAGAGAGGGGGAGGAATTGTGTGATTTTTCTACTCAAATTCTTGTTGGTTTCACCAATTAAAGTGAGTGATTAGGGTGATTAACTTAGTTAAACATCAAGAGGGGGTGATTTTAAGGTGGTGAGTGCTTTGGAGGAAGAATTTCAAGCTAGGGTTTGAAGAGGGAGGAGAAGAAAAACTTGATTTTTCTTGCATTCGTTCCTTGAATCCTTATCAAAGTGAGGTAAATAACATGCTCCAATTGATTAATTCCTCTAATTTTATGTTTGATGAAGGATTATGCAAAATTATGATTATGTGAAGTTTGTGGATGTATGTTATAAATTATGGGAATAATGCAAATTATGATTTAGCCATGTTAGAAAGCATGAATTATGGTTGGGTAAGTGTTTAATTTTAAATAAAAGAAACAAAAAATTTTGTAGATTGTAATTTTAGTGTAAAGTTAAAAAAAAAAAAATGGGAGACAAAAATATTGCCCTAATGAATGGGCAAGTAATGAAAAATTATTTCCTGGTTATTGGAAATAATGTCCTATTGAATGGGCAAGCCGTGGGTTACTGGAAATAATGCCTTGTTGAATGGGCAAGCCCTGAAAAATTATTTTCTGATTTCTGGAAATAATGCCCTGATGAATGGGCAAGCCGTGAAAATTATTTCCTGGTCATTGGAAATGATGCCCCGTTGAATGGGTGAGCCGAGAAGATTATCTCCTGGCTATTGGAAATAATGCCTGGTTGAATGACCATGTTAAGAAAATTATCTTACGAGTTAATAGGATAATCACTTGGTGTAATATAAATTAATTGTAAAACTTTAATTTGAGGTTATATATGCAGGTTTGTAGGAGACACTCTTGTTATTTTTCAATAGATTTATTCTCTATGTCTAGAAAAGAATATGAAATTATAAATTACAAAAAATAAGACAATTTATTCAATGATGTGAAAATTACCTTATGTACATGAATAGTTAGTCCTTATTCAATTACTTGTTAAAATGTACAACTTTAATCATGTTTAATGTGATTATGTTTTTAGGTACGTCGCACCCTCGAACTAGAAAATAGATGCTTGGATAATTAATTTTGCTATATGATTAATGTAATTGGAAGAACTAATATTTTATTGTAATACGCTTTTATAACTAAGAATTGTAATGTTTAAATTATTTTCTTGTGTATGATGTAATTTATGATGTCGATAATATTACGTTGAATTATGGTTGGTTGTATGTATATTTTGAGCACAAATATTTTTTTTTTTTTAAAAAAAGACGATGCATGTTATGAATTTATTAGCTCTTAACAAATTGTTCTATAGAAAATAGAAATGAGATATTGATATATGCTTGAGTTTTGAAAGTCCAAATGATGGGGCAAATATTATGATTGATGTTACAGGTTGAGAAATGATTAAGTCGATAACTTGGTTGTCGCACGTGTGCGGCGTCGCGGCGAAATAATATGATTCCCACTTTAAATCTAAAATGTAAACTTATTTGGCAAATATGAGGAGACAAGAAATTCTTGTCGTCTATTGGTCGAAAATGGAATGGGAGTCGCCACCTAGTATTTTGGTCACTAGGAACCCTAACTGGTCTCAGAGATCGGGTACGGGGACTGGTTGCGTAATGGGAAGGTATTAGCACCCCAAATACGCCTTACCTAAGGTAAGCTGCATTGTTTGATTGTCTGATAAAAAGCTAAGGTGTTATCGTATTTCTAGTTGTTGGTCTGTCAATGGTTTAAGAAAAGTCCTCCTCAGTAAGGAGGTTCTTATCTTATCGGATAATTATCTTATCGGGTAAAAACCTAACCGTTCTAACGTCTATAGGAAAAAAATATATATTAATATCAGGAATACGTTTTACGTATAAATTCGTAATTCCCAATACTAAAGGAAGACAAAAAGATTTTTTAGAATTTTTGAAATATTGGCCTAGTTCTCGTGGTTCTAACAAACTTGTTGTTAAAACCAAAGTGCATGCTAATACATATATATTTTTTGTTATATGAAAATATGATGTGATGATTTTTTTTTTGTTAATTTTGGAGAGACTAGGCCGTATGCATTAAAACCAAAAACATTTTTTTTATATATTTTTTTTTGTTTTTGACGAAAACCGGGTATTTTAATACTGGATTTGTATCTTTACGGTATAAAAATATAAACCAATATTAGGCAATTTTGATGAAAATATGCCGAAAAATCAACCATATTTTTTAAGGATCTTTCAGATTTTTTGAAAGCAAAAACACATTTTTTTTTTACAACTTTTCGATGTTTTTGATACTGGATTTGTATCTTTACAATATAAAAATACAAACCAATATTAAACCATTTTTGATAAAAATATGCAGGAAAATCAACAATATTTTCAAGGATTTTTCAGGATTTTTTTTAATTTTTTTTCGATATATATCTATATAAAAATAATATATAAAACATTATAATAAATAATAAATAATGTTAGGTGGGCTAGGCTGGGCCGACCCAACTAACTGGGCTGGACTCAGCCCAAAAAAGGGGTGGGCCGATCTCGGCCCAACAAAGTCTTCTATTTCCGTCTGGGCCAGAGTCAGTCTGGCCCACAAACACATCAGAAATGGGCCAGAACCAGCCTGGCCCAGTGAAAGGAACCCATCAGTGCTGGGCCAGAACCGGCCTGGCCCAGCATTGGAAAATCAACCAGTGGGGGGAATTATTTTCCCCCCATCCTCCTGCATGCAGAACGAACGTTCTGCATGCAGGAGGAAAACGCAGAAAACCAAAAGAAATAAAGGGGGAAGAAAAGTGTACCTGATGCGGAGGAGGCGGTGCCCTGCTGGTTGAACTGCTTCGCTGGCGGCGCTGCGGTGGCTTCGCTGGCGGCGCTATGGTGGAGGCCGGTGGCAGTGTCGTGGCTCACGGACGGCAGCTCCA